>Ga0316222_1000268_pt1 | contig 83800 bp, 90 predicted proteins | sample TBH18011metaG_FD_206008 | JGI IMG/M metagenome (GOLD analysis project Ga0316222, IMG submission 206008) | Freshwater microbial communities from Trout Bog Lake, Wisconsin, USA - TBH18011 | ecosystem: Environmental > Aquatic > Freshwater > Lake > Hypolimnion/Profundal zone | place: USA: Wisconsin...
GCGCCAAGGCCCGTAAGAGCTTCCAGTTCAGCAAGCGTTAATTTTCAAACGCCTGCAAAACTGCTACAAACTACTGAAAAAGCCCAGTTTAATCGCTGGGCTTTTTCTTATTCTGCTACGTACAAAAATGGTACAAAGTGCTTTTCAGTAGGTGAAACTAACCGTCCATCGTACAATGTTTGTACAAGCAACCGTTAGCAAACCTAGGTAGATATGGCGCAGCGCTACAACAACCGTGTCGAACTCAAAGACGGCGAAGTTATCCTGTTTAATCGGGCAGGAGCCAAGCGTCCCATCTGGCATATGCGTGTTACATGCACGGCTCACAGCCTATGCACGTTTTGCCTGCCCAGAACCTAGCCATACAACCCCAAAACGCCATGCCAGTGCTAGCGCTAGTGCAGTTCCCAGTCTGGCGCTGTATGGGGTTCGTAGAGCAGTCGTGGCGTTTTCGGCGTGTGTGTAATGCAAGAATAGCGCTGCTAAGAAATAGTCAGCAAACAACCGTGCACATTGCGAGGTGATTTAGAAATAATCGGTAGACATAACAATGCCTTGAATGCAGCGTGTCGCTATCAAACGATGGAGAAACGCTATGTCACATCTTGCAAAATTGAACCTCAAGACCGTCCAACGCGTCAATCACAGAGACCCTGTTGTCGCTCGGCGCGATAAGCTGCTGGCAGGCATTGCAGAACAGAAAATGGTGTTGGATGCCACAGCGCGCGGTGAAAGCTACATCACCAAGATCAAGCGCTGGCGTGATGACGGCAAAGGCGACAAGGCACTTGTCGAAGTTCCGAAACGTGTTCGCCCTTGGTTTTTCGAGCAGGATAATGGCTGGTATGTGCAATGCCGATACGGCGCTCGCATTCTTGCCATCAGCGGGCGCAACAACGCGGTGTTTGTGAACAAGCTGGAAGAGGTGGCTGCCGTGCTGGAAGCGTTTAAGGCTGCGACGGAAACTGGCGAGCTTGATCGTGCTGTATTGCTGGTTACGAAGGCGAAAGCTGCTAACTGATACCTATATATCGCCCTGTACAAAAATGGTACACGAATTTTCGTGTGCTGTTTATACGTTTATTTTCAATAGATTGCAGAGGCACTAATTATGCAAGCGTTGATCTGGCCAGTTTTGGCAAAACGAAAAGGCGGTCTGGAAACAGGCCGCCTTTTTCGTGTTCAACGCAGATATTCCGCCAACACCGTCAGCCCCGCGTCAGACCATTCCAGCCGGTTGTAACTCGGCGCGGTTCTGCGCAGCCGCGCCGACAGCGTGCCGGCGCCGATCATGCGAATCGGGTGCCCGCCAGCCTCTCGGGTAATGTCGAAGGGGTCGTGGACATGGCCGGTCAGCACCGCATCCACCCCCGCCGCCGCCAAGGCCGCCAGCGCCGCCTTGCCGCCGCGCGTCATCCCGCTGCCCAGCATCTTGGCGCCCACCAGCGGGTGGTGGCAGGCCACCAGCCTCAGCCCGCTCACACCATGCAGCGCCGCCAAGGCGTCAGCCAGCGCGCGACGCGCCACATAGCCCTTTGACCAATTCAGCCGCCATTGCGCCGGGGTAATCGTGCGCAGCGGAACCAGAGTCACGCCGGGCAGGTCAATCTCGCGGTGAACGGCCCGACTGTATACATTGGCGCGAAATGCCTCGAAACGCGCATAGGGCCGCCGAAGACGCTCTGTCATTTCGCTGTAGTAGGGCATGTCGTGGTTGCCCGGCTCTACGCTGACAGGCACACCTAGCCCCGCCAGCCAGCGCTCCGCCGCCGCGAATTCCGCCACGGTGCCGCGCTGGGTGATGTCGCCGGTGCAGATCACCGCATCGGGTTTTTCGTGGGCCACAGCGTCAGCGAACCACGCCAGCGCCGCCTTGTCCTCGGCGCCAAAATGCAGATCGCTGACGTGAAACAGGGTGATCGTCATCGTTCAACTGCCGGGCAGCAAATGTTCCTTGGCGATTTTATCCCGCCATACCAGAGGTGCCAGCGTGTGAACGTTCTGCCCCTCGCTGTCGACGGCGACGGTTACGGGCATATCTGCGACGGTAAACTCATAAATCGCCTCCATGCCAAGGTCCTCGAAAGCAACCACCTTAGCGGCCTTGATCGCGCGCGCCACCAGATAGGCCGCGCCGCCCACCGCCATCAGATAGGCGCTCTTATGCTCGGCGATCACCTTGGTTGCCGCCGGCCCGCGCTCGGATTTGCCGATGGAGGCCAGCAGGCCCTGCCCGATCATCATCTCCATAAAACTGTCCATCCGCGTGGCCGTTGTGGGGCCTGCGGGGCCGACTACCTCGTCACGCACAGGGTCCACCGGGCCGACATAGTAAATCACCCGGCCGGTGAAATCGACGGGCAACTGCTCCCCCTTGGCCAGCATATCCTTGATGCGTTTATGCGCGGCGTCGCGGCCGGTCAGCATTTTGCCATTGAGCAGCAGGCGGTCGCCCTGCTTCCAGCCTTGCACGTCGGCGGCGGTCAGTGTGTCCAGATCAACCCGCTTGGCCTCTGCCGAGGGTGCCCATTGAACCTTGGGCCACTCGTCCAAGTTCGGCGCTTCCAGGAAGCTCGGCCCGCTGCCGTCCAGCGTGAAATGCGCATGGCGGGTGGCGGCGCAGTTGGGGATCATCGCTATGGGCTTGCCAGCAGCGTGGCAGGGCGCATCCTTGATCTTGACGTCCAGAATGGTGGAGAGTCCCCCCAAGCCCTGCGCGCCGATGCCCAGCGCGTTGACCTTGTCGAAAATCTCGATCCGTAGCGCCTCAATATCGTTCTGGGGTCCGCGCTGTTTCAGTTGGCCCATGTCGATCGGCTCCATCAAGGCCTGCTTGGCGAGCAAGACGCAATGTTCCGCCGTGCCGCCGATGCCGATGCCCAGCATCCCCGGCGGGCACCAGCCAGCGCCCATCTGCGGCAGCATCTCCACCACCCAATCGACAATCGAATCGCTGGGATTCATCATCTTGAACTTGGATTTATTCTCGCTGCCGCCGCCCTTGGCCGCGACATCAACGCTGATTTTCCGGCCCGGCACCATGGTGACATGCAGGACGCAAGGGGTGTTATCCTTGGTGTTGCGGCGGGTGAAGGCGGGGTCCGCCAAGACGCTGGCGCGCAGGCGGTTGTCGGCGTTGAGGTAGGCGCGGCGCACACCCTCATCGACCACATCCTGCAACGACTTTTCCGACCCCAGCCGGCAATCCTGCCCCCATTCGATGAAGACATTGACGATGCCGGTGTCCTGGCAGATCGGGCGGTGGCCCTCTGCGCACATGCGGCTGTTGGTCAGGATCTGCGCGATGGCGTCCTTGGCGGCGGGGCCCTGTTCGGCCTCATAGGCCTCTCCCAATGCGCGGATATAGTCCATCGGATGGAAATAGCTGATATATTGCAGCGCGTCGGCGACGCTTTCGATCAGGTCATTCTCGGCGATTGTCACCATATCGACCATTTTAGCAGCTCCTAAATACCTATGCGCGCCCCCATAGCCAGTTTGCACCATGGAGGTCAAAGCGCTTGGCATCTTCGCGCACAATCTACTAGAAGCAACGGGATTGCGTCACTGTGTTGCTTGTGCAATACACAAGGCATGAGGGAGCCCCAGATGACCACTACAACCACGTCCACAGACAGCGCGCGGCCAGATTCGGCTAGAAGGGCCATGATCGACAGCCAGCTACGCCCCAGCGGCGTTAACGAGCCTTGGGTGCTCGCCGAAATGCTACGTGTGCCGCGCGAAGATTTCGTGCCAGCCGCGATGCGCGCCTCGGCCTATATAGACCGCGCCGTGCCGCTGGGCGACGGACACTTCCTGGCGCCCGCATTGGTGCAGGGCCGCATATTGGGGGAGGCCGAACCCACGCAGGCCGACAACGCTTTGGTGATCAGCACCACCGGCTATCTGGCGGAACTGGCCAAGCCCTTGGTCGGGGCACTGGCCAGCATTGCTCCCGGCGCTGCCATTCCCACAGGCCCTTTTTCGCTGATCCTGATCGACGGCGCGGTGGAGGAACTGCCCGCTGCCCTTACCGACGCGCTGGCGGAGGGTGGGCGCATCGTCACCGGAACCGTGTCAAATGGCGTCAGCCAACTGGCTTTGGGCCGCAAAAGCGCTGGCGTCGTGGCGCTGAACCCGTTGGCTGATATCGCCATTCCACCGCTCGCCGCCTTTGCCGCGCCCAAACGCTGGAGTTTCTGAAATGCGGTGCAGGGGCGGTATTGCGGCGCTGTTGGCTAGCTGTGTCACGGCCACCCCTGCCCTCGCCGACGATCTGCGTGACGCGCTTCGTGCAGCCTATACCAGCAACCCCACGCTGGCCGCCGCGCGCGAGACGCAAAAGGCCGCCGATGAAGGCGTCCCCCTCGCCCGCGCCAGTGGCTTGCCCTCGGCCAGCGCCACCGCGACAGAAACCGAATACGTCAAGCAGAACCCGCTTTATACGCCCTCGCCGGCGCGGCTTGCCTCGTTTGCTGCCACGCTGTCGGTGCCGATCTATTCCGGCGGCGCTGTGCGAAATGCGGTAAACGCCGCCAAGATCCGCGTCGCCGCGGGCAAAGCAGACCTCGCCGGCACAGAGGCCAGCGTGTTTTCGCAGACCGTGGGCGCCTATATGGACGTCATCCGCAATTCCGAAGTGGTGCGCGTGGGCCGCGCCAATGTCGACATGCTGAAGGTCAATTTGCAGGCCACACGCGATCGGTTCCAGATCGGCGACCTCACCCGCACCGATGTCGCGCAATCTCAGTCTCGGCTGGCATTGGCAGAGGGCGATTTGCGTACCGCCGAATCAAACCTTTCCCAAGCGCGCGAGCAATACATCGCCATCGTTGGCAAGCCGGCGGTCGATTTGGCCCCGCCGCCGCCCCTGCCCGGCCTGCCCGCCAGCGCCGAGGATGCGGTAGTAGCAGCGATGGACGCCAACCCGGACCTCGCCGCCGCGCGTAGCCGCGCCAAAGCGGCACGTTATGATGTGGGGGCTGCGGCCGCTGCGCGCCTGCCGAAAATCAGCCTGTTTGCCGACACAGAGCGCGACTCATACCTCGGCTCGCTGGTTGTGCCCGGCTATGTCGGCGCAGTCCCGCAAGCCGCCACTACGGCTGATGTTGGTGTGCGCGCCACCCTGCCATTGTTCCAGGGCGGCCGGCCGGCGGCGCAGGTGCGGCAGGCCGAGGCGCAGGAAGGCGCCGCGATGGATCAGGAAATCGGCACGGAACGGTCGGTCATTGCGCAGGTACGCGGCGCGTTTTCATCATGGGCCGCAGCCAATGCGATCATTGCCGACACGCAGACCGCGCTCGATGCCGCCAAGCTCAGCCTAGAGGGCGTCAGGGCCGAAAACAGCGTCGGAAACCGCACCATTCTGGATATCCTCAACGCCCAGCAGGAACTGGTCAACGCAGAGGTGCAGCTGGTGACGGCGCGGCGCAATGCCTATGTCGCGGGCTTCACTCTGCTGGCCGCGATGGGCAAGGCGCAGGCCAAGGATCTGGGGTTGGATCAGGATGGGGCCGGGCCTTTGTACGACCCCGACGTGCATTACCGCCACGTGCGGTCCTCTGTGTGGGATTGGGGTTCGGATTCGCAACCAAAACCGAACGATCCCTTTACCGGCGCCACCAGAACCGTTGACACACCCACCCAGGGCAGTTCAATTCCCGGACAGTGAATGCGGGGGTGCCCGTATGATTCGCAATATTTCCGACGATTCGCTGGCCGTATCGGGCCAGCAGGGGTGATTTATGGTGCAGGCGGGGGACGCTTCGGTGGAGGAAATCCTCGAATCGATCAAGAAAGTGATCGCGCGCGACAACCGTGCGGGTGCCGCTGATCAGCGCCGGCTACGCGAAACGCGCGGGCTTGATGCACGCGAATTCGATGACGCCAAGCTGACCACACCCCGCGCGCCGGCCATTTCGATGGTGCAAGCCCCCGCATCCGAGGCTGAGGATGTACTCGATCTCGGCGATGAAGAAACCTATCTGGACAGCCATGATGACGAGGGTTTGGTGACGGATCACGCCCGCGCATCGATGCGCGAATCGCTGGCCGCACTGGCGATGATGGACGAGCCACGCGCGGCGCCGCGCATCGTCCGCTCTGGCGAGACGTCGCTGGAAGAGCTGACCCGCGAATTGCTGCGCCCAGCCCTGTCCGAATGGCTGGATAAAAACCTGCCATCCATGGTTGAGCGGTTGGTGGCGGCAGAAATTGCCCGGATCGTCGGTAAAAAGGGCTGATCCTCTGCCGATTGCAGCGGGCGAACGAAACCGCTAGCCTGCGTGCCATGAAAACCGCAAAGCAGGCGCTGAACGCGCTCTTGTTCACAGCCGGATGCATGGCGCTTGCCACCCCGCTGGTCGCCGCCCCGAATGCGCACCCGATGGCGGTGCAAGATCTGCTGACGCTGAAACGTGTCGGCGCGCCGGTCGGTGCGCCCGATGGCAGCACGGTGGTGTGGCAGCAGACCGAGACCGATCCGGCGACCTTGGAGCGCAAAACTGGGTTATGGTGGTCTACTCAGGGCGATTCACCCGCGCCTTTTGTGGACGGCGATGCCAATTCGCCTGCCTTCAGCCCCGATGGACAAAGAGTGTATTTCCTCTCCAGCCGCTCCGGCAGCAGCCAGATCTGGGTTATGGAACGGGATGCCCACACCGCCCCAACGCAGGTCAGCCATTTCACCACAGACGTCGGCGGTTTTCTGCTGTCACCAGATGGCCACAGGATCGTGGTATGGGGCGAAACCACCCGCGATTGCGCCACCTTGGGCTGCGAGAAAGCCCCCAGCACGACGCTGCCCGGCCCCGGCGAGGGACGCTTTTACCCCGACGGCGCGGGCTTTGTCCGCCACTGGGATGTTTGGACAAAGGCTGGGGTGCTGAACCGCAGCTTTGACTTCGCATTGGACGCCGCAGGGGCGATCACAGGCGAGGGCACGCCGCTGGACGGTCCCGCCGATGCGCTGACAGGCGACACCCCCACCAAGCCAGACGGCGGCAATGAGGACCTCGCTTGGGCCGCTGATTCGCGCAGCGTTTTCTTCGTTACGCGCCGGTCCGACCGCAATGAGCCACGCTCGACGAACCTCGATATCTGGCGCTCATCGCTCGATGGCAAGGCGCCTGAAAACCTTACCGCCAAAAACCTCGCTACGGACCGGGCGCCTGCCCCCTCGCCCGATGGCAAATGGCTGGCCTATGCGGCGATGGCGCGGCCGGGGTATGAATCGGACCGGCAAGTGGTCATGTTGCGAAACCTGGCGACCGGGGAAACCCGCAGCCTGACGCAGGGTTGGGATCGCTCGGTGGCTTCGCTGGCATGGACGCCCGACAGCAAGGCGCTGATTGCCACGGCAGACGATGTGCTGGACCACCCCGCTTTCCGCATCGACATCGAAACCGGCAAGGCAACGCGGCTGAAACTGGCCCCCTCCGGCACCACGGAGGGGCATTTGGGCAGCGTAACCCCACTGGCGAATGGTGCGCTGCTCTATACCCGCGATTCGGTCAGCGAACCCGCCGAAGTGTGGCTCGCCCCCGCAGGCAAGCCCGCGCGCCAGATTAGCCACGCCAATGATGCGCAATTGGCGGCGACGGCGGGCATTACCGCCACGCGGTTCAGCTTTGCCGGCGCGGGTGGCGACACCGTGTGGGGCATGGTCGAAAAGCCCGCGCACACAGCGCCAGACGCCAAACTGCCAGTGCTGTTGTTCGTCCACGGCGGGCCGCAGGGCAGCTTTGGGGATGATTGGTCCTTCCGCTGGAACCCACGCCTGTTTGCCGAACAGGGCTATGCGGTGGTCAGCGTCGATTTCCACGGCAGCACGGGTTACGGACAGGCCTTCACTGACGCCATCAACCGCAATTGGGGCGGATGGCCGCTGGAGGACCTGCAAAAGGGCCTAACCGCCGCGTTGGCAAAGGACCCGGCGCTGGATGGCAGCCGGGCCTGCGCGCTGGGGGCATCCTACGGCGGCTATATGATGAACTGGATCGAGGGCAATTGGGCGGATCGATTCAAATGCCTCGTCCAGCATGACGGCGTGTTTGATGCCCGTGCCATGGCTTATGAAACGGACGAGCTGTGGTTCGACACTTGGGAGCACGGCGGGCACACCTATTTTGACGCGCCGCAAGAGTTCGAGAAATGGAACCCGGTAAACCACGTCGCGGACTGGAAAACGCCGATGCTGGTGATCACCAGCGAGCATGATTTCCGCATCCCCTATACACAGGGGCTGGCCTCCTATGCAGCGCTGCAAATGCGCGGAGTGCCGTCGGAAATGCTGGTCTTTCCCGATGAAAACCACTGGGTGCTGAAACCAAAGGACTCGGCGCAGTGGCATGCCACGGTGTTTGCATGGCTGGCGAAATGGCTGAAACCATGACGGACGATATTACGCGAGCTGGGGCCGCTTTGGCCAAGCTAGGCCCTGTATCGCGCCACATCTTCCTTTGCGCCGATCCGCAAAAGGGGGAGTGCTGCTCTGCAGAAGTTGGCGTGCCGGCATGGAATTACCTGAAAAAGCGCTGCAAACAGCTGGGCCTCACCGAAAAGGGCATCCACCGCAGCAAGGCCGATTGCCTGAAGCTCTGCGCCGCCGGCCCGGTGGCGGTGGTCTGGCCCGATGGCGTCTGGTACCATTCCTGCACCGAACCCGTGCTGGAGCGCATCATACAGGAACACCTGATCGGCGGCGTGCCGGTCGAAGATTACCGACTGCGCCCCGAAAGCAGCGCCAGCTAGGCCGCTTTTCGCCTAACTTTGGGCGCTGGCCAAGCCCGTCCGCCTATGGCATCATCGCCCGGCAAAACCAGCGGGAGAGTGCCATGACCATTGCGCGTCTTATCGAGGGCCGTTCCACCACCATCATCAGTTGCAGCGCCACCACGCCGGTTCGCGACGCAGTGCAGATGTTGGCAACCAAGCGAATCGGCGCGCTGCCGGTGGTGGATAATGGTGATATTGCGGGCATATTTTCCGAACGCGATGTGATCTATCAATTGCAAAGCCATGGAGCGGCGATGCTGGATCGCACGGTGGGCGATGTGATGACCGCCCCCGCCATTACCATCACCCCGGAAACCGGCGTGATGGAGGCCTTGGCGCTGATGACGCGGCGCCGTTTTCGCCATCTGCCGGTGGTGAAGGGCGGCGCGTTGGTTGGGTTTGTCTCCATCGGCGATCTGGTCAAATACCGCATCGATCGCATCGAGGCCGAAGCCGAGGCCATGCGCGAATATATCCAGACGGCGTGATTGCGGGGCGGGGGATGGACGCCTACATTGGGTGAATGGACGCCACCTCATCCCCAACGCTTTCGCCATCCGCTGCCGCGCGAGTCGCCGCGATTGCCGCCAAGCAATCCAAGCCCGCCATCCTGAGATTGTCGGTCGAGGGGGGCGGGTGTTCGGGCTTTCAATACAAGTTCGGCTTGGCGGACGCCCCGGACGCCGATGACATCATCGCCGAAACCGATGGCGTGCGGCTGGTGATTGATCCGGTCAGCCTTGATCTGGTCGCGGGCTGTGTGGTTGATTACGTCGAATCGCTGGGCGGCGCGGCGTTCAAGGTCGAGAACCCGCAGGCCACCGCTGGCTGCGGCTGCGGCTCCAGCTTCGCGGTATAACCCTTATGAAAATCGCCAGCTTCAACATCAACGGGATCAAGGCCCGCCTTCCCCGCTTGCTCGAATGGTTGGAGGAAACCCAGCCTGATGTCGCCTGCCTGCAAGAAATCAAAACGCAGGATGAGGGCTTTCCGGCAGAGGATTTCGCCGCAATCGGCTATCAGGCGATCTGGCACGGGCAGAAAAGCTTCAACGGCGTGGCGATCCTCGCACGCGGCGTGGCACCGCATGAAATTATGCGTGGTCTGCCGGGCGACACGACGGACGAACAATCGCGTTATCTGGAGGCGGAAGTCGGCGGCGTTCGCATCGCCTGTATCTATCTGCCCAACGGCAACCCTCAGCCCGGCCCGAAATTCGATTACAAGCTGGCGTGGATGGAGCGTCTGCGTGCCCGCATGGCCGATATCATGGCAGAGGAAGTACCCGCTGTGGTGCTGGGAGATTACAACGTGGTGCCGCGTGACTGCGACATCTGGAACCCCAAGGCGCTGGCAGATGATGCGCTGATGCAGCCCGCATCACGCGATGCCTATGCGCGGCTGATAAATGCGGGCTGGACCGACGCGATCGCCACCCAGAACCCAGCCGGCGGCATTTGGACATATTGGGATTATCAAGCGGGAGCATGGCAGCGCGACCACGGTTTCCGCATCGATCAAGCGTTGCTGTCACCCGAATGCGCCGACCGTTTAACCGCCTGCGGGGTGGATAAGGCCCACCGAGGCCGCGAAAAGGCCAGCGATCACGCGCCGATTTGGGTGGAATTGCGGGGCTGAAGGCGCCCCTCCCAAAGGAAGGGCGCCCTCAAATTCAGCGATAAAAGATCTGGTTATCGACCTGCGCGATGCGGGTGCGATTCCAATGAGGCGACACATAGGTTGCATGGAAGAACAGCGCGCCCTCCGCCTTGGAATGCCAGCTGCCATTGGCGGCAATCGCGGCAATCGCTACGGCTTTGCGCCACACGGCGGTGTCTTTCACCGTCGGCAGTGCGCCATGGTGGACAAAGGAAAACTGCGAGGGCTGCATCACCACACCGCAATAGCTGTGCGGAAAGCGGCCAGACTTGGTGCGTGCAACAATGACGCGGCCCACCGCGAGTTCGCCGGCCAAAGTCTCATGTCCGGCCTCAAAGTAGATCGCGGTGGCGAGGCAGCGCAGTTCTGGCGTAAGTTCGCCATCCACCGACTGCTGCGCGACGAGATCTGCGAGGCTGCTGGGGTTAACCTGAGAGGCATCAACAGCTACATCACCCGATTGCGGGGCGGTGCTGGAGGCCAGATCGCTAGGCTGGGAATTTGTTGGGGCCGGGTTTGCCGGAGCAACCACTGCGGCCGAAATGTTATTGGGGTTTTGCGCCGCTGCGCTGGTACCCAAAGCGCCCGAAAGCGTAATCGTCGCCAAAGTGGCCAAGGCCAGCATGGGCACGCGAGAAAATATCTTAGTCATTCAACGTCATTCTTGGGCGGTGGACGGACCTGACGCAGGCCTGACGGCAACATTTCGCCCAAAAGCGCCATGTGCCACCGGATACCTGCCGGCCGCCCCCCGTCTGCGCGCTTGCGGATTCAGCCTATTTGCTGTCCTCGCCGCCCTCGCATCAGGTGGAGCGGCTCCTTTATTGTGCGGTGCAGCAATGTCAAGGCGCCGAACCTGTCTGTAAGATGAACCGTTCGCCATCTGCGATGTCCAGTTCAATTATCCACACATCGGGGTCCTGGGTACTGCGCCGGGCGAGGTAATCGGAGAAAGCGCCGCCATCGTCTGATTCTTGGGCGCGGGCACATTCCCAACGCCGCTCTCCGTCGCTTTGCGGCATGCGTTCATAGGCGCGTGCCAGTGATCCGTTTTCGGTCAAAACTACCAGCAATGTGCCCGCGTCGGCCTCGCCCTTGTGGAGAACCATGGCGAAACCGCCCTCGGCGGACACCTGACGGCATAGCGCGGAAACCTCCAACGCAGCCGGCAATCGCGGGGTCAAATGCTGCCCTCAGGCAGCGTCGCGGTCGATAACATTGGACAGCAACCCGTAAATCGCCTCGTCCGACGGCGCCTGAGCGAGCGCGGTCTGCATCGCCTCATCACGCATCAAGCGCGAGATAGCGGCCAGCGCGTGCAAATGCACCGCGCCTGCGTTTTCGGGCGACAGCAGGCCAAAGATCATGTCCACAGGCATATCGTCCGCCGCATCAAAGGCGACTGGAGTCTTCAACCGCAAAAATATCGCAACCGGCCGGGCCAGATCGGGCAGACGGGCATGTGGGATGGCCACACCGCGGCCGAATCCGGTGCTACCCAGCCGTTCGCGCTCCTCGATCCGTTCGAGCACCATCTGGGCATCAAGCTTATAAACCTCAGCGAATCGCGCCGCGAGACGGGCGATAACATCGGCTTTGGTTGCGGCTTGAACTGTGCCGACCGCGTCGGGCAGGAGTTGAAATTGCGCTGTCATCGCGAGCTTTTCGAATCCCTCATCATCAACGGACATAGCAGGACGGCTATGAAACCAACCCACAAAACGCCCCATCGCATAAGAGGCCCTAATATACGAGCCCCAAAGGGGTTGCCAGCCAAACCGCCGCCTGTCCGCCAACCCCCTGAGAGTCAACGCATCAAGACGGTTCAACCCAACCTATCGAGCCATCGCCGCGGCGGTAAACCATATTATGCGTGCCAGTGCCAGCGTTTTTGAACAGCAAGGCGTTGGTATTGCGCAAATCCAGCATCATCACCGCATCCGATACCGTCGCCTCGGGCACATCGACCCGCGTTTCGGCGATCACCAAGGGCGCGTCTTGCGACACCTCGTCCTCATGCACTTCGGGCTCGGCAAAGATCGTATAGGCGGCATTGACGGTGTAGGCGGCATCTTCGGCGCGGGCGGCGTGGGTGGCGGCCTCGCTGCGATCTTTCAGCCGGCGCTTGTAACGGCGCAGTTGTTTGTCGATTTTTTCCGCAGCCTGATCAAAGGATTGGTGCGCGTCATGCGCGATGGCCGCGCCCTTCAGAATCAGCCCCTGCCGCACGTGGGTGACAATATCGCAGCGAAACGCGCCCGCTGGGGCCTTGCCCACAGTCACCACCGAAGACAGGGCCCGACTGAAATATTTGTCTACCGTAGCGGTCATCCGCTGTTCGACATGGGTCCGAAGCGCTTCGCCAGTTTCCACCTGATGGCCGGATACGCGAATGTCCATGAGCTGCTTACTCCTTATTTTGGCGACCTGACAAAATGGCCGCAATATACGTCACGCGTTCCAAACAGGTGCCTTGACGGATTCCAGAAAGGCGGTGTGTGCGGCAAGTTCTGCCTCACTCGGATGATGGGGCCGGGGGCTGCGAAAGGGCCGATCCTGCTTTGGCGGGGCCGCCGCCGTCACCAGATCACCCGCATCTGCGCTCTGCTCTGCGGCCAGTTCCAAACCGATCTGCCGTCCGCCCAGCAGCTCGACGTAAACCTGCGTCAACAGTTCCGCATCCAGCAGAGCGCCGTGCTGCGTACGGTGGCTGCGATCTATGCCATAACGCGAACACAGCGCGTCCAGGCTGAGTTTAGCGCCGGGGTGGCGGGCACGGGCCAGCGCCACCGTATCGACCATCCGCGAGCGGTCCACCGGCGCCAAACCGCATAGCGCCAGTTCGGCATTCAAAAACCCGAAGTCAAAGCTGGCGTTATGCGCGACCAACGGCGAGTCTTCGATAAACTCCAGAATTTCCGCCGCATGTGCGGCGAACAGCGGTTTGTCGGCCAGAAACGCGGCGGAGAGGCCATGTACGCGCTCCGCCTCGGCAGGCATGTCGCGTTCGGGGTTGAAATAGGCGTGATATGTCCGCCCGGTAACCACCCGGCCGATCATCTCGATGCAGCCGATTTCCACCAGCCTGTCCCCCCGTTTGGGGTCTAGTCCAGTCGTTTCGGTGTCAAAGATGATCTCTCGCATTGCTATTTGTATCCTCCCGCGCGAACGCTCTGGCAAGCGGATTTGCGCGTATTTTGCTGTTAAGTCGTCAGCGCAGCGATTAGGGCCAGAACTGCTGCCTTTGTGGCATCCTGCGCGCCGCCGGTATCGATAATGTAATCGGCCTTTGCGCGTTTTTCCGCATCTGGCATTTGGGCAGCAAGGATCGCAGCAAATTTCTCGGGCGTCATGCCGGGGCGGGCCAAAACGCGCCCTGCCTGCACCGCGACCGGCGCGGAAACCACGGCGACCGCGTCGATCCCTTCGCGCCCGGTCCGCTCGAACAACAGCGGAATGTCGAACACCATCAATGGCGCGCCGGCATTGGCGTGAAGAAACCGTTTCCGCGCCGCCGCCACGGCTGGGTGGATGATCGCCTCCAGCCGGGCGAGCGCCTCAGTTTTGCCGAAAACCGCCGCGCCCAACTTGGCCCGGTTCACACCGGCGGCGCTGGTGGTGCCAGGGAATGCCGCCTCGATTTCACCCAACGAATCGCCGTTCGGCCCTTGAAGGCGGTGCACCTCGGCATCGGCGTCGAATACTGGCACGCCGGCGGCGGCAAACATCGCCGCAACGGTCGATTTTCCCATACCGATCGAGCCCGTCAGGCCTAATACGAACGGGCGCTTCATGCGGTTAACAGCGTGCGCAGGGCGGCATCGCCGTCGTCGCGGGGGGGGCGCTGCCCAAAGAACAGCTCAAACGCCACCGCCGCTTGGCCGATCAGCATCGAAAGGCCGTCAATTGTGCGAAGCCCCCGTGCACTTGCCCGCGCCAACAAAGGCGTTTCCAGCGGTGCCGTCACGATGTCATAGACCGTGCCGCCATCCCTAACGTGCGCCAGATCGAATTCCAGCGGTGGTTTGCCCACCATGCCCAGTGGGCTGGCGTTTACCACCAGATCATAGGCGCCTTTTCCGCCCGCCCCAAAACGGCCCAGAGGAGCCGCCAGCATCGGGCGGCCCGGCACCAGTTCATCCAGCAGGCTCTGCGCCTTTTGCACATCGCGCGCGGCCAGTGTAACGTCACAGCCAGCCTCTGCCAAAGCCACCACCACGGCGCGTGCCGCCCCGCCCGCACCCAGCACCAACGCCTGCCTGCCCACATCGCCCAGCGGTTCGGCAAAGCCGGGAGCATCCGTGTTGTGCCCTGTCAGCGTGCCATCCACAGGCACCACGGTATTGACCGCCCCAATCCGCGCCGCGATTGGCCCCAACCCGTCCAGGCAGCCCATCACGGCCTGCTTGTGCGGCATGGTGACATTGCACCCTCGCCACAAAGGATCGCCTCGGCGCGCGGCGATATAGGCTTGAAGATCGTCGGGGCGGACATGACAGATGCGATATTCCGCCGCGATGCCCAGTTGGCCCAGCCAGTACCCGTGGATCTTGGGCGATTTCGATTGCGCAATGGGGTCGCCGATGACCTCTGCGTAAGGGCCGCTCACAAGCTGTGTTCCCTCAGCGCGCCCAACACTGCCAGCAAAGGCATGCCGAGGATGGTGTGATAATCGCCCTCAATGCGGTCGAAGAGGTTCACCCCCAACCCCTCTATGCGGAATACGCCCACGCAATAACCAACTTCTGGCCATTCGGCGGCGAGGTATTGGGCGATATATTCCTCGGATAATTCGCGTACATGCAGGCGGGCCGTGGCTGTATGACGCCGAATAATGGCCCCATCGCGCGCCAAGGCCGCCACGCTGGTCAGTTCCATTACCCGCCCAGAGAAATAGCGCAAATGTTCAGCAGCGCCCTCGATATGCTGTGGCTTGTCAAAACGGCGCCCAGCACAGACCACCAAAGAATCGCTGCCCAACACCAAGCGCCCCGGCGCAGTGTTGCTGACCGCCAGCGCCTTTGCCTCTGCCAAGGCCACCGCGATGATGGCAGCATCGGCATCGCCCAGCGCCGCCTCCAGCGCGCGTTCATTGATGTGCGCCGGGCGGGCTTCAAAGGCGACGCCAGCGGCGGTCAGCATGTCGCGGCGCGATTGGCTTTGGGATGCCAAAATCAACGGCAAAGAGGGAATGAGAGTCATGGTCAGATTGGCTTGCTACCGGGTTCTTCGTTGAAATCATCACCGTGGCGTTCTTTCAACAAGGCGATCACCGCCGCGGCGGTTTCTTCGATGGATCGGCGGGTAACGTCGATGACCGGCCATCCATTATCAGCGAACATCCGGCGGGCATATTGTAGCTCGCTGTTGACGCTGTCGGCGTTGACATAGGCGGTGTCGGGCGCCTGATGCAATGACAGCAGCCGATTGCGCCGCACCTGCACCAGCCGTTCAGGCGCGGTGGTCAGCCCCACCACCATTGGATGACGCAGACCGTACAGCGCATCTGGTGGGGGGCTTTCCACCACCACCGGGATATTGGCGACCCGGTAACCGCGATTGGCCAGATAAATACTGGTTGGCGTTTTGGATGTACGCGACACGCCCGCCAGCACGATATCAGCCTGCTCCCAATCCTCCCACGCAACGCCATCATCATGGGCAATGGTGAATTGGATCGCCTCGACACGGGCGAAATAGGCGGCGTCCATCGTATGCTGACGGCCGGGGCGAGCCTTGGCTTGCTGGCCCAACATATCTTCCAGCGCGGCCGTTACCGTATCCAGCGCCGGCACAAAGGGCAGACCCATGATCCGGCAGCGTTCCTCCAGCCTTGCGCGGATGTCGTGGCTGACCATCGTATACAGAACCAAGCCGGGGTTTGCCGCGATATCCGCCACGATCCGGTCCAGATGTTGTTGCGAACGCACCATCGGCCAGAAATGCCGAATTACATCGGCATCATCGAACTGAGCCAGCGCGGCCTTGGCGATCAGTTCCAGCGTTTCGCCGGTGCTGTCGGAAACGAGGTGTAAATGCGGGCGGGACATTGCGGTGGAACGGGCCTTCTCGGCTGACCTGTGGATATATCCCGGCATAAACCACGGTAGAAACCGGATGACAACTTATGCCGGTGGTTTCCTGCCCACTACGCTCACACAGTCAGCATGGTTGTGGACATGTGGATAGGCTTGCCCACAGGCTGGGGACTATGGGGATAACCTTGGCTTGACGGTGGCCCGCTGCGAGTCGGATGACGGCTTCCGCTGGCAATAGCGGCATAAATCGGGCAAGGCGCGCCTGTCCCCGATATCCACAGACCAACTACCTACATAATCCTTTTAAGAATCTTAATTTTGATTGGACTTTAAGGCGATGCCTGGCTTGCTTCTCGATACCTTGCGCGGAACCAATGCGGAGCAGAGGCCGGTATGGCTGATGCGCCAAGCGGGGCGCTATTTGCCAGAATATAGGGCTTTGCGGGCAGAAAAGGGCGGGTTTCTGGCGCTGGTCTATGACTCTCAGGCCGCTGCCGAGATCACCCTTCAGCCAATCAAGCGGTTTGGTTTTGATGGGGCAATTTTGTTTTCGGACATTCTGATTGTGCCTTACGCGATGGGGCAACATTTGGAATTTCTGGCAGGCGAGGGACCTCGGTTGTCGCCGCGGCTGGTCGATACCGTCCTAGGTTCGCTGCAAGCGGTGCCAGAGCGCCTTGAGGCAATCTATGCTACCGTGGCACTGGTCAAGGCACAGCTAAGCCCTGAGCGCACTCTTCTAGGCTTTGCGGGAAGTCCGTGGACGGTGGCGACCTATATGGTGGCGGGCGAGGGCAGCCGGGATCAACATGACACCCGCGCTATGGCTTATCGTGATCCTTCGGCGTTTCAGGCGATCATTGATGCGATTGTTGGGGTTACGATTGAATATCTCTCCGGTCAGATTGAGGCCGGGGCAGAGGCTGTTCAACTGTTTGACAGTTGGGCAGGCAGCTTGGCGCCGGCGGAATTTGAGCGCTGGGTGATTGCCCCCAACGCGGCGATTACGGCAGCGATAAAGGCGCGCCACCCGGCGGTTTCGGTGATCGGTTTCCCCAAGGGTGCCGGTGAGAAACTGGCCGCTTATGCCCGCGAAACCGGTGTGGATGCGCTGGGTTTGGATGAGACCATCGACCCTGTGTGGGCGGCGAAAACCTTGCCAGCTGGGCTGCCGGTGCAGGGCAACCTTGATCCGCTGTTGTTGCTGGCGGGTGGTGAGGCCTTGAATGCAGGAGTTTTTGCGGTTTTGGAGGCCTTTGCGGATCGTCCGCATGTGTTCAATCTGGGTCACGGCATCGGGCAGACAACGCCGATTGCGCATGTCGAGCAAGCGTTGAAAGTGGTGCGTGATTGGCGGAACCCCGCTATATGATGCCGCTATGGAATGGGCGCTGGCAATGACCTATTTGTGGCTGAAGGCAGGCCATATCATCTTTGTGATATTCTGGATGGCGGGGCTGTTCATGCTGCCGCGCTATTTCGTGTATCATCAGGAATCTGCACCCGGTTCAGCTGAAGAAGCGATCTGGGTGGACCGCGAAAACAAGCTGCTGAAGATTATCCTGTGGCCATCATTCGTGGCGGTGTGGGTTCTGGGGTTGGCGTTGGCATATACGATTGGCGCCTGGAGTTTCGGATGGTTTCACATCAAATTGGCGGTGGTGCTGGGGTTGTCTGCCTATCATGTGTGGCTGGCGGGTTATGCGCGGGCGCTGGCTGGCGGCACACGCAAGCTTTCCGGCAAACAACTGCGTTTGCTGAACGAGGTGCCCGGGTTGGCAGCGGCGGTGATTGTGGTGCTGGTGGTGGTGAAGCCGTTCTAAGATTGACGGCGGCGTAATGTCGGCGTAATTCGCGGTCTCTATCTCGGCGCGGCGCAGCTTTATGCGCGCCATGCGGTCTCGCTTTCTCCAAGCCCATCAGACCTGCCGGCCAACAAATACCCGTAAATGGAATATATTATGCATCTGAAAGAATTAAAGAAAAAGACTTCAGCCGAGCTGGTTGCGATGGCAGAGGAATTGGGCGTGGAAAGCGCCAGCACGCTGCGCCGTCAGGACCTGATGTTTGCCATCCTCAAGGAAGTGGCGGATGAGGGCGAGGAAATTCTCGGTGTTGGCACGATCGAAGTGTTGCCTGACGGTTTCGGCTTCCTGCGCAACCCGGAGGCAAACTATCTGGCCGGGCCGGACGATATCTACGTCTCGCCAAACCAGGTCCGCAAATGGGGCCTGCGCACCGGCGATACCGTTGAAGGCGAAATTCGCGCGCCCAAGGATGGCGAACGCTATTTTGCCATCAACAAGCTGCTGAGCGTCAATTTCGATGATCCGGATGCCGTGCGCCACCGGGTGAACTTCGATAACCTGACGCCTTTGTATCCTGATGAACGCTTGCGTCTCGACACGCTGGACCCCACGGTGAAGGACAAGTCCGCGCGCGTGATCGATCTGATCAGTCCGCAAGGCAAGGGCCAGCGCGCCTTGATCGTCGCTCCGCCGCGTACGGGTAAAACCGTGTTGCTGCAAAATATGGCCAAGGCGATCACCGACAACCATCCAGAGGTGTTCCTGATCGTTCTGCTGGTCGATGAACGACCTGAGGAAGTTACCGATATGCAGCGCAGCGTGAAGGGTGAGGTTATCTCCTCCACCTTTGACGAACCCGCCACCCGCCACGTTCAGGTTGCCGAGATGGTGATCGAGAAAGCCAAGCGTCTGGTCGAACACAAGCGCGATGTGGTGATCCTGCTCGATTCGATCACGCGTTTGGGCCGTGCCTATAACACCGTGGTGCCATCATCAGGCAAGGTGCTGACCGGCGGCGTCGATGCCAACGCTTTGCAACGCCCGAAGCGTTTCTTTGGCGCTGCGCGTAATATCGAGGAGGGCGGTTCGCTGTCGATCATCGCTACTGCGCTGATCGATACCGGCAGCCGGATGGACGAAGTGATCTTTGAAGAATTCAAGGGCACCGGCAACAGCGAAATCGTCCTCGACCGCAAGGTGGCCGATAAGCGCATCTTCCCGGCACTGGATGTCGGCAAGAGCGGCACGCGTAAGGAAGAGCTGCTGGTTGAGAAGAACAACCTCACCAAGATGTGGGTCTTGCGCCGTATCCTGATGCAGATGGGGACGATCGACGCGATGGAATTCCTGCTCGACAAGATCAAGGATTCCAAGACCAACGAGGACTTCTTCGCGACAATGAACCAATAGATACGGATGGGAGGCTGATATGAAAGTCAATGTCGAGGTCGACTGCACGCCAGATGAGGCGCGCCGCTTTCTGGGCCTCCCGGACGTTTCCGAGGCGAATAAAGCCTATGTCGATGGCATCGCCAAGGTGATGCAGGGTGCGGGAAACGCTGAACAGTTGCAGGAATATGCCAAATCCCTAGCGCCGATGGGGCAGATGGGGTTAAAGCTGTTTCAGCAATTTCTGGAAAGCGGCGGCGGATTTGGCGCGAATTCTCCCGGCAAGAAATAGCCTGCGATATTAGCGGCGCGCATGACTGACACAATTTTCGCCACGTCGAGCGGGTCGCCGCCTTCGGCCATAGCTGTCATTCGCGTGAGCGGGCCGATGGCTGGGGTGGCGTTGCGTGAATTGGCCGGGCGATTGCCGGCCCTGCGGCGGGCTACCTATAGCGCATTGCGTGATGCACAAGCGCAGGTTCTCGATCGCGCCTTGGTGCTGTGGTTGCCGGGGCCAGCCACTGCCACAGGCGAAGATACTGCTGAATTGCATTGTCATGGCGGCCGTGCTGTGATTGCGGCGGTGGAGGGTGCCTTGGCTGCAATGCCGGGCCTGCGCCGGGCAGGGGCTGGAGAGTTCACTCGGCGGGCCTTCGCCAACGGCCGTATCGATTTGGCTGAAGCCGAAGGGCTTGCTGACTTGCTCTCTGCAGAAACGGAAATTCAGCGGCAGGCGGCGATGGCGATGGCCTCAGGCGCGGTTTCACGTGAAACGCTGCGCTGGCGAGAGGTCGTGTTGATGGCATCTGCCCAAGTGGAGGCGGTGCTCGATTTTGCCGACGAGGACGATGTGGCGGTATTGCCAGATGGCTTTTCCGCAAGCCTCGCGGAACTGCATGGGCAGATCGCCACATGGCTAACCCGCCCCCGAGCCGAGGCTCTGCGGGAGGGCATTCGGGTGGTGATCGCAGGGCCGCCCAACGCCGGCAAAAGCACATTGTTCAACGCACTGGTGGAGAGCGAAGCGGCGATCACCGCACCAATTCCAGGGACCACGCGTGATGTTTTGACGCGCCCGGTGGCGATTGACGGTGTCCCCTTTGTGCTGTGTGATACTGCTGGCCTGCGCGATGATACCGACGACACGATTGAAGCCATAGGTATCGAACGGGCGCGGGGGGCGGTGGCTGGCGCCGACATCGTGTTGTGGTTAGGGGCAGAGAGAGCGGGACCTGTGGGTTCTTGGGAGGTGATCGGGCGCTGCGATGCCGCAGACCATATGGCCAAATTAGCACCGCGCCATCGCATTTCAGCGGTCACAAGGGAGGGGTTGCTTGGTTTACGCGCTGATTTGGTTACGACGGCGCGTAGCTTGTTGCCCCGTCCAGGTGAGGCTGCGTTGAGTGCGCGACAGCACCACCTTCTGGCGCGAGCAGCCTCGGCGCTGTCGGAGGCGCAGTATTTGCATGATCCGTTGTTGATTGCAGAATGCCTGCGCTTGGCACGGGCGGCTTTCGATCAACTATTGGGCCGCGCCACTACCGAGGATATGCTCGACGCCTTGTTTGGGCGGTTTTGCATTGGCAAGTAAATCGCGTGCATATGATGTTTCACGTGGAACGCGGTTGAAGGCGGGGGCAGGCTGAGCTAACGCCCGGCCATGGGTACAGCCAACTCCTTTGACATCATTGTAATCGGCGGCGGTCATGCCGGAGTCGAGGCAGCAGCCGTTGCTGCGAGAATGGGCGCATGCGTGGCTTTGGTTAGTTTTGACCTTGATGCCATCGGCGCTATGAGCTGCAACCCGGCCATCGGCGGGCTAGGCAAAGGGCATTTGGTGCGCGAGGTCGATGCCTTTGACGGCATCATCGGCCGCGCCGCTGATGCCGCCGCGATCCACTATCGCATGCTCAACCGGTCAAAGGGCAGCGCGGTGCAGGGGCCACGCGTGCAGGCTGACCGCAAATTGTTTCGCGCGGCTGTGCAGGGTCTGCTGGCGCGGCAAGGTGATTTGACGTTGATCGCGGGCGAGGTGGCGTCGTTGATGCTGCAGGCCGGGCGTGTCGAAGGCGTCACGCTTGCCGACGGATCGTCGCTGGACGCGCGGGCCGTTGTGCTGGCGACGGGCACTTTTCTGGGCGGCACATTGTTCCGGGGCGAGGAACGGATGGTTGGCGGGCGGATCGGAGAGGCCTCGGCGCAGCTATTGGCGGCGCAATTGCGTGAGGCTGCGTTGCCGATGGCTAGGCTGAAAACCGGCACGCCGCCGCGCCTTGACGGCCGCACTATCGACTGGGCGCGGCTGCCTGAGCAGGTGTCGGACGTCGAGCAGTGGTGCATGTCGCCGTTGACTGCTAAGCGTGCCAACCCTCAGATTGCTTGCGCGATCAGCCGTACCAACCTGCGGACGCATGATGCAATCCGCGCAGGGCTGCATCGTTCGCCGTTGTTCAGTGGGGCGATTGGTGGGGCCGGTCCGCGATATTGCCCCAGCATCGAGGACAAGATCCACCGTTTTGCCGACCGCGATAGCCACCAGGTTTTTCTAGAACCGGAGGGGCTGAACACGCATCTGGTCTATCCGAACGGCATTTCAACATCCTTGCCCACCGACGTACAGCTGGCGATGCTGCATACGATGGAGGGGCTGGAGCAGGTCGAGATGGTCGTGCCCGGCTATGCGGTGGAATATGATCACGTCGATCCGCGCAGCCTGCGACCGACTTTGGAATTGCGGGCGATAGAGGGCCTCTATTGTGCTGGGCAAATCAACGGCACCACTGGCTACGAGGAGGCAGCCGCACAGGGTTTGTTGGCCGGGATGCATGCCGCTGCAACCGTGCTTGGCCGCGAGGCGGCGCCGCTGACACGGGCCAACAGCTATATGGCGGTGATGGTCGATGATTTGACGCTGCATGGGGTTAGCGAGCCTTATCGTATGCTGACGGCGCGCGCGGAATATCGTCTGCGTTTGCGGGCCAACAATGCGGGGACACGGCTGACCCCATTGGCGCAAGCGGCTGGGTGCGTGGGTGCAGAGCGCACGGCGTGGTTTGCGCGGCGGCAGGAAGCTGCGGCTGTGCTGGAAAATGCGCTGGAGCGGGTGGTCGGTGCAGCTGAATTGGCGGCGTCAGACCTGCCGGTGCGGATTGATGCGGGGCGCTTGCCGCTTCGGGAATGGCTGCGATTTGGCGGTGTGGAGATCGGAGCGTTGGCGCCGTGGATCGTGCCAGAGGCGTTGGCTGATGCTGATCTGGCCACTGAAATCGCCGAGGAGGCAGCTTATGCGCCCTACCTCGCGCGGCAGGATCGGGAACTGGCCGATCTTGCCGCGGGCGAGGCTTTGCATCTGGGTGACGCTTTTCCTTACGGGGAAATTGCCGGCCTCAGCCGCGAGATGGTGGAGCGGTTGATTGCAGCGCGGCCCGCAACACTTGCGGCTGCTGGACGGGTTCCCGGAGTAACCCCGGCAGCTTTGGCGGCACTGTTGGTGCATGCGCGCCGTCTGCAAAACAGGAGCAACGCCGCATGACAATGATCCATGACGAGATATCGGCGCGCGCTTGGCTGGGTAAACTGGCGGAAGCGGATGCGGCGGCGCTCAGCAGATTAGAGCGCCTTGCTGAACTCTTGCTGGAAGAAAATGCGCGGCAGAACTTGGTTTCCGCCACCAGCATGAACGAGATTTGGCGGCGACATATTGTCGATTCGGCGCAGTTGTTGCGCTTTGTTCCACGTGAAACACTTGCGGCTGGCCCTTGGCTGGATTTGGGGACTGGGGCGGGGTTTCCGGGGTTGGTGATAGCGGCCTTGCTGCCGGCTCAGGCAATATTGATGGTCGAATCGCGGCCTCGGCGTTGTGAGTGGTTGGAGCGGGCCTGTGAACAGATGGGTCTGAGCCACGCCAAAGTTATTGCCAGTAGATTGGAATTGGTGCCAACGGTTGCTGCAAGTGTCATTTCGGCACGCGCCTTCGCGCCGTTGGATAAGTTGATTGCTTTATCCGCACGTTTTTCCACAGTCACCACCCGCTGGCTGTTGCCCAAAGGGCAGCAAGCGGCGCAAGAATTGCAGGCGCTTGTCGGTTGGCAGCATCGGTTTCACGTGGAACACTCTCTGACGGCAGGCGAATCGGGCATTATCGTCGGTGAACTTGTTGCTCGGGCACCAAACGCCCACGTAAATCGCGCAAAAAAGGGGTAAAGTGATGATTCGGGTGGCGATTGCCAATCAGAAAGGTGGCGTGGGAAAAACCACCACGGCCATCAACATCGCGACCGCTTTGGCCGCTACGGGGTGGCGCACGCTGCTGGTTGATCTGGACCCGCAAGGTAACGCGTCAACCGGCATCGGAATAGCCACCAGTGACCGTCACCGGTCCAGCTATGACCTGCTGATGGGTGAGGCGACGCTGGCCGAATGTGTGCTGCCGACGCGTATCCCCGGCCTCGATTGCGTGCCAGCGACGGTCGATCTTTCGGGCGCTGAGGTGGAGCTAGTCTCGGTTGATCACCGCACCAACCGGCTGCGCGATTCGTTGATTGGGCCGCAGGCCAGCGCCTATGACATCTGTTTTATCGATTGCCCGCCGTCGCTGGGCTTGCTGACGCTGAATGCGTTGACCGCAGCAAATAGCCTGCTGGTGCCGCTGCAATGTGAATTTTTCGCGCTGGAGGGCCTCAGCCAACTGCTGCAAACCGTTGATCGGGTGCAGCAGCGTTTTAATGCCGATCTGGGCATTATCGGCGTGGCATTGACCATGTTTGACCGGCGTAACCGTTTGACAGATCAGGTTTCAGACGATGTGCGCTCATGCCTTGGCAAACTGGTGTTCGAGACCTGTATTCCGCGCAATGTCCGCCTCTCCGAAGCCCCCAGCCACGGCTTGCCGGCGCTGGTATACGACCAACACTGCGCCGGCAGCCGCGCCTATATGGCTTTGGCGCGCGAACTCATCACCCGTTTGCCTGAAAAGAGAATTGCCGCATGAGCGAGGAAAACCTTATCCAATCGCCCGCAGTCGCTGCTGCTCCGCGCCGCAAACCTTTGGCTCTGGGGCGTGGGCTTGAGGCCTTGTTAGGCGAGAGTCGGCGGGAGGAGCCTTTGGTGGTGACGCCAGCGGCGCGCGAGACAACCGTGCCCACACATGGCGCGCTGGCAATGCTGGCGCTTGCCGATATCGAGCCCGACCCCGATCAGCCACGCCGCCATTTTGACGATGTCGCGCTCAGCGATCTGGCGGCCTCGATTGCCTCGCGCGGGGTGATTCAGCCGGTGATCGTGCGGGTGCACCCGGTCCATGCCGGGCGTTATCAGTTGGTGGCCGGCGAGCGGCGCTGGCGGGCGGCGCAGCGGGCGCAGATCCACGAAATCCCGGCCTTGGTGCGTAATCTCACCGACCGCGAGGTTATGGCGCTGGCCTTGATCGAGAACCTTCAGCGAGAGGACCTCAACCCCATCGAGGAGGCGCGCGCCTATCATCGCCTGTCCGAGGGGGAGGGGATGACTGCCACTGAAATCGCCAGGATGGTTGATAAATCACGCAGCCATGTCGCAAATCTACAGCGGCTGCTGGCGTTGCCCGAACCAGTGATCGCGCTAGTCGAGCAGGCCAAGCTGTCTATGGGCCACGCCCGTGCGTTGATCGGAGTTGATGGCGCGGAGGGCTTGGCTGAGGCTGCGGTGGCCAAGGGGCTATCCGTGCGCGAGGTGGAGCAATTGGCCCGCCGCAAACACCGTGAGGCTGGCACACCCCGCCGCGCGCGTATGGAGACGAAATCGGCCGAATCAGCCGACATTTCGGCGGTGCAGACGCATCTGGAGGAATTTCTAGGCCTGCCGGTGAAGATCGCCGCTGATGCGGACCCGCGTTCGGGCGCGGTGACGATCCGCTATAAGACGCTCGATCAGTTGGATCTTATCTGTCAGCGGTTAACTGGCGGCGGGATCTGACACGTCAAGTTGCGCAGCGCAACTCTGGCCCCAACAGCGGCGCCAGAGTTGCCGCCAAGCTTTGCAAACCGGCGGCGTCTTCGGTGTCAAAGCGGCCTTGGGTGGGGCTGTCGAGGTCTATGACCGCCACCACATGGCCGTTATGGATAATAGGCACCACCAATTCAGCGCGGCTTTCCGCATCGCATGCAATGTGCCCAGGAAAGGTGTGGACGTCCGCCACCAATTGCGTTTCGCCGCTAGCCAGCGCCGCGCCGCATACTCCTTGGCCCGATGCGATGCGGATGCAAGCAGGCTTGCCGATGAACGGGCCGAGGACCAGCGCGCCATCCACGACGCGGTAAAATCCCGCCCAATTGAGGCCCGGAACAAACTGCCAGATGAGCGCGGCGATATTGGCCATATTGGCTACCGCATCGCTCTCGCCCGATGTTAGCCCACAGGCGGCATCGTGTAATTCGCGGTAAAGCGCGGGCTTGGGCGCGGTGGTATCGGCTGAAAATGCAAACATTGGGCAATCCTAGCTGCCTAATGAGCTAAAAACTAGGCTGCTCTTGCCCGCCAGAGGGGGAGCGCGTATTCCTATCCCTATGACACCTTTAAAGCGCAATTTGTTGATCGGCTTGGCCGTGGTTGGTGTGGCCCTTGGCGGGTCTTACATCTGGATTATGCACGTCGATACGACGCCGCAAGATATCTCGGCCTATGAGGGCACGCATCCCAAGTTGGATGACCCTGATCCGCAGACCTTCCCCAGTGTTGGGCTGGTACGAACCGTGGGATGGCAGGCGGGCGAGGCGCCGAAACCCGCAGCGGGGTTGGCAGTCACCCGCTTTGCCGAGGGGTTGCAGCATCCGCGAACGATGTTGGTGCTGCCCAACGGCGATGTATTGGTGGCCGAAACCAACGGCCCCGCGATAAAGGGCGGCGGCATTACCGGTTTCTTTGCCAAGTGGTTCAGCGGTATTGTGGGGGCGGGAGTGCCTTCGCCTGATACCATCGTATTGCTGCGCGACACGCATGGCACAGGGCACGCGGACCAGCGTTTCGATCTGCGCCATGATGGGCTGCATTCGCCGTCGGGCATGGCCTATGCGGCTGATGGCAAGGGCGGCGGCAAGCTCTACATCGCCAATGATGATGCGGTGCTGGCCTTTGATTACAAGCTGGGCGACACCGCGCTGACCGGCCCGCCCACCAAGATCATGGACCTGGCTGCCGGCGGGCAGCATTGGATGCGCAATCTGCTGCTCAGCCCCGATAGTAAGCAGATCTACGTTGCGGTGGGCTCTGCCACCAATATCGGCGAGAACGGCATCAAGGCCGAGCAAGGGCGCGCCGCGATCCTGCAATTCGATTTCGCTCATTCCAAATATCCGCGGCTGTGGGCGGCGGGCCTGCGCAACCCCAATGGCATGGCGTGGAACCCCTCCACCGGCGAGCTGTGGACGGTGGTGAATGAGCGCGACATGCTGGGGACCAATTTGGTGCCCGATTACCTGACCAATGTGCCGATTGGCGCACATTATGGCTGGCCTTGGGTCTATTGGAAGGATGTGATCGACAACCGTCTTGATTACGGCATGCCAGAATTCCTCACCGACTACACACGTAAGCCGGAATATGCGCTGGGGCCGCATGTGGCGCCTTTGGGGCTGGTGTTTGCATCTGGCGGTGCGCGCATGGGCGACGAGATGAGCAATGGCGCATTTATCGCACGGCATGGATCGTGGAACCGCAGTTCGCCGACGGGGTATGATGTGGTTTTTGTGAAGTTCGATGATCATGGGAACCCGACCGGTTTGCCGCAGAATGTCCTGTCGGGCTTTTTGACCGGGGACGGCAAGACCCATGGGCGCCCGGTTTGGCTGGGCTGGGCGAAGGATGGGGCTTTGCTGGTTTCCGATGATACTGGCGGTGTGATTTGGCGGGTTATTGCGCCGGGTGCTGCAGCATCGGTAGCCCCGAAGGCTGTGGTGGCGGACCATATGCCGCCGCAACGCACGTTGAAGGGGGGCCCTAATAATTAGGTATATCTCGGCCTTTTAATCATCAGCGACCGTCGTATCCACCGCTCTCCCCACTCTCACGCGGTAAAACACGGCTCTGTCGCAAAACATTGTGACAGAGCCGTTTTGCTTGGGTTTGCGTGCGCTCTAGCCTATATCGCCGGCTCAGAATGAACACCACCGTTCCCCTCGCGCCGATTTCAGGCCCGCAAATTCTCCCGGCCAGCACTGTCGCCGTGGCGGAGGCGGCCCGGTGCCTTGCGGCCGGTCAGCCCGTGGCATTGCCGACCGAGACCGTCTATGGCTTGGCCGCGCGGGCGGACAGCGCACAGGCCGTCGCAGAGATTTATCGTGCCAAGGGGCGGCCTGATTTCAATCCCCTCATCGTCCATGTGCTGGATGTGGCGGCGGCGGAGACAATCGCGGTGCTGGACGCGCGGGCAAAGGCGCTGGCAGCCGCGTTTTGGCCGGGCCCGTTGACGCTGGTTTTGCCAAAACGCGCTGATGCTGATGTAGCCCCTGCTGTTACTGCGGGACTGCCGACTGTAGCGCTGCGGTGCCCCGCGCACCCGGTCATGCGCGATGTCTTGGCGGCAAGCGGCTTGGCTTTGGCGGCGCCGTCGGCCAATGCCAGCGGCGGGGTCAGCCCGACCAGCGCTGCGCATGTCGCGGCGTCGTTGGGTGATCGGGTAGGGTTGATTATCGACGGCGGATTGTGTGCGGGCGGGATAGAATCGACGATTGTGGCGTTGCGCGCCGTTGGCTGGCAAATCCTACGCCCCGGTCAGATCACGGCGGAGGCCATCACAGCGGTTTTGGGCGCCTCTGGCGTTGATTCTGCGGGATGCCCATCCATCGAGGCACCCGGCCAGCTCGCCAGCCACTACGCGCCGGGCAAGCCGGTGCGTTTGGGCGCCCTGATGGCTGACGCAGACGAGTTCATGATCGGCTTTGGCGATGTGGCGGGCGATTTTACCTTGTCGGCGTCAGGCGACCTCGCTGAGGCCGCCGCTGGGCTGTATCAGGCGTTGCACATTGCCGCCGCCGCCGATCGACCCCGTATAGCCGTGGCGCCAGTGCCAGAGGTCGGCATAGGCATCGCTATCAACGATCGCTTGCGCCGCGCTGCGGCCTAATTGTCTTTGGCGCCATCGTCCTTGGTAGAGGCGGTGGTGCCTTTGCCATCGCCCGGTTCGCAAACCAATTTGCCCGTTCCCAACGCGCTGACCGTGCAATGCGCCCGCCCGCTGACGGTGACCAAGCCGGAACCCAATATGTTGGCCGTAACCTGGCCGTCGGATGCGAATTTGCTGCTGCCAGAGCCTGCGACATTGACCTCCGCCTTATCGACTTTCAGCCCGCCTAGGTCGGCATTGCCGCTGCCGGCGATGTTCAGTTCCAGCGATGTGGCTTTGCCGCCTGCGCTGTAAGCGCCTGATCCGGTGATGACCACCGCTAGCTTGTCTGCGTCAACCGAGGGTGTGGCGACGGTGCCCGATCCTGCGATGGTGACGCTGGCTTTTTGTGCCATTTCCTGGGCGTTGATGCTGCCCGACCCGCTCATCACCAGATCGCTCGGTGCAGGCATGGTGACATGCACGGTTACCGAGTCTGTGGAGGACGACCAGCTGTGATTTTGCCGCATGATACCCAGCGTGTTGCCCGTCAGCGTGAAGCGCAGCTTGGCAGTGGAGGCGGGGTTGCCGTCGACGGTGATAGTCAGCTTGTCGCCGGGCGTAATCATCACTTTGTCCGGGCCGAGAAGCGCCACCGAATGCGGGGGCGGGCCTGACAGATCGAGGTCGGCTAGCGGTTTGCCCTTGTCGCCGTTGATGTCGATGTTGACGCTGCTATGGTCAGGACCTCCGTCGGAGACCTTGTCGCAGGCAGAAAGGCATCCGGCGAACGCGACGGCCACCACGGGGGCCAGAACTCTCAACAGATTGCGAATATCCATGTTATGTCCCCGGCTTGCTGTGTTGCAGGTGTAATACAGTAAGCCGGACGAAAGTGCAAGCGGACACAAAAAAGGGCCAGCCCGATTAGGCCAGCCCCCTTTTCAATGTCTGATGAAGCGTTTAGACCGCAACAGGTGCCGCAGCCGCCGCAGCCGCTGCTTCGTAATATTTCGGCGCATGTTCGTTCAGGATCGACAGGATCTTGCGCAGCGCAGCCGGTTCGTCGGTCTTTTCCATCGCAGCCAATTCCCGGGCCAGACGCGAGGAAGCACCCTCAAAGATCTGGCGTTCGGAATAGGATTGCTCTGGCTGATCGTCGGCGCGGAACAGGTCGCGAGTGACTTCGGCGATCGAAACCAGATCGCCAGAGTTAATCTTGGCCTCATATTCCTGCGCGCGGCGCGACCACATGGTGCGCTTGACACGTGGTTTGCCGGTCAGCGTTTCCAAAGCTTCACGCAGAGTTTTGTCCGAAGAAAGCTTACGCATCCCGATGGCCTCAACCTTGCCGACAGGCACCCGCAGCGTCATCCGCTCTTTTTCAAAGCGCAGCACATACAGCTCGAGGCTCATTCCAGCGATCATCTGCTCTTGCAGTTCGATCACACGGCCAACGCCGTGCTTGGGGTAAACGACGTAATCTCCGACATCGAAGGCATTTGCCTTGGCGGTCATTTATCGTCCTTTCACTCGCGGCAGAGGCGGCTGTTCGTGTGACGATTCCAAGGGGATTTGAGCGATTGCCCAATCCCGGAAAGGATGCGCCTCATCAAACTTGTGCCGAAAATCTGCCTTCCATGGTGTTTGATATTTGCCCACATCTTTGCATGTGGCGGCGTGCGACCCGCTATGCGGTGCGCACCTTATAACACCATTGTCACAAAATTGCCAGCACCCTGATATGCGGGCGATCAGCGTGATCGTTTCAGGCGGCTAACCGCCGCGATGCAGCAGTTTAGCCACGTTACGCAGACGCGAACAATGAAATCGATAACTGCTGCATATGCTCAGCGCCGGCCACCGGTGCGAATCGATGGCCTATGGCTTGCGACACAAACAAGGCGAGGATGACCCCGCCCAGAATCAATCCCCGGCGCCCGGTTTTTCCGAGAAGAACTTCTCGAACTTGCCAGCCTGCCCCTTGTGGGCGTCGGCGTCGGCGGGGGCGTCGCGCTTGGTGGTGATGTTGGGCCATTCGGCCGAATATTTGGTGTTCAGCTCCAACCACTTCTCAAGGCCGTTCTCGGTGTCGGGCAGAATCGCTTCGGCGGGGCATTCGGGCTCGCAAACGCCGCAATCGATGCACTCGTTGGGGTTGATGACGAGCATGTTCTCGCCCTCATAGAAGCAGTCCACAGGGCAGACTTCGACGCAATCCATATATTTGCAGCGAATGCAGGCGTCGGTAACGACATAGGTCATGGCTGCAAATCCCTTTTGATGGCAGCGGCGGTTGGGGAGCCTGCTATGAGATTATCGCGCGTCTCGTCAAGCACCCGATAGTGACTTTGTGCTTCATGCGCCGGCCCGCGCCGTATCGGAAGGCGTAAAATCGTTATTACCCGCGCGGTTTCGCCCAGCGGCAGCACCAGCACGTCGCCCGCGCGAACGGCCTGTGCTGGGCGTTCCACGCGGGTTCCGTTGCGGCGGATGTGGCCGGCGATCACCAATTCCTGTGCCAAACTGCGACTTTTGGCAAAGCGCAAAAACCACAGCAGCTTGTCCAGCCGAATATCCGGGCGAATTTCGTCGCGCGCCACGGTTTAGGCCACCAATTGCGCCAATGCGGCAAACGGGCTGCCGGGCGGCGGGATGAGCGCGGGCCTTGATTCGCGCGATTCGTGGGAGCCTGGCATCCATCGCCACAATACGGGCGCGGGCGGGCCGTGGGTGGTTTTCCCCAAGGGTTTTGGCATTTTGTGACGAAAGCCTGCGCGGGCCAACAACAACGCATAGACCGGCGTCGTGACGCCTGCCGCCAGCGCCACTCTGGGGTCGAGGGTAAATGCCCTCTTTCCGGCGTGCATTCGGCGGTGATGCGCGGTGCGCAGCAGATCTTCGGCCAGATCGATGCGCAACGCCTGTTTGCCGCATCGCCGATAGCCAATGGGCCCTACGCGGCCCGTGGCCTCGATCACGGGCGACATCGGCCTTTGCACAGTCGCCTCAGCGCCCGTAACGGCCCGCCACAGTTCCAGAACGCGTGGGTTCAGCATCGCTGGGTGGAATAGGTCCAGCGCCCCTACGCGCACCCCCAGCTTGCGCAGAGCCTCGCGTCCGGCCGGGCTTAGTCGTTCCACGCCCGATGCGCCGCGCGCGATCATGCCGCCGCCATCCACCAGCCGGATCAGCAGCGCCCGCAAGTCTGGTCCCGCGCTATCCGACGCGCAGGCCGCCTCAATCCGCGAGAGGGGCGCGAGCGGCGCCAGGTGCCTTGCCAACCATGACGCCAATGCGGTGATCAGTTCATCGCGCGGCGCAGCGGGCACCATCGCCAATGCGGGTGCGGCAGTCAGCTTTGGTGCCAGACGGCGCTTACCATGTTCCAGCCGCGCCAGTGCCTCTCCGTTCCAGCATATGGCGCCATCGGCCAGCACCAGCCCCGCCGTGTCTATCGCCGCCACCAGATCGCGCGCGCGCTCCGCCAACAGCTCAGGCAAGTGCTTTTCGGCGGCGGCATGTAGCAGGCGATGGTCGTGGTGATGGGCTCCCGCATCCACCCGCATCCGAAACCCCGAAAGTGTGCCGATAGCCTCGCCTTCCACCTGCACCTGGTCGCCATACAGCGCCACCCGGAGGAGGCCGGCATCCTTGCCCATTCCGCGCAGCAACACGCTGGTGCGCCGATTGACGAAACGTTCGGTCAGGCGCGCGTGGAGGGCATCGGACAAGCGTTGTTCGGTCGCGCGGGCGCGGGCCATCATTTCGTCACGCGCCAGCACCCAATCTGGCCTCTGGGCAATGTAGGCCCATGAACGGATCGCGGCGATGCGCATTTGCAGGGTATCGATATCGCCCTGCACATTATCCAGCTGGGCGATGGCGCGCGGTGCATGATCGCTGGCCAGCGGACCATGCGCCAACTCCTCCCAAAGACGCGCTACGAAACGCGCGTGATTTTCGGCGCCTTGGCCGCGGAAGTCAGGCAAGGAACACACCGCCCAAAACCTGCGGATACGAGCTGGGGTGGAGAGGGTCGCGCGGATCGCATCCTCTTCGGCAAGGCGTTTTAGAATGGCGAGGTCTATGGATTGCGGGGCAGGGGCCAACTCGGCGCGTTCGGGCGGGGCCTCCAGATCGGCGATCAAGGTGGCAATATTGTCAAAACGCGGGTCAGAATCGCGCCAAAAAAGCCGGGTTATCGGCGAAAAGCGGTGTTCCTCGATGGCATAAACTTCTTCATCGGCAAAGCTGACGTCATTCCCGCCCCTGCCTCCGCCGCCGGCCAGCGTGCCAAAGGTGCCATCGCGCTGGTGCCGCCCGGCGCGTCCTGCGATTTGCGCCATTTCCGCCGGGGTTAGGCGGCGCTGGCGCACGCCATCAAACTTCGACAACCCTGCGAAGGCGAAATGCCCGACGTCAAGGTTCAATCCCATGCCGATGGCGTCGGTCGCCACCAGATAGTCCACCTCGCCCGATTGATAGAGTTCGACCTGCTTGTTGCGCGTTTCCGGGCTGAGCGCGCCCATCACCACCGCCGCGCCGCCGCGAAACCGGCGCAGCATCTCTGCCACGGCATAGACCTGCTCGGCGCTGAAGGCGACGATGGCGCTGCGCGGCGGAATACGGCTGAGTTTCGCGCTGCCAGCATGGGCCAGCGTCGAAAAGCGCGGGCGGCTGATGATTTCGGCCTCTGGGATCAATGCACGCACCATCGGCGCCATGGTGCCGGCGCCCAGGATCATCGTCTCCTCGCGGCCGCGGGCATGCAGCAGCCGGTCGGTGAAAACATGGCCGCGCTCGCGGGTTTCGGCCAGTTGCGCCTCATCCAGCGCCACAAAGGCGACATCGCGCTCCACCGGCATGGCCTCCGCAGTACACAGCAGCCAGCGGGCACCCTTGGGCTCGATTCGCTCCTCTCCGGTGATCAGCGCGACCTCGCCAGCGCCCTTGATTGCGCAGACCTTGTCGTAAACCTCGCGCGCCAACAGCCGCAGCGGAAAGCCGATCATGCCCGAGGAATGCGCGCAAAGCCGTTCAATCGCTAAATGCGTTTTGCCGGTGTTGGTGGGGCCCAAAACCGCCTTGATACTGGCATCGTTATGCGCCGGTCGGCGAGGAGGCGTGTTAGGGCGCATCGCCATCCCCATGTGGCAGCCCCCGGCTGTATCGGCAAGGCGTGCCCCCATCAATTTTGCGCAAATCTTAGCGCGGAATTAACCTTACCAGCGCAGGGATATTCCGCATCATACGGGGATATGTTTGTACTGGACGAGCGAAAAGGTCTGGCAGCAGGCCATGGAAGCAGGGCAAGGCGAGGCTGAGGCCGCCGCCGCTGACGCCATGCCCGCCGCTTACGTGCCTTTTGGCGGCTTGGCGCCGATGCTGGTTGGCGAGGTTGTTGCCTCGTCCTGCTGGCACACCGTCTTGAAACGGATGGACATCGCCACCGACCTCGCCGAGGAAATTGGTAGCCCGCGCTGGTATCGCGGTTTTGGCGTCATGGTGGGGTTACTCATGACCGCGCTGCTGTTCATGCCCAGTCTGTCACCCTTGCAGGCGGCCTCCGCGATGCGGCTGGACGCGCCCGCGCGCGAACAAATGAGCGAGATTACCATCGCCCCGCTGGCGTTGGGGGCAGACACGGGCAGTCGTATGGGGCCGTTGGCGATGGTGGTGCCGATCGCATCGGTGCCCGAACGCCCGCGTATCAATCTGGTGGCAACTTTGTCGTCCAGCGACAGCTTTGGGCGTATGTTGCAACGTGCTGGCGTTGGCGCAGGCGATGCCGCGCGCGCGGCGGACCTCGTCAATGGCGCGCAGCCGCTGGGTGAAATCGCGCCCGGAACGCGGGTGGATATCACGCTGGGTGCGCGCTCCGCCCCGAATGCACCGCGCCCACTGGAACACCTCGCCCTGCGCGCCCGGTTTGACCTTGCCGTGGGGCTGAACCGTTCCGGCGCCGGATTCGCGCTCAGCCGGCACGAGATCCCCGTTGACGCCACCCCCTTGCGCATCCGTGGGCAGGTGGGTCGCAGCATCTACCTGTCGGCGCGGGCGGCTGGCGCGCCGATGTCAGCGATCCAGCGTTATCTTCAGACCATCGACGCGCATCTCAGCCTCGACAGCGTTGCGCCGGGCGACACTTATGACATGATCCTCGGTTACAAACGCGCCGCAGACGGCACCAGCGAGGCCGGCAATCTGGTCTATGCCGGGCTGGAACATGCTGGGCGTCCCCGCACGCAGCTGATGCGCTGGGGCGACAGTGGGCAGTTTGTTGATCTGGGAAGCCTTGCCGCCACGCGAGTTTCGACCGGGTTGATGATGCCGGTCAGCAATTTCCATATATCCTCGCCATATGGCATGCGGTTCCATCCGATCCTTGGGTATACGCGCATGCATGCGGGTGTGGATTTGGCGGTGCCTTATGGTACGCCGATCCATGCTGTGGCCTCGGGCACGGTAACCTATGCCGGGGTGCATGGCGGGCATGGCAATTATGTGCGTTTGGAACATGGCGGCGGGCTCGACACAGGATATGCGCATATGAGCCGTTTTGCGGTGGGCGTGGGCGAGCGTGTGCAGGCGGGGCAGGTGATCGGCTATGTCGGCATGACCGGCCTCACCAACGGCCCGCATGTCCATTACGAGGTTTACCGCGATGGCCGCACCGTGGACCCGATGTCGATGCACTTCGCCGGCAGCACTGGCGCCAGCAAAGAGGAGTTGGCGCAGTTCAAGGCGCGTCTGGCGCGGTTGCTGCTGGTGCCATCGGGCGCGGCGTTGAAGCCTTTGCGGATTGCACACCGGCACTAATTGCCACCAAGCCCGGCGCGGCTTAGAAGCGGCGTATGACACCCAGCTATCCCGCCACCCGCCTGCGCCGCACCCGCACCCACGCCTGGAGCCGCGCGCTCACCCGCGAAACCGTGCTGACGCCGTCCAGCCTGATCTGGCCGTTGTTCGTCACCGAAGGCAAGGGCGTAGAAGACCCCATCGCGGCCCTTCTCGGCGTTTCGCGCTGGAGCGTTGACGGCATAGCTGCGCGCGCGAAGGAGGCGGTTTCGCTGGGTATTCCCGCCATTGCCCTGTTCCCCAACACCCAAGCCGATCGCCGCAGCCACGACGGCAAGGAGGCCCTGAACCCCGACAACCTGATGTGCCGCGCCATCCGCGCTATCAAGGATGCCTGCGGGGACGAAATCGGCGTGCTGACCGACGTGGCGCTCGATCCTTATACCAGCCACGGGCAGGATGGGCTGATCGATGAAGCCGGCTATGTGCTGAACGATGCCACGGTGGATGCCTTGGTCGCGCAATCGCTGAACCAAGCCGCAGCAGGCGCCGACATCATCGCCCCCAGCGACATGATGGATGGCCGCATCGGCGCCATCCGCGCCGCCTTGGAGGGCGCCGGGCACCATAATGTGCAAATCATGTCCTATGCCGCCAAATACGCCAGCGCCTTCTACGGGCCGTTCCGCGATGCGGTGGGCAGCCGCGGCCTGCTGAAGGGCGACAAGAAAACCTATCAGATGGACCCGGCCAACAGCGACGAGGCCCTACGCGAGGTTGCCATGGATATCGCCGAAGGCGCCGACAGCGTGATGGTCAAGCCCGGCCTGCCCTATCTGGATATCGTCGCCCGCGTAAAAGCGCGGTTCGACGTGCCGGTCTACGCCTATCAGGTCAGCGGCGAATATGCGATGATCGAGGCCGCCGTGGCAGCGGGTGCAGGGGACCGTGACGCCTTGGTGCTGGAGACGTTGATGGCGTTTCGCCGAGCGGGTTGTGCCGGCGTGCTGACTTATCACGCGGCGCACGCGGCCCGACTGTTAAATGGCTGAGTTTCGTCTGGAAACCGAACGTTTGGTGTTGCGCGCTTGGCGACAGGCTGACCGCGAGCCCTTTTGGGCGACCTTTCAAGACGCGGACGCCATGCGTTACCTTCCGAAGGTTGATCGCGTTGAGTCCGACGCCAAAATTGACCGCATGATGGCGATGCAGGCCGAGCATGGCCATTGCTTCTGGGCTGTGACACGCAAATCCGACGGTGCCTACATCGGCAATTGCGGAATATGCGCGCCCCGCGCACCCACGCACGAATATGAGGCCGGCTGGCGGTTTATCCGCGAGGCGTGGGGGCAGGGCTATGCCACAGAGGCCGCCCGCGCCACGCTGGAATGGTCTTGGGCACACCTCGATACCGACACCATTGTCGCGATCACCGTGCTGGCCAATACTGCCAGTTGGCGGGTGATGGAGCGCATCGGAATGACCCGCAACCCATCCGACGATTTCGATTACCCTGGTATGGCCGAGGATGACCCGCTGCGCCCCCATATCCTTTATCGCATTATGAGAGATCGCCCGCATGCGTAACGACATCACAATCGCCCCCTTTAATGGCATCTGGCCGCGCATCCACGACAGCGCCTTCATCGCCCCCGGCTGCCGGATCATCGGCGATGTGGAGATCGGCGCTGAGGCCTCGATCTGGTACAATTGCGTGATCCGCGCCGACATCAACCATATCCGCATCGGTGCGCGCAGCAATGTGCAAGACGGCACCATCATCCACTGCGACAGTCCGAAACCCAATGGCCCGAAACCGAGCCGCCCAGAAGGCTTCCCCACGATCATCGGCGAGGATGTGTTGATCGGCCACCTCGCCATGATCCACGGCTGCACGCTGGAGTCCCGCGCGTTTGTGGGGTTGGGGGCCATCGTCATGGATGGCGCGCGGATCGAGAGCGACGGAATGCTGGCGGCAGGCGCGCTGCTCAGCCCGGGCAAGGTGATCGGCGCGCGGCAGCTTTGGATGGGGCGCCCGGCCGCCTATGCCCGCGACCTGACCGACGCGGCGGTGGCTGACATGCAGGCCGGGGTGCGCGGTTATGTGAAGAATGGCCAGCTCCACAAGGGCAATTTGGAAGAGCATGGCCAAGCCGAAAGCTGACCTGCCCGCAGCAGACGCCATCCGCGCGCTGATCGATGCCGAGGGCCGGCTGGCGCTGCGCGTCACACCCGGCGCGCGCAGCCAATCGCTGGAAATTGCCGAGGGACGCCTGCTGGCCAAAGTCCGCACCAAGCCTGAGGACGGCAAGGCCACCATAGCGGCACTGGAATTGATTGCGGAAGCCTTGGGCGTGGCACCATCAAGCGTCACCTTGTTGCGCGGCGCAACTTCACGCGAAAAACTGGTGCGGGTCGACGCCTAGCGCGCCATTCCTAGGGCCATTTCTTCCAACACCCCAGCCATCGCCTTGGCCAAAACCTCGTCCTCCGGCGCGACATCGTGGATGGCGCGGCGCATCGCGTCCGCCCATTGCTGGGCTACCTCATTGCGGATGGCGAAGGGCTTGTGGATGCTCATCATGCAACGGCCAGGGTTGGCCTCGAACCAATCGCGCGGTCCGCCGGCCCAACCCGTTAAAAACCCCGGCAGGCTGACACGCATCGGCCCCAAATCCGCGGCGTGCATGGCGCGCAGTTCGGCATAGGCCGGGTCGCTGTCCATCAAGTCGTAAAATCGGTCGGCGATGGCCTGCATCACCGCAGGGCCGCCCAGCCTGTCTAATGGCGTTGCGGGCGGCGGGGCAGTTTCGGTGGACAAGGCGCAAAATACTCCGCGAACTTCATCTGAAGCATGGCGGGTAGCAGGGTAAACCGCCAGCCGGATTGATGTTGATCAACCCGGCTGGCGGCTTGGGAGTTATTCGGCGCTGTCTTTGCCGTCCGTGTCAGCGCCCGGCGTGGATGCTGCCTTTCCGCGCGGTTTGGCGGCAGGTTTCGCCGCCTTCTTGCCTCCGCGCGGCGGCGCTGGGGTCAATTCAAAAGCCAGCGCCGTCACGCCTTCTTCGTCGGTTTTGACGCTGACTTGAACCTCTCCGCCATGTGCCAGTTTGCCGAACAACAGCTCCTCGGCCAGCGGTTGCTTGACCTTTTCCTGTATCAGCCGCGACATTGGCCGCGCACCATACAGCTTGTCGTAGCCACGATCCGACAGCCACTCGCGCGAGGCCGTATCGAACTGGATATGCACATTCTGGTCGGCCAGTTGCAGTTCCAGTTGCAGGATGAACTTGTCCACCACGCGGCCGACGACATTGGTCGCCAGATAATTGAACGGCACAATCGCATCCAGACGGTTGCGGAATTCGGGGGTGAACATTTGTTTCACCGCCTCGTCGCCGGCGTCGTGCTTGGACACATCGCCAAAGCCGATACCCGTGCGCGCCATATCCGCCGCGCCCGCATTGGTGGTCATCACCAGCACGACATTGCGGAAATCCACCGTCTTGCCGTGGTGATCGGTCAGGCGGCCATTGTCCATCACCTGCAACAGGATGTTGAATAGGTCAGGGTGCGCCTTTTCAATCTCGTCGAGCAGCAACACGCAGTGCGGCTGTTGATCGATGGCATCTGTCAGCAAACCGCCCTGATCATAACCGACATATCCGGGAGGCGCACCGATCAGGCGAGACACGCTGTGGCGCTCCATATATTCCGACATGTCAAAGCGTTGCAGCGGGATGCCCATGATATCCGCCAGTCGCCGCGCAACCTCGGTTTTGCCGACGCCGGTGGGTCCGCTGAACAGGAAGCTGCCGATCGGCTTGTCGGGATCGCGCAGGCCCGCGCGCGAAAGTTTCATGGCGCTGGACAGAACCTCAATCGCCTTGTCCTGCCCGAACACCACGCGCTTCAGATCGCGCTCCAGATGTTCCAGCTGCTTCTTGTCGTCGCTGCTGACCGATTTGGCCGGAATGCGCGCCATAGTGGCAATCACCGCCTCGATCTCGCGCTCGGTGATCACCTTTTTGCGCTTGGATGGCGGCACCAGCATCTGCATCGCGCCGACTTCGTCGATCACATCCAGCGCCTTATCGGGCAGCTTGCGGTCGTTGATGTAACGCGCCGACAGCTCGACCGCGGTTTTGATCGCAGCCGGCGTGTATTTCACTTTATGGTGGTCCTCAAACGCGCTGCGCAGGCCTTTCAGGATCTTGATGGTGTCCTCAATGCTCGGCTCATTGACGTCGATCTTCTGGAACCGGCGTAGCAGGGCGCGGTCCTTCTCAAAATGGTTGCGAAATTCCTTATAGGTGGTGCTGCCGATGCAACGGATCGTGCCGCCAGACAGCGCCGGTTTCAGCAGATTGCTGGCATCCATGGCCCCGCCGCTGGTGGCACCAGCGCCGATCACCGTGTGAATTTCGTCGATGAACAACACCGCGTTCGGCATTTTTTCCAGCTCGGTGACGACCTGTTTCAGCCGCTCCTCGAAATCACCACGGTAACGGGTGCCGGCCAGCAGGCTGCCCATATCCAGCGAATAGATGATCGCCTCAGACAGCACCTCAGGCACATCGCCCTCGACGATCTTGCGCGCCAGGCCCTCCGCGATGGCGGTTTTGCCGACGCCGGGGTCGCCGACATACAGCGGGTTGTTCTTCGAACGGCGGCAGAGGATCTGGATCGTCCGGTCCACTTCTGGCCCGCGCCCGATCAAGGGATCGACCTTGCCGGCCAGAGCCTTCTCGTTCAAATTGACCGTGAACTGATCGAGCGCCGTTTCTTTCTTGTTGGCGCTCTTGGTCTCGGCCTTGTCCTCGTGGTGCGGCGCCTCGCTCTCGGCCGGGCGGGCGGAGCGGTCCTCGACCCGGCGGCCACCCTTGCCGATGCCGTGGCTGATAAAGCTGACCGCATCCAGCCGGCTCATATCCTGCTGTTGCAGGAAATAGACCGCATAGGAATCGCGTTCGGAAAACAGCGCGACCAGCACATTGGCGCCGGTGACGGTATCCTTGCCGCTGGATTGCACATGCAGAATGGCGCGCTGAATCACACGCTGGAAACCGGCGGTGGGGGCGGGGTCGCCCTTGTCCTTGGTTTTCAGGCTCTGGTATTCCTGATCCAGATATTGCTTCACCACTTCGCTCAGGTCGCCCAACTCGACCCCGCAGGCGATCATCACCTCGCTGGCGTCGGCATCGTCTATCAGCGCCAGCAGCAGATGTTCCAGCGTGGCGTATTCATGCGCCCGTTCCGACGCATGGGACAGCGCGGCGTGGAGGGTTTTCTCTAGGCTCTGTGCGAAGCTGGGCATTGTCTGCGCTTTCGTGGCTGAGAATTAAGAACTGGCAAGGTATGAACGAGGATGGTTAACCAAACCTTGATGACACCCTCGGCGGGCTGTGAACTCAGGGACTATATGGGAAGCTTTCACGATTAGGAAAGCGGAACCACGCCCATTCGCGTAAATTTCGTGAGACGCGGGTACATATCCCGCGTTTTGGCCGCTTCTCGCGGCCCGCCTCATTCGGCTTTCGGTTTGAAAAAGGCGTCGGCGGCGGCGCGGTGTGCTGCAGCTTTGTCTCGATGTGCTTTTACGCGGGCGATTTCGGCCTCAAGCTGTGTTATACGGTCAGAAAGTTCGTTTTGCGAATAACGGTCGAGGCTCTCTGTCGCCAGCAGGCTGGCAGCATCGCCGGTCAATCGGGCCTGATGTGCGGCAAAGGGAAGGTCGTTATCCTGCATGGCGTCATAGCATCGGGCGGCTTGCGCTTGCTGTCAACTGTAGGCACAAGGTGTCATGAATTTTTCGTTAGTTTAGAAGGGGGCAAACTGAGGTTATGCCACAAAATCAGACGATGACGCTGCAACAGGTGATGACAGCAATCGGTTATGACCAGCATGGCGGCCCGCATGTTCTGCGGGCAGAGACTTTGCCCGTGCCGGAGCCGGGCGCGGGTCAGGTGCTGATCAAGGTCGCCTATGCCGGGGTGAATCGGCCTGATATCATCCAGCGGCAAGGGCATTATCCGCCGCCTGCGGGCGCTTCGCCGATCCCCGGCCTTGAAATATCTGGGGAAATTGTCGAGCTTGGCGAAGGGGTTACGCGTCTCTCGCGGGGGCAAAAAATTTGCGCGCTGGTGACCGGCGGCGGCTATGCCGAATATTGTCTGGCCGAGGAAGGGCTGTGCCTGCCAGTGCCCGCCGCACTGTCGATGGCAGAGGCGGCCGCAATCCCCGAAACATTGTTTACAGTATGGCACAATGTGTTTGAACGCGGCTGGACCTGCGACGGCGAAACGATCCTCGTCCATGGGGGCACCAGCGGCATCGGCTGTATGACCATCGCCCTCGGCAAGCTGTTCAACGTGAAGGTGATCGTCACCTGCGGCAGCGCCGAAAAATGCGCCCGCGCGCTGGAAATTGGCGCCGACCACGCCATCGATTACCGCGCCACCGATTTCGTAGAGGAGGTTAAGCGCATCACCGATGGCAAGGGGGTCAACCTTGTGCTGGATATGGTGGCGGGCGATTATGTGGCGCGCAACCTGCATTGTCTGGCCGAGGATGGCCGCCATGTCACCATCGCGGTGCAGGGCGGCGCAAGGGCAGAGGTCAACATGGCACTGGTGATGACCCGCCGCCTGATGCTGACGGGATCGACGATGCGCGCGCGCCCTTTGCGGTTCAAGGCGCTGGTGGCGCGTGAGTTGATGGATAATGTCTGGCCCTTGGTGGAAAATGGCAGCTTGCGGCCCATCATGGATCGCATCATCCCATTGGCCCGCGCCGGAGAGGCGCATGCCGTGATGGAGGCCGGCCACCATATCGGCAAGATTGTGCTGGAGGTGACGCCGTGACCAGCCAATTCACCCTGCACGAAGATCCACGCAGCGGGAATTGTTACAAAATTGCCCTCACCGCGGCGATGTTGAGACTGCCGATCGCGCGCCGCCAGTATGACATCATGAAGGGCGAAACCCGCGCGCCAGAGTTTCTGGCCAAGGTCAACGCCAATGGCCGCATCCCGGTTCTGGAGATCGTCGAGGAAGGTGCGCACCGTTTCTTGCCCGAAAGCAACGCTGCCTGTTGGTATCTGGCGGCAGGTTCGGCGCTGATCCCCACCGACCGATTTGACCAGGCCGACATGCTGCGCTGGATGTTTTTTGAGCAATATAACCACGAACCGAACATCGCCACCTTGCGGTTCTGGCTGGCCTTTTTGGGCGAGGCAAACCTGACCGAATATCAGCGCGAGCAGATCACCCCCAAACGGATGGCCGGCGAGGATGCGCTGCGTTTGATGAACGAGCATCTTGGCCAGCAAAACGGTAATGGCAGGCAGTGGTTCGTGGGCAATGAGATCACGCTGGCCGATATTTCGCTCTACGCCTATACCCATGTGGCAGAAGCTGGCGGGTTTCGCCTGCACGATTACCCACATGTTTGTAGCTGGCTGGACAGGGTGGCGGCGCAGCCGGGCTATGCTGCGATGGATTGAGGTTGCCCCTTGGCCAATAATGGCCTAAGGGACAGGTTCAAGCGGCCGCTCCGAGAGGGGCGGCCCTGTTGTTTTCGGGCCTTGTGATTTTTCGCCGGGCCCCTCGCACCGGAGAAAACCCGTGTCACAGTCAACCCAGCCTACCCCCTTGATGCCGCATGCGACGGCCTCGTGGCTCGTTGATACCACCGCGCTGACGTTCGAGCAGATCTCGGAGTTCTGCGGCCTGCACATCCTGGAAGTGCAGGCGATGGCGGATGACCTCGCCTCGTCGAAATACACCGGCCGCGATCCGGTGCGCAGTGGCGAGCTGACCAATGCCGAGATTGAAAAGGGTCAGGCCGACCCCGCATACCGCCTGAAGATGCAAAAGGCGCCGATCAACGTCAACCGCACCAAGGGCCCGCGCTATACACCGGTGTCCAAGCGTCAGGACAAGCCCGACGGTATCGCCTGGATCCTGCGCAACCACGCGGAAATTTCCGATGCCGCAATCGGCAAGCTGATCGGCACCACTCGCAACACCATCGCCGCGATCCGTGATCGCAGCCATTGGAACATCAGCAACATCACCGCCAAGGACCCGGTGACGCTGGGCCTGTGCTCGCAGCGCGAATTGGATGCCTTGGTAGCGCGGGCCGCCAAGAAGGCCGGCATCGTCGATGATGGCCTTGATGCGCAGCGCTTGGGTGATGACCGCGAGGCGCTGCTGGAAGAGCTGCGTAACGAGCGCGATTCGCACACCCGAGTCGCAGCGGCAGCCAGCCAAGAAGCCGAAGCCGCAGCGTGGCTGGCGGCAAAGCGTGCCGCTGAGGCTGCTGAACGGGGTTGAGCTAGAAATGCAGGGGCGTTACGCCCCTGCACCCCATAGTGTCTCCCGACTCTGAGGTTGTGCGGTGTCTAGCCCTTAACGCGGCATCTCGTCGGAAGGAGTATGGGGGTCTGGGGGCCTAAGGCCCCAGGTTACTTCCTTAAGCCTTAGGCGCGTCTTCCAGCATCATCATCCCGCGATCGAGCGTATTGCGATCGAGCACGCCGCCGTCTGCTTTCGCAGCTTTGGGGGCAGCCACAGGTGCCGCCGCGCGCTGGCAAAAACGACCGTCAACCTGCGCGCCTTGCTCAATGGTCAGTTGATCGTAGTGAACATCGCCCTCGATATGCGCGGTTTTGATGATCACCAGCGTTCCTGCGCTGATGCTGCCGCGCACTTTGCCGGCGAGACGCGCACTGTCAGCGGTAACGGCGCCGACGATCACCCCACCCTCGCCCTGAACCAAGGCGGCGCAGGTGATGTCGCCATCGATCCGGCCATCAATGTGCAAATCGGCCGATGCCGCGATATTGCCAGTGATGACAACATCCGCCCCCAAAATCGAAAACGCCCCGCCCGAAGTCATTGTCTCAGTCGCCGCTCTGCTCTGGCGTGATTGCTCGGTTGACTTGCGGAACATGCGTGGCTGCCTCCAAAAACGGGCGTGGATTTACGGGCGTGTTATTGATCCGCACCTCAAAATGCAAATGCGGACCGGTGGAACGGCCAGTGCTGCCGATTGCCCCGATCAACTGGCCGGGTACCACCGCTTCGCCCACATGGGTGTGGAAGGCCGACATATGCGCATAGCGGGTGATCAAGCCGTTACCATGATCGACCTCGACACAATTGCCATAGCCCGATTTGACCGCCGCAAAGCTGACCACACCCTTGGCGGCGGCATAGATTGGCGAACCGATGGGACCACGGAAATCCAGCCCCGGATGGAACGAGCCTTGATGGGTGAACGGGTCCGAGCGATAGCCGAAGCCCGACGAAATATATTGCAGGCTGGCAGGCAAAAACTGCGGCAAACGCTGCATATTATGCTCCAGCGAATCCATCCGCGCGAGACTGGCGCCGAGCCGCGCGAATCGCGGATCGAGCGAGCCATTGGCCGAGGTAGATAGCAGTTCCAACGGGCCGCCCTGCGCCTCACCGCGCGCTTGGGCGCTGAGCATCGCATCTGGGTTCAGGCCCAGGGCGCGTAAATGCTGGGCATCGGACTCGGCGCGGCGGTCGGCATATCGGGTGAGCCGTTCGACAAAGGCCAACTGGCGCGCCTCGATCAGCGCGAGGGGGGGCGGCCTCTGGAATAGCGGCGCTGACTTTGCCCACGGTCTGCGCGGCGGCAGAGGTGCTGTTCGATACGGTTTCGCCGGGGCGCGTATCCTTGGGCAGGTCGCCAACATGGGCTTGTGTCATGCGTTCCAAGAAATCTTCGCGGCGTTTCAGGTCGTCTGCAACACCGGAAATGCTGCCGCGATAGGCATCGACGCGCTTTTCGGCGCTTTCAACGCGGGCCTCACGCCCCAGCAGGGATGCTGCATCATGCGACGCCAGTATATGCGACAGACCCACCGCCACCAGCGTGCCCAGCCAGATCACCGCAATCGCGGAGGCGACGCCAGCGGCCATCATCTGCATCCGCGACGATACGCGGATGAATCGCACATGCCCCTGAGACCGCATGAAAAATTCGCGGTCCGGGAACCAAGCACGCAGCCGCGTCATCAGTTCACGAAGAGACAGAAGTTGCAAGAGCGCCCCGTTTTTTTGCGACCGATTCGGGCCGGCCGCCATAATATGCAGGCGCGTTATCAGCGAGGCGCGCTTTAGGCGAATCCCCTAGGCCGAGTCGCCGCGCGATTTCAGCCGAGGCGGGTGAACTTCACGACGAACCGAGCCAGCCTGTGTTTTAATGGCCTTAAACGCCTTTGCATTGGGGGTGGCAATCGATTGCAGTGCCTGCCGCAGATGGCTCCCCCGCCGTTTGATGTGCGCGCAGGTGAAGCGACCGCTGACAAGCCTCGCCGCCAGTGCTAGGCGCAGGGCATGACCACCTTCACAGCCCCCGCTCGCCCCGTAACAGATGAAACGCCAGAGGCACTGGTTACACGCCTCGCTGGGGCTGGCCGTGTGGCGCAAGTCGCGCTCGCCCGCCTCACCGATGCGCAAAAGTCCACAGCGCTGCTGGCCGCCGCCGATGCCCTGCTTGCCGCAGAGCCAGCAATTCTCGCCGCAAATGCCGCCGATATGGCCGCTGGCGAGACACGCGGACTTTCGGGCGCGCTGCTCGACCGGCTACGGCTGGATGCGGGGCGGCTTCACGCTATGGCCGACGCTGTGGCGCAGGTGGCGCGACTGCCTGACCCTGTCGGGCAGGTTATCTCGGAAGATACCCGGCCCAATGGGTTGAAATTATCGCGCGTGCGGGTGCCAATCGGCCTGATCGGCATCATTTACGAAAGCCGCCCCAATGTCACCGCCGATGCCGCCGCGCTGTGTCTGCGCAGCGGCAATGCGGTGCTGCTGCGCGGTGGGACAGAGGCGGTGCATTCCAACCGTGCGATCCACGCGGCGCTGGTGGCCGGGCTTTCCGCCAAGGGCGTGCCCGCAGACGCGGTTCAACTGCTGCCTACGCAGGACCGCGCCGCTGTGGGGGCCATGCTGACCGCCGCTGGCCTCATTGATATGATGGTGCCGCGCGGCGGCAAATCGCTGGTCGCGCGGGTGCAGGCCGATGCGCGGGTGCCGGTGCTGGCGCATCTGGATGGCATTTGCCACACCTATGTCCATGCCGCTGCCAATCCCGAAATGGCCCGCGCCATTGCGCTCAACGCCAAGCTGCGCCGCACCGGCGTTTGTGGTTCGATGGAGACGCTGTTGCTGGACGCTGGCTTCCCGGCGAATCAGGCGGTGGTGGCCGGATTGCTCGACGGATCTTGCGAAGTGCGCGGCGATGCCCGTGCGCAGGCACTTGATTCGCGCATCCTGCCCGCCACGGCTGAGGATTGGGACACCGAATATCTCGATGCCATCCTCAGCGTCGCGGTGGTGGACGGGTTGGAGGAGGCGCTGGCCCACATCGCCGCGCATTCCAGCCACCACACCGACGCCATCATCACCGATGACGCCGTCGCTGCCGAGGAATTCCTCACCCGCGTCGACAGCGCCATCGTTATGGTCAATGCCTCTTCCCAATTCGCGGACGGCGGGGAATTCGGGCTTGGCGCGGAGATCGGCATCGCCACCGGCCGCCTGCATGCGCGCGGACCCGTGGCGCTGGAGGGGCTGACGACCTACAAATGGCTGGTGCGCGGGTCCGGGCAGATCCGGCCATAGGAGACTGCGATGCGTTATAACCAATTGGGCAATACCGGGCTGGTGGTGTCCGAGCTGTGCCTTGGCACCATGACCTTTGGCCAATCGCCGGGGCGGTTTGCGGCGATTGCCGGCTTAGATGCCCCGGCGGCAAAGGGGCTGGTGAAACAGGCGCTGGATGCCGGTATCAACTTCATCGACACCGCCAACGTCTATTCGGGCGGCGAGTCGGAGGTTCTGACAGGGCGGGCCTTGCGCGAACTGGGGGTGGCGCGCGGTGATGTCATCGTCGCCACCAAGGCTGCCGGGCCGATGGGTGAGGGACCGAACAACGCCGGCATGTCGCGCCGGCACCTGCTGGAGCAGATCGACGCCAGTTTGGGCCGGCTGGGGCTAGATCACGTCGATCTTTACCAGATCCATGCTTGGGACCCGCTGACGCCGATCGAGGAGGCGTGCCGCGCGCTGGATGACATCGTAACATCGGGCCGGGCGCGTTACATCGGCGTTTCCAACTGGGCGGCGTGGCGCATTATGAAGGCTTTGGGCGTGTCTGAAAGGCTGAATCTAGCCCGGTTTGCCAGCGTTCAGGCCTATTACACCGTCGCGGGGCGTGATCTGGAACGCGAATTGGCGCCGATGATGCGATCCGAAGGCTTGGGTTTGATGGTGTGGAGTCCACTGGCCGGGGGGCTGTTGTCTGGAAAATACACCCGCGACAACCACGGCGGCCATCAGGGCGAAGGGCGCCGCGCAGCCTTCGACTTCCCCCCGGTGCAGGCCGAGCGCGGCTGGGATGTGATCGAGGTTTGCGAGGATATCGCAAGGGCACGGGGTTGCAGCGTGGCACAGGTGGCGCTGGCTTGGTTGCTGTATCAGCCGGTGGTGTCCACCGTCATCGTCGGCGCCAAGAGTGCCGACCAATTGGCGGACAATATCGGCGCCTGCGCGGTGGAACTGTCGGTGGAGGACCTGACCCGGCTGGAGAAGGCCAGCGCGCTGCCCGCCGAATACCCCGGCTGGATGATCGATATGCAGAGCGGCTATCGCGCCCACGCCGCCAGCCCTCGCCGGCATCCGCTGGGAGAATGAGGCAAACACGCCGCATCGGGTTGTTAGGGGGCAGCTTTAACCCCGCGCATGGTGGGCATCGGCGGATCAGCCTCGCGGCCATCGCGGCGCTGGGGCTGGACGAGGTGTGGTGGCTGGTCAGCCCCGGCAACCCGCTGAAGGACGCGCAGAGCATGGCGCCTCTGCCCAAACGCTTCGCCTCGGCGAGACAGCAAGCGCGGCGCGCACCGATTCGCATTACCGCCGTGGAGCGCGAATTGGGCACGCGTTACACCGTCGATACCTTGGCGCGGATCACCCGGCGCTGGCCCAAAAATCGCTTTGTTTGGCTGATGGGGGCGGATAATTTGGCGCAATTGCACCGTTGGAAGGACTGGCGCAAACTAGCCCGGATCATGCCGATTGCGGTTCTGGCGCGTCCGGGCTATGATGCCGGCGCCCTCGCGAGCCCCGCGATGGCATGGCTTGGGCGTTTTCGGCGCCCCAAGGCCAGTTTGAAGTGTGGGGCAGAGTGGAGTGCGCCGACGCTGGTATTGCTGGCCGTAGACCCCGATCCCCGCTCGGCGAGCGCGTTACGTGCCGCCGATCCCGGCTGGGCGGAACGGGTTTCTTGTGGGGCCTTGCGTGACGGCGTTACCCATCGCTCCTTTTCTCCTGCTACGCTTTGATGCTTTGCCGCATTTCCCTGCCTCCCTTTTCGGTCGGTTTTGCCGGCCTCCCGCCACGCTCCAAGAGAAGTTGATCCAGACTAAATGACCCAACCCCAAAATGAGCCCGCCACGCCCGCAGCTGCGCCCCAACCCACACCGCTGCCCGAATCAGAGCCCGGTTCGATCCATGCGCTGATCCTTCAATCGCTGGATGACGATCAGGCGCAGGAAATTATCTCGATCCCGCTGGCCGGCAAAAGCAGCATCGCGGATCACATGGTGATCGCCTCGGGCCGTTCGACGCGTCAGGTCGCCGCAATGGCGCAGAAGATGGCCCAGCGGATCAAGGAGGCCGGTTTCGGCCATGTGCGGATCGAGGGGCTGCCCGCCGCCGATTGGGTACTGGTCGATGCGGGCGATGTCGTCGTCCACCTGTTCCGCCCAGAGGTCCGCGTATTCTACAATCTGGAACGCATGTGGGGCATCGCTGGCGAGGCTCCGCCCGCCGTCGCCTGACGCGCAATGCTGCTGCACATCATCGCGCGCGGGCGCATCGGTGCCACCAGCGAGGCCGAGCTGGTCGAGCGTTACCTGAAACGCATCGGCTGGCCGGTCAAGGTGACCGAACTGCCCGACCGGGGGGGCACGATCCCGCCGCCCAAGCAAACGCCAATACGCAGCGTCGCGTTGGACGAACGCGGCGCGCAGATGTCCAGCGAGGCCTTTGCCGCGCTGCTGGGCCGTTGGCGCGATGATGGTGTGCGCGAGTGCCGTTTCCTGATCGGCGCCGCCGATGGGCATGGTGAACAGGGCCGCTCCAGCGCCGATCAGCTGATTGCCTTTGGCGCGATGACATGGCCGCATATGATGGCCCGCGCGATGCTGGCCGAACAATTGTGGCGCGCTACCAGCATTTTATCTGGCCATCCGTACCATCGTTCGGGATAAGGCGGGCATGCGTGTTCTCCATTTCCTTGGGCCTGTGGCGCTGTTGGCGGGCGCGTCGGTGGTCTATGCGCAGGCGCCGCAGGATGACGCTGCCCAGACCCGCCGCGACCTGGCCGAGGCCCGCGCCCAAGGCGATGCCGCCCGCAGCCGCGCTGAACGGCTGGAGGCCGAGGCCGCAAACGCCTCCGCCGCAGCGGATCATACCGCCAAGCAAGCCGCCGCCGTGGCCGCGCGCATCCAGCAGGCGCAGGCCGATATTGCCGCTGATGCCGCGCAGATCCAGCTGCTCGACCGTCAGCGCGCTGCCCTGCGTGCCAGCATCGCCACTCGCGAAAAGCCCTTGCTGCGGCTGACGGCGGCGCTGCAATTGCTGTCACGGCGGCCTTTGGCGGTGGCGTTGATGCGCCCCGGATCAGTGCGTGATGCGATGCATTTACGCGCGCTGCTGGAAACCATGCTGCCAGAGGTTCGCCAGCGGACCGCCGCGTTGCGGGTGCAGATCCAGCGCAGTTTGGCACTGCAAGCGCAGGCTCGCTCCGCGCAGACGGCTCTGGCGGCAGAGCAACAACAGCTGATGACGCGGCGGCAGATGTTGTCGGGGCTGGAAACCCGCCAAAGGCTGGCGGCGCGGGATGTTTCGGGCAGCGCCGATCGTGAGTCGGAACATGCCCTCGCGCTGGCAGAACAGGCGCGTGATTTGGGCGCGCTGGTGACAGATCTGGACAAGGCGGGGACCTTGGCAGAGGAATTGGCGCATCTGCCCGGCCCAGTGCTGCGCCCGGCGCGCCCCGAAACATCCGAGGTTGCGGCTGATGCGGGCGGCCCGGTAGCGTCAGGCGTGGGGCTGGCGGGCTATATGCTGCCGGTGGCAGGGCGGTTGGTATCGGGCTTTGGCGACACATCGAAAAATGCATCGCCTGCCCAAGGCGTCAGCATCGCCACCCTCCCGCAAGCGCAGGTCGTGGCTCCGGCGGTGGGCCGGGTGGCTTTCGCGGGGCCCTATCGCGGCTTTGGCCAGATCATCATTATCGAACATCCCGGCGGTTGGACCAGTCTGATTACTGGCCTCGCGCAGTTGGACGCGCGGGTGGGCGATCAATTGGTTGCCGGCGCGCCGTTGGGTATTGCCGGGCCGGGGCGTCCGGTGCTGGGGGTGGGGCTGCGCCATGCGGGCGCCCCGGTGAACCCGATTGATCAGTTGCGCGGGCATTAAACCCCCATCTGGTCATTGGCGGTTAAGCACGATAGATGCATGGGGCAAATGTGCGCCGGGCGGCGTGCATGAAAGGGTGCGAATGATGAAGCCGGGATGTTCGAAGATCGCTGCCACAATGCGCGCCGCGCTGCTGCTGAGCACGGTGGCGCTGCTGCCGGCGACCACGGCGGGATTGGCTGCGGTGGACGGGCGGGTGGCGCCGGCTTTTGGGCGGTTGTTCACGGTCTATAATCTGGTCAAGGCCGATTATGTCGAGCAAACCGACGACGACAAGCTGGTGACCGGCGCGATTAACGGCATGTTGGCCAGTCTCGATCCGCATTCGTCCTATTTGGAAGGCTCCAGTTTGCAGCGCCTCGATACGATGATCGACGGGTCTTACGCGGGCCTCGGCCTGTCGGTGGAGGAGGACGATGGCGGGGTGAAAATCGTCTCACCCATGCACGGCAGCCCGGCGGAGAAGGCGGGCCTCAAGTCTGGTGATTTCATCACCCATCTCGATGGCAAGCTGATTTATGGCGATGATCTGGATACGGCAGTGGGTAAGATGCGCGGCGCGGCGGGTACATCGATCCGGCTGACGATCTATCGCCCTGGCCGCGATGCGCCGTTTGACGTGACGGTTACCCGCAATGTGATCAGTCTGGAGCCGGTCACCAGCAAGCTGGACGGCACGCTGGGTGTGATCACGGTCAATGAATTCAGCCACGATGTCGGCAAGGATGTGTTCGAGGCGATCCAGTCGCTGCAAAAGCAGGCTGGCGGGCACCTCACCGGGCTGGTGCTTGATCTGCGCGAAAACCCGGGCGGCGCACTCGATGAGGCAGTGGCGATGTCTGACTTGTTCCTGACCCAAGGGGTGATTGTGTCGCAGCGTGGCCGCATACCGGCCGAAAACGCCACCTACCGCGCCGAGAGCATGTTTGTCGGCGATGCGGCGCGGGGGCTGCCGATCATTGTGTTGGTCGATTCGGGCACGGCTTCTGCCAGCGAGATCGTCGCGGGCGCGCTGCAAGACCAGCACCGGGCGGTGATCATGGGCACACGCAGCTTTGGCAAGGGCAGCGTGCAGACGATGATCCGGCTGGACAATACCCATGCGGTAAAGCTGACGACGGCGCGTTATTATACCCCTTCTGGCCGCAGCGTTCAGGAGGGCGGCATTATGCCCGACATCCGCGTGCCCCAGCTGACCGACCCCGATGCGCGGCGGCGCGAGGAATTGACCCTGCGAGAAAGCGACCTCAAGCATCATCTGGTGAACGAGGCATCGCTGAGCGACAAGGCGCTGGAGGACGATAAACAGACTGATCCGCGCTTCAAACTGACGCCAGAGCAGCTGAAGGCGCGCGGCATCACCGATTTCCAGCTGTGGTATGCTGAACAGACGTTGCAACACGCTGTCCCCGGCACGATTGCGATGAGGCAGCGCTGATGCTGAGGGGGCGCGAAGATTGGGCGCGCGCGCTGGCACTGGCGGTGCCGGTGGTGGCGCTGGGCGGGGCCTATGCGTCGCAATATTTCGCCGGGCTGGTGCCATGCGAGATGTGCTGGTGGCAGCGTTACGCGCATTTTGCAGCGCTGGCCTGCGCGTTGGCGACGTTTGTTTTGCCCCCTCGGCGTGGATGGATCGCGCTGGCAGGCGTGGCCATTGCGGGGGCTGGATTGATCGGCGCCTATCACGCGGGCGTTGAATATGGCTGGTGGAAGGGCCTCACCGCCTGCACCAGCGAAATCGCTTTTAAACCGGGCCAAGACCCGCTCGCCGCGATCATGTCCGCGCCGATGATCCGTTGCGACACGGTACAATGGAGTATGTTTGGCATTTCGATGGCGGGGTATAATTTCCTGTTTTCCGGCGTCAGCGCCTTGGCCATCGGCTGGGCGCTGCTGACTTCACGAAAGGCTTCCACATGACGCTGGACCCCCGCATAGACCGGATTTTGCGCGTCGATCAGGCGGGCGAATATGGCGCGGTGCGGATTTATGCCGGCCAAATGGCGGTGATGGGTGACCGCGCGCCGCATTCGGACAAGGTGGCGCATATGGCCGCGCAAGAGGCGGATCACCGCGCGGCGTTTGATGCCCTGTTGGCGCGGCGCGGTGCTCGGCCGACGGCTTTGCAGCCGATCTGGCATGTGGCGGGCTTTGCGCTGGGCGCGGCGACGGCGCTGATGGGGCCCAAGGCGGCCATGGCCTGCACCGCCGCGATCGAGACCGAAATTGACAACCATTACGGCCATCAGCTGGACGAACTGGCCGGATCTGACCCGGAACTTTGCGATTTGATCACGCAAGCCCGCGCCGACGAGGTGGAACACCGCGCCACCGCTCTGGCCAGCGGCGCAGAGCAAGCACCGGCCTATCCGCTGTTGTCCGGCGCGATCAGGTTGGGCTGCCGGTTGGCGATCCGCATTTCGACACGTATCTGAACTTCAGCTACCGTTCACCGGCGTTGGCGTCTATAGATTGCAACCCTGTCGCTTGAGGAATTGCCCATGTCGTCCAGTTTTGCCCGTCGTGCCCTCGCGGTGTCATTGTGTGCTGTGATCTGCGCCATCGCATCCCCCGCATCTGCGCAGGGCGATCATCCGCGCGAAAAGGTCAATATGGTGATCATCTATGGCGATGACGCCTGCCCGGTTTCCACCGCTGACGAGATTACCGTTTGCGCGCGCAAGGACGAGGGAGAGCGTTATCGCATCCCTGCACCGTTCCGCGACACCGCCAACGCGCGCGCTGACGAAAGCTGGACCGACAGGGTGAAGGCCTATGAAACGGTGGGCGCAACCGGCGTCAACAGTTGCTCTCCGGTGGGGCTGGGCGGATCGACGGGTTGCTTGAACAAGTTCATCAATCAAGCCTACGCCGAGAAAAAAGCCGCGCCCGAGGTGCAATTTTCTAAGATGATCGACGCCGAACGCCAAAAACGCCTGTCGCACATCGATGCCGATTCGGCCAAAACGCAGGCCGAGGTGGAGCAGGCCGAGAAAGACTATGAGGCACGCCAACGCGCCAAGCAGGACCCAGGCGCCGATGCAGCACCATCCGCACCTGCCGAAGTTCCAGGCAAATAGGCCGGGGCGCGCTGGCCCCGGCGACGCAACGTCAGCTCTGAGCGATATCCGGCGCGTCCTCGCGCTTCATGCCGATGACGTTGTACCCCGCATCGACATGATGGATCTCTCCGGTTACGCCCGAGGCAAGGTCTGACAGCAGGTAAAGCCCCGCGCCGCCGACATCCTCGATGGTGACATTGCGGCCGAGCGGCGCGTTCAGCTCGTTCCATTTGAGAATCAGGTTGAAATCACCAATGCCGCTGGCCGCCAAGGTGCGGATCGGCCCCGCCGAAATGGCGTTCACACGGATGTTATCGCGCCCCAGATCCACCGCCAGATATTTCACGCTGGTTTCCAGTGCGGATTTCGCCACGCCCATCACATTGTAATGCGGCACAACTTTTTCCGCGCCGTAATAGCTGAGCGTCAGCAACGAACCGCCATCGGGCATCATGGCCGCCGCGCGCTGCGCCACGGCGGTAAAGCTGAACACGGAAATGTTCATCGTGTTCAGGAAATTGTCGAGGCTGGTGTCCGAATAGCGCCCGCGCAGCTCGTTCTTGTCCGAGGCGCCGATGGCGTGGACGATGAAATCAATCTTGGGCCAGCGCGCGGCCAGTGTCGCAAACGCCTGATCCAGCGACGCCGGATCGCTGACATCGCAAGGAAACACGAAATCCGCACCCAATTCCGCCGCCAGCGGGCGCACGCGCTTTTCAATCGCGGCGTTGGGAAAGGTGAAGGCGATCTCTGCCCCTTGTTCGTGCAAGCGCTTGGCGATGCCCCATGCCAGCGATTTGTCATTCGCCAGCCCCATAATCAGGCCGCGCTTGCCCTGCATTAGTCCGCTCATTCTTCGTCTTCCCTCAACTTCGTGTCCTCCCGCGAAGATGGTGTCGCACCTTCGCGGATATGCGCCCCCTGTGGCGTACGGGCCAGGGCCGCATTCAATTCCGCCCCCGTAACCATTCCTAAGCCGACCAGCCAGAAAAAGAAAAGCGAGATCATCACCCCGGCAAGGCTTCCATACGTAAGATTATACTTAAAGACAAAGCGCAGCAGCACCGGCAGCACAATCGACACCACCCCCCACCATACCGTCACCAGCAGCGCGCCCGGCCATTTGGGATAGCACCGCGCCCGATAGGCCCCCGGCGTCAGCCCCAAAAACAGCAGATATATCGCGCCAAACAGCACCGCCGCAGGCAGGGTGCGTGATAAGCCCAGCGTCCCTGCCGCCTCGGGGAAATGCGCTGCGATCATGCCTTGCGCGGTGCTGATCGCCACCTGCAAATACAGCGAGGCCAACAAGGCCACCACCGCCAGCACAATCATCCCGCTGGCCAATATCCGGTAATGCCACCAAGCCGTTTGCGCGGCAGAGCAGCCATAGGCACGGCGCAGAATGTCACGGATCGTCTCGATCAGGCTGGATACGGTCCACAGCCCGACGCCGGCCCCCACCCACAGCAGCCAGCCATGGCGAGCATTAATCACATCGCGCGCGACGGGCATCAGCACACTGGCCACAACCGGCGGCAATGCGCCCAGCATGGCGTCCACCGAGGCGGCGCGCTGGCTGGCCTCGCCCACGGCAGAGAATATTGCCGCAACCACCACAAAGAACGGAAACAGAGCCAGAATGGTCATATAGGCGAGGTTGCCCGCGTGGATGAAACCATCATCCCACACACCGCGCGCCACATGGGTGGAAATGGCCCACGCGCGGTGGGGAGATGTCACCACCCCAAATTTGCGCGCTCCTTCCAAACGCTCAGACACCCAGCCGCCCGCGGGGATCGGGCACACCCTGCCAGCCATCCAGCCTGCGCTTGAGGTCTTCGGCGGCGGCGCTGGTCCCATCGGGCAGCAGGATTTGCAGCGTCACCAGTTGGTCGCCGCGCGTGCCATCCTTGCGGGTAAAACCCTTGCCCTTCAGCCGCAGCGTCCGGCCAGAGGAGCTCATCGGTGCAACGGTCAGCATCACGGCGCCGTCAGCGGTGGGCACCTTTACCTTGGCGCCCGCAATGGCTTCCTCCAGACTGACGGGCAGATCGAGCCGCAGATTGTCGCCCTCCCGCGTGAAGAAGGGGTGCGGCTGGATGGTAATGGTCACCAGCGCGTCACCATTTCCCCCCGGCCCTGGTTCACCCTTGCCGGCAAGGCGCATTTGGGTGCCTTCCTCGACGCCATTGGGCAGTTTCAGGTCGATGGTCTTTCCGTCGGACAGGGTGATTCGCTGCGCCGCCAGACAGGCCGCGTCGGGCAGGGTAACGGCGAGGCGATATTGCGAATTGGCACCCTTGGGTGCCGCGCGCCCGCCGCCAAAACCGCCCCGAGCCCCGCCGCGTGCGCCGCCGAACAGCCCTTCGAATATGTCGCCGATATCGGCGGCATCTGCGCCGCCAAAGCCGTGCAGATCCTCTGGCCGAAAGCCGCGCTGGCCGCCGCCAAAACCTCCCCCAAAACCGCCGCCCGCTCCGCCGAAGCCTTGCGGCATGGTGGGGTTGCCGTCCACGTCGATCTCGCCCCGGTCAAAACGGGCGCGTTTGTCCTTGTCGCACAGCAGGTCGTAGGCGCGGGTCACGTCGCTAAAGCGCTCGGTCGCCTTGGGATTGTCTTTGTTATAATCGGGATGAAGCTGTTTGGCGAGTTTGCGATAGGCGGACTTGATGTCCTTCTCGCTCGCGCCGCGCGCCACGCCCAATGTTGAGTAAGGATCTGCTGCCATCCCCCCTAGCTAGGAGCGTGCGGCGTAATCGGCAAGGTGTCTATGCCCTTTCCTCTGGCCAGCGGCGGGGGTAAGGGGGCGTAATCCCCAAAGGACAGCACATTGACAACCCCAAACACCGACAACGAACGCGACGCTATCCCCCACACCGAACCCTATGCGCTGTTTGACGCATGGTTCACCGATGCGCGCGCCAAAGAACCCAACGACCCTGAGGCCGTGGCGCTGGCCACCGCCACACCGGACGGCGCGCCATCGGTGAGGATGGTGCTGATGAAGGATCACGGGGCAGAGCTGTGTGGGGGCGGGGGCTTTGTGATCTACACCAACTCTCATTCGCGCAAAGGCGCTGAATTGCTGGCAAACCCGCAGGCGTCGATGCTGTTCCATTGGAAGAGCCTGCGCCGGCAGGTACGGATCGAAGGCCACGCGCGGCCCGTGCCCGACGCCATGGCCGACGCCTATTTCGCCAGCCGCAGTCGTGATTCTCAGATCGGCGCTCATGCCTCGCAGCAATCGGCGGAATTATCGTCGCGCGGTGCCTTTATCGCCCAGATCGCCAAGGTAGCCGCCAAGACGCTGGGAGGCCCCGTGCCGCGTCCGCCGCATTGGACGGGCTTTATCCTTGAACCCACCGCCATCGAGTTCTGGATGGACCGCCCGTTTCGCCTGCACGAGCGCCGCCGGTTTGTCCGCGTGGGGGATGGCTGGACCAGCAAGTTGTTGTACCCATGAGTCAAATCCACGATCACGGTGCGCTCAATCGTAGCGCCGCCTATGCCAGCATCGCCATGGCCAGCGTGCTCGTGGTGCTGAAGGGCTGGGCGGCGTGGCGCACGGGTTCCACCGCTATGATGGGCAGTTTGGCCGATACGGGGCTGGATCTGGTGTCATCCTTGGCGACGCTGGCGGGGGTGTGGGTGGCGGCGCAGCCCTCCGATGAAAACCACCGCTTTGGCCACGGCAAGGCCGAGGCGTTATCAGCCATGTTTCAGGTGGTTTTGATCGCCTTTTCGGCACTGGCGCTGGCGGTGCATGCGATTCAGGGGTTGGTTGCGGGCGGTGATCTGTCGGACGCGGGCGACGGAATTGCGGTGTCTTTGGTGGCGATTGCCGGGACTTTGGCCTTGCTCGCGTGGCAGAGGCATGTGATCGCGCGCACCGCCAGCATCGCCATTTCCACCGATCACATGCATTATATCGCCGATTTGATGCTGAATATCGCGGTGATCGTGGCTTTGGCGCTGGAACATTTCACCGGCTGGCGGCTGGCGGACCCTTTGTTCGGGTTGGGGATTGCGGTGTGGCTGGGCTGGGGCGCTTGGAAGGCCAGTCAAGAGGCGATCTATCAATTGATGGACCACGAATGGGCAGACGACAAAAAGGCCCGCTTTCTGGAGGTCGTTGCGCGTATCCCCGAGTTGCGCGGGCTGCATGATCTGCGCACCCGCACCGCCGGCAATCGCGATTTTGTGCAATTCCACGTCTGGGTGGATGCAAAGATGACCGTCGCCGCCGCGCATGTGGTGATGGACAACATCGAAGCCAAGATCTGCGCCGAGTTCCCCGGTGTCGAAATACTGATCCACCCCGACCCCGAGGGCCACGTCGATGAGTCGGGCATCGCGGCGGAGAATGTCCTAGCGGCGCGTTAATCGCTGGGGAACAGCGCGGTAATCTGCGCCAGATGGTTCACTACCGCCGCGCGGCCCGGCGCATCGGTCTTGCCAAGGCGGACAATCGTCAGCCTCTGATCCGGCGACACCACCACATATTGCCCCAAATGCCCGATACAGGCGAAGATGTTGGCAGGGCCGCGTCCGGGGAACAGAACCTCCTCGCCGGCCGGCTGCGGCTGGTTCAGCCACAACTGCGCACCATAGCCGCTGTTATGCGGGGCGGGGCTGGTCATGAACTCGATCCAGGCGTGGGGTACGATCTGGGCACCTTGCACCGCGCCGCCGTTACGCAAAAACTCGCCGAAACGCGCCCAGTCGTGGGCGCCCGCCTGCATCATGCTGCCGCCGATCAATGTACCGGCGGCGTCATATTCGCCCACCATAGAGTGCATCCCCACCGGTTCCAGCAGCCTTGTGCGCAGATATTCCGCCACTGCCTGCCGGCGCGAGGTGGGATCGGTCCGGTCGGTTAGCACGCGCGCGGCCAGATCATCCAGAATTACCGTGGTGGCGGTGGAATAGTTCCACGTGGAACCGGGGTTGGCGGCCAGCGGCTGGCTTTCCGCATAGGCGGCCATATCGTCGCGCCCGTCGAGGAACAGCATCCGCACCGTGTCGGAAGTTTCCTGCTGCTCGGCTTCCTCGTGGTGGGCGAGGCCTGATCGCATTTGAAGCAATTGCCGCAGGGTAATCTCGCCGCGCGGGTCTGCGGAGCGTTGCCACAGCGGGATCGGCACCGGCTCGTCCAGCCGCAGGCGCCCATCGGCCACCAGCAGGCCGATCAGCACGCCTGTCACGCTTTTGCCCATCGACCAGCCGGCAAACCGCGTATGCGCGTCATAGCCGGGTGCGTATCGCTCGGCGATGATATGCCCATTCCGAAGTACCAACAGCGCACGGGTTTCACCGGCGCTGGGGTCAGTGAACAGATCATCGACGGCACGCGCCAAGGCTTCGCGCGGGATATCGTTGTCAGCGGCGACGGCATTCAGGGCCTCGGCGCTGAGCGGGGTTTGGCTGGGCGCGGAATGACATCCCGACAACACTGGCAGAGCGGCCAAGGTCAGGATAAGGGGCATCATCAACAAAGAACGGCGGCGGCTCACCATAGGCGTCTCCATGCGCAAGGTCTTACGCGATGGCAACCTCAAAGCCCGGACAGAGCCGGATTTCCGTGCTGCAACGCGCCGTATCCAGTGATTGGTTGCGCGTGTGGGCGGTGCGTGTGGGGGTGGTTTTGATGCTGTGCATTGTGGCGGTGATGGCGCTGCACTTTAGCCGTTTTGGTGCGCGGGCGCGGCTGGCCAGTGCTTATGGCGCGCATGTGGCGTGTTCGTGCCACTTTATCGCCGGGCGCCTGCTGAAGGATTGCAAAAAGGATTTTGAGCCGGGCATGGGGCTGGTCACGCTCAGCGCCGACGAGGGGGCGCATAGCGTGACCGCAAGGCTGATCCCGCTGGCCAGTGAAACCGCGACATTCACCCGTGGGCAGGGCTGCGTGCTGGAAAGCTGGCGTTAAAGCGCAGGCTCGGTGCTGTCGATCCAGCCACCGCCGACCACCCGGTCCCCGGCATAGATTACCGCAGCTTGGCCGGGGGCGACGCCATATTCGGGGGTTGCGAATCGCAATGTGACCGAGGCGCCTTCCTGCGCCGCGCCTTCCAGCACCACCGGCACGGGCCGCGCCAAGGAGCGTACCTTTGCGGTGAGCGATGCGCCTGCGGGTGGGGTGCCGATCCAGTTGGTGTCAGTAATATCCGCCGACGCCACTGCCAGCATCGCCCTCGGCCCGACCAGAACGCGGGCCTGCGGGGCGTCGATGCCCACCACATAGAGCGGCTCTGCCTGCCCGCCGATCTCCAGCCCCCGCCGCTGGCCGACGGTGTAGTGGATCACGCCTTTGTGCTGGCCCAGCACCGCGCCGGTTGCGCTATGGACGATATCGCCGGTGGCTTCGGCATCGGGGCGGACCGCGCGTACCACGCTGGCATAATCGCCATCGGGGACAAAGCAGATGTCCTGACTGTCGGGCTTGGCGGCGACCTTCAGGCCGTACTGCGCTGCCAAGGCCCGCACCACCGGCTTTTCCAGCCCGCCCAAGGGGAAACGCAGGAAATCGAGCTGTGCCGGCGTGGTGCCGTATAGGAAATAGCTCTGATCGCGCGCGGGATCGATGGCGCGGTGCAGTTCGGGGCCCGCCGCAGCCTCCACCCGGCGTACATAATGTCCGGTGGCAAGGCAATCCGCCCCCAAATCGCGCGCCATCGCCAGCAGATCGGTGAATTTCGGCCCCATATTGCAGCGAATGCAGGGGATGGGGGTTCGGCCGGCCAGATAATCATCGGCGAATCGTTCCACAACTGATTCGCGGAACGATGATTCGTGGTCGAAAACATAATGCGCGATGCCCAGCCGGTCCGCGACGGCGCGTGCGTCACGAATGTCGTCGCCCGCACAGCAGGCGCCTTTACGTTTAACCGCAGCGCCATGATCGTAAAGTTGCAGGGTGATGCCGATGACCTCGGCGCCGGTCTGCGCGGCCAGCGCGGCCACCACAGAGCTGTCCACCCCGCCCGACATCGCTACCACGATACGCCTTGCATCCATGGGGCCCGCCAGTTGAAACAGTGCAGGAATATCTTGTTTTTCAATGCCATTACCTGCCAAATGGCCTGGCACAGAGGCGGCAATTGAACAGGTGGCAGGGGCTGGGGGCGTGACCATGAGGCCCCATACACCTGCGATGCGCTTGACGCAAAGCGCCGGTGTAAATCGCGCTAACAGGTGTGAACCGGCAAGGCTTTGCCGCCACGGAAGGACCCGCAGGCAATCACTTGCCGCGCGTTAACTTCGGTAACCGGCAGGTAAAGGCGCCCTTTACACAGTCTTGACCAACCCGTGTCTATAAGATGGCCAATGGACATCGCATCTGAACCTCGCCCAGGCCTTCCTATAGGCAGCGCCAATCCGGCAGCCAGCATTTCGCCCGCAGGGGCGTATTCTGGTGTGCAATTGGATTGGCACGGACTGGTTGCCCGGCTGGAAGCCGCGCATGGTTTACATGAGGAACTGGGTTTACGTGACGCGATGGAAGCGCCCGCCGATCCAGTGCGCAAGGCGGGCAGCTTTGCACCCCATGCAGCGAAGACCTTGGCCCGCTATGCCCGCCCAAGTTTTGCGGCGGCGCGCAATACCGATGCCTGCGGGCAGCCCTACGATGAAAGTTTCTACGCCGTTAACCTAACAACTTTAGCCGATAGCAAAACCGTCTCGGGCATATCCCGAGTGGTCGCCGGCCTCAACGCTCCGGGGACAGAGGGTTAATATGATTGAGAACCAAAAAATCCGTCCCGTCATGGTCATAGGTCCGCTTGGTGAGCCGTTGACGATCGAGTCTTTACCGCCGCCCAACACCACCCGCTGGGTCGTGCGCCGTAAGGCAGAGGTGGTGGCCGCGGTCAATGGCGGTTTGCTGACCATCGATGAGGTCTGCGAACGCTATACGCTGACGCTGGAAGAGTTTGCCTCTTGGCAGCGTGCTGTGGATCGTTCGGGGATGCAGGGCCTGCGTGTGACGCGCATCCAGCATTACCGTGACCTTTACGAGCGACAACTCAAATATTGACCGCCACGATGCGCTGATCCGCGCGCGTTTATGTCAATGCCAACCGCCCGTGCGCATATCATTGCCGCGCGGGCGGTTTGCGTTGGGGGCAGGTGAAACGGATCGGTTGTTTCGCTTGCCGCCGGTGAGTTATGGAGGTAATACGGCTGCACAGCGCCCTGCCAAGGGCGCAAGACCATTGCGGCGGTGACGAATGAATTACGAAGGCGGGATCAACCACGAAGGCGGAGCGGCGCAAGGTGCAAGTCACCTGTTTGAGGCCCCCGCCGAACAGCATAGCAACCGTCGGCGCATTATCCTGATCGTGGGTGTGGTGGCCGCCGTGCTGATTGGCATAGGCTTTGCGACGCATCATAAGGATGCGAATGATTTTGTTGCCAATTCAGCGGCGCAGGCTCCGCGCGTTACGGTGATTGTGCCGGGCCGCGCCATGGTGTCTGGCACCATCAGCGCCACGGGCGCGCTGGCCGCCAAGCATGAAATCATGGTCGGCTCGGTTGGCGAAGGCGGGCAGGTCCGCGAAGTTTTGGTCAATGCTGGCGATTGGGTACACGCTGGTCAATTGCTGGCGCGGGTGGACGGATCGGTGCAGGCGCAGCAGCTGGCCAATGCGCAGGCCAACATCGCGGTGAATCAGGCCGATGCGCGGTTGGCGCAGGCCAATCTGGATCGCGCGCTGAAGCTGGTGGACCGCGGGTTTATTTCCAAGGCGAATGTCGATCAACTGACCGCCACCCGCGATGGCGCCGCCGCGCGGGTCAAAGTCGCCGCCGCCCAGCGTGACGAGATCGCCGCGCGCATCCGCCGGCTGGACATTGTCGCGCCGACCGATGGCTTGGTGCTGGAACGCGATGTGGAGCCGGGCACGGTGGTCGGCGCGGGCACGGGCGTGCTGTTCCGTCTGGCGCAGGGCGGCGAGATGGAGCTGCGTGCGCGCCTGTCCGAGAGCGATCTGGCGGGGTTGCACGTCGGCGAGCCCGCCGAGGTGACGCCTGTCGGCGCCTCGCATGCCTTCACCGGGCACATCTGGCAGCTATCCCCGATGATCGATGCGGCCAGCCGCCAGGGCGAGGCGCGTATTGCGCTGGCCTATGCCGCAGATTTGCGCCCCGGCGGCTTTGCCAGCGCACAGATCCATTCGGGTTCGTTGGTGGCGCCTTTGCTGCCCGAATCGGCGTTGCAGGCGGATAATCAGGGCAGCTATGTCTATGTGATCGGCGCCCATAACAAGGCGGAGCGTCGTCCGGTGAAGATCGGCATTATCACCGATGGCGGCGCGGCGATCACGCAGGGCTTGACGGGCAATGAGAAGGTCGTGCTGCGCGCCGGCGCTTTCCTTTCGGCGGGTGAAACGGTGGAACCACAGATGGCGACGGCAGCGCAGACGGCAAAGCTTCCATGAATTTCCGCAATCTTTCCGCGTGGTCGATCCGCAATCCCGTGGTGCCGATCGTTTTGTTCATCGGCCTGCTGCTGATGGGCATTGTCGCCTTCATGCGTATGGAGGTGCAGGGCAATCCGGACATCGATTTCCCGGTGGTGGTGGTCGTCGTTTCACAGCCCGGAGCTGCCCCCACCGAGATCGAAACCCAGGTCACGCAAAAGATTGAGGCGGCGGCGCGTTCGGTTGCCGGCGTGGAACAGATCACCTCGTCGACATCCGAAGGCAACAGCCAGACGGTAGTGCAGTTCCAGATGGGCGTGGATATCAACTCGGTGGTCAACGAGGTGAAGAACGCCGTTGACCAAGTCCGCAGCGAACTGCCCGATGGTATTGTCGAACCGAGGGTGTTCAAGGTCAATTCCTCGTCGGACCCGATCGCCTATTTCGAGGTTTCCGCAGATGACATGACGCCGCAGCAGCTGTCGTGGTTTGTCGACGATATGGTGTCGCGCCGCCTGCTGTCGATCGAGGGCTTGGCGGCGGTGCAGCGCGGCGGCGGTGTCAGCCGAGAGATTTTGGTGACGCTGGACCCGGCCCGGATGCAGGCCTTTGGTGTTACCGCGCCGCAGGTGAACAGCGTGTTGCGCTCGCTCAACCTCAATGCGGCGGGCGGTCAAGCAGAGATCGGCGGAACGCGGCAATCGGTGCGGGTGCTGGCCAATGCGGCGGATGCCTTTGCGCTGTCGAACACCCAGATACCGCTGGGCGCTGGGCGCGTGGTAAAGCTGTCGGACATCGCCACGGTGAAGGACAGTTTTGGCGAGATTACATCGCTGAACAAAAGCAATGGGCGGCCTGTCGTCACCTTCTCGATGAACCGCGCCAAGGGGGCATCCGACGTTGCGGTCTATGATGCGGCTGTGGCGGAGTTGCACAAGATCTCCACCGAAAACCCCGGTGTCCATTTCACCAAGCTGTTCGCCACCGTCGACTACACCAAGCAGCAATATGAAAGCTCGATGGAGGCCATAAAGTGGGGTGCGGGCCTGTCGGTGCTCGTGGTGTTTTTCTTCCTACGTGATTGGCGCGCGACGGCGGTATCGGCGATAGCGATCCCGCTGTCGGCCATTCCATCTTTTTGGTTTATGCGGCTAATGGGCTTTACGCTGAATCAGATGAGCCTGCTGGCGCTGGGTCTGGTGGCGGGTGTGCTGGTCGATGACGCCATTGTGGAGATCGAGAACATCGTGCGTCACATGCGCATGGGCAAAACCGCGTTTCAGGCCTCCATCGATGCCGCTGACGAGATCGGCCTTGCCGTGGTGGCGACGACCTTCTCGATTGTCGCGGTGTTCCTGCCGGTGGGTTTGATGCCGGGGATTTCGGGGCAATTTTTCAAGAATTTCGGGCTGACGGTGGTGGTTTCAGTGCTGATCAGCCTGTTGGTCGCCCGCATGATCACCCCAATGGTCGCCGCCTATTTCTTGAAAGCCGAGGGCCACGCAGAACATGCTGGCGGCCGTGGAATGGCGTTTTATCTGCGGGTGTTGCACTGGTCGCTGGATACGGTGCGGGCAAAGGAAATGCGGGCGCGCCTGTCAGCAATGCAAGGGCGGAGTGCGTATTGGTGGCCTTCGTTGGGCTTAGGCGCGTCGGCGGCAATAGCCTCGCTATTTCAAATGGGTGATGCGTCAACCGGAGTTGTTGTGGCCAAGGCCTTGGGCTTATTCATTGCGGGTTTTCTCATGGCGGCCCTGCTTACCGTCATAATCGGCGGGTTGGTTGCATTGTTTGGCCAAAGCGACAAACATCATTTTGCAGCTTGGGCAGCGTTCCAATGGCAACGCCTATGGGCCCGCCTGCATGATCATCGCGTGTGGATGATCGGTGTGGCGCTGCTCGCGTTCGGCATGACTGGCGCCATGTTTATGGTGCTGCCGCAGGCGTTTTTTCCAGACAGCAACAGCGATTTCAGCCAAGTCCACATTGCCATGGTGCCCGGCACCACCATCCGGCAAACCGAGGCGGTGACCGACCAGGTGAACGCCATGCTGAACCGCCAAAGCGAGGTTGAGCATACGCTGGAGGATATTTCCGAGGGCAAGGCCGACATCTACATCACGCTGAAGAAGGACCGCAAAGACACCAGCATCGCCTTCGAACATCGCATGACGCCGCAGGTGCAGGCTGTCGCCGATGCGCGGGTGAATTTCCAGAATCAGGATAATAATGGCTCGGGCACCAGCCGGCCGATCTCGATCCTGTTGTCGGGCTCTGATCCAAAGCTGCTGGATAGCACCGCGGCGACGCTGGTGGAGCAGATGAAGGGCTTGAAAGAGGTGGTAACGCCGCGCATTGAGGGCGATTTGCGCAGGCCAGAGGTGGTCATCACCCCGCGCATGGATTTGGCCGCCAGCATGGGTGTCACCACTTCGGCGCTGAGCCAGGCGATCCGTGTGGCGACCTTGGGTGAAATCGATCAGAACGCCGCCAAGTTCAGCCTGTCAGACCGGCAGGTGCCGATCCGCGTGCGCTTGCCGGAAACGGCGCGCCGCACCATCGCCACCATCGCCAATCTGCCGGTGCAGACCGCCAGCGGTGACTCGGTTCCGCTCAGCCGGGTGGCGGATATCAGTTTTGGTTCGGGGCCGACCACGATCCAGCGTTACAACCAGCAGCGCCGTATCTTCGTTGGTGCCGATCTGGGGCCGAATGTGGTGAAGGGCACCGCGATGGCCGCGATCAAAAAGCTGCCGATCATGCAGCACTTGCCGCAGGGTGTCTCAAGCCCGCCGTTCGGGCAGGACAAATGGCAGATGGAGATGATCACCAACTTCATGCTGGCGGTTGCGGCTGGGGTGATGCTGGTGTTTGCGGTGCTGGTGCTGCTGTATCACCGGGTGATCTCGCCATTGGTGAACATGGCTTCGCTGTTTCTGGCGCCCTTGGGCGGATTGCTGGCACTGGCAATTACTGGGCAGCCGGTGTCGTTGATGGTGTTCATCGGCATACTGATGCTGCTGGGCATTGTGGCGAAGAATTCGATTCTGTTGATCGATTTCGCCATCGAGGAAATGGCGACTGGCGCCAGCAAATTTGATGCCATCATTGAGGCCGGGCACAAGCGCGCTCAGCCGATCGTGATGACCACCGTGGCGATGACCGCCGGGATGATCCCCACCGCCATCTCGCTGTCGGGCGATGGGGCGTGGCGCGCGCCGATGGGTACGGTGGTGATCGGCGGGCTGATCGTCTCGACGGTTCTGACGCTGCTGATCGTGCCTGCCGCTTTCAGCCTTGCCGACGGGCTGGAAAAGCGGCTGGGGCCGAAATTGCGGCGGGGCTTGCTGACCTTTGAACCGCACCACCGCGATGGCCAGCTAGAGGCTGTGCCGGCTGAATGATGCACCGGATTGCCACCGGGCTGCTGGCGGCGATGGCGGTGCTGTTTGTGGTGGCGCAGCACTTCGCCCGCACCGCCCCCGCGTGGGGCTGGGCCTTGGCGTTCAGTGAGGCGGCGATGGTCGGCGGGCTGGCCGATTGGTTCGCGGTGACCGCGCTGTTTCGCCGGCCTTTGGGGCTGCCGATCCCGCATACCGCGATCATCCCCACCAACAAGGACCGCATTGCCGACAATATGGCGCGGTTCCTCTCCACCCATTTCCTGACGCCAGCGGTGGTGGCGCGGCGGATGGCGGCGATCAATCTTGCGGAGGTGATCGGCAAATGGCTGGCCGACCCGCAAAAAAGCGCGGAGGCACGGCTGCGCAAGGGTGCGGGCAATCTGGCGGCGGATCTGCTGGAGGCGCTGGATGGCGATCGCCAACTGGGGCGGGTGGTAAAACGCGCTCTGCGCCGCCGGTTGGAGGAGCTGGACCTCGCTCCGCTGCTGGGCCGGCTGCTGGAGGCCGCCATGGCCGAGGGCCGCCACCGCCCCGTGCTGGAGGCTGGATTGCGCTGGGCGGGGCTGGCGCTGGAGGACAATGAGGAATTGCTGCGCGGGGTTATCCATGATCGCGCTAATGTGATCCTGCGCTGGACGGGCCTCGATGAGCGGCTGTCGAACAGCATCCTCGATGGCCTCTATCGCCTGCTGGCAGAGTGCATCGTCAACCCCGATCACCCGATGCGCCTGCGTTTTGAGGAAGGGCTGGCAAAGCTGGCCAAGGATCTGGTGGCGGACCCGAAAATGCACGAACGTGTCGCCCGCGCCAAGGCAGAGGTGCTGGCCAACCCCGCTCTGGCGAACTGGATGGATGGTCTGTGGGAGGGGCTGCGCGCGAGGATGCTGGGCGCGGCCCGCGTTCCGGGTACCGCGTTGCAGATGGGGCGTGGGTTGGGGTTGGCCAGCTTTGGCACCACACTCGCCACCAACCCGCGGCTGCAGGCGATGACCAACCGCTTTCTGCGCCGTGCTATCGCCGGCACCGCCAGCCGTCATGCATCGACCATCGTCACGCTGGTTTCCGAAACCGTGAAACGCTGGGATGCGCGCACCATTTCCGCCCGGATCGAGGCGACTGTGGGCCGCGATTTACAGTTCATCCGTATCAATGGAACGCTGGTGGGCGGGCTGGTCGGTGTGGCGCTGTATGCAATAAAATGCCTTGTCTGACCGGAATGGCGAAATGGCCTCTATAATGGAGGGATGAACGATCACCACGCCAACTCCGCCGCATCCGAAATGCCCACCATTGGCCAATCCAGCTGCGCCATGCGCGCCGATGCTGCGGCTAGGAACATTGTGCAACCGGGTTGGGATGTGGCTGCGATATCCTCCGCGTGGAATTGCACCTGCCGAGGCGATTGCTCTGGCGTCGATGCCGCGCAATGCCTCTATCGAACGACGCTGGAGCTGGTCAGCGCGGGCGAAAATATCTCCGATGGCCAACAAGACCTGCTGCGCCCGCTGGTGGCGGTGGTGGGCCGGCAAACAACGCGGGCTGGTCAGGATGAATGCCGCCGCTTTGCCAACGCCCTCAATCTGGGCGAGACGGAGATAGCGCTTTCGGCCTGTCACCGCCTGATCGCCATAGAACGCGAGTGCCTTGCCGCATCGGATGCGCCGGTTCGGATGGGTGAACGGGCTGGGAAATCTGCCTAGGGCCAGCGAAAAGCCACTTTCACCGTTGGCGGCTATTTAACCAGATGCTGGGGCCTGTGCCCCGTGTTTGGAGTATACCCCCGTGGCCAGCGTCAGCGATGCATTGGAGAGCGAGGTCGCCGCAATACGCGCGCTGTCGCTTGGTGCTGTGGACGGGCAGCGCATCCCCCGCCAGCGCGCCCTTATCGATCATCACTTTGCACGCATGTTGAAACTGCTGAGGCCGCGTATTCGCCATTTTGTGCGCGTTTATGGCCTGATGGACCATGCCGACGATGCCGAGCAGGCCTGCGCCATCGGTGTTCTGCGCGCCGTGGAGGCCTTTGAACCTACTCGGGCGCGGTTTACCACGCTGGTGAACTGGCAATTACGCGGTGAATTGCAGAGCCTTCGCCACAGGGTGCGGCTGGACTCGCGCGAATCGGCAAGGTCGGTCGGTGCGCGGACCATTTCGTTGGAGGAGCTGGCCGAGGCAGGCGGCATGTCACCCAGGCATTTTGCCGATGGGGGAGCTGAGGCCCGGGTTGAATCGTTGGCGGCCGATGTGATGGCGCGGCGTTTGTGCGGCACGCTGCTAGATGCCCATTTCGCCGAGCGCCGTCAGAAATCGCGGGCCGATGAACGCCCCATCATCGAGGCGCTGCTGCTGGGGGACGATGACGATATGCCAGACGTCAGCCTAACCGCAGAACAACGCCGCCAGATCGCACGCCGCACATTTCGCGCATTAAGCGCGCGGGTGCAGGGCGATGAAGGGGTATTCGGCGCGGGCATTCCCGCGCCGAACTAAGTTTTTACAGCTTTCCGGTCAGTTCCGGCACGGCGTTGAACAAATCCGCCACCAAGCCAATGTCAGCGACTTGGAAGATCGGCGCGTCTTCGTCCTTATTGATGGCGATGATGGTTTTGCTGTCCTTCATGCCGGCCAAATGCTGGATCGCGCCCGAAATGCCCACCGCGATATAGACCTGCGGGGCGACGATCTTGCCGGTTTGCCCCACTTGGAAGTCATTGGGGACATAGCCTGCATCGACCGCCGCACGCGATGCGCCGATGGCGGCGCCCAGCTTGTCGGCCAAGGGGAAGATGGTCGCCTTGAACGTTTCGCTGTCCTTCAGCGCCCGCCCGCCAGATACGATGATCTTGGCGGAGGTCAGCTCCGGGCGCTCGGACTTGGCGATTTCGGCGCCGACGAACTGCGACAGGCCGGCGTCTGCAGGGCCGCTGATGGCCTCTACAGCCGCCGAACCGCCACTGGCTTCGGCCTTGGCGAAGGCGGTGCCGCGCACCGTGATCACCAGCTTGGCGTCGCTGGATTCCACCGTGGCGATGGCATTGCCCGCGTAAATCGGCCGCGTGAAGGTCTTGGGCCCTTCCACCGACAGAATGTCCGAAATCTGCATCACATCGAGCAGCGCCGCGACGCGCGGGGCGATGTTCTTGCCGGTGGTGGTGGCGGGCGCGAGGAACGCGTCGTGATGGGCCATCAGATCGGCGATCAGCGGCGCGACATTCTCCGCCAAACCGTGCGCATAGGCGGCGTTGTCGGCCATATGTACCTTGGCGACGCCGGCGATCTTGGCGGCCTCATCGGCGACAGCGGCGCAGCCCGCGCCCGCGACGATCAGATGCACCTCACCCAGAGCAGCGGCGGCGGTGACGACGGCCAGCGTTGCATCCTTGACCGATGCATTGTCGTGCTCGACCCAAACCAGCGCCTTCATGCCACCACTCCCAATTCTTTCAGCTTGGCCAACAGCGCATCGACGTCGGCCACCTTGATGCCAGCTTGCCGCCCTGCGGGTTCAACCACGCGTCGCGTTTTCAGGCGCGGTGCGGTGTCCACACCGTAATCGGCGGGCGTTTTCGTCGCCAAAGGCTTCGATTTCGCCTTCATAATGTTGGGCAGCGACGCATAGCGCGGCTCATTCAGGCGCAAATCGGTGGTGACAATCGCCGGCAAGGCCAGCTTGACCGTCTCCAGCCCGCCGTCCACTTCGCGCGTGACCACAACATGATCGCTGTCCACGCTTACCGCATTCGCAAAAGTACCCTGCGGACGGCCCATCAGCGCCGCCAGCATCTGCCCGGTCTGGTTGCAATCATCGTCAATCGCCTGTTTGCCCAGAATCACGAGGCCCGGAGCCTCCTCGCCCGCGATTGCTTTCAGGATTTTGGCGACGGCCAGCGGCTCGACTTCATCATCGGTTTGGACCAAGATCGCCCGGTCGGCGCCCATCGCCAGCGCCGTGCGCAGCGTCTCGGCGGCCTTGGCGGGGCCCACGGAAACCACCAGAACCTCGGTCGCTACGCCCTTTTCGCGCAGGCGAATGGCTTCCTCTACCGCGATCTCGTCAAACGGGTTCATGCTCATCTTGACGTTGGCCAAATCCACACCCGTGCCATCCGCCTTCACCCGCGGTTTCACGTTGTAATCAATCACCCGTTTTACAGGCACCATTATCTTCATGGGGCTACGTCCTTATCACTTGACGGGCGCAATTTAACCGAACGATTAAAATACGCAAGCCGCCACTTACCCAAGCCGTCTAAAACGTCAAGCCCCGCGTCACAAGCAAGGTGACGTGGGGCTTGGGTATTATAAAAACTGATACTGCGTGGTGGTTAGGCGGTAACCTTCTTCACCTCGGCCACGATTTTCTTGGCGGCATCGCCCAGATCGTCGGCGGCAACGATGGCCAGGCCTGAATTGTTCAGGATTTCCTTGCCCTTTTCGACGTTGGTGCCTTCCAGGCGCACCACCAGCGGCACTTGCAGGTTCACTTCCTTGGCGGCCGCCACGATACCATCGGCGATGATGTCGCACTTCATGATACCGCCGAAGATGTTGACCAGAATGCCCTTTACCGCAGGGTCCGACAGAATGATCTTGAATGCAGCCGTCACCTTCTCGGTGGTGGCGCCGCCGCCGACATCCAGGAAGTTGGCGGGGAACATGCCGTTCAGCTTGATGATATCCATCGTCGCCATGGCGAGGCCCGCGCCGTTGACCATGCAGCCGATGTCGCCGTCCAGCTTGATATAGGCGAGGTCGTACTTGCTGGCCTCGATCTCGGCTGGGTCTTCCTCGGTTTCATCGCGCAGCGCCAGCACATCTGGGTGGCGGTACAGAGCGTTCGAATCGAAGCTCATCTTGGTGTCCAGAACCAGCAGCTTGCCGGCCTTGTCTTCCACCAGCGGGTTGATTTCCAGCATCGCGCAATCGAGCGACATAAAGGCATCATACAGCTGACGGGTCAGCACTTGGCACTGCTTGTTGAGGTCGCCCTTCAGCTTCAGCGCAAAGGCCACCGCGCGGCCGTGGTGCGGTTGAAAGCCCTGTGCGGGGTCGATGGTGATGGTGGTGATCTTTTCGGGCGTGTCATGCGCCACGGTCTCGATGTCCATGCCGCCTTCGGTGGAGGCGATCACGGCGACGCGGCCCGAAGCGCGGTCTACCAGCATTGACAGGTAATATTCATGCGCGATGTCCACGCCGTCAGTGACGTACAGGCGGTTCACCTGCTTGCCAGCGTCGCCGGTCTGGATGGTGACCAGCGTGTTGCCCAGCATTTCCTTGGCGTTGGCTTCGACTTCCTCGATCGACTTGGCGAGGCGGACACCGCCTTTGGCGTCGGCGGGCAGTTCCTTGTACTTGCCCTTGCCGCGGCCACCGGCGTGGATCTGCGCCTTCACGACATACAGCGGCCCCGGCAGCGTCTTGGCTGCGGCTACGGCGTCAGCCACGGATAGGGCCGCAACGCCAGCGGGGATCGCCACACCGAATTTGGCCAGCAGTTCTTTTGCCTGATATTCATGGATGTTCATGGTTATATCCTATCTTGCTGGCCACATGGCCCTTGCTGCGGCGCGGCATATGCCAAGATTGACGGCTTGAAAAGGGCCATAAGGCCGTGCAACACAAAAATGTTCTCATAGTTTGCGAGCGAATCGCAACAAGGGTGTGCGATGGATGATTGACCGCAAACGTCTGGAAGATATTGTCCGAGAGGCGGGGCGCATCGCCTACGCCATGTGGCCAGGGGCGGGCGGCGTGCCCGATGTTTGGGAAAAGTCGCCTAACAACCCCGTTTCCGCCGCCGACATCGCGGTGGATGGCTTTCTAAAGGCAGAACTGGGCAAGCTGCTACCCGCCGCCGGCTGGCTGTCGGAGGAAACCGCCGATAACCCGGCGGCGCGCGCAGGCGACCTGTTGTGGCTGGTCGATCCCATCGATGGAACCCGCGATTATATCCACGGACGCGGGGGTTGGGCGGTGTCGGTTGCGCTGATTAACACGCGGCGACCTTTGATGGGCATATTGTCCGCGCCTGCCCGCGACGAGTTCTGGTTCGCCGAGGCCGGGCGAGGTGCCACCCGCAATGGCATACCGCTGACCGCCAGCCAGCGCGCCAAGCTGCCCGGTGCGCGCGTTCCGGCCCAAACCCTGCCGCCAGAGGATGCCGATCTGGTGATGGTCGATCAGCCCAACTCGATCGCGCTGCGCATTGCCATGGTCGCGGCGGGCGAGGCAGACCTTCTGGCGACGCTGCGCTGGGGGTATGAATGGGACATCGGCGCGGCGGCGCTGATCGCGCGAGAGGCGGGCGCGGCGGTGACCGACGCCTTTGGTCAGACGCTGGCCTATAACAAGCCCGACCCGCGCGCCTTTGGTGTGCTGGTGTGCGCGCCTGCCATCCACGCGGCGGCAGTGGCGCGGCTGGGCCCGCGCGCGCACCGGTTGGCGTAACGACTTACTGGCTGGCTGGTGGCGGCGGCACCGGAACATTTGCCTCGCGTGCGGCGCGCACCTGGTCCTGTGTGATCGGCACAATCTTGATTTCCACCCGGCGGTTTTTGGCGCGGCCTTCCAGCGTGGCGTTATCGCCGATGGGCAGCGTGGCAGCGAAACCCTGTGTACGGATGCGCGTCGCAGCCACGCCCTGTGTGGTAAGATAATCGCCCACGGTCCGCGCGCGGTTCTCCGAGAGGATCTGGTTGTGCGGAGGCGTTCCGGTTGAATCGGTGTGGCCGTAAACATCAATCAGGCTGTTGGGGTTTTGGTTCAGGTTGGCCGATATCTTGTCCAGCGTCGGGCGGAATTCGGGTTTCAGCATGAACTGATCGGTGTCAAAGGTCACATTATCCGGCATGGACACCAGAATTGCCTGACCATTATCGGTTTTCTGGACATCGACCCCGGTGCCGGCGGTTTGTTCGCGCAATTGGCGGATCTGCTTGTCCATCTCGTACCCTACCGAGCCGCCCGCGACGCCGCCGATGCCGGCGCCAATGATCCGCCCGGCGACCCCGCCGATCACCCCGCCCAGCAGAAATCCGCCAGCCACGCCCACACCGACGCCGATCGCGGTGCGCGAGACCTTTTTGTGCCCGGTATTGGGGTCGGTAACGCAGCCTGTCAGCATCAGCGACATTGCCGCCGCGCTGGCGATTGCGATACGTGATGTATGGTTGGGGGCGGTGCTGAATGTGAACATTGCAAATTCCCTATTGCAATCGGTCGGATAGCTTTGGCCACCCCATAACACGCCGCGAATCTTGCAGGCAATGTAGTCGGCACCGTTATGAACGTTTTCATGAAGGTCGTGGTGAGAGCCCCCTTCGCGGGATGCATCAAAGCTGCTAGAGGCTGATGCGTGACACCGTTTCCCTGGATTGACGTGCTCGTGATCGCGGGCCTGGTGGTGATTAACGCCCTGTTTGCGATGTCAGAGATGGCCATTGTATCGGCGCGGCCCGCGCGCCTGCGCATGTTGGCGGAACAAGGCAATCGGGGCGCGGTGGCGGCGCTGGCCTTGGCGGCGGAGCCGGGGCGGTTTCTGTCCACCGTGCAATCGGGCATCACTTTGGTGGGCATGATCGCCGGCGCCTATTCAGGGGTCAGCCTTGGCGCGCCGCTGGGGGAACGGCTGATGCGGCTGGGCGTGCCGACGGGTTGGGCGCCGACGGTGGGCTTTGCGCTGGCGATTATTGGCACCACCTATGTCAATCTGGTGATCGGCGAACTGGTGCCGAAGCAGCTGGCGCTGCGTTCTGCGGTGCGGATTGCGGTGGTTGCGGCGCGGCCGATGCAGGTGTTCGCGCAGGGGGCGGGGCCTCTGGTCTGGCTGCTGGACACATCCTCTGGCGCGCTGCTGCGTCTGCTGGGCGGGCGGGGTGCGCGCGGCAGCGAGGTCACCGCCGAAGAGATCCATATGATCTTCGCCGAGGCTACCCGCAGCGGTGTGATCGAGGAGGAAGAGCGCGCGCTGATGACTGGTATCATGCGCCTCGCCGATCGCCCGGTGCGCGAACAAATGACCCCGCGTACCGAGATCGACTCGATCGACCGCGCAGCTACGGTCGCCGAGATTCGTGACATTATCGCGGAAAGTCCGCATTCGCTGTTGCCCGTCACTGATGGTTCGTCGGACAATCTGGTGGGCGTGGTGCGTGTGCGCGATCTGCTGGCGGCGCTTTTGGCGGGCGGCAAAGCCGATGTCGGGGCGCTGATGCGCAAGGCAGAGATTATCCCCGACCAAATCGACGCCATAGAGGCCTTGCGCATGTTACAGCAGGCCGAGGTGGGTATGGGGCTGGTCCATGACGAATACGGCCATCTAGAGGGCATCGTCACCCCCGCCGATTTGCTGACCGCGATTGTCGGCGATTTCGCCAGCCACCGCGACGAGGGTGATGTGCCAATGATCGCCGAGAGTGAGCACGGGGCGTGGCTGTTGGCTGGCGCGCTGCCGGCGGATGCCTTGGCCGACAAGTTGGGGCTAACCCTGCCCGAAACGCGCGAATATGCCACGGCGGCGGGTTTTGCGCTGTCAGTGCTGAAACGTCTGCCCGAGGCGGGCGATACGTTTGACGAACAGGGCTGGCATTTTACCATCACCGAGATGGATGGCCGCAAGATTGAGCGCATCCACGCCGCGCCCACCGCCGAACAAAAGCCGGCAGAAGAAGGCTAGGCCGCGCGGGTCAGGGCGGTTCGCGCCGCCGCCGGTTGGGATCAGTTGGTGGTTTTGGCTTGCGTTTGGGCTTCGCGGCCATCGCCCTGCGGCGCGGCGATGATGTCGCGCGTGACGTCACCCTTGTCGGCGGTGCTGGTCTTGGGGTCGGCCACGGTCGAACGGATGCTGGGGTCCGCCGCGCCCGCTTTATTCACCGCTGCATTTTCAACATTGCTGCGCGCTGCCGGCCCACCAAACATGGCCTCCAGAGTCACATCCTGGCCCGTATGCGCGGAAGGGCGCAGCGCGCCGGGCTGGGGCGGGGTCAGTGCAAAATCTGGGGGTGTTACCAGCGGTGCTTGGCGTTGCACGGCGAATTCGTCGGGCTTGGCATGGTTCACAAGATTGCTGACACCGCAGCCGGCCAGCAGCGAGGTGGCCCCTGCCAGAACAGCGACGCGGGTGAGGAATTTGGTGCTAATCATGGGACATCAACTCTTTTGAAGCTTGGGGCACCGGCGCGGGGTCGGCTGTATCGCGTGGGCGCTTTTCGCGGATTAGGAACGAACGGGCAAGGATAATCAGAACACCGATGGTAATCGCCGCATCCGCGAGGTTAAAAACCAGAAATGGGCGATAGCTGCCAAAGTGCAAATCGGCATAGTCGATCACGTAGCCTTCGCCCACCCGGTCGCGGATATTGCCCAGCGCGCCGCCCAGAACCATGCCCAGTGGCGCGATATCGCCCAGCTCGCGCTCGCGCAGCATCCACACCGCCACACCGATGGCGATGGCGGCGGTGAGCGCCACCAGAAGCCAGCGCCCCGAGGGGCTGTGGGCGTTGAACAGCCCCAATGATACGCCGAAGTTCTGCGTGAAGGTGAGGTTGAAGATCGGCGCCAAGGTGATCTGGCCGATTTCCGGCAGGCGCCAAGGCCCCATCACCAGCCATTTAATCAGCTGATCGAGGGCAAAGGTCAGCGCCGCCACGCCAAAGCCGGCACGCAAGGGATGAGCATTCCAATTCATGCGGAGGCTTCCATGCCCGCCACCACATGATCGCAACGTGAACAAAGCGCGCCGTCTTCCGAGACTTCGGGTAGATGGCGCCAGCAGCGGCCGCATTTGTGGTGGGTGGTTTTTGTGATCTGCATGCCCTCGCCACGCGATACTGTGGCGCTTATGAACAGTTCAGCTAGGTCGCCTTCTGGTGCTGCGGTCGGGATGCTAACTTCCGCCTCAAGGCTCGATCCAATCACCTTCTCGCGGCGAGGAATTTCGATCAATTGCAGTACTTGCGCGCGTAGTTCACGCAATGCTGTCCATCGATTTTCATCAACCTCAACAGCCGGGACCACCGGCCATTCCAGCAGATGCACACTTCCCCCCTCTGGGAACCGCGTCCCCCACACTTCCTCCGCCGTGAACACCAGCACCGGCGCGGCGTATCTCACCAGTGCGTGGAACAGCGTGTCCAGCACGGTGCGGTACGCCATCCGCTTGGGGTCATCGTGCGCGTCGCAATACAAACAATCTTTGCGGATATCGAAGAAGAAGGCGCTGAGGTCCTCGTTGCAGAAATCGACCAGCGCGCGGACATAGGCGTTGAAATCAAACGCCTCCGTCGCCGCCTTTAACGCGCCATCCAACCGCGCCAACAGCGCCAGCACATAACGCTCCAGCTCAGGCATCGTCGCCACATCGGCAACGCGCTCCGCCTCGCTGAACCCGTCCAGCGCGCCCAGCAGATAACGGAACGTATTACGCAGCTTGCGATAGGTATCGGCGACGCCCTTCAGGATTTCATCGCCAATGCGGTGATCCTCGGTGAAATCCACCGACAGAGCCCACAGCCGCACGATATCCGCGCCGTAAGTCTCCATCACTTTCAGCGGATCGACGGTATTGCCCAAGGATTTGGACATTTTCATGCCCTTGGCGTCCATGGTGAAACCGTGGGTCAACACAGCCTTGTAAGGCGCATGGCCCCGCGTTCCGCAGGCCTCCAGCAAGGAGGATTGGAACCAGCCGCGATGTTGATCGCTGCCTTCCAGATACAGATCGGCGTGGGGGCCGGTGTAGCCTTCGGGGCGCAGCAGGTCGGGCCAGCGCCCGCTTTCCAGCACAAAGGCGTGGGTTGAACCCGAATCGAACCACACATCGAGGATGTCGGTGACCTGCTCGTAATCCTCCAAGCGGTAATCCGCGCCGAGGTATTCCTGCGCGCGCGCCGCGTCCCATGCGTCCACGCCATCTTGCGATATGGCGGCGATGATGCGGGCGTTCACGGCGGCGTCTTTCAGGTATTCTTGGTTTTTGCGGTTGACGAACAGCGTGATCGGCACGCCCCAGGCGCGCTGGCGGGATAGCACCCAATCGGGGCGGCCTTCGACCATGGCGCTGATGCGGTTGCGGCCCTTTTCTGGCACCCAGCGGGTGTCGGCGATGGCGCGGACGGCTGTTTCGCGCAGGGTTTCGCCTGTTGCATTCGCGCGGTCCATCGGCACGAACCATTGCGGGGTGCAGCGATAGATCACCTTGGCCTTGGAACGCCATGAGTGCGGGTAGGAATGCTTGTAGTCCGCAGAGGCCGCCAGCAAGCCGCCGACTTCGCGAAGCGCGGTGCAGATGGGGCCGTCTGGGGCGTTGAACTTGGGGTTGATGACGCTGCCCTCCCCGCCCAGCCACGGCCAATCGGCGCGGTATTTGCCATCGCCCTCCACCGCGAAGACCGGCTCGATACCATGGGCCTTGCACAGGGCAAAGTCATCCTCGCCGTGGTCGGGCGCCATGTGAACGAGGCCAGTGCCCGAATCGGTGGTGACGAAATCGCCCGCCAAGAATGGGCGAGGCCGCGCGAAGAACCCGCCCAGCGCGTGCATCGGGTGACGGGCTACTGTGCCGGCGAGGTCGGAGCCTTTGATCGACTTCCCAAAGTAGATGTCATCCACTTTAAGATTTGATAGTCCCAGCCGTTCACCTTCAAGGACAAATTGCTTCGAAAGACGGGCAGCAAACTGCTCGGCGAGGTCTTTGGCGATCAAGTATGTGGCATTTCTGGCTTCGGTGCTCAGGAACCTATCAACGAAAGCTTTTCGCGGATCGCGTTCTGGAAACGGAGTCTCATCACCCTCGTCTCCGTCCCAGTCGATGCTGACAGTGACAGGGACATACTCCACCTCCGGCCCATAGGCCAAAGCCTGATTGGCGGGGATGGTCCAAGGGGTGGTCGTCCAGATGACCGCATGGGCGCCGATCAGCTCGGGGATAGGGCTGTCGGTGATCTCGAACGCGACATCTATCTGGGTGGAGGTGATGTCCTCATATTCGATCTCGGCCTCTGCCAAGGCGGTCTTTTCCACCGGGGACCACATCACCGGCTTTGACCCGCGATACAGCTGATCGCTCATTGCGAATTTCAGCAGTTCGGCAACGATGGTGCCCTCGGCCTCTGGGTCCATGGTCAGGTATGGATGATCCCAATCGGCATTGACGCCCAAACGCTTCAGCTGCTCGCGCTGGGCATCGACCCAGGTTTTGGCATAGGCGCGGCATTCGGCGCGGAATTCCTTCGGCGGAACCTCGTCCTTGTTGCGCTTTTTCTTGCGGTATTCCTCCTCGATCTTCCACTCGATCGGCAGGCCGTGACAATCCCAGCCGGGTACATAAGGCGCATCTTTGCCCAGCAGGCTTTGCGTACGCACCACCATGTCCTTCAGGATGTGGTTCAAGGCATGGCCCACATGGATATTGCCATTGGCATAGGGCGGGCCATCGTGGAGGATGAACTTTTCACGCCCCGCGCGCTGCCCACGCAGAGTCCGATACAGATCCGCATCCTGCCAACGCTTTAGAATGCCCGGCTCCTTTTGCGGCAGGCCGGCCTTCATCGGGAAGTCGGTCTTCGGCAGGAAGACGGTATTGCGGTAATCCCGCTTGGGTGTTTCTTCGCTCATGCGCCCGCGCTTAGGAGGTTCCTCGCCGTCTCGCAATCCCGCTCTATCTGCTGTTTCAGTGCGTCAAGGCCGTCAAACTTCGCCTCTCCGCGCAGGTAATGCACAAAAGAGACCTCTAACTCCGCGCCGTACAGGTCACCGGAGAAGTCGAAAAACGTCGGTTCCAGCAGCTCCAGCGGCGGATCGAACATCGGGCGAACACCGAAATTGGCCGCGCCCAGCAGATCGCGCCCGGCAAATGCCCCGTTCAAAACCCGCGCTCGTACCGCATAAATGCCATAAGCCGGGCGCAAATAAGCCCCCATGTCGAGGTTGGCGGTGGGATATCCGATGGTCCGCCCCAATTGCGCACCCTTTTGCACCCGCCCCCGCATCGCAAAGGGGCGGGTGAGCAGGCGGGTTGCGGTGGCTGGGTCGCCCGCCTGCAATGCCTCGCGGATGCGGCTGGAGGACACTGGCTCGCCCCCCTTTTCTATCGGGGCGTCCAGCACCGGCCCCAAGGCGCGTGCGGCTAGGCCAACCTCGGCGCCCAGCGTTCGCAGCAAATCCGCGTTGCCGCCGCGCCCCTTACCGAATGTGAAGTCCGCGCCTGTCACCACGCCCGCCGCGCCGATATGCCCGGCGAGACCTAAGCGCACCCAATCTTCGGCAGAGGTGGCTGCCATGGCGGCGTCGAACTGGAACACCAGCATGGCGTCAGCGCCAGCGGCGGCGAACAATTCCTGCCTCTGGTCAAGGCTGGTGAGGCGGAAGGGCGGGGCACCCGGCGCAAAGAATCGCACCGGATGCGGATCGAAGGTGGCGACGATGCAGGGGCGCCCCTCGGACTTGGCCCAGCGCAAAGCCTCGCCCACCACGGCCTGATGGCCCAGATGATAGCCATCGAAATTGCCGAGCGCGAGGATGGCCCCGCGCAGTTCCGCCGGGATCGGGCCGCGAGCGTCGAGGCGGATCATGCGCCTCGCTCCATTGTGATGAAACTATAGGCCGGGCAGCCCCCTGCGGCATCAAAGTCCGCGCGGGCGGTTTCGTGCCAACCATCGCCCAGCGGTGGCAGAAGGGTGTCGCCATCGGCAATTTCGGTGTGAACGCGGGTGAGTTCAACGCGGTGGGCATGAGGCAAGGCCATCGCATAGATCTCCCCTCCGCCGATCACCGCGACATCACCTTCGCCTGCCACAGCCAGCGCGGCATCCAGCGTTTGCGCTACCTCCGCGCCCTCCGCCCGCCAGCGCGCATCGCGGGTCAACACAATATGCCGACGCCCCGGCAGCAGCCCCGGCAGCGACTCGAAGGTCTTGCGCCCCATAATCATCGGCAGGCCCCCCGACCCGTTAGGATCGCCAAGGGTCAGCGCCTTGAAATGGCGTAAATCGGCGGGCAGGTGCCACGGTAAGCCCCCATCACGCCCGATCACCCCATTTGCCGAGGCCGCAACGACAAGAATGACACGCTGGCTCACGTGTCGTCAGGCCAGCGTCAGCCGGGTGACATGGCCCATCTTGCGCCCCGCGCGCGCCTCTGCCTTGCCATAGAGGTGGAGATGGTTGGCAGGGTCGCCCAAAATCGCCGACCAATCATGCGCCTCGTCGCCGATCAGGTTGCGCATTTCGACCTTGCCGGCGGCCAAGGCGGTATCGCCCATCGGCAAGCCGCAGATCGCGCGTATGTGGTTTTCGAACTGCGATGTAAGCGCGCCCTCAATGGTCCAGTGGCCGGAATTATGCACGCGCGGCGCCATTTCGTTGAACACGGGCCCGCGTGATGTGGCGAAAAATTCACAGGCCATCACGCCCACATAATCCAGCGCTTCGGCGATGCGGGTGGCGAGCTTGCGCGCCTCGTTAACCTGTGCCTGAATCAGCGGCGTGGCGGGCACCTTGGACAATGCGAGAATGCCGTGTTCGTGGACGTTCTGCGGGCTAGCCCAGAAACGGATTTTGCCATCGGTGCCGCGCGCCAGGATCACCGAAAACTCGCCGAAGAAATCGACGAAACCTTCGTAAATCAGCGCCGTTTCGGGTAATTCTGGCAGAGGCTCGCCCGCCATGATGCGCCATTGGCCCTTGCCATCATACCCGTCGCGCCGGGTTTTGAGGATGCCGGGCGTGCCGATATGCGCCATCGCCGTCACCAAATCCGCCACCGAATCGACAGCGGCAAAGGGCGCCAATGTGCCGCCCAGATCGGTGACGAAACGCTTTTCCGTCAGCCGGTCCTGCGCGGTTTCCAGCGCGCGGGGGTGGGGCAGCAGGGGCGTATCGCCCAACGCGGCCAAAGGCGCCACCGGCACGTTCTCGAACTCATAGGTGACGACCGCGCAATCGGCTGCGAACCGCGCCATCGCCTCTGCATCATCCCAGCCGGCGCAGGTGAAGGCGGCGGAAACCTCTGCGGCGACGCTGTTTTCTTCAGGTGCATAAATATGCACGCGGTAACCCAGCTGAGCGGCGGCCATAGCCAACATCCGCCCCAACTGGCCGCCGCCCAGAATACCGATTGTTTCGCCCGGAGGTATCATGCCCGTTGATTTAGCCTACCGGGCGTTCGGTGACAGCGTCGGTCTGCGCGGTGCGGAAGCTCTTCACGCGCGCGGCCAATTCGGGGTCTGAGAGGCCGAGGATCTTGGCGGCCAGCAGGCCTGCGTTGATCGCGCCCGGCTCGCCGATCGCCAGCGTGCCCACGGGAACCCCCGCCGGCATCTGCACGATCGACAGCAAGCTATCCTGCCCCGACAGCGCCTTGGACTGGATCGGCACACCCAGCACCGGCAGGTGGCTCATTGATGCGACCATGCCCGGCAAATGCGCCGCGCCGCCGGCGCCGGCGATGATCACTTGAAACCCCTCGTCCGCTGCCCCCTTGGCGAACGCCACCAGACGGTCCGGCGTGCGATGAGCCGAGACGATCTGCACGTCATGCACCACGCCCAATTGGGTGAGAATCTCGGCGGCTTTTTTCATGGTCGCCCAGTCAGACTGGCTGCCCATAACGATTGCGACGCGTGCTCCTGGACGGTTGGGCATGTTTTAACGCTCCGAAAGGTAATAGCGGTCTGTGGCGGCGAGATTGCCGTCCAGTTCGTAAACGATAGGCTGACCGGTGGGGATTTCCAGCCCGGTGATGCCTGCGTCCGAAATGCCCGACAGGTGCTTGACCAGCGCGCGCAAGCTATTGCCGTGGGCGGCGACCAGCACCGTCTCGCCGGTCTTCAGCGCGGGGACAATGGCGCTTTCGTAGTAGGGCAGCACGCGGGCGATGGTGTCTTTCAGGCTCTCTGTATTGGGGATCGCAATGCCGGCATAGCGCGGATCGGCCTTCAGATCGAACGCCGATCCATCCTCCAGCACAGGTGGGGGGATGTCAAAGCTGCGGCGCCAGATTTTCACCTGATCCTCGCCATGCTTGGCAGCGGTTTCGGCCTTGTCGAGGCCGGTCAACCCACCATAATGGCGCTCGTTCAGGCGCCAATCCTTGGTTTCGGGCACCCAGGCGCGGCCTGCGGCCTCCATCGCCAGATGCAGCGTGCGAATCGCTCGTGTCTGTACCGATGTGAAGGCCACGCTCGGCAGCATGCCCTTGGCCTTCAGCAGGCTGCCAGCGGCACGGGCCTCGTCCTCGCCCTTGGGGGTCAGATCGACATCCCACCAGCCGGTAAAACGGTTTTCAAGGTTCCACTGGCTCTGGCCGTGGCGAACAAGGATCAGGCGATGGGGCACTGGGGACATGTGCGGGCGCGCTCCGTTAGGCATTGGCGGCAATTCGCCGAAAGAGAAACTTGGCCCTAGCTTTTCACGCCGGGTTTGGAAAGGGCGGCTGAGGCAAGGTTTTCCGTATCGGTCTGGGCGCGAGATTGCGCTTTGCGCCTGCGCAAGTTTTCGCGCAACTTGGCGGCGAGGCGTTCTTCTTTGGTGGCGGGCGGGGAAATGTCGTTCATGGGTACCGTTTTGTTAACCATCGGTCGGCTAACCCTATGCGCGTTGAAGCCGGCGCTTGACAAGCATCCTTCTGACCGCCAATAGCCCGCCCCTGCCCTGCAAGGGCGTCGCAAGGCGCAGGAGGGGGCATCTGTGGTAGGCTGCTGTAGCTCAGTGGTAGAGCGCATCCTTGGTAAGGCTGAGGTCGGGAGTTCAATCCTCCCCAGCAGCACCACATGGTTTCAGTCACTTAGGTGACCGACGAGACGCCCCCGAAAGGGGGCGTTTTTCGTTTGGATGGCGGTCGGACAAGGTC
>Ga0316222_1000269_pt1 | contig 83747 bp, 72 predicted proteins | sample TBH18011metaG_FD_206008 | JGI IMG/M metagenome (GOLD analysis project Ga0316222, IMG submission 206008) | Freshwater microbial communities from Trout Bog Lake, Wisconsin, USA - TBH18011 | ecosystem: Environmental > Aquatic > Freshwater > Lake > Hypolimnion/Profundal zone | place: USA: Wisconsin...
TGCTGCCGGAAAGTGCTTTTGAATGAAAAGTAAAAAACAGAACAAATCCCAACTTCACAGGTTAGACTGACACATTCCTAAATTTCGACCGGCACGCGACAGGTAGTCTGACACCGGGGGTCACCCCAATCGTAATATAGTTCAGTAATAAATTCGTATTTGTTCTCCAATACTCTACACGCTTCGGCATCATGCAATCCGTCTACGTCTGAATAGGCTTCGCAGTACGTTCGGTAATCAACATTTTTCTGCAAGCAGTACAGCCACAGTCGAACCCATTTTGTATTTTTGTCGATAACATGATCAAGTGTTTTTTGTTCTTGCGGGGTGTACGCCATTGCAGTGTTCACTTTCTCATTTATTTTAACAATCGTGTTGCCGAAAAAGCCACCAATGTCCTCGGCATAAAATGCTACCTTGAAACTTAGAACTGACTGTCATATTCTGAAAGTACTGATAGGAGTATAGCAATATGACCGGTGACTTCAATACGAATTGGGATGATGTACCTGACACTGACAAGAACGCAATTCCAATTGGTTGGCGGGAGGCTAAGGATGTACGTGCTGTAAAATTAACCGGATCAATCCGTGGTGCTCCGGTTTCAGGATATTTTGAACTAGCGTCCGATGTGACTGATCGAAAGCCCTATGCTGATCATTTCAGGATCGAAGTAAAGTGCCTGTGGTATGGTCGCAAACCAAAAATAACATGGATGCACATCACGATTACTGGTGAGTGCAAAATTATTGAGCATTACACTGGTCAGGTAATTAGTAATATCGGCGGCAATCGATTTAGATAGCTTGTCATCGATTAAGTGTTCACAGTCCTTATGTGGAAACACGCAATCCATTTGACAGTCGCTTTAAGCGACGCTCAATAGCTGCCAATAAAAAGCACCCGAAGGTGCCTTGTATTGCTTGAGAAAATATACCGCCCTATTAAGCGTTCAACACCTGTGCAGCACGATCCGCAGTCAAGTTGGGGATCATGTGTGCATAGCACATCGTCGAGCCTAAATTGCGATGGCCTAGCAAGTGCTGTACTTCCACAATCGAAATTCCAGCTCTAAGCATCTTGCATGCAAAAGTATGTCTGAGTGTATGCAGATTCACGTCTTTCAAGCCAATCTTAGCGCATGCCTTGCCCAAGTACTCGTTGTTATACCGAGCCTTGGCACGCTCAGGAAATAAACAGCCATTACCAGTGCGGCCATGATATAAAAGTCCATCCATCGGCTTGTCTGCTTCTGCAATGCGACGCATGATCATTTCAGATAATGCATTACTCATTTTCAGGGTAGTGTCAGTGCCGCCTTTGCTGCGATGAATGGTGATCGTATTATTTGCAATGTCGATCTGATTCAATTTTAAGTCAGCGATTTCCCTGTCACGTGCGCCGGTATGTAGTAACGCAACTGTGAAATCCAAGTTATCTTGTGCACGGCGTTTTTCACGATAGTCATCGTTTTGCGGATTTAATTTGGCAAGCAACAGCGTAACTTCATCGTCACTCAAAAATCGTACACGGCCAGTCTGGCCTTTGAAGCGTTTGATTTTCGGACCGGCTGTGTAATTGAATTTGGTGCAGAAATTTTGCAGCGCATTCCAATAAACGATAGCGGTGTTGACTGTGCTGATTGCGTAGCCTTCATCGTTAAGTAATTGGAATGCGATGCTTTGCACATCGGCTGCTTTGACTTCATGCAGCTTCATTTTCGCCAGTGCGCTGAACATCTGTAATTTATTTTCAGCGTTGATGTGACCAGCGGTGCCGCGACGACTAAGTAGAAATTCTTCGATAGCTTTTTCGACTGTGATCGGCGTGCGTTTAGCAACAACGACTTCAGAGTGAATTTCAGAAATCCATTTTGCTTCTAGTTGTTCAGCGATGCGTTTGTTTTTTGTTTTGGTTGATTTTGCGATTAGTACGCCGGCGACTTGTGTACGCACGTGGTACACCTCGCCTCTTTTTATTAGTGCCATTTACTGCTCCTCTTGTAAGCATGTATTTATGCCTTACAGAAGCAGTATGTGTTCTTTTCTGGTAATTTACACTCGGAAAAAGGTGCTGATTTTGATCTTTATTTTGTCACTCTTTTGTACGACCAAGATGCAACTTTGAGTATTTTAGTGCTGAAATAACAAGTTAAAACCCCATATAAATCAACAGGTTACGTGATCTAGTATTTAAGATGTACATCAAGTTTTTTTACTATAGTGGAAACCTGCGTATGCCGTTGAATTAAAGCGGTTTTTCGCAGCGTGTTTTATAACTGATGAATTGCAGTGCAGCGGCGATCGATTCGATGAAATCGGTTTGTTTGATGATAGTCATGGTGCAAAGCCTGTGAGAGATGGTTATTTTTGACATAGTACGTAGGCTGGGATGCAATCCCGGCATTTTGGCCGGCGATGCTGCGTCCTATCCAAAGCTTTTACTGTACTTACGACAGATGCGCAATTTTACATGTGCGATGCTTAGTTGAAAACACTGTGATGGAGTGTATGTCCTGGTGAATGGCGCGTCATTGATTTTCATCAGGAAGTTCGTCCGGCTCCGGAGGGGTGCTGGTGATGACGTAGCTTTCTTCGGCCCAGGCGCCGAGGTCGATTTTTTTGCAGCGTTCTGAGCAGAACGGCCGGTAAGGATTGGCGCTGCTGTATTCAATTTTTTTATGGCACTGCGGACATTCAACGATCATGCTTATCCATTTATTACGGTTAGAAGTTGCACAGAGTGAGTTCAAAAGGGACTTCGGTCTCAACGGCGCGTGGTTTCAGTGTGCCGTCCTGCGTCATGAAGCGTACCCACAACATGTATTTGTTGGCCGAAATTTCAGGAATTGCGCCCAGTGTTTCATCGATACGCAGGCGTATCATCTGATAAATTTTGCCTTGTAACATTTGCTGATAGCTGCCGGCCTGCGCCAGCATTTTGCTGGTGTTGCCGGATTCGCGCAATAAACGCAATGCCATGGAAATGGCTTCGAACAGCGGCACGAGTGGGGCAAACCAGTTGGAAATGTCGGCGCGACGCTTTTCAGTCGGATTGTTCTGCCAGGCGTAATACGAAGGCAGATCGAATTCACAGGCGCCGCCCGGAATGATGGTGCGACCGCGGATGCTCATGAGCCATTCATTGTCGCGGATATTCTGCCCTGATTTTCCCTGTGAACTCATCAGGGAAGCGGTGATGCGGTTGATGTCTTCAATAATGGAATTGAGCATGTCGGTGGCGACATTGGGATTGGAGCGAAACCCCATTAAAGTTTGTTTTTGTCGCTCAAGTTCTTGCAAAAGATCTGATTTCAGGTCGGCGCGGCCGGCAACTTCGAGCATTTCAAAGATCAGCGACAGCGCTACATGATGTTGAAACGGATGATCCTGTTGTAGAAAAAATGAAAACTTTTCGTACAGGTCCTCCAGTCGCAATAACGTGCGAATACGCTCGTTGAAAGGGTATTCGTAAACAATCAAAGTAGTTTCCCTGTAAAGGTTATCTGGTGTCGATCTGAAATCATCAGGTTTTGGGGCGATCTGTCAGCTGATTTTTTTAACTTGTTGTTCAGTATCCGGAGAAAAGGTCAATGCAGTCTGCCAGCAATTCTGCTTTTTTAATGCTGTTTTCTTGTTTTTATCTGTGCTCAAAGGAATGGTGTTGTCAGTTGATTCCTTGCAAATTTACATGATTCTGAACCAAGCCGGAGAAAATTACAAATACTCTATTGGATTTGATGAAGATAAATCGCTGTAAATTTTGTGCAATCGATCAATTTCTGGAAGCAGCGCTGAAAAATCGGCCTGATTGTGCAGGACATCCGTGGCCATCGCCAGACGTTCTTCTCTGGTCGCCTGCTGGGCAATGATGGATTGAATGATGTTCAAAGGCAGTCTGTCGCGCCGCATGACGCGCTCAATCTGTTGGGCTTCATCGCAATCGATCACCAGTATCCGGGAGAACTTCCAATGTCCGGTTTCGGCCAGCAGTGGTACGACGATCATGAGGTACGCCCCCTGCGCTGCCTGGGCCTGCTTGTTCACTTCAGCACGTATCATCGGATGCAGGATCGATTCAAGCAGATTTTTTTGACCCGGATCTGAAAAGACCCGTTCGCGCATTCTGGCGCGATTCATCGAACCGTCCGGCGCAATGACGTCCGGTCCAAACGCACTGGCAATAGCGGCTGTCGCATGTCCCTTGGGGGCGGTCAACTCATGGGCGATGAGGTCAGTGTCAATAATGGAGGCGCCGCGTTCGGCAAAGGCGTTGGCAACGCTGGTCTTGCCACTGCCTATGCCGCCGGTTAATCCGACTGAAAATCTGGCCGGCCTGGCATTGGTTTGAATAACTTCAGCGTTCACAAAACAATGCCCAGATATTTTTGCGTGATCATATGACCATACGGCAGCATCAGCAGACCGGCAATGGCCAGGTAAGGTCCAAATGGCATGGGTACATCGCGGCCACGTTTGGCCAGTATCATCAGACCGATTCCAATGATGGCACCAGCCAGTGATGACGCCAGGATGGTGATCGGCAAAACGGTCCAGCCATACCAGGCACCAAGCGCAGCGAGCAATTTAAAGTCGCCGTATCCCATGCCTTCTTTGCCGGTACAGAGTTTGAAGACCCAGTACACCGACCACAGCAATCCATAACCGATGGCTGCGCCCAGTACTGCTGACTCCAGAGTGCAAAACACATTTTGCGTGTTGACCAGCAGGCCGCACCACAGCATCGGCAGAGTCAGGTCGTCTGGCAGCAACTGCGTGTCAAAATCAATTAAAGCCAGCGCAATCAGGAACCAGGCGAACAGCAGGCTGGCCATGCCGGCCGGACCGGTACCGAAATGCCAGGCCATGCCAAATGAAATGCAGGCAGTGAGCAGTTCGACCAGCGGATAGCGCATGGAAATGGCTGCCTTGCATTGTGCGCACTTGCCGCGCAGCGCCAGAAAGCTCAGAACCGGAATATTTTCAATGGCACTGATCTGATGTCCGCAGTGCGGGCAGGCAGAGCGCGGCACCGACAGATTAAAAACATCCTGATGCGGCAGGTCCTGGCCATTTTGTTCAGCAATGTAATTGTCAAAATCACGCTGCATGATTTTAGGCAGGCGGTAAATCACCACGTTTAAAAAACTGCCGATCAACAGGCCCAACAGGCCGGCCAACAGACTGGCCGGCAGCGTTCCTGGTAACGCAAAAAATAAGCTGTCCAATATCAACCGCCAACCACATTGCCGAGTTTGAAGATCGGTAAGTACATGGCGATAACGAGTGCACCGATAATTATGCCCAGAAACACCATGATCAACGGTTCCATCAGGCTGGATAAGTTGGCAACGGCTTCATCCACTTCTTCTTCGTAAAAATCGGCCACTTTTCCCAGCATGGCGTCCAGTGAGCCAGACTCTTCACCGATCGATACCATCTGCGTGACCATGTTTGGAAACACGTTGGCATTTTGCATGGCCATCGTCAGGCTGGTTCCCGAGCTTACCTCGGTTTGAATTTTCAGTGTGGCGTCGCCATAGACTGCATTGCCGGCTGCACCGCCAACCGAATCCAGTGATTCGACCAGCGGAACACCTGCAGCAAACATGGTGGCCAGCGTGCGAGTCCAGCGCGCTACAGTCGCTTTGCGGACGATTTCTCCAAATATCGGTGCTTTCAATAACAGTCTGTCCATGGTGCGCTGTACTTCAACAGAGCGCTTCCAGGCTTGCAGCAGGAGATAAATGGCGCCGGCAGGCACACCGAAAACCAGATACCAGTATTTAACGCAAAAGTCGGAAATGGCCATGACAACCAGAGTCGGCCCAGGCAGATCGGCACCAAAACTGGCAAATACGTTTTTGAAAGCCGGCACCACCCAGATCATAATTACGGTGGTAACGACGAACGCGACGGCAATAATCGACATCGGATAAAACAGTGCCCCTTTGATTTTGGCCTTGATGGCCACGGTTTTTTCTTTGTAAATCGCCAACCGGGTCAGCAAGTCTTCCAGAATACCGGCCTGCTCGCCGGCGCCGACCAGATTGCAGAACAGTGGATCGAAATACAGGGGGAATTTGCGAAACGCCTGGCTCATGCTGGTCCCGGTTTCGATGTCGTTACGGATATCCAGAATCAGTTTGGAAACGGACGGATTGGTGTGGCCTTTGCCGACAATATCGAACGATTGCAGCAGCGGTACGCCGGCTTTCATCATGGTGGCCAGCTGGCGGGTAAACAGGGCGATGTCTTTTTCTGTAATTGCCTTGCCGGTACTGAAGGTTTTCTTTTTGACCTTGGTGACCAGAATTCCCTGGCGACGCAACGTGGCACTGACGATGTTTTCACCTCCGGCCCGTAATTCGCCACGCACCTGTTTTCCTGCCTTGTCCTTGCCTTCCCATGTGTAAATGGAATCTTTGACGGTGTTTGCAGCTTTGTTTTGGGCAGTTGCCATAATTGTGTCCTGAAATCAGTCTGTAACAGACTATCCAAATAAGAAGAACTGAATTTATTTTTACTGTTGGTTATTCGTTGGTGCAACCTAAAATTTCTTCAAGGCTGGTCAAGCCCTGCCGCACTTTTATCAGACCTGATTCCCGCAGTGTTCTGATACCTTCGCTGCGGGCCTGATTTTCAATATCAAGTGCGCTGCCGTGCGCCAGAATGATCCGTTCGATTTCTTCTGTTATCGGCATGATCTGATAAATGCCGACCCGACCTTTATAGCCGGAACCGCTGCACCGTTCGCAGCCCACCGGCTGATACGGAGTCCAGGTGCCGTCCAGCATGGCATCCTCGAATCCGGCATCGAGCAAAACCTGATCCAGTATGACTATCGGTTTTTTACAGGTGCATAACCGACGGGCCAGACGCTGGGCGGTAATTAAAATCACGGATGAGGCGATATTGAATGGTGCAACCCCCATATTCATCAGGCGCGTCAGGGTTGAAGGTGCATCATTGGTGTGCAGGGTTGAGAACACCATGTGTCCGGTCTGCGCGGCTTTGATGGCGATATCTGCCGTTTCCAGATCACGAATCTCACCGACCATGATGACGTCAGGATCCTGACGCAGAAATGATTTCAGGGCGACAGGGAAAGTTAATCCGGCTCTGTCGTTGATATTGACCTGGTTGACCCCCGGCAAATTGATCTCGGCCGGATCTTCTGCGGTTGAAATATTGATGCCTGGTTTATTGATCACGTTCAGACACGTATACAGTGAAACCGTTTTACCGGAACCGGTCGGGCCAGTGACCAGTACCATGCCGTAAGGGCGCGTAATCGCATCCATCAAGATGGCTTTCTGGTCCGCGTCGTAGCCCAGGGCATCAATCCCCATTTGCGCCTGAGAGCCGTCCAGAATACGCATGACCACCTTTTCGCCAAACAGCGTAGGCAAGGTGCTGATACGAAAATCAATGGCGCGGGTTTGGGAGATCAATAACTTCATCCGACCGTCTTGCGGGATACGTTTTTCCGAAATATCCAGACGTGAAAGAACCTTGATGCGCGAAACCAGCTTTTCTTTGATGGCAAGCGGCGGTTGCGCAATTTCACGCAATTCACCGTCTACCCGGAAACGGATGCGGTAAAACTTTTCAAAGGGTTCAAAATGAAGATCGGATGCCCCCATGTTGATGGCGTCGAGCAGGATTTTATTTAAAAAGCGGACAATCGGGGCATCATCCACTTCCATCGTGGCCGCTTCGGTTGCCGCTGATGGACCGGCGTCGGCTTCGCCAAAGTCAATTTCCTGGTCGTCACCAATTAACTCATTCAGATTCTGCTCTGACGTTTTGGACAGTTTATCCAGCAACGACACCAGCAGGTCATGCTGGACGATGATGGGCTCAACAATCAGTTCAGTCTGGAATTTAATCTGATCCAGGGCCTGAATATTGGTTGGATCAGAAATGGCAATTGATACCTTGTTGCCGCGTTTGGCCAGTGCAATGATGCGCTGGGCATGCATTAATTTTTGGTCAACAATTTTTTCAGGAAACGATGTCGGGCTGAACGCATCGATGTCCATCAGGGAATAGCCAAAGGTTTCTGAGCAAAAGACAGCCAGTTCCCGGGATTTGATTAAATTAGTTTGTAAAAGTGCATCAATAAAGGGCACTTTTTCGGCTTGCGTTTTTTTAATGATGGGATCAATTTGTGCCATGGTGAGGCGATTGGCCTGCAATAAGGCGCGCGCCAACCCCGAGATCGGATTTTGTGTTGCTGTATTGGTAATTGCTTCAGCCATAGCGATACATTCCAGTAAGGGTTTCTCTGAAGATGATGCATTGTGGAAGCTAATTTGTAAAGATTTGCTTGCAGAGTTGCAGCTTAAATGTTTATTTTTGGTAACTAGATGTGAGATCGCATTATTTAAGTTGGCAAATTTTTACTACTTTAATTGCCTGGTTTTGAACCTGAATAATTTCTACGACACAATTTTTAATTTTAAGGCTGACCTGCGCCTCCGGAATATCCTGCAAAATTTCGAGTAGCAGTCCATTCAGTGTTTTGGGTCCGTCGAGCGGGAAATCCAGGTGCAACCTTTTATTAATATCGCGCAATGTGGTCGAACCGTCCAGCACGCACTGTCCCTGTTTATCCCAGCCAAAGGTATCTGCACGCGCGTCACCGGGAATGGATGTCGTAAATTCGCCGATCATTTCCTCAATAATATCGTCCAGCGTGACCAACCCCTGCACTTCGCCGTATTCATCGATGATGATGCCGAGTCGCTCACGCTTTTCCTGAAAGTACTGAAGCTGAGTAAATACGCCGGTGTCTTCCGGAATGAAGTAGGGCGGGGACAACAGTGCGCGGAAATCCTGGGTCGTCAATTCATCCTGCTGGTTCAGCAGGGCGATGGCCTTGCGCACATGCAGGATGCCGATGATGTGATTGATTTCACCTTCATACACCGGTAATTTATTGTGATAGCAGGTTGTCAGCTGATTTTTGATTTCCTCGATCGACACTGAAAAATCCAGCGCTTCAATGTGGGAACGGGGAGTCATTACATCTTCAACCGAAATGCTTTCGAGTTCAAACAGATTGAGCAAAATGCTTTTATGTTTTTGAGGAATGAAATTTCCGCCCTCTAAAATCATCGAACGAAGTTCTTCCGGCGACAGGCGGCTGTTAGTGGCGGAATTTCCTGTTTTGATGCGAAACAGTTTTAACAGCGAGCCAACAAATAAATTCACAAACCAGGTGACCGGCAAGCCGACCTTCATCAGGGGTTTCAGAATAAAACTGGCCGGCAGAGCGATCCGTTCCGGATACGAAGCGCCCACCACTTTGGGAAATATTTCAGCAAAGACAATCAGCAAAAACGCGACCACGGCAGTGGCAATGCTGATCACCTTGTCGTTGTTGCCAAAGGTCGAGATGGCAATGGCAGTAACCAGAGCCGTTGTCAGCGCATTGAAAAGGGTATTGGCTATTAATACCACGGCAAGAAGTTTTTCTACACGGTCGAACAGCCACAGAGTGGTAATGGCATTTTTATTGCCACGCTTGGCAAGATGCCGGATCCGGTGCCGGTTGGCTGCCATCAGGGCAGTTTCGGTCATGGAAAAAAATGCTGAACACAGAATCAGACCGGCCAGTGTTGAAAATTTTACCCAGAGTGGAATGTTATTCACGTTAGCATCAGACCCTTGGATTGTTCACAAAACGTCAATGGTTACGGTCGACTGAAAAATGGGCCAGTTGAATCAGGGCTTGCCTGAAGTCACTTTCGGGCAACCGGCTCAACGCCTGAATTGCGCGAACGCTGGCCTGTTCGGCCTGTTTGCGGCTGTAATCCAATGCGCCGGATGTCGTAATGGCTTCCAGAATTTCGTCAAATTTTGTGCTCTCGCCGTTTTCAATACATTCGCGCACCAGATTGCGTTGATGGTCGCTGCCATTTTGCATCAAATAGATTAACGGCAGAGTTGGCTTGCCTTCACGCAGGTCATCGCCAACATTCTTGCCGATATCGGCCGCGTTACCGGAATAATCCAGCACGTCGTCAATCAATTGGAAGGCCGTTCCCAGAGACCTGCCATATTCGGCCGCCGCTTCGATGTCATCTTCACTGGCGCCGGCTATGAGGGCTCCCAGACTTGTTGCCGCCTCAAAAAGTTTGGCTGTTTTGGAGCGAATAACCTGCAAGTAGCGTTCTTCAGACACATCCGGGTCATGCATGTTCAGCAGTTGCAGCACTTCACCTTCGGCGATAACGTTGGTTGCATCGGCCAGAATGTCCATAATGCGCATATTTTGCAAACCAACCATCATCTGAAAGGAGCGCGTGTAAAGAAAGTCGCCAACCAGAACAGATGCTGCATTGCCAAACAGGGCATTCGCAGTTTTTCTGCCACGTCGCAGCGAAGACTCATCCACGACATCATCGTGCAGTAATGTCGCGGTATGAATGAATTCGACGATTGCTGCCAGAGTGTGGTGGGATTTGCCCTGGTAGCCGTGGGCATTGGCAAATAAAACCGCCAGCGCCGGGCGTATGCGTTTTCCGCCGGCGCTGATGATGTACTCACCGACCTGTTTAACCAGGGGTACATCTGACTGCAGCTTGGCACGGATCTCCAGGTCAACGGCACCCATGTCAGAGGATATGATGGAAGTAATCGAATGTTGTGTTTGAGGGATTATGGTGGCGGACAAAATGTAACCTGCAATAAGAAACCGAGATGGGCGAAATTATACGATGCTTATTTGCAGGTTCTATTCCCTGAATGCAAATTCTTCTGTTTTTGTTACCGGTATGTGCAAACCGCCCGCTTTGTTGCGAGAAAAATATCGCTTTGTTCGGTGAATTCGGGATTTGCTGTTGAGATCGTCCCAATACAGCGTTTTTTTAAAATCATCTTGACAACATCCACATTTTTTCTGAATAGATTTTGACCTTTCATCCTGCTTTGTGTACAATCCGGGGCTTCCTTAAATTTTTGTGGGTTTTAGTAACTTACTGAATGAACAGGAAATTTTAAAAAGATTTTCACATTTTTGATGAGGTTTCATATGTACGCGGTCATAAAAACTGGTGGCAAACAATATAAAGTTGCTGCTGGCCAAAAACTTAAAATAGAACAGATACCTGCAGACATCGGATCCGAAATCACCATTGACCAAGTCCTCGCCGTTGGTGAGGGGGATACTCTGAAAGTTGGAGCCCCATTGGTTGCAGGTGCTACGGTGATGGCTACGGTAGTGGCGCATGGACGCCACGACAAGGTAACAATTTTCAAGATGCGTCGTCGTAAGCATTACCAGAAGCACCAAGGCCATCGCCAAAATTATACCGAGTTGCACATCGTTTCGATTAACGGCTAACCCGTCAATCAGCAACCAATTTTCAGAATATAGCAAGGAGTCTTAAATGGCACACAAAAAAGGCGGCGGCACCACGCGCAACGGTCGTGATTCCGAGTCGAAACGACTTGGCGTAAAAGTTTACGGCGGCCAATCAATCAACGCTGGCGGCATTATCATTCGCCAACGTGGCACACGAGTTCACCCAGGTGAAAACGTCGGCATGGGTAAAGATCACACCTTGTTCGCATTGATTCCAGGCAAAGTACAGTTTGTAATCAAAGGCGCTCAACAACATCAGTTCGCAACTATCGTACCTGTAGCAGCGTGAGATGTTTGTAATGTGAGGGTGTTGCATTCTTAATGCAGCACTTGCCGGGCTGAACTCTTGTGGCTTATCCAATAAGTGCTTAGCCTTTGGCAATACAAAGGCTCTACCATTGGTAGAGCTTTTTTTATGGCATTTTTATAAATCTTCGCCTAGTCTGGATTTATAAAAGTGCCTTTTTTGATTGAGCAGTGGAAGGACCGAAGAATATGAAATTTATTGATGAAGCACGTATTGAAGTAGTAGCCGGCGATGGCGGCAACGGAATTGCATCGTTTTGCCGCGAAAAATTCCGTCCATTTGGCGGACCGGATGGTGGAGATGGCGGTAAAGGCGGCAGCATATTTGCAGTGGCAGACCGTAACATCAATACCCTGGTTGATTTTCGTTTTTCCAAATTGCATATGGCCAAGCGTGGTGAGAACGGCCGCGGTGCTGACTGCTATGGCAAAGGTGCCGATGACGTATACATGCGTATGCCGGTCGGTACGCTGATATTTGACCGCAATACCGAAGAACAGATCGCTGATTTGACCGAGCATGGCCAGATTGTTCTGCTGGCCAAAGGTGGCGATGGCGGATGGGGCAATATCCATTTCAAAACCTCGACCAACCGTGCGCCGCGCCAGCATGGCAACGGCAAGGAAGGTGAGCGTCGTGAGCTGCGCCTGGAACTGAAAGTACTGGCGGATGTCGGGTTGTTGGGCATGCCAAATGCAGGCAAATCTACCTTTATTACTGCGGTATCCAATGCCCGTCCGAAAATTGCCGATTACCCGTTTACTACCCTGCACCCGAATCTGGGTGTGGTCAGGGTCAGCCATGAAAAAAGTTTTGTGATCGCCGATATTCCGGGCTTGATTGAAGGTGCTGCTGAAGGTGCCGGACTTGGGCATCAGTTTCTGCGCCATTTGCAGCGTACCGGTTTGTTATTGCACATTATTGATTTTTCTCCGTTTGACGGCGTCGATCCGGTCAAGGAAGCCAAGGCGCTGGCCCAGGAATTGCGCAAATACGATGAAAGTCTGTACGACAAGCCGCGCTGGCTGGTGTTGAACAAGCTCGATATGGTGCCAGAGGATGAGCGCAAAAAACGCGTTAAGGATTTCGTGAAAAAGCTGGCCTGGAAGGGCCCGGTTTTTGAAATTTCAGCCTTGAATCGTGCCGGTTGCGAAGACCTGGTCATGGCGATTTATTCTTATCTGGCTGAAAAGCGGGTCGAGGAACATCGCGCTGAAGAAACGACCATGGAAGAATCCGCACATGGTGTGTTATCAATCGAACCGGACGATCCGCGTTTTAAAATCATGGATTAATCAGGTTGTCTCTGCGTGGCTGGTTTTCACAAGAAATCAGCCACGCTGTTTTGTGACATGCTTATCAAAATAAGTATCATGCAAACAGATTAGTAATTAAAATTGCTGCGTTTGATATGAATTGGATAGGCTACAGCACATGGGTATCGAGCTTCAAGGCGGTAAAAGACTGATTATTAAAGTCGGTTCATCACTGGTGACCAATGATGGGCGCGGACTTGATCACAACGCGATTCAAAACTGGGCGGCGCAAATCGCCAGCCTCAGAAAAATGGGCAAGGAAGTCGTGCTGGTGAGTTCCGGTGCGATTGCCGAAGGCATGCAGCGACTGGGATTTACCAGGCGCCCGACCGAAATCGATGAATTGCAGGCGTGCGCCGCAGTTGGGCAGATGGGACTGGCGCAAATCTATGAAACCAGCTTTCGTCAACATGACATCGGCACGGCGCAGGTTTTGCTGACCCATGCCGATCTGGCAGACCGGGAGCGTTATCTCAATGCCCGCTCCACCTTGCGCACGCTGCTGCGCTTTGGCATCGTCCCCATCATTAATGAAAATGACACCGTCGTCACCGATGAAATCAAACTGGGCGATAACGATACGCTCGGCGCACTGGTTGCCAATCTGATCGAAGCCGATGCGCTGATCATCCTGACCGATCAGGCCGGACTGTACAGTGCCGACCCGCGCAAACATCCTGCTGCAGAATTTATTCATCATGCCATTGCCGGCGATCCAAAACTGGAAGATATGGCAGGCGGAGCCGGCAGCAGTATCGGTCGGGGTGGCATGCTGACCAAAATTCTGGCTGCGAAACGGGCCGCCAATTCCGGCGCCCATACCGTCATTGCATGGGGGCGTGAACCCGAAGTGCTGGTTCGGCTGTTGCAGGGTGAAGCAATCGGCACGCACCTGATCGCTCAAACGGCCCCATTGGCCGCCCGCAAGCAATGGTTGCAAGACCATTTGCAGACTACCGGACAGTTTATTCTGGATGACGGCGCAGTCAGCAAACTGGTCAATGAAGGTAAATCACTGCTGCCAATTGGCGTGGTTGATGTGTTGGGTGAGTTTGGACGTGGCGCAGCAGTCACCTGCCTGAATCAGGCCGGCGTTGCCATTGCACGCGGCCTGACCAATTATTCAAGCGGCGACGCACGCCGCATCAGGCGGCATGCCTCGTCTGAAATTGCCGGCATATTGGGATTCATCGAAGAATCAGAGCTGATCCACCGGGATAATCTGGTTTTGCTGAATTGGTAATTGGTACTTAGTCCTGATTGTCCGGTTTGATTGACACTTCGGCACCGTCAGCATTGCTGTCGGTTTTAATCGCAGAATTATCGTGGTGATGGCCACTCTGCGGGCCGCGCAGATAGCGTCCGGTATTTTTGGGCTTGGCGCGTTCGGGACGTGACAGGAAACGTGACAGTTCCTGCAGGGCCAGTTGATACACTTCCCGCTTGAATTCAATCACCATGTCCAGTGGCACCCAGTAGTCATGCCAGCGCCACGCATCAAATTCAGGATGATTCGACGCACGCAGATTGACATCACAATCCCGGCCCGTCATTCTGAGCAAAAACCAGATCTGTTTTTGGCCGCGATAATGACCTCGTACATCGCGCTTGATGAAATGATCCGGCACTTCATAGCGCAGCCAGTCGCGGGTGCGACCGATGACCTTGACGTGCTTGGGTAATAATCCGGTTTCTTCCTCCAGCTCTCTGAACATCGCCTGCTCTGGAGTTTCGCCGTATTTAATGCCTCCTTGCGGAAATTGCCAGGAGTGTTCGCGCACCCGTTTGCCCCACCATACTTCGTTCGTAGGGTTGAGCAGAATGATGCCTACGTTAGGCCGGAAGCCTTCACGATCAAGCATGATGTCCTCAAAACTTTCTGCGACCTCTGCATAAACCACGGTAATTCAGGATAAAACTCTTAAATATTCTGTTTTAGTCAGAGTTTGGATCAAAAATCTGTAAACAATGGGTGCATAAGCCAACTAATCCTTTAAAATTGCGTTGATTATAACCTCCTCTATTTAAAAAGAACTCATTGTTATGCGCGCAACTCGATTTTTTATTTCAACCTTAAAAGAAGCTCCGGCTGATGCCGAAATTGTTAGTCATAAGTTAATGATGCGGGCCGGTCTGATTAAACGACTTGGTTCCGGAATCTACAACTATATGCCGATGGGGCTGCGTATCATTCGCAAGGTTGAGGCGATAGTGCGTGAAGAAATGAACAGTGCCGGCGCGATCGAAATGTTGATGCCGGTAGTGCAGCCTGCTGAACTCTGGCAGGAAACCGGGCGCTGGCAAAAATATGGTCCGGAATTGCTGAGGGTCAAAGATCGCCACGGACGTGATTTCATCATCCAGCCAACGTCGGAAGAAGTCATTACGGATGTGGCGCGTTCCGATATCCGGTCGTACCGCCAGCTGCCCATCAATTTTTATCATATTCAGACCAAATTCCGCGACGAACGTCGCCCCCGCTTCGGCTTGATGCGCGGCCGTGAATTCACCATGAAGGATGCGTATTCGTTTGACCGGGATCTGGCCGGACTGCAAGCTTCCTACAAGATCATGTTTGATGCCTATGTGCGGATTTTTCAGCGTTTCGGACTTCAATTCCGTGCCGTGGCTGCCGATAACGGTGCTATAGGAGGAACAGGTTCCCATGAATTTCACGTCATTGCCGATACCGGCGAAGATGCCCTGGTCTATTGTCCGACCTCCGACTATGCGGCGAATATGGAAGCAGCAGAAGCCCTGCCGTTGATTAAGGAGCGCGCCGTGCCGCAACAGCCATGTGCAAAAGTGGCAACGCCGGACATGAGCAAGTGTGAGCAGGTGGCAGAACTTTTACAGATTCCGCTGCAGCAGACAGTCAAATCCTTGGTGCTGGCTGTCGATGCCAGTGAAGACGGCAAGGTCAAGAAACAGATCTGGCTGTTGCTGCTGCGCGGTGACCATGAGATGAACGAAATCAAAGCCGGCAAAGTCGCCGGTCTGAAGGATTCGCGCATGGCCACCGAAGAAGAAATTATTGCTTCCTTTGGCTGCGTTCCGGGTTATCTCGGGCCGATCGGCACCAAATTGCCGGTGAATCTTGTCGTAGACCGCACCGTCGCCATGATGAGCGATTTCGTCTGCGGTGCCAACGAAGCCGGATTTCACCTGACCGGCGTGAACTGGGAACGTGACCTGCCACTGGCGCAGGTAGCCGATATTCGTAACGTGCAGGCTGGCGATCCATCGCCGGACGGCAAGGGTGTACTGGCAATACAGCGCGGCATTGAGGTTGGCCATGTTTTTCAGCTGGGCACTTCGTATTCTGAATCGATGAAGGCTACGTATCTGGATGAAAACGGCAAACCGCAACTGCTGCAGATGGGTTGCTACGGCATTGGCATAACCCGGATTCTGGGTGCTGCAATTGAGCAGAATTTTGACGATAAAGGCATCGTCTGGCCAACCGCACTGGCACCGTTTGCCGTGGTGTTGTGCCCGATGGGCTATGACCGCAGCGAGCAGGTTAAAGCTGAAACCGAAAATCTGTATGCGGCCCTGATCTCGGCTGGAATCGATGTGATTCTGGATGATCGCGGTGAGCGTCCCGGCGCCATGTTTGCAGACTGGGAGCTGATCGGCGTGCCGCACCGTATCGTGATTGGCGAACGCGGTCTGAAGGACGGCAAGCTCGAGTATCAAGGACGGCGCGACAGTGCGGCAACGGCAATTCCGGTAGCCGACATGGTGCAGTTTATCCAGGGTAAATTGAAGGTGTAAATTCAATAGAGACAGCCAGACAAGTCAGAATGAAAGCAATTCAAACTACAATTTCTTTGTTAAGTCTTTTCCTTTTGATGCAGGCTCCAGTCTGGGCCGGCAATCAGAAGGAAGAGGCTATGGCTGATTCTGTTCGTCTGGCACTGTCAAAGGCGGTGGTTGACAACAGCCCTCCCAAACCCAGTTTTGCCGCTATTGAAGACCGGCTGGGCTATATTCAGTGGTTGGGCGAAATGTCCCAGCGGCTCAAGAAAAAAATTCCGGACAATCAGACCCGCATCGAGTTTCTGGAAACTACGTGGTATGAAGCAAAGCGGGCCGGTCTCGATCCGGCCATGGTGCTCGGTCTGATTCAGGTTGAATCGGCATTTCGCAAATACGCCACCTCTCTGGTCGGCGCGCGTGGCCTGATGCAGGTCATGCCGTTCTGGTCGCGCGTGATCGGCGACAGTGATGCGCAAAAGCTGTTTAACATGACCACCAATCTGCGCTATGGCTGCTCCATCCTGCGCATGTACATTGATATGGAGGGTGGCAATCTGTATCTGGCGTTAGGTCGATATAACGGCAGCCGTGGCCAGTCCGAATACCCCAATATGGTTTTATCGGCCTGGAAGAAGTGGGAATACAAGGCGCCTGCCAGCAACTCCTGATTCTGGGTTGGCCTGATTGACACAAACAAAAACGCCCGCGCGATGCGGGCGTTTTTGTTTAGGGCACAGCCCCAAGAATTAAGACAAGTGAGCTGAAATAAGTTTTGTCATTTCGAACATCGACACTTGTTTTTTACCGCCGAATACAGCAATCAGTTTTGCATCGCCGTTGATATTGCGTTTGTTGGCTTCATCTTGCAGCTTGTGCTTTTTGATGTATTCCCAGATTTTCTTGGTAACTTCAGTACGTGGCAGTGGTGCTGTGCCAATTACTGCGGCTAACGCTGGAGACAGATTCATCGGTTTCATGAAAGCAGTATTTGCTTTTTTAACTGCTGGCGCTTTTTTTACTACTGCTTTGGCCGGGGCTGCTTTTTTAGCTGGAGCTGCTTTTTTTACTGCGGCTACTGGCTTTTTAGCCGGAGCTGCTTTTTTTGCCGCTGCTACTGGCTTTTTAGCTGCTGCTTTGGCTACTGGTTTTTTTGCTGCTGCAGGTTTCTTGGCTGCGGCTGCTGGTTTTTTGGCTGTTGCCATTGTTAAGCCTCCTAGAGAAGATTAAAAAAATCCGGTTAAAAATAACGAGAGTTCGCGAGAAAAAATTACCACACGTCACGCAGTGCTTATAGTGGTGGGGATTTATTTGCTATGCAAGCGTTTTTTAATATTTTTGTGTGTATTTTTAACCGAAATTTGATTCGCGCTGTATTTATGCTGAATTTTTACGAATTCAAACGCTTTTCTCTAGGGAGAATCGGATTTTTTTGCATCACCGGTTGGGCAGCATCCCCTTCATGCTGCGCATCATTTTCATCATGCCGCCACCCTTGAGTTTTTTCATCATCGACTGCATTTGTTCAAACTGCGCCAGCATCCGGTTTACTTCCTGAATCTGTACGCCGGCTCCGGTGGCGATACGGCGTTTGCGCGAAGCCTTGATCAAATCCGGTTTGGCACGTTCCAGCGGGGTCATGGAATTGATGATGCCTTCCATGCGCCGCACCTGTTTTTCCGCCATGCCGAGATTGGCGCCGCTTGCTGCCTGTTGCATCTGTGCCGGCAGTTTGTCGAGCAGACCGGCCATGCCACCCATTTTTTTCATCTGGGAGATTTGTGCTTTAAAGTCGTTAAGATCGAATTTGCCGCCGGTCTTGATTTTGTTGGCCAGATCCTGCGCGGCCGACACATCGATATTTTTCTGCGCCTCGGCTACGAGGGCCAGAATATCGCCCATACCCAGAATGCGATTGGCCATGCGGCCCGCATCGAAGGCTTCGAGCCCATCCATTTTTTCTGAAACACCGGAAAATTTGATCGGTACCCCGGTAATATGGCGCACCGACAGGGCCGCACCACCGCGTGAATCACCATCGAGCTTGGTCAGGATGATACCGGTCAGCGGCAGCGCTTCATGGAAGGCACGCGCACTGTTGACGGCATCCTGACCGACCATGGCGTCGACCACGAACAGGGTTTCTATCGGTTTGACCGCAGCATGCACTGCCGCGATTTCTTCCATCATGGCCTGATCAACCCCAAGGCGACCGGCGGTGTCGATGATCAGCACATCGTGATGGTGCTTCTTTGCAAAATCCAGAGCCGCCAGGGCAATGGCCACCGGTTTGTCGCTGGTTTCGGTCGGAAAAAAATCAGCGCCAACCTGTTCGGTGACGCTCTTTAACTGGGCAATGGCTGCTGGACGATACACGTCGGCTGAAACAGTCAGGACTTTTTTCTTGTAATTTTCACGTAAAAATTTGGCCAGCTTACCGACGCTGGTGGTTTTACCCACACCTTGCAGACCGGCCATCAGGATGATTGCAGGTGGCTGGGTGGCAAAATTGAGCTGCGAGGCGTTGACCCCCAGGTCTGCACCCATGAGTGCGGCGAGTTCTTTTTGAACCACGCCCACCAGTGCCTGACCCGGCGTCAGGGAAGACAGGACTTCTTCGCCCAGCGCTTTTTCTTTGACCTTGGCGATAAATTCACGCACCGCCGGCAGGGCAACGTCCGCTTCAAGCAGGGCCAGTCGGACTTCGCGCAGCATTTCTGCGGTATTGGCTTCGGTCAGGCGCGCTTCGCCGCGCATGGTTTTGACGACCTTGGCAAGGCGTTGGGTAAGATTATCTAACATGGGGATGGATTTCTCTGGATGAGGTAGGCAGGTTGCAAAACGGCATTTTACCTGATGGCGTGGAGTGGGGAGTAAGTCATTCTTATATTTGAATTAAAAACGCGATCCCATTGTCCGAGTATTACAAAATAAATAACCTCGCAAACAAATTGCGCACGATCAGGGAAAACCACCACGCACGTCAGGTCAAGATACATCAACAATAAATCCATAAAATATTGCCAGAACTAGCATGTTGTGGTTTCATTCATGCGCTAATCATCCTGTAAACCGAATTCATGCAAACCTATTTAACAATTATCGCCGCGGTACTGTACGCAAGCTGCCTGTTGGTCCCGGTCCGCGGCCGCGGACTCATTTCTTTGATCATCGTGCTGGGATGGTGCGCGCATGGTGCCGCGCTGTGGCTGGAGGTCAGCTCGCCACTCGGTATCCGGCTGGGTTTTGCGATGATGCTGTCCTGCGCGTTATGGATTTCAGTGCTGGCCTACTGGCTGGAAAGCTGGAAGCTGCCTCTGGATGGATTGCGCTACCTGGTGCTTCCCGGTGCGGCAATTCAGGTACTGCTTCCGCAGTTTTTCCCTGGTCAGCTCATTGCCATTGCTGACAAGCCGAGCCTGTTTCCGTGGCATATCGCCGTTGCCATGCTGGCCTACAGTACGCTGACGATCGCTGCGTTTCATGCCGTGCTGATGGCGCTGCAGGAAGCCCGGCTGCGTAACAGTACTGTCTTTTTTTCCAAAGGCTGGATGGGAGCCGTGCTGGAACGTTTGCCGGCCCTGTTGCTGATGGAGCGAATTTTATTCCGGCTGGTCTTTATCGGCTTTGTTCTGTTAAGTCTGACTGTGATTTCCGGACTGGTCTTTTCAAAAGAAGTTTTCGGTGTGGCGTTTAAATGGGATCACAAAACCATATTCACGCTGCTGTCATGGGTCTTGTTTGGCGTGCTGCTTGGCGGACGAAAGTGGCGCGGCTGGCGTGGTAAAACGGCACTCAGTCTGACGCTGAGCGGGTTTGCGACTTTGCTCATGGCTTATGTGGGCAGCAGGTTCGTTTTGGAAGTGATCCTGCACCGGAGTTTCTTGTGAGAGTCCTGATCTGGCTGCTGTTGGCCCTGATCGTTTATCTGGCCGTGCGCAGCAAGGCACGGCGCATGAAGGAAAACATGCGGAATGCGGTCAAGGCGGAATTTGAAGCGCAGGCCGGCAGTCAGGCTCAGCAGACCCGGCCACAACGGAATTCTGCTCCGGTGGAAAACATGGTGGCCTGCGCGCACTGCCAGATCTATCTGCCTGCCTCGGAAGCAGTCCACCTGACTACCCCGAATTCGGCGCTGTTTTTTTGCAGCGAAGCGCATTTAAGACTGCATTCAAGCCAGTCCCCGCCGTCAACATGAACAGCAATACCGCGCAAAATCCCAATGCAACGTTGTGGCGCTCGTTAAAGACCCTGTGTTATTCCCGGGTGATCATCGCCCTGATCCTGCTGAGTCTGCTGGGAATCAATAACAGCAAGTTCATCTGGTCGATAGCGCCACAGATTTACCGCACTATCTGCCTGATCTATGTGTTTGGCGCCGTTGCCTTTGTCGCGCTGCAAATGAAACTCAAGCAATATTTTCTGTGGCAGCTCAGTGAACAGGTGACTTTTGACGTAGTGGTGATATCGGTACTGTTTTATTTTGCCGGCGGTATCAACAGCAGCGTCGTTATCCTGTACCTTTTCCCGCTGGCCAGTTGCGCCATTCTGGCGCCCTTGATCTGGGCCCTGTTCCTGTCCTCGATTGTTGCGCTGTACCTGATTGTCATGAGCTCGATTCAGAACTTTGTATCCGGTTCTGAACTTGCCATTTCAGGTGCCGGCCTGTATGGGGCAGCCTTTTTGGCCATGGTATATATCGTCAATCGACTGGCCAACCGCCTGATCAGCCAGGAAGAAATCGCCGTTCAGCACGAAAAAAACCTGCTTATCCAACAGGAAATCAACAAGCTGGTTGTGGCTGACATGGGCGACGGCATTATCGTTGTTGACGCGACGAGCATGGTGTATGCGTGCAATCCGGCGGCCCAGGATATGCTCAGAGTGACACTGATTCCAGGGCAGTCCAAGCTGAGCGAGATGCCGATTTTGCAGCCGATAGCGGATGCCTTGTTTTCCTGGTCGGTACATGTGTCGGATATAGAGCAGGGCTGGGTCGATACCATTGCTTTCGCCGCGCTGCCGGAGGAGGTTGCCCAAAGCGGTGCCGTCATGGTCAAAGGCATCAGGCACAACGTCGTCAGTCATCTGAAATTACGATTCGTCAACGTGGGAACTGAAACCGGCAGCAACAATGAACGCTTCATCATATTTTTGCAGGACGCGTCGGAAATCGAAAATCAGGCACAGCAGCTCAAGCTGGCTTCAATGGGGCGTCTGACGGCCAGCATTGCGCACGAAGTCAGAAATCCGCTTTCTTCCATATCGTATGCGGCCGGCCTGTTGGGCGAATCCGATCTGAGCCCGGAGCAGGGTGTGCGACTGGTCAAGATCGTCAATGACAACGTGTTTCGGCTCAATCAGCTCATTGAAGATATTCTGCGTTTGTCGCGCAAGGCCCAGATCAACGTGGATCCCTTTTTCCTGAAACCGGCACTGCAGGAGATATTGCAGGAATTTCATGAAACTCACGGTTTGTCACCTGATGTGGTACAACTGAACGCACCGGATGAGTTGCTGGTTCGGTTTGATCCGCTGCATTTGCGTGAGGTCGTCGTCAATCTGCTGACCAATGCGATCCGTTACGCCAGCGGCAGGCCCGGCAGTATTCAGATGTTTGTGGTGGCCGATCTGGAAGATCAGCTAGAATTGCACGTACGTGACGATGGACCCGGCATCTCTGCCGAAGTGCGTGCCCATCTGTTTGAACCTTTTTACACGACCTCTTCCCGGGGTACCGGGCTGGGACTGTATATGGCGCGAGAATTATGTCTTAACAATGGGGCATTGCTGGATTACGAGTATCGCGTCATTGAAAAAGAATTGAACAATGGTGTTGCGTCAAAAAATCATGGCCGGTTCGTCATCACCTTTGTCAAGCCCAAATAAAATGAATCAACTCAAAAACGCATCGACCCTCACTGGAGTACCCCGTATCCTGGTGGTGGATGATGAAGCCCATATCCGCGAACTGCTGGAAATCACCCTGGTTAAAATGGGAATGGATGTGGACAGCGCCGAAAGTCTGACCAGTGCCCGCCAGTATTTTTCACAAAACAGTTATTCTCTGGTTCTGACCGATATGCGTTTGCCGGATGGCCTTGGTCTGGAGCTGGTCGAGGAAGTCGCAAAAAGCAATAAGAATACCCCGATTGCGGTCATTACCGCGTTCGGCAGTACCGATAATGCCGTGATTGCACTCAAAGCCGGCGCCTTCGATTATGTCTCCAAGCCGGTGTCGCTGGACCAACTCAGAAAACTGGTTAATTCAGCACTTCAGGTCAGTCAAAACAGGTCTGCGTCAAGTCAGTCCATCGGCCAGACTTCCCGTTTGCTGGGTCGTTCACCGGCCATGCAGGAAACGCGCAACCAGATCGAACGTCTGGCGCGCAGCATGGCGCCGGTGTCGATCTGGGGCGAGTCTGGCAGCGGGAAAGAACTGGCCGCGCGTGAAATTCATGCCCAGAGTGCGCGGGCCGGCAAACCATTTGTCGCCGTGAATTGTGGCGCCATTCCGGAAGCACTGATGGAGGCAGAGTTTTTCGGGTACAGGAAAGGTGCCTTTACCGGAGCCAGCGAAGAGCGGGACGGTTTTTTTCAGGCAGCCAATGGCGGTACCTTGTTGCTTGATGAAGTGGCCGATCTGCCCCTGCCCATGCAGGTCAAGCTGCTGCGCGCCATACAGGAACGCTCAGTGCGCAAGATCGGCGCCACCGCTGAAGAACCGGTGGATGTGCGCATCATCAGCGCGACCCATCAAAATCTGGAAGAGTGTGTTGCCAACAAACGCTTCCGCCAGGATTTGTATTACCGGTTGAATGTGATTGAGCTCAAACTGCCCTCGCTGCGTGAACGCCGCGACGATATCGGGTTGTTGTCAGAAGGCATATTGGCGCGGCTGTCCGGAAAAAGCGTGACACTGGCTGCCGATGCGCTCGCTGCGCTGCTTGCCTATGATTTCCCCGGCAATGTCCGCGAGCTGGAAAATATACTGGAACGCGCCCTGGCTTTTGCCAATGACGGTGTCGTGCAGCTTACCGATCTGGCGCTCAAGCCGGGCAGGTCCGGCGCGGCAGGAGCAATTGGTGATGAATGGTCGCTACAGTCCGGTCTTGCCCCAGGCCAGATTCCGTCAGATCAGAAGCCTGTGCCCCAGCCGGACGGGCAGGACAGCGCGGTTACACCAGTCGTGCACAAAGTCGAGGACAGCCTTGCCGAACTGCCCAAATCGCTGCCCGCCTATCTGGAGCAGGTCGAGCGTGAGATCATTTTGCGTGCGCTGCAGAAAACGCGCTATAACAAAACGCAGGCAGCCGAATTGCTGGGCGTGAGTTTCCGCCAGTTGCGTTATCAGATCCAGAAACTGAAAATAGACGAACAGGAATGAGTTCCCCTGAAGAACCGCCTTTGCAGCAACTTCTGCCCGGAGGCTGGGTCGAAGGTGCCAGACATCTGGCGTCGCCCAACTTTGATTCCAGATCCGAAGGATGTCGCCCGGACCTGCTGGTGATTCACGCCATCAGCCTGCCTTTGGGGCAATTCACCCACAGCGCTGCGCCGTCTTATATAGAGGATCTGTTTTTAAACCGGCTCGATACCCAGGCGCATCCCGATTTTTCCCAGCTCGACGGTGTGCGGGTCTCTGCCCATTTCCTGATTTTGCGCGACGGCAGTCTGCTGCAGTTTGTCGGCACCGATCAGCGCGCCTGGCATGCCGGTGTTTCTCAATTCATGGGCAGAAGCGCCTGCAATGATTTTTCCATCGGTGTCGAAATGGAAGGCAGCGACTTCATCGCGTTTGAATCAGCCCAGTACGACACGCTGGTTGAATTGACACAACTGCTTTGCCAGCACTATCCCATCCGCCATATCGTCGGACATCAAGACATCGCGCCAGCCAGAAAGACCGACCCGGGTCCTTTTTTTGACTGGACGTTGTATCAGGAACTAACCCGCAGGCGATTCCCGTTAGTGCTCGCTAACGCCGCAATACGCGAAGAGTCTGTGCGTTAAAAAAGTCAATTGCCACTTTAGAAAATTTGGCGATAAATTCCAAAAAAATAAATCAAAAAGCGTTTGCTTTGTATTTTGCGTGGCACTAGAATTAGTCGAAATTATGAAACGACTCACTAGATATAGTGTTTTTTTGTGTAAAAACAGAAAATGGTCCAATACCCTGAAGGGGAAAGATTCAGGGTGGTTGCAACATAATTTCGGCTTGTAAATCATGTCAGTAGCTGGTTTTCCTGGTCTACTAAAATTAATTAAAAAATTCGGGTGGCACAAATCCATGTGCCATTTTCCACAACGACTCTGGAGGCTAAATGCACTCTTCTATTGAACCATCTACACCATCTCACGTTAATCCGGCCCAGGCTGCACCGGTCGGCATCAACCCTTTAGAGCCATCCCAAAGTTATACCGAATATCGCATTATCCGTCGTAACGGCGCGGTGGTCAGTTTTGAACCGTCCAAGATTGCGATCGCGGTAACCAAGGCTTTTCTGGCTGTTACCGGCGGACAGGGTGCAGCTTCGGCGCGGGTTCGCGAGCTGGTCGAACAGTTGACTGCCAGTGTGGTCAGTGCCCTGCTGCGCCGCCAGCCCAACGGCGGAACCTTCCATATAGAAGACGTGCAGGATCAGGTCGAACTGGCTCTGATGCGTTCCGGCGAGCACGATGTGGCGCGTGCCTATGTGCTGTACCGTTTCAAACGCATGGAAGAACGCAAGGTTGTGCAGGAAGCGGCCCATGCCGATAAAGACCATTCCAGTCAGCTGCAGGTTCTGGTTGACGGCAAAAGCCAACCGCTTGATGTGCAGCAGGTCAGAAATCTGATCAGTGCGGCCTGCGTAGGTCTCAATGATCTGGTTGATGCCGAGGCGATTCTGGCCGAAACACTGAAAAACCTGTACCACAACGTACCGGTTGAAGAACTGTACAAATCCGCGATTCTGGCTGCCCGCGCCATGATGGAAAAAGAACCGGCCTACAGCCAGGTTACTGCGCGTCTGCTGCTGCATACCATCCGCAGCGAAGTTTTCGGATCGGAAGTTTCCCAGCAAAATGCCGCAGAACGCTATGTCAGTTATTTCCCTGAATTTATCAAAAAAGGAATCAAGGCCGAATTGCTCGATGTGCGTCTGGCCGAATATGATCTGGCCCAGTTGAGCCAGGCTCTGGTTGCCGACCGGGATCTGCAATTCGGTTATCTGGGCCTGCAGACTTTATATGACCGTTATTTCCTGCACATTGAAGGCTCGCATATTGAAATGCCGCAGGTATTTTTCATGCGCGTGGCGATGGGCCTGGCTCTGAACGAAATCGACCGTACCGGGCGTGCCATCGAATTTTACAATCTGCTGTCCAGCTTTGACTTCATGAGTTCGACACCAACCCTGTTCAATTCCGGTACGCTGCGTTCGCAGTTGTCGTCGTGCTATCTGACTACCGTGTCCGACGATCTGGAAGGCATTTATGACGCCATCAAGGAAAATGCCCTGCTGGCTAAATATGCCGGCGGCCTGGGTAATGACTGGACACCGGTACGTTCACTCGGTGCACATATCAAGGGCACCAACGGCAAATCACAGGGCGTGGTGCCGTTCCTGAAGGTCGTCAATGACACCGCCGTGGCAGTCAATCAGGGTGGAAAACGCAAGGGTGCAGTGTGCGCCTATCTGGAAACCTGGCACATGGATGTGGAAGAATTCCTGGAACTGCGTAAAAACACCGGTGACGATCGGCGTCGCACCCACGACATGAACACCGCCAACTGGATTCCCGACCTGTTCATGAAACGCGTCATGGAAAAAGGCGAATGGACTCTGTTCTCGCCGTCCGACGTGACCGATCTGCATGACAAATACGGCCGGGCCTTCGAAACCGCGTATGTTGCCTATGAAGCCAAGGCCGCGCGCGGCGAAATCAAGGTATTCAAGAAAATTCAGGCGCTCGACCTGTGGCGCAAGATGCTGTCCATGCTGTTTGAAACCGGTCATCCATGGATTACCTTTAAAGATCCGTGCAATATCCGCTCGCCGCAACAACATGTGGGCGTGGTGCACTCTTCCAATCTGTGCACGGAAATCACCCTGAACACCAATGACCGGGAAATCGCGGTGTGCAATCTGGGCTCGGTGAATCTGCCGGCCCACATGAAAGACGGCAAGCTGGATCACGTCAAACTGCAAAAGACGGTCAGCACGGCGATGCGCATGCTCGATAACGTCATCGATATCAACTACTACGCTGTCAAAAAAGCCCGCGAATCCAACCTCAAACATCGTCCGGTCGGAATGGGCATCATGGGTTTCCAGGATTGCCTGCACATGATTCGCACTTCCTATGCGTCCCAGGAAGCGGTCCAGTTTGCGGATACCTCGATGGAAGCGGTCTGTTACTACGCTTACCTGGCTTCAACCGAACTGGCTGAAGAACGCGGCACTTACAGCAGCTACAAGGGTTCCCTGTGGGATCGCGGCATCCTGCCACAGGATTCCCTGAAACTGCTGGCCGAAGAGCGCGGCGGCTATCTGGAAGTGGACAGCAGCGAATCGATGGACTGGAGTCTGGTGCGCAACCGCATCAAACAATTCGGCATGCGCAACTCGAACTGTGTGGCCATTGCACCGACTGCCACCATTTCCAACATTATCAATGTCTCGGCCTGTATTGAACCGACTTACCAGAACCTGTATGTGAAATCCAACCTGTCGGGCGAGTTCACTGAAATCAACGAATACCTGGTGCGTGACCTGAAAAATCGCGGCATGTGGGATGAAGTCATGATTTCGGATCTGAAATACTTTGACGGCAGCCTGGCCAAGATCGACCGCATCCCGGCCGACCTGCGCGCGCTGTATGCAACCGCGTTTGAAGTCGACACGATCTGGACTATTGAAGCCGCAGCTCGCAGGCAGAAGTGGATTGATCAGGCGCAGTCACTCAACATTTACATGGCCGGCGCATCCGGTAAAAAACTGGATGAGACGTACAAGACCGCATGGTTGCGTGGCTTAAAAACCACATACTACCTGCGCACCATAGGCGCAACCCACACTGAAAAATCGACTTCCAAAACCGGCGCTTTGAATGCCGTTGCGGTGGACGGCGCTCAGGGTTCAATGATGAGTTCAGCCAGTTCGGCAACCAATTTTACTGGTATCAGCAGCACCGATGCCACACCGGAACCGGACGGTCCGGCCTGCATGCTGCGGCCAGGGGACGACGGCTTTGAAGAGTGCGAAGCCTGCCAATAACAAGCCGGACAACCGGGTTACCGAATTTAAAAGGATATAAAAATGCTTTCATGGGATGAAGAATCAACCAGCGCAGCCACACCGAATCTGGCGGCCCAGCGTGCGTCTATGCCGGTCAATGCGGCTGTGCGCTTGCCGGAACAGGTGTTCGCACCGGTCACGGCGCCAAATAAAAATGAAGTGCCACCCGAGCCCGAGCAGATCGCCCGGCGCGTGAACGCCGCCGACAAGCGCATTATCAACGGCGCTACTGACGTCAACCAGCTGGTGCCGTTCAAATACAAATGGGCCTGGGATAAATATCTGGCTGGCTGCGCCAACCACTGGATGCCGCAGGAGATCAATATGCAGCGCGACATCGAACTGTGGAAAAATCCGAATGGCCTCACGCCCGATGAACGGCGCCTGGTTACCCGTAATCTGGGCTTTTTTGTCACCGCCGATTCTCTGGCTGCCAACAATATCGTGCTGGGAACCTATCGTCACATCACTGCGCCGGAATGCCGTCAGTATTTGTTGCGTCAGGCTTTTGAGGAAGCCATCCATACTCACGCCTATCAATATATTGTCGAATCGCTCGGTCTGGATGAGGGTGAAATATTCAATGCCTACCACGAGATCGCCTCAATCCGGGACAAGGACGAGTTCCTGATTCCGTTCATCGACGCGCTGACCAATCCAGAGTTCAAGACCGGCACACCGGAAAATGACCAGACCCTGCTGAAGTCACTGATCGTGTTTGCCTGTCTGATGGAAGGTCTGTTCTTCTATGTTGGCTTCACTCAGATCCTGGCTTTGGGCCGTCAGAACAAAATGATGGGTGCCGCCGAACAGTATCAGTACATCCTGCGCGACGAGTCGATGCACTGCAATTTTGGGATCGATCTGATCAACACCATCAAAATGGAAAACCCGCATTTGTGGACGCCGGAATTCCGCGATGAGATCAAAGCGTTGTTTTTACATGCAGTCGATCTGGAGTACCGCTACGCTGAAGACACGATGCCACGCGGCGTGCTCGGATTGAACGCGCCGATGTTCAAAGGTTACCTGCGCTTTATCGCAAACCGTCGCGCTCAACAAATCGGACTGGAAGCACTTTTCCCTAATGAAGAGAACCCTTTCCCTTGGATGAGCGAGATGATCGATCTGAAAAAAGAGCGTAACTTTTTTGAGACGCGGGTCATCGAATATCAAACCGGAGGAGCGTTGAGTTGGGAATAATTTGAGGAAAAAATCGGTGAAGTGGAAAATCAAAATCCACTTCATCAAAAAATATTTACACTTTTTTGAAAAAAAATGATCACTTTTTTTAAAAAAAGTTTTACTATTCGGAAATTGCAGCGTATTTTGGTATGTATACAAATCAGTTTTAAAAAAGCGCTGCAAAATTTTTGAAGAAAAATTTGAAAAAAAAAGCAGATCAAGGAAGTTAAAAAGTCAGTCGAAACTAAAATAAAAAAGACGCTGAACAAGTTAGCGAGGCCAACATAAACAACAATGAACATTCAAACCTACATAAATTTGCCGCCCTGCCTGAATAGTTAGCTTATTCAGGATGATGCGGCTTTTTGCATTGTTCATTCGATTTGTTTTAAAAAATACTTACCTGGTTTGGTCTGAAAAAGCTGAACCGGGACGATTCTAAAAGGTGGATTACCTGTACCAGACCGGTCAATGCATGAAAATTGATCGGCGCAACAGACCTGCCACCCGAAGAAAAGAATAAGTGTCAAACTGCAGAATTATAAAAAAACAACAGTTTGGCAAGTGCCGAATTCATTAGCGTATACGCGTTGCAGGTTTGCGCCGATGAATAATCCGCTTTAATCATTGCCGTGTGTGATGGCTAAAACGGGTTTCAAACTTGTAAGTGATACTTTCTAACTTTTAGTAAAGGACAAAAAAATGTCTACAGCAAAACCAGCAAAGAAAGCCGCCGCTAAACCGGCAGCTAAAAAGGCAGTTGCAAAGCCGGCAGTGAAAAAGGCAGCAGCTAAACCAGCAGCTAAACCAGCAGTTAAAAAAGTAGCAGCCAAAAAGCCAGCAGCTAAAAAAGCCGTTGCCGCTAAAAAGCCAGTCGCTAAAAAAGCAGTAGCAGCTAAAAAGCCAGTAGCTAAAAAAGCCGTTGCAGCTAAAAAGCCAGTCGCTAAAAAAGCAGTAGCAGCTAAAAAGCCAGTAGCTAAAAAAGCCGTTGCCGCTAAAAAGCCAGTCGCTAAAAAAGCAGTAGCAGCCAAAAAGCCAGCAGCTAAAAAAGCCGTTGCCGCTAAAAAGCCAGTCGCTAAAAAAGCAGCTGCCAAGCCAGCCGCCAAAAAGCCAGTAGCCAAAAAAGCAGCCGCCAAGCCAGCCGCCAAAAAGCCAGTCGCTAAAAAAGCAGCCGCCAAGCCAGCCGCCAAAAAGCCAGTAGCTAAAAAAGCAGCCGCCAAGCCAGCAGCTAAACCAGCCGCTAAACCAGCAGCCAAGCCAGCAGCGAAAAAGCCAGCAGCAAAAAAAGCGGCGGCTAAGCCAGCCGTAAAACCGGCTACTCCGAAAGAAGCTAACAGCGCAATTTCAGCACCAACCGCTGCCTGGCCTTTCCCAACAGCGACACCGCGCCCACAATAAGCGCGACGTTTGTTGTCGCCTGATTAATTTCAGGAATCATGACCTGCTATGTGGTTATTCTGCATAGCGGGTTTTTTTATGTGTGCACGGTTTTGAATTTGAGTTGGTCAAGTCGATATACTGTAGCCTACGACTCTTTAAAACAGAACGCGTAATTCTTGGAGGAAGAAATCTTGATATATCTGTTGAATCTGGTGCTGGATACCGTGGCAGGGCTGTTTGCCGGCGTGTTGTTATTGCGATTCTGGATGCAGATAGTCAGAGTTCGGCCTCCTGCCCAGGTGGCCCAATTTACTTTTCAGCTCAGCGACTGGATTGTCAAACCCCTGCGTCGGATTATTCCAGGGGTTGGGGGATTTGACTGGGCCAGTCTGATTGCTGCGTATTTGATTGCCCTGGTAATTACATCCATTAAAGTGTGGCTGATTCTGGATACGTTCCCGCCGACCCTGTTTCTGCTGGCATTGCTCTCCATGATGGAGTGGATCATTTATGGCTGGACTGCGCTGCTGATACTGGAGGTGATTTTCAGCTGGGTCAATCCGCAGGCGCCGCTCGCCCCGTTTGTGCGGGCCTTGAATGCGCCGCTGTTAAGGCCGATCCGTCAGGTTATCCCTTTGCTGGGCGGGTTGGACCTTTCCCCGATGGTGTTATTTTTATTGCTGCAGGTGGCCAGCAAGCTGTTGGCTTATCTGTCGGCCATGGCCGGCATGGCGTTGATCTAGTAGTCAGTCTAGTTGAAATGTTCGGTATAAATCGCGTCTTTTTCCGTCTGGCGGCGTCGTTCGTCGTTGCTTAGCCAGCTAAGCGGCCTCCTCACTCCTTGCCACACGAAAAAATCCATCGATTTCTATCCGAACATTTCAACTAGACTGACTACTAGGTCCGTTTCGTAAATCGGCAGGCTGGGATGCGTCGTAGGCTGGGATGTAATCCCAGCATCAACGGTTGAAATGCCGGGATTAAAGGAGTGTGCGCTGGCAGGCGCACACCGTTCCGCAGGCAAGGAGCATTGCTCCTTGAAACCCCTGCTACACCATCCCAGCCTACAATGCAGAAATCAGATGGCATCCAGCGGCGGAATGACGCGCGGCTTTCTGTCATCATCGGTAGCAACGTAAGTCAGGGTGGCTTCAGTCACCTTGACCGTATCGGCTTCGAGCCGGTTTCGTTCGGCATACACTTCAACGTAAATGGTGATCGAAGTGCGCCCGACTTTCACCACATCGGCATAGAACGACAGCAGGTCTCCCACAAAAACCGGATGTTTGAACAGAAATGAATTCACTGCGATGGTGACTACCCGGCCGTTGCTGCGCCGGCAGGCCGGAATTGCACCGGCAATATCGACCTGAGACATAATCCAGCCGCCAAAGACATCGCCATGGATATTGGCGTCGGATGGCATGGGCATCACACGTAACTGTGGCATGCGGGTTGGGAGCAGTGTTTTATTGGGGTTTTGATTTGATGGAGTCATCCTGATTTCCGGCTAAGGGTTACAATCGCGAGATCAAAATTATAGTTCAATCCCCTATGCGCCGCTCAATTCCCGCCCCAAGCCTGCCTGCGACCGAAACAATCAAGCGTAATGACTGGGCAACCATCAAAACCTTGCTGCCCTATCTGTGGGCCTATAAAGGACGGGTTTGCATTGCGCTGGTGTGCCTGATTGCTGCCAAGGTTACTCTGGTTTCCGTACCGATCGTGCTCAAAAGGCTCATCGACAGTCTGACTCCCGGTACGGCGCATGCCGAATTGATACTGCCGGGGGGCATCCTGCTGGTCTACGGTTTGTTGCGACTGTCCACCTCGCTGTTCAATGAATTGCGCGAATTTGTCTTTGCACGGGTTACGCAGCGCGCGGTACGGACCATCGCGCTGAAAGTGTTCCGGCACATCCATGGCCTGTCGCTGCGATTTCATCTGAACCGTCAGACTGGCGGCATGACCAGGGACATCGAACGCGGCACAAGGGCCGTATCCTCTCTGGTTTCGTTCGCCCTGTTCAGCATCTTCCCGACCCTGCTGGAAATCACCATGGTGCTGGGCTACCTGGTGCTGCATTACGATATCTGGTTTTCGGCCATCACTTTCTGCGCTCTCGCTATCTATATCGTGTTTACGATTTCAGTGACCGAATGGCGCACCCATTTCCGCCGCACCATGAACGAGCTGGATTCAAAAGCCAACACCAGGGCGATCGATTCCATCATCAATTACGAAACCGTCAAATATTTCAGCAACGAGGAAATGGAAGCCGAGCGCTATGACCATGGTTTGCGCAAATATGAAACGGCGGCGGTGAAATCGCAGACTTCGCTGTCGCTGCTAAACATAGGCCAATCCTCGATCATCGCCATTGCTGTCAGTCTGATCCTGTGGCGCGCCACGGTCGGCGTGATTGCCGGTACGATGACCCTGGGCGATCTGGTGCTGGTCAACAGCTTCATGTTGCAGCTGTATGTGCCGCTGAACTTTCTGGGGGTGCTGTACCGGGAAATCAAACAAAGCCTGGCCGATATGGAAAAACTGTTTGCACTGCTGGATGAGCATCGGGAAATTGCCGATACGGATTCTGCCCGTGCGCTGCAGCTGATTGCGCATGCCGGGCCTGAAATACGTTTTGAGCAGGTGGACTTCGGTTACGAAACCAACCGCCAGATTTTGCATCAGGTCTCGTTTGTGATGCCAGCCGGTGCCACCACGGCCGTGGTGGGTGCCAGTGGCTCGGGCAAATCAACCCTGGCGCGGCTGCTGTTTCGCTTTTACGATATTCAGCAGGGTGCCATTACCATCGCAGGGCAGGAAATCCGCTCAATCACCCAGTCCTCGCTGCGCACCGCGATCGGGATCGTTCCGCAGGATACGGTGCTGTTCAATGACACCATTGAATACAATATCGCCTACGGCAGGAATGGTGCAAGTCATGAAGAAATTGTCACGGCGGCGAAGGCGGCCTACATTCATGATTTCATTATGGGGTTGCCGGAAGGGTATTTAACCCGGGTTGGTGAACGGGGTCTGAAATTGTCCGGCGGTGAAAAACAGCGCGTGGCGATTGCTCGTACAGTCCTGAAAAACCCCGCGATACTGATACTGGACGAAGCCACTTCGGCACTGGATTCGAAATCCGAACAGGCGATCCAGCAGCAACTCAAGGACATCGCCCGGGGGCGAACCAGTCTGGTGATTGCGCACCGGCTGTCGACCATCGTCGATGCCGCGCAGATTCTGGTCATGGAGCAGGGACGTATCGTGGAAAGTGGCAGTCATGCAGAACTGCTGGCCAAAGACCGGGTTTATGCGCAAATGTGGGCGCGTCAGCAGTCGCAGACTGAACAGGAGTTGTGGTCGGACGCGCAACCGGACTCGGCACACGAAGCGCTGTATTAACCTCAAGGGAATCTCAGATGGGAAGAAATCGACTTGAGGCATTCAGTGACGGCGTGCTTGCCATCATTATCACTATTATGGTCCTGGAATTGAAGGTGCCGAGCGGCGAGGATTTGTCTGCACTCATTCCATTGTTTCCGGTATTCATCAGCTACGTTCTCAGTTTCATTTACGTCGGAATTTACTGGAACAATCATCACCACATGCTGCATCTGGTCAAACAGGTCAATGGCAGCATCCTTTGGGCGAATTCTCATCTTTTATTCTGGCTGTCGCTCACACCGTTTGTTACCGGCTGGATGGGGGAGAACCATTTTGCGGCAGCTCCGACAGCGCTTTACGGTGTCGTCCTGTTGATGTCAGCCATTGCCTATTGGATGTTGCAAAGGACGATTATTGCAACCCAGGGCTCCGAATCAGTTCTGGCCGCGGCTGTAGGTTCGGACTGGAAAGGGAAACTGTCTCCTCTGTTGTACGCCATTGCGATTCCCTGCGCGTTCAGATCACCCTGGATTTCCGGTTGCATTTATGCGTTGGTGGCCGTTATCTGGCTTATTCCTGACAGGCGGGTGGAGCGCAAACTGGTAGAGACTCAGCGATAAAAATACTACTTTGTCTGCCTGCCACGCGTATTAAAACTATTTTTTTGGTGTTGACGATGGATCGAAAGTGGTGTCGAATTTTTTTCGACGGTCATTGGATAATTTGCCCTTTGCGTCCTGCTTTCGGAGTGCCGTGATTTCAGTCTTAGCATATTTGAACCGTTATTTTCTTCTTTCGCTTCGTGCGCAAATGGGCCAAAGTATCTATCAAATATCTCCACGCATGGCGCCGCCACGAACATGAAACCAAAGAATGCTGCAGTAAATGGACCCAGCAAGAAAAAAGCGCCAACAACCACGCCTGCAGCATAAATAGAATAAAAAACAGAGGCGCCCGCAAGTCTTAAGTAGTAATTTTTTGCCGGATCCAAAGTTTTTTTCATGCCCACTGATTTCAACACCTCATCACTGGGCGGACTGGCGCGCATGCCGACTGGCCTGACATGCAGAATTGTGGTGACCGGAGCCAGGTTAGCTAATTCAATGGAGACTGTCATATAAACCCTTTCATTAAGAAATAAGAATCAACAACGGAAACCCAGTTTTGCGATTATTTATCCTTGCGATGCAGGCAAATCAGGTGATGCTGCACGCACCGACAGCACAGGCTACTATTTTTGCAAGCCCTGATCTATCAGGAAAATCCGAGGCTTTCACTCGAATCGGATTGCATGGTTATTGTCGACTCAAGCAATCAGCTACCCGGAGCAAATTGAAGTTTTTCAACTTCCGTGAGTTAAAATGGGGTTTTCCCCTTGCTTGCTGCCCAACGCCATGTCAAATCATTCCTCTGCCCGGCCCGATTCAATCACCATCACCCGCCCCGACGACTGGCACGTGCATCTGCGCGATGAGGCCGTCATGGCCAGCGTACTGCCGCACACGGCACGGCAATTCGCCCGCGCCATCGTGATGCCGAATTTGAAACCGCCGGTTACCACAACAGCACAGGCACTGGCTTACCGGCAACGGATACTGGCAGCACTGCCAGCCGGCATGCAGTTTGAACCGTTGATGACCTTATACCTGACCAACAACACCAGCCCCGATGAAATCCGGCGTGCCAAAGACAGCGGTCTGGTTCATGCGGTCAAGCTGTATCCGGCCGGTGCCACCACCAATTCCGATGCCGGGGTGACCGATTTGCGGCTGTGCTATAAAACGCTGGAAGTCATGCAGGAATGCGGTATGCCGTTTCTGGTGCATGGCGAAGTGACTGATCCTGCCGTTGATCTGTTTGACCGCGAAGCGGTATTCATCGAACAGGTATTAAAGCCGCTGCGTGCCGATATGCCCGAACTGAAAGTGGTGTTCGAGCATATAACGACCAGTCAGGCTGCCGAGTATGTGCGCACGGCCACCGGACCAATCGCCGCAACCATTACCGCCCATCATTTGCTGTATAACCGCAACGAGATTTTCAAAGGTGGCATACGCCCGCACTATTATTGTCTGCCGGTGTTGAAGCGCGAATCGCACCGGCTGGCGCTGATGCAGGCTGCCACCTCGGGCAGTGAGCGGTTTTTTCTGGGTACCGATTCTGCGCCGCACGCCAAAGGCGCCAAGGAGCAGGCCTGCGGTTGCGCCGGCTGTTATACCGCGCTGCATGCCATGGAGCTGTATGCGCAAGCCTTTGACCAGGTCGGCGCGCTGGATAAACTGGAAGGCTTTGCCAGTCTGCACGGGCCAACGTTCTATCAGCTGCCGGTCAATGCCACGCAGCTAACCCTGCAACGCACCGACTGGGTCATGCCCGAAGAATTGCCGCTGGCGCAGGCCACTGTCGTGCCGCTGAACGCTGGCGAAACCCTGCAATGGAAAGTTGTTTGAACCAGAGTGGTCAAATTGACGCCGGTGTGGACTGGTCCGCACCCTGGCTGGCTGGTTTGCGTGATGCCGGCAGGCAGGTCGCAGCAGCGCACGACTGGCGGGAGGCGTTAAATCGACGCGCCGAGCTGGCCGGTTTGAAAAACCAGCACGGTCATGCAATCCGGTTTGTGGCACAGCAGGAATTGCCTCCGGGGCTTTCTTATGAAGCCTACATTAATGACACCGGGCGGGTGCCGACCCGTGAGAACCTGCATGATTTTTTCAATGCATTGGTCTGGCTGACTTATGCCCGACTCAAAATTCAGCTCAATACCCTGCAGGCCGCTCAGATTGCCAGACTGGGAATAGGAAAGTCGCGCGGACCGTCGCGCGACGCTGCAACATTGTTCGATGAAAACGCGGCCATCCTGGCCGTGACTGCCAATGACACTGGCCAAGCCCTGGTGACCCTTTTGCAGCATCATCAGTGGAACGAGGTATTTGTACGGCAGCGCGCGCAATTTATGGCGCACGCCGAAGTGGTTCTGTTCGGTCACGCCATCATGGAAAAATTGGTGCAGCCCTATAAAGCCATTACCGCCCACACGCTGGTGTGCTGGGTTGACGCGGATTTCCATGAGCTTGATACCGACGAAAAAATCGCGATCCTTGACGCCAAAATGGCGCTGCAACTCGCCAGCTGCGAATTGCAGACCGGGATTTTTTCGCCGTTACCGGTGCTTGGCGTACCTGGCTGGTGGCCAGAACAGAACCCGCAATTCTATGCCGATGCCAGCGTGTTTCGTCCTGAACGGCTGCGCTAGTAGTCAGTCCAGTTGAAATCTTTCGATTGAAAGTACACAGGCGTAGGTTGGGATGCGTCGTAGGCTGGGATGCAATCCCAGCATCAACGGTTGAAATGCTGGGATTGCATCCCAGCCTACGATTGCATCCCAGCCTACGATTGCCTCCCAGCCTGCGTCATACCCAAAGATTTCAAATTGACTGACTACTAGTTATCCATTTGCCATCGGCAGATGAATTAAAAGTAGTCAGCCTGATCACTTCCCATATTAAATACATCAAATCTGACAGTTTTCGTAGAAAAACATTTGTTGTTGCGCAATATTCAATATAATCTTTAGGCCAGAATAAGCATGTTAGGCAGCACATCCCCAGTAAGTAACATTCAATAAATAAATCAGGAGACATTGCATGGAAGATCAGCTCGTCAAAACGATATTGGCTAACCCCAATTATCAAAAGCTCTTAAAGGCCCGTACTGCCTATGGGTGGTGGTTCACCTTGCTGGTGATGGTCGTGTACTACGGTTTTATTCTATTGATTGCCTTCGACAAGGATTTACTGAGCGCCAAACTGGGTACCGGCGTGATGACGGTAGGCATGCCTGTCGGTTTGTTTGTCATCTTGTTTACTGTGGTTATTACCGGAATTTACGTGCGTCGCGCCAACAGCGAATTTGACGATTTGACTGCAAAAATAAAACAAGAGGTGTCTAAATGAGAGCACCGAATTTAAAATCTGTTGTCCTGTTTTTGATTTCTCTGTTGCCCATGTCCGTCATGGCGGCCGGAGCGGATTTCGGTCAGACGGTCAAGCAGCCAACCAACTGGGTTGCGATTTCCATGTTTGCGGCCTTTGTCGTGATGACGCTGTTCATTACCAAATGGGCGGCCAATCGCACCAAATCTGCCGCTGATTTCTATACGGCCGGTGGCGGTATCACCGGTTTTCAGAATGGTCTGGCGATTGCCGGTGATTACATGTCGGCGGCATCGTTTCTGGGGATTTCCGCAGCTGTGTATGCCAACGGCTACGATGGCCTGATTTATTCGGTCGGTTTCCTGGTGGGCTGGCCTGTCATCACTTTCCTGATGGCAGAGCGGCTGCGCAATCTGGGTCGCTTTACGTTTGCCGATGTGGCTGCGTATCGCTTCAAACAAAAACCGATACGCGTGTTTGCGGCCTCCGGCACACTGGTCACCGTGTTGTTTTACCTGATCGCCCAGATGGTGGGTGCGGGTTCACTGATCAAACTGCTGTTCGGCCTGGATTACTACATTGCCGTGATTATCGTCGGTAGTCTGATGATGGTGTATGTGCTGTTCGGCGGTATGACAGCAACTACCTGGGTGCAGATTATTAAAGCAGCTTTGCTGTTGTTTGGTGCAACTTTCATGGCGTACATGGTGTTGGCTGAGTTTAACTTCAGCCCGGAAGCGCTGTTTGCCAAAGCGGTTGAAATCAAGACCAGTCTGGCTATGCAGGATCCGAAAGTCATTGCCGATGCGGTTAAAAAGGGTGTCAGCACTGAAACGCTGGCTGCAACCAAAGGCATCTCCATCATGGGCCCGGGCAACTTTGTCAAAGATCCGATTTCGGCGATTTCATTTGGTATGGCGCTGATGTTTGGTACTGCCGGATTGCCGCACATCCTGATGCGTTTTTTCACGGTACCAAGTGCCAAGGAAGCGCGCAAGTCAGTATTCTGGGCCACTACCTGGATCGGTTACTTTTACATACTGACCTTCATCATCGGTTTTGGGGCGATTGTTCTGGTCAGTACCAATCCTGATTTTGGCCCCGCCGGCAAGCTGCTGGGTGGTAATAATATGGCTGCGATCCATCTGGCCAAAGCGGTCGGTGGCAATATATTCCTGGGCTTTATCTCGGCAGTGGCATTTGCCACCATCCTGGCTGTGGTAGCCGGACTGACCCTGTCGGGTGCTTCGGCTGTGTCGCATGATCTGTACGCCACCGTGTTCAAACAGGGCAAGGCCACCAGTGAAGACGAGCTGCGCATGTCGCGTATCACTACCGTCATTCTGGGCATACTGGCCGTGATTCTGGGTATCGTGTTTGAGAAGCAGAACATTGCTTTCATGGTGTCGCTGGCTTTTGCGATTGCGGCTTCGGCGAACTTCCCGGTTCTGTTCATGTCCGTGTTATGGAAAGATTGCACCACACGTGGCGCAACGATGGGTGGTTTCATCGGACTGGCAACAGCCGTTGGCCTGACGATACTGTCCAAGTCGGTGTGGGTGGATGTGCTCCTGTACAAGGATGCGATTTTCCCGTACACATCGCCGGCGCTGTTCTCCATGACCGCGGCATTCGTGAGCATCTGGCTGTTCTCGATCACCGACAAGTCTGCTCAGGCAGCGCTGGACAGAGAAGGTTATGAAGCGCAGCGGGTTCGTTCCGAAACCGGCATTGGCGCTGTGGGTGCATCAGGACATTGATGCGCGTTTAATCTGCTGAGTCAGCTGAACAAAAAAGCCCAAATGACAATTTGGGCTTTTTTTATGGTGCGGGAGGATATCAAAGAAAATAAAAACAGACCGCAGCAATCGTGGTTGGAATTAACGCAGCCAGAAATACATACAGCGGACTGATCGACTGCTCGTCAAAACATTCTTTGAGGATGGCAAAGCCGGCCGGGTTGGGTGCATTGGCAATCACGGTCAGACCGCCGCCGGTGACGGCACCGGCCACCAGCGCGTATTTGGCCGTATCGCTGATGCCATCAACGAGCGAACCCAGATAAGTCAGTGCCGCATTGTCGGTCAGGGCAGTCAGGCCGATGGCACCAAAGAACAGTGTGCCGGCCTGCATTTGAGAAATCAGCGGTTGCAGCCACCACTGCTGCAGTCCGCCCAGCACCACCAGGCCACCCAAAAAGAATCCGACCAGCAAACCTTCCTTGAGCATCAGTTTGTTTTGATGCTCCGGATAGGCATGGGTGAAGCCGATGAAGAACAGGAACAGTCCGATGAAGACCACCGGATGGTGGCTGAACCAGACTGTGGCAATGAGGAACAGCAGATGCACGACGATCAGAAAAGCCGGCATCGTGGCGTTGGTCGCTGGCTTCGATTCATTGGTATCCAGTTTGGCCAGCTCGTTTTTGAAAAAAACACTGACCAGCAAGGCATTGATGAACACTGCTATTGCCGCTTTCCAGCCGAACACCGAAGACATGAAAGACAGATCCCAGCCCCATTTTTCTGCCACCATCAGCACGGGCGGTGCGGCGTACGGCGTCAGCACGCCACCGATGGAAATGTTGACCAGCAATACCGCCAACGACAGATATTTGAAGCGGTTCGACACCGCCTGATTGAAATAAACGTCACGCAGCAACAGTGCCGACAGCGTCATGGCAGCCGGTTCGGTAATGAAGGAGCCTAACAGTGGAATAAAGGACAGGCATAAAAAATAGCGGCCAATGACTGCCGGCACGGGCAGGATGGTATTGATCCGGTCCACCAGGCTGCCGACGAACGATAAAATCGGACTGGTTGCCGCAATGGTGAGGATCACAAAAACAAACAGCGACTCGGTGAAATTCTGATCTTCCAGATAGGCGATGGCCTGTTTTTCATTGTTGGCAAAGGTGATCACCAGTAACAGAATCAGTGACCAGAACCCGAACACGACTTCAACTTCACCCAGCAGATGCCACAGGCCGGCATGCTTCGTATCGGTATGGGCCAGATGCTGAAAGAATTTGGTGAAAAAGGTATGCAGGACTGCAATGGCAAAGATGGCAGCGGCAGCGTATTGAATAAAAGGAGTGATGACCATTTATACCCTCTCTAATTTTGCGACACCCAAGTCTAAAACTTTCAGCCCCAGTTTGTAAAATTGAATATGCGCGCGGCAATTGGTGCCGCTGCCTTCGAGTTTGATAATGACGCCTTCACCGAACTTGGCATGCTGCACACTTTGCCCGGCACGCCAGCCGTTTTCGTTGACCGGGATGATGTTGTGCGGCAGGCTGACAGATTTGTTGGGGCTGGATTGATAGCGACCCTGGAAGGTCTGTTTGTCACTGAAGCTGCCATCGCTGTCCCAGGCCGATTTGGGTGTGTTCGGTGTGGCAAACCAGTTGCGCTGATTCTGTGCGGACAGCCACTTGACGTTTTCTTCCGGTAATTCTTCGATAAAACGTGACTTGGTGTTGTAGCGTACCTGGCCATGCAGCATGCGGGTTTGGGCAAAGCTGATGAACAATCGCTGTCTGGCGCGCGTGATGGCCACATACATCAGACGCCGTTCTTCTTCGAGCCCACCGGTTTCCTTGGCACTGTTTTCATGCGGAAACAGACCCTCTTCCATGCCGGTGATGAACACCGCATCAAATTCCAGACCCTTGGCCGAATGCACCGTCATGAGCTGCAGGGCATCCTGTCCGGCCTGGGCCTGATTGTCACCGGCTTCCAGTGACGCGTGCGATAAAAAGGCCGACAGCGGCGACATCAGGGTATGCAGTGCCGCATCGGCATCGATAATCTGGGTGCCATCGTCCTGAGTCAGAACGGTGCGGCCGGAGTTGGCCGGGCCGAGCAGGGCGGGGGCGTGGGGCTCAAAACCTTCTTCCTGAATGAACAGGGCGGCAGCGGAAACGAGCTGCTCCAGATTTTCGATGCGGTCGGCACCTTCTTTTTCGTTCTGGTAGTGCTGGAACAGCGTACTCATTTCCAGTGTGCGCTGCACCAGTTCCGGCAGGGGCATCATCTGGGTCTCAAAACGGGCTGATTCGATCAGTTTGACAAAAGCACCCAGAGTTGAACCGGCCTTGCCAGCCAGATGGGGAACGGCGGCATACAGGGAAATGCCGTGCGCGCGCGCTGTATCCTGCAGAGTTTCCTGACCTTTGGCGCCAATGCCGCGGGTGGGAAAGTTCATGACGCGCAGGAATGCCGAATCGTTGTGCGGGTTGTCCATCAACTGCAGATACGCGATGGCGTGCTTGATTTCGGCGCGTTCAAAAAAACGCTGGCCACCATATACACGGTACGGCATGCCGGCTGAAAACAGGGCATGCTCAATCACGCGCGACTGGGCATTGGAGCGGTACAGAATCGCAATTTCGCTGCTGGCCATGCCGGCCCGGATCAGTTCCCGGATCTGCTCGACCAACCATTGTGCTTCCTGGGTATCACCGGGCGCTTCCTGAATGCGGATCAGTTCGCCTTGCCCCGCATCGGTGCGCAGATTTTTGCCGAGTCGTTCGACGTTATTCGAAATGAGGGCATTGGCCGCATCCAGTATGTGGCCGTGCGAGCGGTAATTCTGTTCCAGTTTGATGCGGTGTCTGACATGAAATTCGCGCTCGAACGAAGCCATGTTGCCGACATTGGCACCGCGAAACGCGTAAATGCTCTGATCGTCGTCGCCCACCGCCAGCACGGCAGCGCTGGTACCGGCCAGGAGTTTGATCCAGCGGTACTGCAGGTCGTTGGTATCCTGAAACTCGTCGACCAGGATGTGTTTGAAGCGCTGCTGATAATGTTCGCGCAGCGGCTGGTTGGCCGACAGCAGTTCCACGGTGCGCAGCAGCAGTTCGGCAAAATCCACCACCCCATCGCGCTGGCACTGCTGTTCGTAGATGCCGTAGATTTCGGCAAACTGGCGGCTGGCCGGGTCAAACGTATTGACCTTGGCTGCCCGCAGGCCCTGTTCCTTGGCGCTGTTGATGAAGTACACGGCGGAGCGGGGCGGGTATTTGTCGTCATCGATCTGCTGGGCTTTGAGGATTCGTTTGACCATGGCCAGCTGGTCGGAGCTGTCCAGAATCTGAAAGGTCTGCGGCAGGCTGGCATCTTTGTAGTGGGCGCGCAGCAGGCGGTTGGACAGACCGTGAAAAGTGCCGATCCACATGCTTCGGGTGTTGATTGGCAACATGCCTGACAGGCGCGCCTGCATTTCCTTGGCCGCCTTGTTGGTAAACGTCACGGCCATCAACCCGGTCGGGGAAAGCTGGCCGGTCTGGATCAGCCAGGCGATTCGGGTCGTCAGCACCCGGGTTTTACCTGAGCCGGCACCGGCCAGAATCAGGGCGGATTCGGCCGGCAGAGTCACGGCGCTGTACTGCTCGGGATTGAGGTTGTGGAGGAGATTTTGCATCCCGCGATTATACGTCGAAGCTCTGTAATGACTGACCATTACTTGAAGCACTGCCGGTTTTTCCTTAAAGGGGAATTTTCATTGATCGGTATTCAGTTGATTCATTGCGGTAATCAATAATTGAGAAATTAACACGTGAGCAGGTGAATATTTTGGAGATCGATGTTGTACTGCAGGGTGTCATCTGGGGTGACATCAAGCTTGATGACATACTGCACTATTCGCCGCAGCAGCAGTCGAATTTGCAGGATGACGACTAAGGGAATTGGATTGAGGTTCGGATCTGCCAAAAATGTAAGACTCTCCGGTTTGGACCGTTGCCAACTTCACTGCCGGAGGTTTTATGCATTCAATTTCCCAATCCCCCCAATATAGTCGACCAGTTGCTCCAACACCATTGGATCAGGAATCGATAACCCAACGAACGTGCGGGGCTTTAAATATTTCATCTGAGGGCTGCATTCTCAATCCTGAGGTTGCAGATGCAATCGTTGCCGCCATCAATGTCGACGTGACGGTAATTGATCTTGCCTTGATGTTGAAAAATGCCTTTGACTATGGCTATCAGAATGACTTGAATCAACTTATCCGGACCAGATGCAAAGAGTTTTCATTTGAAAATTATTGTGCCACCCATGAACTGCAAGGCGAGCTGTTAAGCCAGAACCTGAATTTTTCTCTTGATGACGAGGGCGGATTTTCCGTTGCAGCAGCGCCCCAGAAAGGGTTTGAGCGTGAAGAGCTGTTTGGTGAAACCGATAAAGCCATGGCTCCGTTTGGCATGCCAACGGTCATTGTCAAACTGGTTAATCAATATCATTCAATTACGCCGCTTTCATTTGGCGACGACCATCTGCAGACCTATCTGGAAATTTTTTCCAGAGGTGGAAACCGGTCTTTCAAAAGGTTGTTTATTGAAACTGCCATCGCGCAGGGGCAACTGAGTTATATCAACAGATTATTTGGACAACACAGGCAAGCGTTGCATTGTTCCCCTCAATGTACGAGCAGCATCAATCTGGAGTCAGTCGATTTAAGCAATCTGGACCTTTCGCATGTCGACTTTGAGCGCGTTAACCTCAATGGTGTAATTCTGCGCAATTCGAAAACCATAGCCTGTCAGTTTTCGGGTGCAACATTTCAAAATGCGCACCTCGGCGGCGAAAGCCTGGCGGGTGCCCAGGTTGAAACGATCAATATTTGTGGTGCTGTTCTCTGTGGTGAATTCACGGGCTTCCCCGGTGATTTTTTCGAGACGACACTGTCTGATGCAACGCTGGATTTTGAATCTCAGGCCAGAGGTGCGCGCTTTTACTCCTGTACGCTGACCAACGTCAGGCTGGCTGGTGCGGATAACATCTGGTGCTGCTTCAGTGATGCGACAGTGCAGGACGTTGACCTTACCGGAAAGGCGAAATTAACGGGTTTTCAGGGCTGCACGTTAACCAGGGTGAATTTGAGCAATCGTAAAATCACCGATCCCGAAGGATGTGATCCAAAATTTGATGGCGCAACCCTGATTGATGTCAACTTCTCCGGCGCCAATCTGGCAGGTCTGAATCTGAGCAATACCAGACTGATTAACGTCAGTTTGCGCGCAGCATCCTCAATTCAGGGTATGACGGTCAGTGACCTGACCATGGAAGGACTGTCCTTCAGTGAAAAATTGTATCTGTGTGCCTGCATCGCGATTGGGCGGGTCATACAATGCCAGGCAGAGTTGAACGATGATTAATCGCAAAAAAAAAGCCACCCGAAGGCGGCTTTTAAAATCGATACGGAATGAATTCCGGGTCGATTATTTTTTGTCTGCAGGTTTTGCAGCTGCTGGAGCGGCTTTAGCAGCCGGTGCAGGAGCGGCTTTTGCAGCCGGTGCAGCAGGAGCGGCAGCTTCTGCTTCAGCAGCAGTAGCGCCGGCAGGAACAACAGCGATCGCCACAGTCTGGTTGTCACCGTGCACGAGAGCAGTAACGCCTTCTGGCAATACGAGGTCTTTAACGTGCAGTGACTGACCGGCATCCAGTTTGGACAGATCGGCAACGATAAATTCAGGCAATTGAGCCGGCAGACAGGAAATTTCCAGTTCGACCATGACGTGGCTGATGACGGCAGCGTGCAGTTTGACTGCAGGCGAAACGTCAGCGTTAACAAAGTGCAGAGGCACTTTCACGTGGATCTTGTGGTTGGCATCGACGCGCTGGAAATCAGCGTGCAGTACGAGTTGTTTGTAGGCGTGGACCTGGAAGTCACGCAACAATACTTTTTCAACGACGCCATCAATTTCCAGATCCAGAATCGAAGCGTGGAACACTTCTTTTTTCAACGCATGGTACAGCGCGTTGTGATCCAGTGTGATGGCCACCGGTGAGGCAGTACCGCCGTAGACGATACCAGGTGTTTGACCAGTTTTACGCAGGCGGCGGCTCGCTCCGGTGCCCTGTAATTCGCGTTTGAATGCTATAACTTTCATTTGATACTCCAAAATAGGCAAAAGCGAAGCTTTTGCGTTGCTTGTTCCCCGCGACCAGGGAACAAAAAAAGACAGTTGAAATTCAGCTGCCACAAAACTGTTAGTCGGCAAACAGCGACATGACTGAATCGCCCTTGGTAATACGGCGTATGGTTTCAGCCAGAATCGCATCGCACGACAACTGACGGATCTTGCCGCAATTTTTTGCAGCTTCGGTCAAAGGAATCGTGTCGGTGACGACCAGTTCATCCAAAGGAGACTCGGTAATACGCGCAATCGCCGGGCCGGACAAAACCGCATGAGTGCAATATGCCAATACTTTTTTTGCGCCGCGTTCTTTTAATACCTCGGCGGCCTTGCACAGGGTGCCGGCGGTATCGACCATGTCATCCATGATCACGCAGTTACGGCCCTCTACTTCACCGATGATGTTCATGACTTCGGAGACATTGGCTTTTGGCCGGCGTTTATCAATAATCGCCAGATCACAATTGAGATGTTTTGCCAGAGCGCGGGCCCGAACCACACCACCTACGTCGGGCGAAACAACCAGCAAGTCTTCATATTTTTTTGCGACCAGATCTTTTAACAGAATCGGTGAGGCGTAAATGTTGTCAACCGGGATGTCAAAAAAGCCCTGAATCTGGTCAGCATGCAAATCCATGATGAGCACGCGACTGACACCAACTTCTTCGAGCATATTCGCAATCACCTTGGCCGAAATGGCAACACGGGCCGAACGTGGACGGCGATCCTGTCTGGCATAACCAAAGTAGGGAATGGCAGCGGTGACCCGACCGGCGGAAGCGCGTTTTAAGGCATCGACCATGAGCATCAGTTCCATCAGACTGTCGTTGGTCGGCGCGCAGGTTGACTGAATCACAAAAACATCTTTACCGCGTACGTTTTCATTGATTTCAACGGTGATTTCGCCGTCGGAAAATTTAGAAACCACAGCTTTGCCCAAACTTAAACCCAGCTGTTTTGCAACCCCCTGAGCCAATGCCGGATTGGCATTGCCAGTAAAGATCATCAAGTTTTCGAGTGCCATGCGTGCCTCTTGGCGAAATGGTTATTTCAGATGCTTGCTTAATTTTTTCAATAAACAGGCGCTTATTATTTATAGCCTATTTATTGACGATTTGCCTGAATAAGTGCGTCTATAAATGTGAGCGGCAATCAGGGAGAAGTGTTGAAAAAATGTCCTGCGACCTGAACCTTCAAATTTAAAAGCCGCCGCATCAAATCAATGCGGCGGCCTGTATTCTGGCAGGGGATGGAGGATTCGAACCTCCGTATGCTGGAATCAAAATCCAGTGCCTTAACCAGCTTGGCGAATCCCCTACGTGTCTTTTTGTTTTTAACCCAACAAAAAAACAAAAACTGTTTTTTATTACAACTAAGCTATGATTTTATCCAGTGTGTTAATGGATGTTCTCGCAACGATTTCGCTTTCCAGATTTTCCACTGCTGACAGTGATGATCTCGCTTAATCAGCTGACCGCTTTGCAACATGCCATCAATTCCGGATGAAAATTCATTGAGTATCTGGTCTGCTGCAGCTTCATTTTCGCAGGAACTAAATACACAGGAACCAGAGCCCGTCATCTTCGCATTTCCATAGTGATTGAGCCATTCGATGGCAGCTGACACTTCGGGAAATAATTGAACAGCGACGCTCTGTAAATCATTTTTCCAGTCACCTTGCGGGTAACGATGGAAGTCCGACACTTTAATTGATGGGCTATTTCTTGTCAATGCTTTTGAGGAAAATATAGTCTGGGTTGGAATCGATACGCCCGGTTCTATCACCACGTACCAGCAATCCGGTGTAGCCAGTGGCGTTAATTGTTCGCCGATACCCTGGGCAAATCCATTCTGACCGAACAGAAAAAATGGCACATCTGCACCCAGTCGCACGCCCAGTTCCATCAATTCCAGTCGCGACAGGTTGGTTTGCCATAACGTATTGAGCGCGATCAGGGTGGTGGCCGCATCGGAGGAACCACCCCCCAGACCGCCGCCCATGGGCAATTTTTTTTCGAGTGTGATTTCCGCACCGTGCCGGTTTTCCGTATGGGATTGCAATAATTTTGCAGCCCGCACGACGAGGTCCGACTCGGCCGGGACTCCGGCGATATCATTGGTTCGGATGATCTGGGCATCGTCACGTAGCCGGAAATGCAAAACATCTGACCGGGCGATGAGCTGGAATGCCGATTCCAGCAAGTGGTAACCATCAGCACGCTGCCCCGTGACATGCAAAAACAGATTCAGTTTGGCCGGTGCCGGGCAGTGCAGAAAACTGCCGAGATGTTGGTCCAATACCGGATTCATGGCGTGCTCCACTCATCGACCACAATCCGCAGGCAGACCAGGCCGGCCTGCTCGGTCTGACGTGACAGATCCAGCCTTTTGGGGCGCTCAATATGATTTTCCTGCAGCCAGCTGGCATAGCGCAATGCCCACCCATCCACATTGAACGGTTTATCGGTATCGGCCTGCGAGAGCGCAATGCGGTGGTCGGCGCTGATATAACCCTGCAGCCAGTCGCGCAATCCGGCAACCGGCAATGGCCAGCCCAGCACCTCGGTGGATAACTCATTGATATCGCTGGCATAGCGGGTTGGTTTGTCGGCCTGTGTCAACTGCGCACCCTGGGCATTGATGAAAATCGTAGCGACGGTCTGTCCGGTGGGTGAGTTCAGGCTGATGCGCGTCTGGCCGGGGGACTGCGACCAGACAAAGTTGACGCTGATCGACTGCTCCCTGTAATTGGCTTCATATTGGGCTGAAAGCCGCCCGGTCATTTCTATCTGGTCCAGATAGCTGCGCGCCTCCAGTGGACCCGCAGGAGGTGCTGTCAGCGTGCTGCACGCGCCCAGCACGGCAAAAATGCCGATATAAAAACACCGAACACCACAGCGAAGAATTGCATGCATAGTTGAAAGCGGCCTGAGGCGAAGGATTAAAGTTTGACCTTAAGTCGTTCCAGTGTGCTCTTGAGCGCCGCATTTTTAGGATCTTTGCCTTTGGCTTCTTTCCAGATTGCGATCGCTTTTTGCTGTTCACCCATGACCCATAAAACTTCACCGACATGTACTGCGATTTCGACATCGGGCCGCAGCTGATAGGCTTTTTGCAAATGAGCCAGAGACTCGGCATTTTTATTTTCGCGGAATTCCAGCCATCCCATGCTGTCCATAATGAATGCATCATCAGGTGCCAGCGAGAGTGCTTTTTCCAGCAGGGTACGCGCTTCCGGCAGGCGCATATTGCGATCGGCCAGCGAGTAGCCGAGCGCGTTGTAGGCCTGCTGATTGGCCGGATTGAGTTCGATGACACGGCGCAACGCCTTCTCCATGTCATCGACGCGATCAAATTTTTCTGCCAGCATGGCATAGTCATACAGCAGTTCCGGATTGTCCGGATGCGCTGCAATGGCTTCCTGCAACAGTTCCAGCGCGTCTTTTTCATGATCGGCGTTGCGCAACAGTTCGGCATCAAGCTGGGTGATCTGAATCTGCTCCTCCGGGTTTGCTTTAAGTTGATGCAGGAACTCGCGTGCCGCATCGAGTGATTCATATTTCGAGATCAAAATTGCACGGCGCAGCTGGGCATTGAAATAAGCGGCATTCTTGCCATCGTAAGATTGAATTTTTCCCAGCCAGTCGAGCGCAGCTGTGCCCTCTTTTTTGTCGTCGGCAATCTGGGATAAATACAGATAGGCAGTGGTCGGATCTCTGGTTTCGGTTGATGTTTCCAGTGCGCTGACAAACGCTTTCAGATTGGTTTCAGCGGTGGGGATATCATTGAGTTGCAAAGACAGAACACCGAGCGTGTACAAAATCCCGGGGTCGTTGGGTTTGCTTTTCTGCAGGATCTCAAACTGGGCGCGCGCCGGCGCAAACTGTTTTTGCTCGATCAGCATGTCGGCATAGGCGCGGCGTACTTCGGCGGCGTCCGGATAACTGGACAGAAAGCCTGTCAGTACACCCAGCGCTTCGTCTGGGGAGGGGCTTACCTGTGCCTCGGTCAGTGCGGCAATTTGCGAGTCAGGTTTGATCGCCAGCGCCGCTTTCGCTTCCACCATGGCGCGGATACTGTTTTTGCTTGCGTAAGCAGCCTGTGCCAGCGCAAGATGCGTCTCCAGATAGTCCTGGTAGGGTTTGAATAAATCTTCCAGTAGATTAAAAGCGGCTTCCTTGTTGACGCCGCGCATGACCAGTCGCTGGGATTGCAGAATCAGGTAGCCGCGCTCTTTGGGCGTGGCACTTTCCAGATGGGCCTCCAGCAAGGACTTTACTTCCGACCAGTTGTTGTTCAGGCTTAAAAAGCCCAGATAGTATTGCAGTGCTTCTTCAGAATCCGGCGCATAGTCGTACCACTGGCGCGCAGCATAAAAGGCCTGATTGGGCTGCTTGGATATCAGCGCCATTTCGAGCGCGCGTTTCGACAGGCGTGGATCACGAGTCTGTTGCGCGACGGCGATGGTGGTGGAAAACGCCGCCGGGAAGTCGCCGCGCTGGAAGGCGATTTCAGCGGTAATTACTTTGAAAAATATTTCTTCGGTCAACTCGACATTGGGCAGCTTCTCTTTATACGGTGCCGTCGGATGGTCAGCACTGGCCGTCTCGATTTCAGGTGCGGCAGCCGGATTGGCAGTTTGACTTGCTGGTGGCGTAAAACTGGTACATCCAGTTAAGATGCTGATGGACAAGCTCAGTGGAACGATCAAATAAGAAATTTTCAAGAGATGAATCCTGTGCGCAAGGCTGTTGTTAAACGTAACTGGAAAAAATAAGCTGGGCGAAAATCAGACAACGAATTTTGGTAACCCATATAAGGTGAATAAACAGAATTATGCCCGAATTACCCGAAGTTGAAGTCACCCGTTTAGGGGTTAGCCCATATTTAGTTGGTCAACGCGTGACCGGACTGGTGCTGCGCCGCTCCGGGTTGCGCTGGCCGTTTCCGGATAATCTGGCTCAGAAAATGGTGGGGCAGACCGTCTTAAGTACTGGTCGGCGCGGCAAATACCTGTTGGTGAATTTCAAAAAAGGCACGTTGATCGTGCATTTGGGCATGTCCGGCCATATCCGGGTATTGCCGGACAACACCCCGGCCCAGTTGCACGACCATGTCGATATTGTTTTGGGAAAGCAGCTCTTGAGGCTGACCGACCCGCGCCGGTTTGGTGCCGTTTTGTGGCATGACCTTCTGGATGGTGTATTAGAACAACACCATTTGCTGCAAAAGCTGGGAATGGAGCCGTTAACTGATCAATTTGATGGTGCAGTCTTATATAACGGGACAAGACATCGTAAAATTGCTGTTAAGCAAATGTTATTGGCTGGCGGTGTTGTAGTTGGGGTAGGAAACATCTATGCTTCAGAAAGTCTGTTTCTTTCTGGTATCAGCCCGACCACCCCGGTAGACCAGATCAGCCTGGCGCGCTATAAAAAGCTGGCCTCTGCAATTAAAAAAATACTTGCTGAAGCCATCATACAGGGTGGCAGCAGCTTAAAAGATTTCGTTAACGTCAACGGGAATTCCGGGTATTTTCAGCAAAATTACTTCGTCTATAACCGCGCCGGTTTGCCATGCAGGAAATGTAACACCTTGATTCAACAAGTTAAACAGGGGCAACGTTCCACTTTTTTCTGTGTAAAATGCCAGAAATAAATTTCAGAAAAGCAACGTGTCAGAGGAAATTATGAGTAATCTCATTAAAAAATTTCAACAGTACAGTGAATGGCGCAGCGGCGTAATCAACTCCCTGCATCGCTATCGTGCCTGGACGCGTGCGGCCAATACCACCGATGCGGTCACCGAGCAGCGCATCACGCATTTGCTGGAAAAATTAACCGATGACAAGTTAACCATCGCCTTTGTTGCCGAGTTTTCCCGAGGCAAATCCGAGCTGATCAATGCGATATTCTTTGCCGACTATGGCCAGCGCATATTGCCCTCGTCCGCCGGTCGTACCACGATGTGCCCAACCGAGTTGCTGTATGACGAGTCATTCCCGTCCAGCATACGACTGCTGCCGATAGAAACCCGGGCCGAATCGCAAACCACCAGTGAATTCAAGTCCCAAAATCAGGTCTGGACCGTATTGCCGCTCGATATTCAGTCCGCCGACGGCATGCTGGAAGCCTTCAAGCAGGTCAGCATGACCAAGAAAGTGCCGGCTGCCGTAGCGAAATCGTATGGCCTGTTTGACGAAGAAGACCCGGATGCCGCACTGGAACTGGATGAAAACGGCATGGTCGAAGTGTCTCAGTGGCGCCATGCAATCATCAACTTCCCGCATCCGCTGTTAAAAGACGGCTTGATCATTGTCGACACGCCAGGCCTGAATGCGATCGGTACCGAACCGGAGCTCACGCTCAATCTGATCCCCAATGCGCATGCCGTGCTGTTTATTCTGGCTGCCGACACGGGTGTGACCAAGAGTGATATCGATGTCTGGCGCAATCATATCGGCCCCGGTCCGGGCCGCATGGTGATTCTGAATAAAATTGACAGCATGTGGGACGAGTTGCGTTCCGAAGCGGAGGTTGAAGCGCAAATCAACGCGCAGATCAGCTCTGCCGCGCATTTGCTGTCACTGAATGAAAACCAGATTTTCCCGGTATCGGCCCAAAAAGGGCTGGTAGCCAAAATTCATGGTGACGCACCGCTGCTGGCAAAAAGTCGTTTGCCCAAGCTCGAGCGTGCCATGTCGGATGAGCTCATTCCATCCAAGCAGGAAATCATCCGTTCCCAATTGAACAAGGATATCCATAGTTTGCTGCAGGTTCAGCATTCGCTGCTTGGTGCACGGCATCGCGGCGTGTTTGAGCAGATGGCGGAATTGAAAGGATTGCGCGGCAAGAATAAAAAAGTCATTGAACACATGATGAAACGCGTGGAACTTGAAAAACAGGAATTTGATCAAAGCATCATGAAGCTGCAGGGCACGCGTTCCGTATTCACCCGACTTTCTACCGAGGTCTTTACCAGCCTGGGCATGGATATGTTGAAGGAAGAAGTCAGAAGAACCCGCATTGCCATGGAGACCAGCACCTTTTCCGCCGGCATGAAGGGTGCAGTGCATGAATTCTTTAATCGCACCAAACGCAACCTGAACCAGTCCAGTCAAAAAACCAATGAGATTTTTGAAATGATGAGCATCATGTACAAAAAATTCTCGACTGAACATGGCCTGACACTGAATACCCCCATGCCGTTTTCGCTGGATAAATATCGTGCCGAACTGGATTCCGTTGAAATGGTGTTTCAGAAACAGTTTGGCGTTGTGACACTGCTGACCACGTCACAGGTGGCATTGATGCAAAAGTTTTTTGACTCAATCGCCAACCGCGTCAAACAGTGTTTTTTAAGTGCCAACCGCGATGTTGAATCCTGGCAGAAAGCGATTATGGCACCACTCGAAGCGCAGATTCAGGAACACAAACTGCAACTCAGAAACCGGATGCAGTCGATACAGCGCATCAACATGGCAACCGATACGCTGGAAGACAAAATCATGTCGTTTGAAGTGATGCAGTCCGATATTGAAGGCCTTAAAAACGGTCTGGCCGAACTGGAAGCGGAAATCATGGCCGCACTGGTGGGTAAATTGGAAAATGTACCGGTGGCGGCTTGAAGCTAATTGTAAATCCTGACAACCACGACAATCAATATACTGACCCGGCGTTTTCGCAGGCAGTCATACACTGGCAAAAGCAGCACGGCAGACACAGTCTGCCATGGCAGCAAAGCCGTGACGCTTACCGGGTCTGGCTGTCTGAAATCATGCTGCAACAGACCCAGGTTGCAGCAGTCATTCCTTATTACCAAAAATTCCTGAACAGTTTTCCTGATGTTGCCAGCCTGGCCAACGCCAGCAGCGAGCAGGTCATGGCACACTGGAGCGGGCTGGGCTATTACACCCGCGCACGCAATCTGCATGCGTGTGCCAAGACAGTGGTGTCTGAATACGGTGGCATTTTTCCCTCCAAACCGGAATTGCTCTCCGATCTGCCGGGTATCGGTCGCTCAACGGCTGCGGCCATCGCGGCCTTTTCGTATGGGGCGCGTGCTGCAATCCTGGATGGCAATGTGAAACGGGTCTTTACGCGGGTCTTTGGCATAGCCGGCTATCCGGGGGGTAAAGCGGTGGAACAGGATTTATGGTTGCGTGCCCAGGCCTTAATGCCGCACGAGGCAGCCGCCATCCAGTCCTATACCCAGGGTCTCATGGATCTGGGTGCGACACTGTGTACCCGCACCAGACCGCGTTGCCAGGATTGTCCGCTGCAAAAAAACTGTGTGGCACTGGCCACCGACCGGATCGCGGAACTGCCCGCCAGAAAACCGAAAAAAACGATCCCGACCAGACAGGCTCGCATGCTGGTTCTGGTGGATGCGACGCGCCGGATTTTGCTGGAAAAGCGCCCGGAAATCGGTATCTGGGGCGGATTGTATTCCCTGCCGGAACTTGATGCCGATCAGGCCATGACCCCGGAACAGGTAGCCGAACAGATACGGCAGGCCGCACAGGTCTACGGAGAGCCGGATACGGTGCAGGCGCTGGAAAAATTCAACCACGGTTTCACGCATTTCAAACTGGAGATCAGTGCCTACCTGTGCACGCTGAAAACCGGGACGGAAATGGTTTCGGAAATCAGGTATTTCTGGAGCCCATTGAGCGAAGTGCACAAGGCACCATTGCCGGCACCGATTAAAAAACTGCTTGGTTGGGTTGATGCCGTGACGTAGGCTGGGATGCGGCGTGGGCCGGAATGGAATCGTAGGCTGGGATGGAATCCCAGCATTGCAACCGTTGATGCTGGGATTGCATCCCAGCCTACGACGCATCCCAGCCTACGCCACTTTTTTACAAATTTAAGGATAATCAAATGACGTTAATTAATTTAAAAGGCGCTTTGTTTTTTTGCATTCTGGCATGCGGACTGTCTGCTGCCACTGTCCATGCGGACGAACCGGTGGTTGTCGTCGTCAGTGCTGAAAAAATGCTTGATGTAATCACCGGCAAGATGATCGATCATCCGCAGGTGACGATTCGCGATGGCCGTATCGCCAGCATCGACAGACAGGGCGCGGCAATACCGGTTGGCGCAAAACATATCGAGCTGCCTGGCATGACGTTGCTGCCGGGTTTGATCGACATGCATGTGCATCTGACGAGCGATCCGAAATACAGTGGTTATCGCAGTTATGAATTCACCGATAATTTCTGGACCGTCGTGGGCGTTGCCAATGCTGCCAAAACACTGGCCGCCGGTTTTACCACGGTGCGCAATGTGGGCTCCAGCAATTTTGATGACGTCGCCATCAAGCAAGGCATCGAAGAACATCAGATTCCTGGCCCGCGCATTGTTCCTGCGACCTATATGATAGGTGCGACCGGTGGTCATTGTGATACGTCCGATTTCCCGCCTTCGATTACCGTACCCAATCTCGGGATCGCCGACAGCCCGGATGCAATCCGCGCAACCATCCGGAAATTAAGAAAATACGGCGCCGAAGTGATTAAATTCTGTGCCACCGGCGGCGTGTTTTCAAAAACCGATTCGGTCAGCGGACAACAATATTCACTCGCTGAAATGCAGGCCCTGGTTGAGGAAGCACACATGCTGGACATGAAAGTCGCAGTGCATGCCCATGGTGCCGCCGGCATCAAGGATGCCATCCGTGCCGGTGCCGACACCATCGAACATGCCAGTCTGGCCGATGACGAAGCGTATGCGCTGGCCAAACAGCACGGCACCTGGTTTTCCATGGATATCTACAACGATGATTACATTCTGGCCGAAGGTGAAAAGAATGGCGTGTTTGCGGAATCGTTGAATAAGGAACGTGCTATCGGTTTGAAGCAAAGACAGAATTTTCGCAAGGCCTTGAATGCCGGAGTGAAAATGATATTCGGTACTGACGGAGGCATCTACCCGAACGGCAATAACGCCATGCAGTTTGCCACCATGGTGGAATGGGGCATGACACCGCTGCAGGCAATTCAGGCGGCCACTGTCAATGCCGCGCAGGCGTTGGGACGCACTTCTGACGTGGGCGCCATTGAAGTGGGCCGTTATGGCGACCTGATTGCGGTAAAAGGAAATCCGTTAGCCGACGTGAAACTGTTGCGCTCGGTTGATTTTGTGATGAAAGGCGGGGAAGTGTTCAAGGCGCCCTGAAAGGCACCCTGAAAGGCGCCCTGAAAGGCCCCCTGAGTTAGAATTCAGATCTCCAACGCCCACTGAGAGACCGCAATGACAGTTGCCACGACCACAGCAAGCCGAATGCAGTTCCCGGGAATGGTATTGCTGGCCGGATTGCTGTTTCTGGCTGTGCATGGTACCGAGGTTCAGGCCGCTGACGCCCTTGCGTCCTGTCGCGTGGAGGGCTTTGCCCAGCAGGTACGATGCGGTCAGATTCGGCGCGCCCTGAATCCTGATGAGCCGCAGGGAAAACAGATCGCCATCCATTTCATTGTGCTGCCGGCGCAGGATAAGAACAAGGAACCTGATCCGATCTTTTTACTGGCCGGCGGACCAGGGCAAAGCGCCATCAAGGTGGCCAGCTGGATTCAGGCAGTGTTTGAAAAACTGCAGCGCCGACATGATCTGGTGTTTGTAGATCAGCGTGGCACCGGACTGTCAGCGCCGCTGGAATGTCCGGAAAATGATGGACTGCAGGGTATCGGAGACGCAGATTATGGCCTTGTGCAAATGCGCAAATGCCGGGACCTGCTGGAAAATTTACCCTGGGGTGATTTGCGTTTTTATACTACCACCATGGCCATGCAGGACCTGGATGCGGTGCGTTCCGCCCTGAATTATTCGACCATCGATCTGGTCGGCATTTCCTATGGAACCCGCGCGGCACTGGAATATCAGCGTCTGTATCCGCAACACGTGCGGCGCAGCATTCTGGATGGCGCAGTGCAGCCGGATCAGATGCTCGGGCTCGGCGACGTGCAAAAAGCATTCAGCGCTCTGATGACCGATTGCGCCAATGAAGCACGCTGCCAGAAGGCGTACCCGAGTCTCGTCAACGACTGGAAAAACCTGCTTGACAGTCTGCCGCGCCAGACGGTGCTCACCCACCCACGCCTTGGCATCCAGATCAAAGCGCAGGTAACCAGAAACGATGTGCTGAACTGGGTCACTACTATTCTCTATTCGCCGGTCAATGCTGCCGGGCTCGCCCAGGCAATCGAACAGGCCCGACAGGGCAATTTCAATCCCTTGCTGGCCCTGAGTGGTGGTGGCGCCTTGCCCAATCCGGGCAGTGTCGCCATGGGCATGCATTTCTCCACGGTCTGTGCGGAAGAATATGACAGTCTGGTGCAGCGGGAAAAAACGGATACTGCCGATGAGTTCAGTGCACTGCAGGCCCGCCAGTATCTGAAACTGTGCGCGCAATGGCCGCGCGGCAAAGTGCCGGCCGGGTTTTATGTCATACCGCACAGCACGACCCCGGTACTGCTGCTCAGTGGCGGGATTGATCCCGTCACGCCGGCCCGCCATGCGCAGCAGATCGCATTACAGCTCGGTCCTATGGCGCGAACCCTGGTGTTGGATCATGCAGGGCACGGCATGTTGCAGCAGACCTGCCTGACTGATCTCGCGACCAGTTTTATTAACGCCCGAACCGACCGGAAGGCGCTTGATATCGATACCGCCTGCATGGCACAGATTCCGCGCCCCAGTGTCTGGATCGCGCCCGCATTAATGTCAGAGGTTCAGCCATGAAGGCCAAGCTATGAAGGTTCAGCTATGATTCGGGTCGAAAATTTATCCAAGCAGTTCCAGCGTCCTGTCGGCGGTTTATGGAAGCGTCAGGGCGAAATGGTGCGTGCTGTCCGGAATGTCAGTTTTTGTGCCGAAGATGGCCGGATTACCGGTTTGCTCGGCGCGAACGGCGCCGGAAAAACCACCACGCTGCGCATGATCGCTGCGCTGTTGAAACAGGATGGCGGTCAGATCCTGGTGGATGGTGTGGAGGTGCAGGCCGGCAAACAAACCACGCAGGCGCAAATGGGCGTGCTGTCGGATGCGCGCGGCCTGTATCCGCGCCTGTCCGCAAGGGAAAATATTGTGTATTACGGTATCTTGCATGGCATGGCGCGTGAACAGGCGCACGCGCGCGTTGACGTGTTATCCGAAGCACTTGGATTAAAGGGTTTCATCGACAGACGCTGCGAAGGCTTCAGTCAGGGTGAAAAAATGAAAACCGCTCTGGCGCGTGCCCTGGTGCATGATCCCAAAAATATCATTCTGGATGAGCCAACCAATGGTCTGGATGTACTGTCAACCCGCGCTCTGCGCGAGTTTTTGCGCTGGCTGTGTTCGGAGCAGGGTGGCAGCAAGTGCATCATTTTCTCAACGCACATCATGCAGGAAGTGGAGCGGCTATGTGAACATGTGGTCGTGGTCGCGCAAGGTGCGACTGCCGCGCAGGGCAGTGTGCCGGAATTGTTGCAGCTGGCACAGGAAACCGATTTTGAAAATGCTTTTGTCAAACTTGCGTTTGCAGGTGCTGTTTGAAAACCGCGTTCATTATCGCCGCCAAGGAACTCATTGATGCCCTGCGCGACCGACGCACCATTCTGATGGTGATGCTGGTCACCCTGTTTGGCATGCCGTTCATGATGGTGGTCATGTCCGAGTCGGCCAATCGGTATGAAACCCAGATTGAAAAAAAACAGATCTGGGTGGCGGGTCTGGAAAACGCACCGACACTGCAAAATTACATCGAACGCCAGGGCTATCGAATCCGGCCGGCACCATCCGATTATGAAAGCCAGCTGCAAAGCAAGGCCCTGATTGATCCGGTACTGGTAATCAGTGCCGATTTTCAGGAAAAACTGAGCAGGGCAGAACGCCCCACAGTTTACATTGTCATGGATGTGGCCAATCAGGATTCGCAATCCGGTGTGGCGCCCCTGAAGCGATTGATGCAGGGCTTTGGCATGGAACTGGCCGGACTGAATCTGGCCATGCGTGGCGTGTCGCCTGACATACTCAATGTGGTCAGTGTGCGGGAACGTCATTTGAGCCGCACCATGGATTCCGGTGCGCAGCTCAAAGGCGCGTTATCCATGATGCTCATGCTGACGATGGTCTCGGCCGGACTGTACGCCGCCATTGACACCTCGGCCGGTGAGCGGGAGCGGGGTTCACTCGAGCCGCTGATGATGAATCCGGTATCGAGCTGGTCATTTACGATTGGAAAATGGATGGCAGTCGGCACATTGACCATGCTGGTGGTGGTCTTGAGCGTGCTGAGCATCTACCCGGCATCGTTTTTGATCAGAAATGAAACGATGCGCATCATGCTGCAATTCAGTAACGCCGAATTAATCCTGCTGATACTGGTTCTGCTGCCACTGGGTCTGGCCCTCACCGCCGTTCAGATTGCCATTGCCATCAATGGGAAAAGTCACAAGGAAGCACAGGCGCGCTGCACGCTTCTGGTGGTGGCCGCGCCGCTGATTTCCATGGTCAGCGTGTTCAGGCAGGGTGCCGATCCGGTCTGGTTCAAATGGGTGCCGCTGCTGTCACAGAATCAGTTGATGGGAAAAATTCTGAACAATGAAGTCGTTGGCAGTGTTGATATGGTGGCGCCGGTGCTGAGTTGCGCGGCAATCACGGTGGCGGCACTTTGGTATGTGAGTAAAAAAATGCGTGGGGTTTTGATGTAATGCATCGGTGCCCCGTTGAAGCAGGCTGGGATGTAATCCCAGCCTGCGACTATGCCAAACTCAATTTAATTCCCGATGGCGGATTACCACCTGCTCGGACTGCCCGAAATATTTGGCCAGCTGTTCGACCATATATACCGAGCGGTGCTGTCCACCGGTGCAACCAATTGACACAGTCAGGTAGCTGCGATTATCGTTCTTGAATGAAGGCAACCACTTTTCAAGGTATTTGCTGATGTCATTGAACATGTCCAGCACTTCGGGCTGATCTTCCAGAAACATCTGCACCGGCAAATCCTGCCCGGTCAGCGTGCGCAGGTTGATATCGTAAAACGGATTGGGCAGGGTGCGCACATCAAAGACAAAATCGGCATTCAGCGGCACGCCCACTTTAAACGCAAATGACTCAAACAGAATGGTCATCGTGTTGTGTTCGATCTGAATCAATTCTTTGATCCAGCTGCGCAGCTGGTTGGTTTTCAGTCCGGAAGTATCGATCACATCGGCGATTTCTTCCATGTCGCTGAGCATTTTTCGTTCAATCTGAATACATTCGATCAGTGTGCGCGGATCGTTAGGATTCTGACCTGGCAACAGACGGTGCGACAGCGGGTGGCTGCGCCGCGTTTCAGAAAAGCGCGTGATCAGTGATTCGGTTTTTGCGGTCAGGAAAATCAGATCGAGCCGGTGTCCAAACGCTTTTAATTGTTCAATACTGCTGACCAGACCGGCCAGAGAATTGGCACTGCGTGCATCAATGGCAATGGCAACGTTTTGAATATTGTCCTGGCCCAGAGTCGTGATCAGATCAGGTAACAGGCCGGGCGGCAGGTTGTCGACACAAAAAAAGCCGGCATCTTCGAGCACATTCAGTGCCACCGATTTGCCAGAACCTGAAATGCCTGAAATAAGAAAAATACGCATAGAACCTTTATTCCTGGTCGTCGGTTTCGCCATCTTCTTTATCTTCTGGTTCGTCTTCACTCATGGCCAGACGCTGTCGTTCCATGAAGATCTGCAGCGTGTCGATACCACGCAACTGCAATATGGTATTGCGAACGGCTGCTTCGAGCAATACCGCAATGTTGCGGCCGGCCGCCACCGGTATGGTTACCTTGCGTACCGGCAATCCCAGTACGTCTTCGGTTTGGGCATCGATGGGCAATCGTTCAAAACTGTCTTCCATGGTACTGCGGCGCACCAGATGCACAATCAGTTTGAGCCGCATTTTGCGCCGGACTGCGGTTTCACCAAAAATGGCGCGAATATCGAGCAACCCCAAGCCGCGCACTTCCAGCAGATTTTGCAGCAATGCCGGGCAGCGGCCTTCGATCATGTTCGGTGCGATGCGTGAAAATTCAACGGCATCATCGGCCACCAGTCCGTGGCTGCGTGAAATCAGTTCCAGACCCAGTTCGCTTTTACCCAGTCCGGAATCGCCGGTAATGAGCACACCCACACCCAGCACATCCATAAACACGCCATGCATGGTGGTTTGCTGTGCCAGCCGTTTGGATAAGAATACCCGTAAAAAATCGATGACCTGTGCCGAAGGCAGCGGTGTGGAAAACAGCGGAATATTGTTTTCGTCACAGACCCCCATCAAATCCATGGGGGTTTCCAGACCCTGCGCAATAATGACAGCAGGTGTACCGCCGGCGACCAGATCGCGAAACAGATGGGCACGGGTATTGGAAGAGATGCGTTCGTAGTAGGCTTTTTCCTGCTGACCCAACACCTGAATGCGGCCCGGATGAATTAAATTCAGGTGGCCGACCTGATCGGCAGCGGAGGTGGCATCGCCAAAAATGAGTTTGTCGCCACCAGAGCAGCCGGCAAACCAACCCAGTTTTAATAAATCACGATTTTCTTCGTAAATTGTTTGTATCGACAGCGTACTTGGATTTGCCATGGAAATGAAACGCTCTTAGTTTGAAACCGGTTGCTTGCCGAGTGGCCGAATCTGATAAAGCGCAATTGAGGCTGAATTCTTGAGTCTGCCTCAGGCAGTAATCTGCGGCTGCCAGGACATGATCAGATTGTGCACCGCTACCGGATCAGTTTCACTGGTCAGTTCCGAGCGTATTGAGGAATCGGAAAACATTTCCGCAATTTCGGCCAGAATGGCCAGATGCTGTTTGGTGACGCTGTCCGGCATTAACAGGAAGATCAGCAGATGCACCGGTTCACTGTCAGGAGACTCGAACGGGATCGGTTCGGCCAGACGAATAAAGGCCGCTACCGGTTTTTTCAAACCCTTGATGCGACCATGCGGAATCGCCACACCGTGCCCCAGACCGGTGGAGCCAAGTCGCTCGCGTGCAAACAGGTTTTCAGAAACGGTAGAGCGGGCAATGCCGCAATTATTTTCGAAGATGAGTCCGGCCTGTTCAAACGCACGTTTTTTGCTCGACACCTCAAGATTGAGCACTACGTTTGTGAGCGGCAGAATTTTTGCGATATTCGTCATGATGCTTGTGTGATTCAACAACGCACTAATATTATGCGTGGCGCAAATTATAGACTTCTTTATGCATTGTGCAACACCAATTCAACTTAATGTTGGATATTGCACAGGACTGAATTCGGGGCATAAAAAAATCACCTGGTTTCTTGCATTTTAGTTACTTTAAAGCGAATCGAAGTGCAAGGTACAAAACGTCACCGTCACCGGTACCGGACAGCCGTGGAATATACGAAATCAGTAATTTGTTTTCACGCGTGCCGATCGTCACCAGTGGCAAGATCCCGGGAAAAGGTACGCCACCGAAGATATCGGCGCGGCTGAACAGGCCTGCGGTATAGCCGGCGCCGACCTCCCAGTTGCCGCCCAGTCCCTTCATCCATTGGTAATTGTAGGTCGCGGTGACCTGCGGCGAGTAATGCGAATCCGCCATCACCACAAAACTGATGCTTTCTTCATTGTCTTTGTCGTCGCGCAGTTCTTTGCTCATACCCAGACCCCAGACTTTTTCTGTGAACGAGTCAATTTTTTCAGGGGTATACGTGGCGCGACCGTGATGCGCTTCACCAGACAGGACCATGGACAGGCGACCGTTATCGTACAAATTTTCGACCGTGCCGGCTGCGGAGTCATAAGTCCTTTCAAACCAGCCTGGTTGTTGATTGTCCGGCGTGGTCACGGCGCTGGTTTGCGCCTGGGCACAACAGGAAAGCGCGAAAAAACAGAGTGCTGCAGAACAACGTAAATTGAATAATTTCATAATCTTTTGATGGGTGCTTATTGACGGGCGTTTCTAAAATTGGACGGAAATTGTTTGCTGCTGAAATTGCTGCGCCATGGATTGATATCCAGACCGCCACGGCGCGTATATCTGGCGTAGACTGCCAGTTTTTGTGGTTGGCATTGACGCAAAATGTCGACGAAAATCCGTTCGACGCATTGTTCGTGAAATTCGTTGTGGTTGCGAAATCCGATCAGGTATTTCAACAAACCTTCCTGATTGATGGGCGAGCCAACGTAGTGAATCTGCACGCTGGCCCAGTCCGGCTGACCGGTAACCAGACAGTTGGATTTGAGCAGATTCGATACCAGTGTTTCTTCGACCGGCGCTGCGTCAGGCGCCGCACTGAGCAGCGCTGGTTGCGGCGTGTAGCTGTCAACTTCAATATCGAGCCGGTCCAGGGAAATGCCGTCCAGTTCAGCCAGGCGCGCGATGCCAAAGGCCTCGGGCAAAATCAGTTTGACCTGCACCGGCGCGCCAAATCCGGCGGAAATATCTTTGGCCAGCAGAACATGCAGCGCGCTGCTGTCAGCGAGCCGGGTTTGATTGAACGAATTCAGATACAGCTTGAACGACTTCGATTCGATAATGTTGGGTGAATCTGCCGGCACCATAAAGGTGGCCAGCGCAATCTGCGGTTTGCCGCGCAGATTCAGCCAGGAAATTTCATAGGCATTCCAGATATCCATGCCAAAAAAAGGCAGTGCCGCGGCAATGCCGATTTCGGCGCGCTTGGCAGCGCGCGGAATCGGGAACAGCAGGCCGTCATCGTATTCGGTGATGTAAGCGGACTGGCGTCCGAGGGCGGATTGTTCTGGTGTGTTGGACATATTGATCAGGACTGGGCCAAAAATAATTTATACACCGGATTGCTGCTTTCATCCCAGTGCCGGTAACCGAGGTTGGCCAGGAATTTTTTGAATTCGCGCATTTCATTTTTTGGTACCTGCAAACCAACCAGGATCCGGCCATAGTCGGCGCCGTGATTGCGGTAGTGGAACAGGCTGATGTTCCAGTTCGGTGCCATGCTCGACAAAAAGCGCATCAGCGCACCCGGACGTTCAGGGAATTCGAAGCGGTACAGAATTTCATGTTCGGCCAGTGCGCTCTTGCCGCCGACCAGATGGCGGATGTGCAGTTTGGCCAGTTCATCCTGAGACAGATCGAGCGTGGCAAAACCGTGTCTGACAAAATTTTTGGCAATTTTGGCCGACTCGTCGCGGCCATGCACCTGTACGCCGATAAAGATATGTGCCGATCTGGCGTCGCTGATACGGTAATTGAATTCGGTGACATTGCGCGGACCGACCAGTTCACAAAAGCGTTTGAAGCTGCCGCGTTCTTCCGGAATGGTGACGGCAAAGACGGCTTCGCGTGCCTCACCGATTTCAGCGCGCTCTGCGACAAAACGCAGGCGGTCAAAATTCATGTTGGCACCGCTGGCGATGGTAATCAGGTGCTGGTTTTTAAGCGGGTTTTTATTCGCTTTTTCGCGTTCCAGATAGGCTTTGGCGCCGGCAATGGCCAGTGCGCCGGAGGGTTCCAGTATGCTGCGCGTATCCTGAAACACATCTTTGAGTGCCGCGCAGATGGCGTCAGTATTGACCAGAATGACTTCATCAACATACTGTTTGGACAGCCGGAATGTTTCTTCGCCCACCAGTTTGACGGCGGTGCCATCGGCAAACAGGCCAACGTCCTTCAATTCAACCCGCTTGCCGGCCGCCAGACTTTTGGCCATGGCATCGGCATCGAAGGTTTCCACGCCGATGATTTTGATTTCAGGACGGACCGCTTTGACATAGGCGGCAATACCGGCGATCAGACCACCGCCGCCGATCGGCACAAAAATCGCATGGATCGGATCGGCATGCTGGCGCAGAATTTCCATGCCTATCGTGCCCTGACCGGCAATCACATCGGGATCATCAAACGGATGGATAAAGGTCAGCTGATGTTTTTTGCACAGCATCATCGCGTGACCGTAGGCATCGGAATACGAGTCGCCATGCAGGATGACATCCACATTGTCGCCGCCATGTTGTTTAACAGCGTCAATTTTGACCACAGGAGTAGAATTGGGCATCACGATCATGGCCCGGCACTTCAGTCGGGCTGCCGAAAAGGCCACGCCCTGCGCATGATTACCGGCCGAAGCGCAAATCACGCCACGTTTCAGATGCGCCGGCGAGAGTTGTGCCATGCGGTTGTAGGCGCCGCGAATTTTGAAACTGAACACATTTTGCATATCTTCACGTTTGAAGTAGATGCTGTTGCCATAGCGGCGGCTCAGTGTGGGGGACAGTTCCAGCGGCGATTCATGAGCGACATCGTAGACACGTGACGTTAATATTTTTTTTAAATAATCGGTGCTCATATCAGAATAGCTAAACCGTGGCCAAAGAATCGAGCATTATAAGCTGAAAAACTCGCGGTCCAACCGGCAAACTTTGTTCAAGTTACTGTATTAACTAGTTATTTTGGAAATGTTGATCTTTCAGAGTGCGGTTCGTGGCACATTAATTCTCAGGGACTTTCGCCTGGTGCAACGCAATAAGATAGAATGACAACAATATTTTGACTGTAATAACCGCACATAAAGTCGCAATGCGAAACCTTCCCTGATGAATGCTCCAGCTCAAATTCAAACCCTGAACCAAATCCCTTCCGATGCCACTCCGGCGCGGCTGCGTGAAATACCCTATAACTACACCTCGTTTTCGGACCGGGAAATCGTGATCCGGTTGCTGGGTGAACCAGCCTGGGCACTGCTCGATACCCTGCGCGCGGCACGCCAGACCGGCCGTTCGGCACGCATGCTGTACGAAGTATTGGGTGATATCTGGGTGGTGCAGCGCAATCCGTATCTGCAGGATGATTTGCTGGACAATCCCAAGCGCCGCCAGAATCTGATTGATGCCCTTAATCACCGGCTGTCGGAAATCGACCGGCGTCGTGTCGATACACCTGACAATTCCGAAGCCGCCCAGCGCGACGCAAGCGTGCAGTCGCTGCTGCAGGCCGCACGACTGGCTGTGCAGAAATTTTCCGAAGAATTCCGCCACACCTGGGACTTGCGCAAACGCGCAACCCGGCTGCTGTCGCGGCACACGGCCAAAGACAATATCAAGTTTGATGGACTCTCGCGTGTTTCGCACGTCACCGATGCCACCGACTGGCGGGTTGAATATCCGTTTGTGGTGCTGACCCCCGACACCGAAGATGAAATGGCCGGTCTGGTCAAATGCTGTATTGAACTGGGACTGACCATTATTCCGCGTGGTGGTGGTACCGGTTACACCGGTGGCGCCATTCCGCTCACAGCACGTTCGGCTGTCATCAATACCGAAAAACTGGAAGGACTGGGCGCTGTTGAAATGACGGTGTTGCCAGGACTGTCCAAGCCGTACGCCACCATTTATTCCGGTGCCGGCGTGGTCACCAAACGGGTTTCCGACGCGGCAGAAAAAGCCGGGTTTGTGTTTGCAGTCGATCCGACTTCAGCCGAAGCCTCGTGCATTGGCGGCAATGTGGCGATGAATGCCGGCGGCAAAAAAGCGGTGCTGTGGGGCACTGCACTGGATAATCTGGCGTCGTGGCGCATGGTCGATCCGAATGGCGACTGGCTTGAAGTCACGCGCCTGGAACACAATCTGGGCAAAATCCACGATGCCCCGGTGGCCAAATTCAAACTGGAATGGACCCACCCCGGACAAAAAACGCCGTTCAAAACCGAACAGCTCGACATCCCGGGCAGCACCTTCCGCAAAGCAGGCCTGGGCAAGGACGTCACCGACAAGTTTCTGGCCGGCTTGCCCGGCGTGCAAAAGGAAGGCTGTGACGGCCTGATTACCTCGGCGCGCTGGATCCTGCACAAAATGCCCAAACATGCGCGTACCGTGTGTCTGGAATTTTTCGGTCAGGCGCGTGACGCCATTCCGTCGATTGTTGAAATCAAGGATTACCTCGACGCCCAGACCCGTGCCGGTGGCGCGATACTGGCCGGACTGGAACATCTGGATGAACGCTATCTGCGTGCAGTGGGCTACACCACCAAATCCAAACGCGGCGTGTTGCCCAAGATGGCGCTGTTTGGCGACATCGTCGGTGATGATGAAAGCGCCGTCGCGCTGGCCGCCTCGGAAGTGATCCGGATCGCCAACACCCGGGTCGGTGAAGGCTTTATTGCCGTGTCGCCGGAAGCGCGCAAAAAATTCTGGCTGGACCGCGCCAAGACCGCGGCGATCTCCAAACATACCAATGCCTTCAAGATCAATGAAGACGTGGTAATTCCGCTGGACCGCATGGGTGAATACACCGACGGAATTGAACGTATCAATATTGAATTGTCGCTGCAAAACAAACTGGCACTGGTCGATACGCTGCTGGGTTATTTCGCCGGGGCCAATCTGCCGCTGGGTAAAAACGAAGAAGCCGATGGTGACGATATTCCGGCTGCAGAAATTTTCGAAGACCGGGTAGCGCAGGCGCAAACGCTGCTGCAGGCGGTGAAGCTGCGCTGGCAAACCGTGTTGCAGCAACTCGACAGCCCGCTGGCAGGCAGTCTGGAACAATTGAGTGCGCTGGGTTATGACAGTCTGATGCCGCAACTCACAGCCCGGCTGCAGTCGCAACCGCAGGCAAGCTGGTTTGACGTGGTGCAGGATCGCAGCATACGCATTTCCTGGAAGCTGGAATTGCGTGCCCAGTTGCGCCATATTTTTACCGGTTCGGCGTTCAGACTGATCCTCGAAGAATGTGTTGCCAGGCATAAAAAGGTATTGCGCTCGCGCGTGTTTGTCGCGTTGCACATGCATGCCGGTGACGGCAACGTGCACACCAATATTCCGGTCAATTCCGATGATTACGACATGCTGCAGGTAGCACACCATGCCGTGGACCGCATCATGGTGCTGGCCCGCCAGCTCAATGGCGTGATCTCCGGCGAACACGGTATCGGCATTACCAAACTCGACTATCTGCAGGAAGAGGAAATCCAGAGTTTCCGCGATTACAAATTGCGTATCGATCCGGAAGGCCGTTTCAACAAGGGCAAGCTGCTCAACCTGCCCGGCTGTGACGCCAATCTGAAAAATGCCTATACGCCGTCGTTCGGATTGATGGGGCATGAATCGCTCATCATGCAGCAAAGTGATATCGGCGCCATTGCCAACAGCGTCAAGGACTGTCTGCGCTGCGGCAAATGCAAGCCGGTGTGCGCCACCCACATTCCGCGCGCCAATCTGCTGTATTCGCCGCGCAATAAAATTCTGGCCACGTCGCTGCTGGTGGAAGCCTTCCTGTACGAAGAGCAGACCCGGCGCGGCATTTCGATCAAGCACTGGGAAGAATTTGAAGATGTGGCTGATCACTGCACGGTCTGTCACAAGTGCCTCACACCCTGTCCGGTCGATATTGATTTTGGTGACGTGTCGATGAACATGCGCAACCTGTTGCGCAAGATGGACAAGAAAAGCTTTAATCCCGGCACGGCCGCATCGATGTTTTTCCTCAATGCCAAGGATCCGGCCACCATCAAGGCCGCACGTCTGGCCATCTTCGGCATCGGCGTGACCCTGCAGCGCTGGGGCAATACCGTGCTCAAGGCCATGGCGCGCCGTCAGACCGCCGCGCCCAAATCCAGCGTCGGCAAAGCGCCGGTCAAGGAACAGGTGATTCATTTCATCAATAAAAAAATGCCGGGCAATCTGCCCAAGAAAACGGCGCGCGCGCTGCTCGATATTGAGGATGACAAGTTCGTGCCCATCATCCGTCACCCGCAAAAAACCAGTGCCGATACCGAAGCCGTGTTTTATTTCCCGGGCTGCGGCTCGGAACGCCTGTTTTCTCAGGTCGGTCTGGCGACTCAGGCCATGCTGTGGCATGTCGGTGTGCAAACCGTTCTGCCGCCGGGTTACCTGTGTTGTGGCTATCCGCAGCGCAGTTCGGGTGACTTTGCCAAAGGCGAAAAAATCATTACCGATAACCGCGTGCTGTTTCACCGCGTGGCCAATACGCTCAATTATCTGGATATCAAAACCGTGGTGGTGTCGTGCGGCACCTGTTACGACCAGCTGGCCGGCTATGAATTCGACAAGATATTTCCGGGTTGCCGCATGGTCGATATTCACGAATATCTGCTGGAGAAAAACGTCAAAATGGAAGGGGTGACCGGCACGCGTTACATGTATCACGATCCCTGCCATACACCGATGAAACTGCAGGACCCGTTAAAAACGGTCAATGCGCTGATCCCGGATCAGAAAGTTGAAAAAAATGACCGCTGCTGCGGCGAAGCCGGCACGCTGGCGGTATCGCGCCCCGAAATCTCGACCCAGATCCGTTTCAGGAAAGAAGAAGAAATGGTGAAAGGCGCAGATAAATTGCGTGCCGATGGGTTTGACGGCGACGTCAAAATCCTGACGTCCTGCCCGGCCTGTCTGCAGGGACTGACGCGCTTCAATGACGACAGTGGCACCACTGCTGATTACATCGTCGTGGAAATGGCCAAACATATTCTGGGCGAAAACTGGTTGCCCGAGTATGTTGCCAATGCCAATAACGGCGGCATCGAAAGGGTGCTGGTATGACGAACTGTGAATTGTGCCAACAAAGTGGCGATGTGATTGTGCAGACCGCAGACTGGCGTGTGGTGCTGGTCAATGATGCGCATTATCCCGGCTTTTGCCGCGTTATCTGGAACCAGCATATCAAAGAAATGACGGATCTGAATTCGACCCAGCGCACCCAATTGATGAGCGTGGTCTGGCAGGTGGAAGCGGCGATCCGCAGCGTGATGCGGCCGGACAAAATCAATGTCGCCAGTCTGGGCAATGTGGTGCCGCATCTGCACTGGCATGTTATTCCGCGCTATACCGATGACCTGCATTTCCCGAATCCGATCTGGGGGCAGGTGGAACGCAGTACCAATCCGGCGTTGCAGGACAGGCTGGCTCTGGTCGAAAAATTGAAAACGGCGATACAGAATCAGCTGAGCAGACGGAAATGACATGACCATCACACCCACAGCCATCAATGTGCGCATGCAATCCAGACTGCTCGAGATTGATTTCGACCAGGTCAGTTTCAGTCTGCCGTTTGAACTGTTGCGGGTATATTCACCGTCAGCGGAAGTGCGCGGCCACGGCGAAGGTCAGGAGGTACTGCAGACCGGCAAGCGCGAGGTGTCGATCACGGCCTTGCAGCCGGTAGGCAATTATGCGGTGCAGCCGCACTTTACCGATGGTCACAACACCGGCATATTCAGCTGGGATTATCTGCACTGGCTGGGTGAAAATCGGGACAGTCTGTGGCGGACGTATCTGGAAAGATTGCAGCAGGCGGGATTTCCGGGTGACAGCGGCAGAGATGCCGCGATGCTTGTACCTGGTGCAGGTAAAAGTTGTTCTTCAAAATAAATTTAACCAACAAAATCATGACTAAAACTACCCATTTCGGTTACAGCACTGTAGAAGAAAATCAGAAAGTTCACAAAGTCGCTGAAGTGTTTCATTCCGTGGCCTCCAAGTACGATGTCATGAACGACCTGATGTCAGGCGGCCTGCATCGCCTCTGGAAAATGTTCACCATAGCCCAGGCCGGTGTGCGTCCCGGTTTCAAAGTATTGGACATTGCCGGCGGCACGGGCGACCTGTCGAAAGAATTTGCCAGACAGGCCGGACCGACCGGTGAAGTCTGGCTGACCGACATTAACGAATCGATGCTGCGCGTCGGACGCGACCGGCTGCTCAACAAGGGCATCATCACGCCAACCATGCTGTGCGATGCTGAACACATTCCGTTTCCCGACAATTATTTTGATCGCGTCACCGTTGCCTTTGGATTGCGCAACATGACCCACAAGGATGCGGCGCTGGCTGAAATGCGTCGCGTACTCAAACCCGGCGGCAAATTGCTGGTACTGGAATTTTCCAAGGTCAGCAGTGTGCTGCAAAAACCGTATGACACTTATTCGTTTTCGGTTTTGCCGTGGCTGGGAAAAATGATCGCCAACGATTCTGAAAGCTACCGTTATCTGGCTGAATCGATCCGCATGCATCCTGATCAGGAAACGTTGAAAACCATGATGCAGCAGGCGGGTCTGGATTGCGTGAAATACTACAATTTGACCGCGGGCGTGGCAGCACTGCATACCGGCATCAAACTCTAAAATCCGATCTCAACAATGAATCCACACTTATCGACGCTGCTGGTGCCGGCTCTGAATCATATGCTGGCGCAGGAACCGTGGGCCATGCAGCAGTTGCAGGTGCATGCCGGGAAAATTGCCTGCATCGATCTGTCGGTGCTGGTCCTGCGTGTGCAGTTCACCGGGCAAGGCCTGCTGGAAGCGGCAGCGTCTGAGGCCACGGCCAATGTCACCATCCGCATCAATCCGGCAGATCTGCCGGTCATCATGCAGGATAAGCAGCGCGCCATTTCCTATGTGAAGCTCGAAGGTGATGCCGATCTGGCACAAACGTTGTCCGAGCTGGGAAAAAATCTGCGCTGGGATGCCGAACATCAGCTCAGTGCGCTGTTTGGCGATCTGGCCGGACGGCGCATTGCCACGGCCGGCAAATCCATGATCAACCACGTTCAAAGCGTGGGAGTGAAGCTGCAGGAAAATCTGGCCGAATATTTTTTGGAAGAAAATCCGATGCTGATCAGGCCTGCCAGAGTTGCCGAATTTGCCGAACAGACCGGTCGCATTCGCGACGACGTTGAACGCTTGATGAAGCGTATAGAGAAATTGGAACAATCCTCAAAATGATAAAAAAAATATTCAGACTTCTTAAAATATTGTCAGTTACTGTACGCTACGGCCTCGATGAAATTGCCTTTTCCAGTCTGGGTGTGAGCCGTGTCGTTCGTGCACTGGAGTTACTGCTGTTCTGGCGCGATCTGTCTGCACCGCGCGGCCAGCGACTGCGTTGTGCACTGGAAGAACTCGGCCCCATTTTCGTCAAGTTTGGTCAGGTGCTGTCCACCCGGCGTGACCTCATGCCCATGGATATTGCGGATGAGCTGGCCCGTTTGCAGGACCGGGTGCCGCCGTTTGACAGCGATCTGGCCATTGCCCAGATCGTCAAGTCACTCGGCGCACACCCGGACGCGCTGTTTGCCAGTTTTGAACGCACCCCGGTTGCCTCGGCGTCGATCGCCCAGGTGCATTTCGCCACCCTTAAAAATGGTCGCGAGGTCGCGGTCAAGGTGCTGCGTCCCGGCATGAAAAAGAGCATCGATCAGGATGTGGCGTTAATGCATGTGGCGGCCGGTTTGCTGGAGTTCCTGTGGTCGGATGGCAAGCGCTTGAAACCCAAAGAAGTGGTGGCCGAATTCGACAAATATCTGCATGACGAACTGGACCTGATGCGCGAAGCGGCCAACGGCTCTCAGCTGCGGCGCAATTTTGCCGAATCCGATTTGCTGCTGGTGCCGGAAATGATGTGGGACTATTGCTCTGATTCCGTCATTGTCATGGAACGCATGAAAGGCATTCCGATTTCCCAGATCGATCAGCTCCGCGCTGCCGGCGTCGATTTATCCAAACTCTCGCGTGACGGTGTGGTGATTTTCTTTACCCAGATTTTCCGCGATGGCTTTTTTCATGCCGACATGCATCCCGGTAACATCATGGTATCGACCGAGCCAGCCACGCTCGGACGCTATATCGCGCTCGATTTCGGTATCGTCGGCACGCTCAACGACTTTGACAAGGACTACCTGTCGCAAAACTTTCTGGCCTTTTTCAGGCGCGACTATAAACGTGTGGCGCAGGCCCATATCGAATCCGGCTGGGCACCCAGGGATACGCGAGTGGATGAGTTGGAAGCCGCGGTGCGCGCCTGCTGCGAGCCGATCTTTGACCGGCCACTGAAAGACATTTCTTTCGGCTATGTCCTGCTCAGACTGTTTCAGACTTCGCGCCGTTTTAATGTGGAAGTGCAGCCGCAGCTGGTGCTGCTGCAAAAAACCCTGCTCAATATTGAAGGCTTGGGTCGTCAGCTGGATCCGGAGCTGGATTTATGGAAAACCGCCAAGCCGTATCTGGAACAGTGGATGTCCGAACAGATGGGCTGGCAGGGTCTGTGGGCCAATCTCAAGAATGAAGCGCCGCGCTATGCGCACATGATGCCGCAGTTGCCGCGTCTGGTGCATCAGGCACTCAAAGTTGCCGCCGAGCCGGTGCAGCCGCACATGCTCAGCCAGTTGCTGGAAGAGCAGCGCAAGACCAATATGCTGTTGCGGGTAATAATGTGGTTTGTGGGCGGATTTTTGGGTGGCGTGGTGTTGATGCAGGCCTGGTCGTTTTTTGTGGATTGAATTTGACTGCGCTACTCTTCATCGATATTGATTTTGCTGTTCACCTGCGATACAGGTCGGTCTTCCTGCAAATCTACCGGCAATTGCGAGTAAATGGTTTCTTCCGAGGATGTTGATGATTCACTGGTTGCAATTGGAGGTGGTCTGGTACTTGATGGCGCTGAATGTGGATCTTCTGGATGCTGTTTGAAATTATTCCAGAAAAAATAGACACCAAGAGCCATGACTGTTAAACCCAGATATCTCTTGGATGAAACCAATCCGACACCGACAAACAGACCTAACACCATCGTCACCAGCGAAGCGGCAAACAGTCGGAATCTGCTCGGTTGTCCGCGCTTCGATACGCCGGCGATCGACATCAGCAGCTCAAACAGTTTGGGATCATGCAGGCAAATTTTTGTCGCGCATTTGATCAGTTCAGATGCATTGGGCGGCAATACACTGATTCCGCCGGCTATATGGGGTCTTGGCGGAATGGTCACGGCCGGAGGCGGGCTGCCAATGCGCGGCATATCAAAACTCTCTCAATAAAATTCGGATAAATTGCGCAATATCGGCATAGGTTTCAGGCTCTTTTTCCACGTTCTGCATTGCCCGGTCCAATAGCGCCTTGGCTCCGGTCCGGTCGCCGGCCTTGAAATAACAATCCGCCGCAAAGTAGTCGAGTATCGGATTTTCAAACACATCGATGATATTTTTATACAGTTCTACTGCAGCGGCAATCCCTTCTTTTCTCCACAGCATGGTGGCGTAACACGCGAAGGGTTGGGGTTCCATGGGGAACAGTGTGAGCAGTACGGAGATGACGCATTCTTCAGTGTGGAAGTCACCGCAGCCGTAATAACTGTTGACTGCTTCGGAAAATAACTTGAGTGAATCGTCGTTGTTGATGATCTGGGATTCAATAATCGGCACCATTTTTTCCGGGGTATCCATGCTCTCCAGAATCTGGCTGGCAATGTCGGCAACGGGATGCTGTTTGGTTTCGATGAGAAAATTCAAGCCAGCGATAAACATCTCGTTGCTTTGTTGCATCATGTCTTTGAGTTGTTGGGTGGTACTGGTGACGTGGCGGTCGACTTCTTTTTGATTGTTGAATTGCAGGCCCTGATGGCGGGCTATCATGAAGGAGATATCGTTTAAATGGCGGTCAATTTCGTTGGTTTTCATTTTTTGGTTTCCTGAATGGGCGGAGAAGGCATTTGGCAATAGTAAAGGTTTCAAATTTTTGTCTATATTGGGGATATCCATAACGAAAGACCAAAACCGGCTGCCTGAAAGCGGTACTATTCCCTGATTTGAAATCAAACAGGGAAAGAAGTTCCCCGAATCTCAATTTTAAGGACCAAAATGCACAACGAATTGCTGACCCCTTACGAAAAGGGAAATCAAAACCAGACTGCCACCTGGGAAGAGTGCATTGCCTACTACCGAATGCTGGAGTCGAGATTTCCGACGGTTGTCCATCTGTTTGAAATCGGCAAGTCAGATGCCGGTAACCCGATCTATGCCGGGACCGTGACTGCTGACGGTGAGCACGATTTTGCTGCCATCAAACAATCAAAGCGCCCGATATTTCTTAACAACAACGGCATCCATCCGGGAGAGCCGGAAGGCGTTGATGCCTGCATGGCGCTGGTGCGCGATTTTTGCATCAGGCCGGAATTGCTCAGGATGCTCGGGCACATGGTCTTTCTGTTTATTCCGGTGTACAACGTCGATGGCTGCCGCAATCGCAATAATTCGTCACGCGTCAATCAGCAGGGACCGGAACTGTTCGGTTTCCGTGGCAATGCCGTACATATGGATCTGAATCGCGACTTTATCAAATGCGACAGTCTCAACGCCCAGGTCTTTAATCGATTCTTTACCGCCTGGGACCCGGATCTGATGGTCGACACCCATACCTCCAACGGTGCCGATTACACCTACACCATGACCGTCATCCAGACTCAGGCAGACAAGCTCGGTGGTGAGCAGGGTGAATTCGTGCGCACGGTGATGATGCCGGCAGTTGCACAGGACATGATCAGACGCGGCTGGCCCATCTGCCCGTATGTGAATCCGGTCAAGGAAACGCCGGATGACGGGATCGAAGACTTCCTCGATCTGCCGCGTTTTTCCACCGGTTATGCAGCACTGAATTACACCATCGGGCTCATGCCTGAAACCCATATGCTCAAATCCTTTAAGGACCGCTACGAATCAATGCGGGCATTTGTGGAAGCCATGGTCAGTTTCACCGCCGATTTTTCCGAGCAGATACAGGCCCAGCGCCTGGCTGCCAGACAGGCCGGCGCGCAAAGAAAAGAATGGCCGCTGCGCTGGAAGCCGGATTACAGCAACCCCTCCAGCTTTAAATTCAAAGGGTACGCCGCGTGCTGGCGTCCCAGCATTCTGGGTAATTACGCGCGCCTGTATTACGACACCAGCCAGCCCTGGGAAAAGGATATCGATTATTTCGACCACTATGTGCCCGAAGTCCTGGTCACGGCACCGGTTGCGTATGTGATTCCACAGCAATGGCGTGAGGTGATACAGCGACTGGAATGGAATGGCGTGAAGATGGAACGGATCGCCAAATCAGGATTGCACAGCGTTCAGACTTACCACATCAAGAGCGTGCAGTCGCGGACCAGGCCTTATGAGGGCCGCATGTTTCATGATGACGTGCAACTGGAAACCAGAACCGAAACCGTCATGCTGCACGCCGGTGATTATTCTCTGACGCTGGCGCAGCCGCGCTCACGGTATGCGATCGAAACGCTCGAGCCGCTGGCCCACGACAGTTTTTTCCGCTGGGGCTTTTTCAACAGCATCCTGGAAAAGAAAGAGGCTTATTCCAATTATATTTTTGAGGATACCGCCTCTGAACTGCTGGCTGACGATGCGCAGCTCAAGGCCGGCTTCGAGCAGTGGAAGCGGGACAACCCGCAACTGCTGTCAAATCAGCAGGCGGTGCTGGACTTTATCTTCTCCCACTGCAAAAAATATAATGAGCCGGAATGGTGTCGTTATCCGGTGTTCAGGTTGTTGTAAGTGGCATCCCAATCGGGGTCGCCGTTCATGACACAGTAGTACTAATGCAGGTAGGTATTGATCAAAATCGGCTCCGGCCTGCCAATACCATAGCCCTGCGCATAATCGATCCCGATTTCGCGCAGTTTTTCCAGTACGGCGTCATCTTCGGCAAATTCGGCAATGGTTTTCATGCCCATGACGTGGCCGATATTGTTAATCGCCGCCACCATTGCCGCATCGGTCGGATCGGTGACGACATCTCTGATCAGGTTGCCGTCAATTTTCAGGAAATCCACCGGCAGGTGTTTGAGATAGGAAAACGATGACATGCCACTGCCAAAATCGTCCAGCGCAAATTTGCAGCCTTTGGAACGCAAACCGGTAATGAAGGCGCGCGCATTGAGCAAATTCGCGATGGCGGCAGTTTCCGTAATTTCAAAACAGATACTTTCCGTGCTGATGGCAGAACTGGCCAGCAGATCAAGAATAAATTTCAGTGCAGTCTTGTCGTTGAGGGTGGCACCTGACAGATTGATTGAAAACAGCGAAGCGCCGCAGAGCTCATGGCAGGAAATGTAATTAATCGCAGTCTGGATGACCCACCGGTCGATGCTGGGCATGAGTCCATAGCGCTCTGCAGTCGGTATGAATGCCATGGGCGGGACCACAGTGCCATCCTTGGCAATCATTCTGAGCAGTAACTCAATGTGTTGCGCATAGGGCGGCGTGTTACCAAGCGCGATGATTTTTTGCGCATACAGCACCATGCGCTGGTCCCTGAGTGCGTTGGATATTTTTGTGAACCAGTCAATTTCACCGAGTTGCCGGACCAGCGCATCGTCATCCGGCTGATAGACATGGATGCGGTTGCGGCCCTGATCTTTGGCCATGTAACAGGCTGAATCGGCAATTTTGAGCAAATCGACGCAGCTGTAGTGCTGCGGTTCGCTGCCACCAAAACTGACCAGACCGATGCTCACGCCGACAGGGAAAATCTTTTCATCCCACACAAAATGGAAATCGCCGATGATGTTTTTCAGGTTCTCTGCAATCTGCAAGGCAAAATAGGGCGGGCAGGATTCCAGCAGTACGCCGAATTCATCCCCGCCGATGCGCGCCAGCGTGTCGGTTGCACGCAAGACCAGTCGCAACAGTCCGGTAATCTGGCGCAGCAATTCATCGCCGGCAGTGTGCCCGCAGGTATCGTTGACCACCTTGAACTGGTCCAGATCCAGATAGGCCAGCGCATGCTGCTGGCCGGATTTATTGGTCTGGTCGATGGCCTTTTGCAGGCGCCGGTCAAATTCATTGCGGTTCACCAGTCCGGTCAGGGCATCATGGGTGGAGGCAAAGGCCATTTCATCGGCATGACGTCGGGCGTCGGTGACGTCATGGAAGACCAGCACTGCGCCGGTCAACTTGTGTTCCAGATCGTGCAACGGCGCAGTGCAATCCTCGATCGAGTAGATATTGCCATTGCGGCAGATCAGATTGCAGCGCTCGGAGCAGGCCGCGTCTTTGCCGGAAAACAGCACCTGTTCAATGGAAGTCGACACGCTTTCCAGGGTTTCCGGGTTTTGCAAAACAAAAATTCTGGAAATCGATTGCCCGAACGCTTCACCCAGCAGCCAGCCGGTCTTTTCTTCCGCGATCGGATTGAGGTAGGTCACCGAGCCGTATTTGTCGGTGGTGATGACGCCGTCCCCGATGGAACTCAACGTGACTTCAAGCTGCTGCTTTTCGTAATACAGATCGGCGGCCGTTTGTTCCAGTTCGCGCTTTCTTTGTTCCATGCCGGCATACGCCAGCGTCAGTTGCTCACTGCGTTTATGTACGGTCTGATCATAGCGGTTGCGTTCCAGAGCCATCTGTATGGTGGCGTGCAGCTCGCGTTCTGAAAACGGTTTGATCAGATAGCCGTAGGGCTTGGTTTCTCTGGCCCGTTCCAGGGTTTTTTCTTCGGAGTAGGCCGTCAGGTAAATGACCGGCACCTGAATTTTTTTTGCTGTCTCTATGCCATCTTTGTTGCCGGCAATATTGATATCCATGAGCACCACATCCGGCCTGTATTCCTTGACCGCCATCAGGGCCCGGTCATGCGAGGCGGCAATGCGCGGCACTTCATAGCCCAGCACCGTCAGTCTGTGCTGAAGGTCCAGTGCCATGATGGCCTCATCTTCAACGATCAGTATTCTCGCAGCCATGAATTCACCTCAGTTTGAAAACGTGTAACAGTAATGGCAATGCAATCGGCGTGGTCGCTTTGCCCACCTGTATTACCAATATAGGCAGGCAGGCAGTGATGTAAAGCTTAAATATTTTTAATGTTTCAGGCACCAGCTCAAGGCGCTGAAAACTTGGTTAAGTGGCAATAACCCTGGAACGACATGGCCTTTATGAAGCGGGAGCGGATGACAGGCCAGTGAAATAGAGCGCATTGTCTGTCTCGGCAAATTCCAGACTGATTTCATTGAGTGCGCATCGAAACATACTGGCGCCATACAGGTTGCAGCGATACAGAATCGCATAATGCAGGTTGGCCAGATTTAAATCGGCATGGGTCAGATCCGCCAGCGTCAGGTTGCTGTACTGCAGATCGGCCAGAAAAAGTCTGGCATGGCGCAGTTTTGTACCGGTCATATTGCAGTGGGACAGGTCGGCACAATCCAGACAGGCCGAATTCAGATTGGCATTGGTCAGGTCGGAGTCGCTCAGGTCCACTCTGGATAACGTGGCACCAGCCAGATTGGCGCAGGACAGATTGGTATTGGTTAACTCAAGGTCAGTCAGATTCATGCCGCTCAAATCCAGCCCGCACAGATTTAATTCGCCGCAATGGAATTTGACTTTTTCAAAAATCTCATTGAGCAAGTCGATCTGATTCTGGGCAATGGCCAGTTCGATGATCAATCGTTTTTGTCGCCTGTCGTCCGAATTCAGCACTTCATAAATATAGCCATAGGTTTGTCGGCAGATTTTTATCTGTGCATCATAGGAACAGATGATATCGGTCAAATCGCCGGGCAGATCCGGTGCCAGTGTGGTCTCGATTACACAGCGCCGCTCTGCCTCATGGGTGGTCTTGATCAGCCGGATCATTTTTATCAACCCGTCGCTGTTCTGGGACAGTTCAATGCCATGGTCCCTGAGCAGTGCGATGATCTGCCTGCTGATCGTTACGGCTTCATAAGAAAAACAGGTATTGATGTCTTTAATGATGTCGTTGAACTCATCCTGAATGCTGGAGTTGAAGATGTCGGCAAAAAACCGGACCACCAGAGTATTGTTTTCCTGCTGCCCGATCAGCGCGAGGTAAATGGCGCGTGATTCGCCTTTTTCCAGATGATGGGCCGGCAGGCGACACGGCGGCGTGCCGGCTTGGGAACTGCTTTTCATTGGGGTCATGGTGAGGTCAATACTGGTGGGGCGCTCTGGAAGGGCGAGGCTGACAGAGCGAGGCTGACAGAAAAATGAAATCGTTAAAAGCTGACGGTGCAAAATGAGTGACGTCAGTATTGATCGCGGTGGATTTTAATCATAGCTGTGGATAGTACGAATGCGACGCCGGCTGAGAGCTATTCCGGTTTGATGGCGGAATGCGCCAGACTCAGCGCACGCAGCTTGTCTTTTTTGCTGGGACGCCGGCCTTTGATGCCGCCTGGTCCCTTTTCTTCAATGACGGCCGAGACATCCGTCAACACCGGTATAAATCCTGGCAGCTGTTCACGCTCCAGCGCAATCGACAGCGATTTTTCGATAAACCGGAAATGCGCATCATTGCTGGCGCACACGAAGTTGACCGACATGCCGGCAGCGCCGGCGCGCCCGGTGCGGCCTATGCGGTGCGTGTAATCGGCGCTGGAACGCGGCGGATCGTAATTGATCACCACCGGCAGGTTGGGAATGTCGATGCCGCGTGCAGCCAGATCGGTTGCCACCATGACTCTGATGCGATTGGTTTTGAAGTCCGACAGCACCTGAGTGCGTTTGCCCTGGCCGAGCTCGCCATGAAACGGCTCTGCCGGGATCTTGGCCTTGCGTAATTTGAGGGCGACCAGTTCGGTGGCATAGCGGCTGCTGGTAAACACCAGCACCCGGTCCCAGTTGTTTTCGGCAATCAGGTATCGCAGCAGTTCGGTGCGTTTTTGCATATCGACCGCAATAGCCCGCTGCGTGATGTTGGGCTTGCTGACCGGCGTGTGCGGGACATCGATGCGCACCGGATCAATCAGGGCATGGCCGGACAATTCGCTCACCTGCTGCGGCATGGTCGCCGAAAACAGCAGGTTTTGGCGCTGTGCCGGCAACATGGCCAGCACTTGCTGCAATTCTTCACCAAAGCCCAGATCCAGCATCCGGTCGGCTTCATCGAGCACCAGAATCTTGATATGGGCAACGGAAACGGCATTGTGCCGGATTAAATCCAGCAGTCGTCCCGGTGTGGCGACCACGATATCGGCACCGCCGCGCAAATGCAGCATCTGCGGATTAATGGCAACCCCACCGACCACGACGGCCAGTTTGAGTGGTTTGGGCAGATACGCAGCCAGACCGTGCAGGGCATCGCCGACCTGGGTTGCCAGTTCGCGGGTCGGCACCAGAATGAGCGTGTGCACCTTGCGCGGCTTGATCACTTTTTCAACGCTCCAGTGCTGCAAGATCGGCAGACAGAACGCCGCCGTTTTACCGGAACCGGTCTGGGCGCTGGCGACGATGTCACGGCCCTGCAGTATCTCGGGAATTGCGGCACTCTGAATCGGCGTCGGCGCGCTGTAACCGCGCAGGTCGATGGCGCGCAACAGGGCGGGGTGCAGGTTCAGAGCTGAAAAGGGCATAGGACAGGAAAAGATGACGGGAACGTCATGGTAATCCAGATGGGGTGTTGGAACAAATTAAAATTGTGGGCCAGCAGGTAGCAATTACTTCACACTCAGCAATTCAATGTCAAAAATCAGTGCGGCATCAGCAGGAATCAATCCACGCCCGGCGCCACGTTTGCCGTACGCCAGTTCGGAAGGAATGATCAGGGTGCGTTTTCCGCCCACCTGCATGCCGACCAGTCCCTGATCCCAGCCCGGAATGACCTGACCGGCACCGAGATAAAAACTGAACGGTTGAGGCTTGTTATTGTCGTCGCCTCTGGAGCTGTCGAACTGTTTGCCATGGAAGTCGCTGGCAGCGCCGTCATACAGCCAGCCGGTGTAATGTACGGTGAGCTGATGGTCTTTGAGTGCCGCAGCCCCGGTGCCAGTTTTGGTATCTTGTATGCTCAATGCCGTGATGGGGTGCGCCGGAATGCTGGCTTTGGTTTCAGGGCGGTCACAGGCGCACAGCGAGACGGCGGTGATGATGACGGCAAGCAGTTGCATGGATGCGTTCATAGGGTCCGAATAAAATTGGGCAGGAGTGCCTGGGCAGGCAGGCTCCTGTGCAGATAATCCTCAAATACCTTAAGCAATCCCCCTGAAAGGCCGCTCCGGTGGCTCAAACTCTTTACCTTCGCTTCTTCGCACCTGCATGCGACCGCGATCAAAGGTTGGAACCGCAGAATAACCGATATGGGAAGGCAGAGCCGCGTATTTTACCGGGCTTTCAAACAGCAGCAGTTCACCTTCCTGCCGGGCGAAGTACTTGATCAGACTCTTGTTGTACCAGCCGCGGGAGAGTGAACGACCGGCATCGTTGATTTTTTTGCCCAGGTAAAAATTCAGTTCAATGAATGGTTGCGCGATGTAGGGCATAGCCCGACGACCGAATCTGGCAATCTGTGAGCAAACAAATCGACCAGCACCGTAAGCGGCATTGCCCATGGCGGTCACGGGTTTTTTGATGCCATACCAGGTGTAGCCGGCAATAGCGTCCAGATACGGGCTCACACGGCGGCCTGCGCGGGCCAGTTGTGAACAGACATACTCGCCGGTGTCGTACACCGCATTACCGGTGGCGGTCGCAAATTTCTTGGTGCCATACCAGACATATTCACCGCCGGCGATCAGATAAGGGCCGACTCTCCGGCCTGCCCTGGCAAGCTGCGAACAAACGAATTCGCCCGCACCGTAGACCAGATTCCCGATGGCGGTAGCGAATTTTTTGGTGCCATACCAGGCATATTCACCGCCGGCCACCAGATAGGGACCGGTTCTGCGTGCTGCTCTGGCGATCTGTGAACCAATGAATTCGCCCGCGCCGTAGACCAGATTCCCGGTGGCGGTAGCAAATTTTTTGGTGCCATACCAGCTGACCGCGCCGCCGGCGGCCAGATAAGGACCGACTCTGCGGCCGGCTCTGGCCAGCTGCGAACAAATGAAGTCACCCGCGCCGTAAGCCAGATTGCCGGCAGCAGTGACCGGCTTCTTGATCCCATACCAGAGGTAGCCACCACCGGCTGCCAGATAAGGAAAGGCTCTGCGGCCGATTCTGGCAGCCTGCGAACCAATGAATTCGCCCGCGCCGACCACGATGTTGCCCGTGGCGGTGGCAGACTTCTTGACCCCGTACCAGGCCAATCCTCCCAATTTCCCCAGATAGGGGCCAATTCTGCGGGCCAATCTGGCTATCTGCGAACAGACATAGGCGCCGCCGTAGTACACATTTCTCACCGTGCCACCGACGAACCATACTCCAGCGTCACCAGCACCTCGGAGCACATTGCGCATGACAACCAGGGTTCTGACTCCTGCGGCACGAAAGACCATTCCATGATTCCATCTCATTGCCTGGTTCTTGTTTAACTCGATGTCCTCGTCCTGCCTTTCCCTGAGGGTGACTTTTTTTGCCAATTGGCGGATCCTTTCGGACCGTCTATATTGACCTTCCCGACTGGTGGAAAAGTGCGCGGCAGCGACATTGGTATCATCAAAAAGATCACCGTCGAGCTTGATAAATGTATTGTCCGTGATGGTCAGGACAAACTGGTCGTGAGTCAGCGCCAGATGGCTGGCAGGATGTGCACCATCCATCAACGCGCCCAGCGACAGATTGAATGCAATCTGTTTGTCCGGTGGAATTCTAATTTCTTGCAGCCGGTGGTCCTGACTGATATAACGCAATCTGTACGTGCGCTGGTCACCCTCACCCCCACCTGTCTGGGTAATAAAGTATTCGTCGCCGTGCTCGGTCAGGCGTGCTGCAATCTCATCAATAAACTGGGCCTCGGTTTTAATTTGCAGGTTGCGCGCGCCGCTGTGCAGTAAGCGGTTTTTCTTGGCAGCGGCAGCATCGCTGGCGATGAAATCGGCTCCGATGCTACGCCAGTGCCGCTCGTACCTGGCTGCGCGAACACGTTCGGCCTGTAAATTCTGGCCTTCCCGGCTGGTGCCGTAGTGCCCCGATCCTGCAATGGCGGGATCACTCGTGTTGTTGGTGACGAGCTCAAGAAACTGGTCGTGAGTGAGCCTCAGAAGTCCGTCTGGATGTCCACTATTCATCAAGACGCCTATCTTATGATTGAAACTAGCCTGTCTGTTCTGTGCAATCGCAATGGGATGCAGCTGGTGGCTCTGGTCGACATAGCGCAATGTATAAGTCCGTTGGCCGTCGGCAACGGTCTCGGTAATAAAGTATTCATCGCTGTACCGGTTCAGCTGGTGAGCAATTTCAGCCTGA
>Ga0316222_1000271_pt1 | contig 83459 bp, 79 predicted proteins | sample TBH18011metaG_FD_206008 | JGI IMG/M metagenome (GOLD analysis project Ga0316222, IMG submission 206008) | Freshwater microbial communities from Trout Bog Lake, Wisconsin, USA - TBH18011 | ecosystem: Environmental > Aquatic > Freshwater > Lake > Hypolimnion/Profundal zone | place: USA: Wisconsin...
CATCCCACCGCCTGATTGGCCCCCTTGCCGCCGGGAATGGTGGCGAATGTCTCACCACTGACAGTCTCACCCGCACCCGGCGCACGCAGCACGCGAAAGGCCAAATCCATATTGAGGCTGCCGACCACGACCAGCGTGCCGAGAGCCTGTTCACCCTGGATCCTGTGCGCCGCTGCGGTCATCGCGCGTTCCTCCGACTCAGCCGGTGGCAGGCTGACATGTTAGTTTGATCGCATAATTGCAGTCATATCGCAATCCTGGCGCATCGGCAGACATTCGGCGGCGTCTTTGCATTAGATCATGGAATTCAGCGGGCCGATGGCCCAACGTGGCGGTGTCGGAGGACACACAGCATGACTGGTTCTGCCAATCTTCTGCGATGGTTCAAGGCCATCCGCATGGAGGACGTGCCGCTGGTTGGCGGCAAAAATGCCTCACTCGGTGAACTTTACTGCAATCTCAGCGCACAAAATGTGAACGTCCCCAACGGGTTCGCATTGACTGCCCAAGCCTTCAACGACGCGCTCGAACAGGCGGGCGCATGGCCGAAGCTGCATATTCTGCTTGATGATCTCGACATCACCGACATCACCCGCCTCGCCACCAACGCCGCCGCCGCGCGGGCGATTGTCTATGACGCCACCGGCGGTGATGCGCTGCGCGATCTGATCGTCGCCGCCTATCGCCAGTTGGAAGCCGAATACGGGCCCGATACGGCGGTGGCAGTGCGCAGTTCGGCCACCGCCGAGGATCTGCCCAATGCCAGCTTCGCCGGGCAGCATGAGAGCTATCTGAACATCAGCGGGGCAGCGAACGTGGCCGAGGCCTGTCGCTATTGCTTCGCCTCGCTCTTCACCGACCGCGCCATCGTCTACCGCGTCAATAACGGCTTCGACCATTTCAAAGTCGCGCTCTCGGTGGGCGTGATGAAAATGGTGCGTTCGGACCGCGATGCCAGCGGAGTGATCTTCACCCTCGACACCGAATCCGGTTTCCGCGACGTGGTGCTGATCACCGGCTCCTATGGGCTGGGCGAGAACATCGTGCAGGGCAAGGTCGATCCGGACGAGTTCTACGTCCACAAACCCACCTTCCGCCAAGGCCACCGCGCCGTGCTGCGCCGCTCGCTCGGCCAGAAGCAGTTGACGATGACGCTGACCCCGGTGGGCGCGGAATCCGGGCGCGTGGGCTTCAGCACGCAGGACGAGCCAACGCCCGCCGAAAAACGCGGACGGTTCTGTGTCAGCGACACTGATGTGCTCACACTGGCCGATTACGCGCTGGCCATTGAGACGCATTACTCCGCCCGCGTCGGCCATCCGATGCCGATGGATATCGAATGGGCCAAGGATGCCGATGACGGGCGGCTCTACATCGTCCAGGCCCGACCGGAGACGGTGGCCTCGCAGCTCAACCAATCCGCCGTAATGGAAATCTACGCCCTCAAGGGCAGCGGCGCGGTGCTGGCACAAGGTCGTGCCGTGGGTGAACGCATCGGCAGCGGCAAGGTCCGGCTGGTGGAGAGCAATGCTGATCTGGCCGCCTTCCGCCCCGGCGAGGTGCTGGTGGCGCGCTCGACCAGCCCGGATTGGGAGCCGGTGATGAAAACCGCCGGTGCCATCGTCACTGATCGCGGCGGACGTACGTGTCATGCCGCCATCGTGGCGCGTGAACTGGGCATTCCCGCCGTGGTGGGCAGCGAGAACGCCACGCAAAACCTGCGCACCGGCACCGAGGTGACGATCTCCTGCGCCGATGGTGAGACCGGCTTCGTCTATGCGGGCGTGATCCCGTTTGAAGTGACGCGCACCGATCTCGGCAAAATTTCGATGCCGCGCACGCAGATCATGGTCAATCTCGGCAACCCGGATAGCGCCTTCCGCACCGCGATGATGCCAAGTGCTGGCGTGGGGTTGGCGCGGATGGAGTTCATCATCAACGAGCATATCGGCGTGCATCCGATGGCGATTGCGCACCCCGAGCGGATTTCACCTCAGGATCGCCACCGCATCGCCGACCGGGCCGCCGCCTTCGCCTCACCGCATGATTTCTTCGTGCGCAATCTGGCCGAAGGCGTCGGCACCATCGCCGCCGCGTTCTACCCCAGGCCGGTGATCATCCGATTGTCGGACTTCAAAACCAACGAATACGCCACGCTGTTGGGCGGTGGGGTGTTCGAACCGCAGGAGGCCAATCCGATGCTCGGCTTCCGAGGGGCTGCCCGCTATTCCCATCCCGCCTATGCCGACGGCTTCGCGCTGGAATGCGAAGCATTGCGGATGGTGCGTGAAACGATGGGGCTGACCAATCTGGTCATCATGGTGCCGTTCTGCCGCCGCGTGGTGGAGGCCGAAGCGGTGCTGGCGACGATGGCCAAGCACGGGCTGGAGCGCGGCAAGGACGGGTTGCAGGTTTATGTGATGTGCGAAATCCCCAACAACGTCATCCAGGTGGACGCCTTCGCCCAAGTCTTCGACGGCTTCTCCATCGGCTCCAACGACCTCACGCAACTCACCCTCGGCGTGGATCGTGATTCAGACATCGTGGCCTTCGATTTCGACGAGCGCGATCCCGGCATGTTGGAGATGCTGCGGCTGGCGGTCACAGGGGCGCATCGCAATCACCGCAAAGTCGGCATTTGCGGCGAGGCTCCGGCGAACTACCCCGAAATCGCCCGCTTCCTGGCGGGGTTGGGGATTGATTCGATGAGCGTCAATCCGTCCAGCCTGTTGAAGACGATTGAGATTGTGAACGCGGCGGAGGCGGGAAAGGGGTAAAACGCGACACCGCCTCCATGTGGGTGGATCCTGATGATTCAGACTGAAAACGCCCACTCCACTGCCGCTGCCGCATGCAGCGCCGTGGTGTCGAACAACGGCACCGCGCTGTCATCCTGCCCAACCAGCAGCGAAATCTCCGTGCAGCCCAGAATGATCGCCTCTGCCCCCCGCGCGATCAGGCGTTCGATCACCGCGCGATAGATCGCCCGAGACTGCGGCTCAATCCGGCCTTGCACCAGTTCGTCGTAAATAATCCGATGCACCTCGGCGCGGTCCTCCGCCGCAGGAATCACCACATCCAGACCAAAGCGATCCACCAGACGGCCGCGATAGAAATCCTGCTCCATGGTGAACGCCGTACCGAGCAACCCAACGCGACGCAGACCGGCCTGTTGGATCGGCACAGCGGTGCAATCGGCTATGTGCAGCAGCGGAATCGACACCGCCGCCTCCACCTGGGCGGCCAATTTGTGCATCGTGTTGGTGCAGATCAGCAGCGCCCCGGCCCCCGCTGCCGCCAGCCCCTGCGCCGCCCTGACCAGCGCATCCCCGGCCTCGTCCCAACGCCCGGCATGTTGCAGCGCTTCGATCTCGGCGAAATCAAACGACCACATCAGACACCGCGCCGAATGCATGCCGCCCAGCCGAGCCCGTACGCCCTGGTTGATCAGCCGGTAATATTCAGCACTGCTCTCCCAGCTCATCCCACCGATCAAACCCACCATACGCTGCGTCATCACCCCCCCCCTGAACCTACAACGGCAAGGTCAGCGTCGCCCGCACGCCGCCGCCCTGTCGATTGTTCAGCTCCACATCGCCGCCATGCGCGCGGGCGATGTTGCGGGTGATCGGCAGGCCAAGCCCGTTGCCGCCGGTTTCTTTGTTACGGCTGGCCTCTAAGCGATAAAATGGCTGGAACACCCGCTCCAACTCATCCGACGGAATGCCCGGGCCGCGATCTTCCACCGTCAGCCGCACCAGATTGCGCTCAACCGTAAGTGTGGCCTCCGCACTGCCGCCATAGAGCACCGCATTGCGCACCAGATTGTTCACCGCCCGCTTCAAGGCCACCGGGCGACCGCGATAGGCCAGATGTGCCGGACCCTCGAAGACAATCCGCTCCACCAGATCCGGCCACCAATCGGCGGTCTCGTCCAACACCGTGCGCACCAGTTCTGCCAGATCAACTGTGCCCACCGGCTCCTCGGCTGCCACATCGCGCCCGAAAGCGAGGGTGGCGTTGACCATCGCACTCAGTTCATCGATGTCGGCAAGCAACTTGCGGCGCATCTCCTCATCATCGATGAACTCAACGCGCAGCTTCAGCCGGGTGATCGGCGTGCGCAGATCGTGGCCGATGGCGGTGAGCATGAAGGTGCGATCCTGTACAAAGCGGCGGATGCGGGCGGCCATCGTGTTGAAGGCAACGGCTGCCATGGTGATCTCGCTCGGCCCCTCTTCCGCCAGTGGCGGCGCATTCACATCCCGCCCCAGCGCCTCGGCGGCACGGGCGAGGGTCAGAACCGGCGCCGTCAACCGTCGCACCGCCCACCATGTCACCAAGGCGGAGACGAGAGACATCATCAGAAAAGCGCCGATGAAATGTCGGGATTGCCATATGCGCGGCGGCGGCATTGGCAGATGCATGTTCAGCCAACGATCATCGGGCATGCGCATGCCGATCACCAGCATCTGCGCCTCCGGCCCGCCCAGCATCACCAATTCCCGCAGCCGCTCCGGCGGAGGCACCGGCACTAGCTGGGCGCTGAGTGTAATCGCGCGCCGCACCCTGAACGGCGTCGGCGGTAAGGCGTCATGCGGCGGCCCGCTTTCAATCTCAGCCGCGGTGCCGTCATTGTGCTCCAGATTATGCAGCACCTGATCGCGCTGCTCGGGCGCGGTGAGCACCACCGAGCGATACAACCCCATCGCCCGCACACCGATATCGCGCGTCTGAGCAAGGCGTTGCAGTTCTACCCGGTCGAACGCATGCACGGTCAGTCCAATGGCCTGCACCAGCATCAACGCACCGAGCATCGTGATGGCCGTACGGGTGGCGAGGCTGCGCGGGATAAGGTTCACAGTTTCTCCACTTCGGCTGCCAGAACATAGCCGCCGCCACGCACGGTTTTGATCAACTGCGCATGGCGTCCGTTGTCCTCCAGCTTACGCCGCAGACGGCTAATTGCCACGTCTATCGCCCGGTCGAACGGCCCAGCCTGCCGCCCGCGCAGCAGGTCGAGCAGCATGTCACGGGTGAGCACCTTGTTGGCGCGCTCCACCAACGCGATCAGCAGATCATACTCACCGCCGGTGACTGGCACTTCCACATTGTCAGGACTGATCAACCGCCGCCGCGACGGCTCCAATGTCCAGCCGCCGAAGCGCAGTTGCCGCAATTGGCTCTCACCGGCCTGTTTGGGCAATTCCACCGCCCGGCGCAGCACGGCGCGCATGCGGGCGAGCAATTCGCGTGGGTTGAACGGCTTGGGCAGATAATCATCCGCGCCGAGTTCCAGGCCGATGATCCGATCGGTCTCCTCTCCCATCGCGGTCAGCATGATCAGCCCAATCTGCGCATATCCGCTTGCCGCCGAGCGCAGCCAGCGCGCGAAATCCAGGCCGGATTCGCCGGGCATCATCACATCCAGCACGATCAGCTGAAAATGCCCATGCGGCAAAGCGCGCCGGGCCTCACGGGCATCGCGCACAGCGGTGACGCGCAGGCCATGACGTTCGAGGAATTTCGCCAGCAGATCACGAATGTCCCGGTCGTCATCGACAACCAGAATATGCGGCGCTGGTGCGTTGGGAAGGGATTGCGACGTTTCCATGTCCAGCACAATAAAGCATGCACCCAACGAAGAAGAGTAAGAAAGCGTTGCAGCCCCCTCAAGCCGCCCGCGCCGCTCTGGACGCGCTGTGTCGCCTCGACCCCGATTTCGCCTGCATTGAGCAAGCGGCAGGCCCGTTGCCATGGCGCACCCGCCCGGGCGGATTTGCCGGGCTGTTGCAGGCCATTATCGGCCAGCAGATCAGCAATCAGGCCGCCGCCGCCATCTGGCGCAGACTGGCCGCCACACCCGACGCTCTCACCCCCACCGGCATGCTCAGCCTGGACGACGACGCCTTGCGCGCCGCCGGTCTGTCACGCCCGAAAATGGCGCATGCCCGCGCCTTGGCCGCAGCGATGGCCAGCGGCGCACTCGACACTGATGCCCTGCCCGCGCTGCCGGATGCCGAGGCCATCGCGCACATTGCCGCCGTGCGTGGCATGGGGCCGTGGACGGCGGAGGTGTATCTGCTGTTCGCCGAGCAACGCAGCGACATTTTCCCCGCCGCCGACATCGCCCTCGCCGGTGCCGCAGCCGCACTGAAATCGCTGCCCCATCGCCCGAATACGCAAGAATTGCGCAGACTGGCCGAAGCCTGGGCACCCCATCGCAGCCTCGCCGCCCGCCTGCTCTGGCACCATTGGCGGCATCTCACCGGCAGACCCGCGATGGACGATCTGCCGTAGGGCGTGCCCCCCAGCGCACCGACACAGATGGCCAGACACACACCCCTGAAGGCAGAGGAGCGCTGCCCCATTTTCCATGCGCGCGAAGGTGCAATGATTCATGCCAAAACGAATCATATTGATCGATAATTAAAAGCACATTACATTTCACTTTATCATTGCACCTGCACGAGAGGTTTGGACATGCGCGGCTTCACAAACTGGCTCACCCGCTTCGTCACCGTCGCCTGCCTATCAGTGGCGGCCTTGGGTGCCGCGCACGCAAATCCTTTGGTCTGGACGTTCTCTGACTCACTGACCGGCGACGGTGGCGTGGTCTCCGGATCGTTCACTTATAATGCCGACACAAATGCTTTTTCGAATGTTTCGGTTACTGTTACTGGCGGCACCGTTGCCCCCGGCTCGATATTCACCCAAGCGGTCAATGTTGGAACAAGCCCGACAGACTGGTCTAATTCCACTGGCTTGCAGATGCTCACGAGCAGCTACACTGGTGGAGACATGACAGGTGCTCTGGAACTCTATTTTTACTTCTTGTCTCCCATGACAAATGCGGGCGGCACAATTACAATTGACGGAATTGCCGCAGACCAGTCGCCGCAACTTGCACATTGCTATGATTCGGCGTGCCAATATTATGATGACGGCCTACGTTTCGCCAATGGCAGCGCCAATCCTGGCGTCATCACGGCACCGACGATCCCTGAGCCCGCCAGCATGATTCTGCTCGGAACCGCGATCATCGGCCTCGCCACCCGATCACGCCGCCGCGCGCGCACCCTGGCATAACGTGACGACCGGCGCTGGGCCAGCGTCGGCTTCCTGTCCATAAAAGGCATGCCCGACAAAAATAGTGCGGCAGCGCACCGAGGAAACATGCCCGTCACCACCCTGCACCCGAACCTCCCGATCACGGTTGAAGGCCAGATCGCCATCGTCACCATCGACCGCCAGGAGGCGATGAACGCCTTCGATCTGGGCATGTGGGATGGTTTGGCCGACACGATGGAAGCGATTTCCGCGCAGGAGGATCTGCGCTGCGTCATCCTCCGGGGCGCCACCGCCGCCGCCTTCTCGGCCGGTGCCGACATCAAGGCCTTCGAGACCGAGCGCGGCTCGCCGGAGAGTGAGGCAACCTATGCCCGCATCTTCAATCGCGGCATGCAATCCATCCGCCGCTGCCAACACCCGGTGATCGCCGCCATTGAGGGCGTGTGCATGGGGGGCGGTGCGGGCATCACCACGATGTGCGATTTCCGCGTCGGCGGCGACAGCATCCGTTTTGGGGTGACGGCGCGCAAACTCAGCCTGTGGTATTCCTATGCCGAGATGGACCCGGTGATTCAGTTGGTCGGCACCGGGGTCGCGTCCGAAATCTTCATCGAGGGCCGCATTTTCAATGGGCGCGAGGCGTACGAGAAGGGTCTGTTGTCGCGTCTGGTGCCGGATGCCGAGGTGCAGGCTGAGGCGATGGCGCTCGCCTTGCGCATCGCCGACGGCGCACCGCTCTCCGCTCGCTTCCACAAACGCGCCATCCAGAAACTGCGCGGCCCGCTGCCGCTGACCCAGGCGGAGGAGGATGCGGTGAGCGATTTCGCGCTGACCGAGGATTTCCGCAACGCCGTGCAGGCATTCAAGGCCAAGCGCAAACCGGTCTGGCAGGCGCGGTGACGACAGCAGGGTGAGCCCGCAAACGGTTTGTTAACCCTCCCGCCGCTAGTCTGAGCACCTCATTGCGGGGCGCGGGCTGTGACGCAGGTGCACATCAAATTACCACTGTTTCAAAGCTACCGGCCGCGCAGCTTCCGTGAGCGTGGGGTCGCGCCGCCCTTCACCACCCGCTTGTTGCTCGGCGCACGCTTGCGGCAGCCGCCCGGAGCGCCCTCCGGCGCAGGGCTTGAAGTGATTGTCCCCAACCCATCCGGTGGGCGGGGGGTCTATATTCTGCCGTGGGACACAGTGGGCGTGCTGGGGCGGCCATCGCTGCATGATGTCGTGCTCGGTCGCACATTAACCGCCCTTGCCGCAGGCGGAGACGGTCGATTATCTCCGCAGAAATTGGCAATAGCGGTGGCCGATGTCGCCCTCCAAGGCTTTGCCGGCCCCCTCGCCGCCCAGGCCGCCGCTGATACCAGCCAGGCCAGCCGCAGCGCCCTGCTCGCCACCCGGTTTCGCCTGCTCTCCAGCGTCACCGAACGGATAGAGGGCGCGCAGGATGATCACGTCCCGCTGGCTGCAGACACGCCGGAGAATATCGAACAGCGCGGTTTCGCCGCATTGACCGTGCTGGCCGGGCGGTTGCAGCAACCAGCGCAACATGTCTTTGACGCGCTGGACCGCATGGCTGGGCTATTTGCCGACATCGGGGAAGGCGAGCAACGTGCCGCCGCGCGACTGCCACGATTGGTGGTCACGATGCAGCAGCTCTGTCAGGATCTGATCGCCTGGGCGCAAACCGAATCCGGGCATGACGGCACATGTCCCGCCGCAGAAATCCGCAATGCCGTGCACGCCGCGCGCGCGGCAGAGTTGATGGCGCGCATCGCCGATTCCCTGCTCACCCAAGCCCGCGCCTTGCTCGCCGACCCGGCAGCCGCCCTGCGCTCCTTCATCGAAACAGAGGCGGAGGTGGTGGCACGGCTCGACCGGGTGTTCTGGCTGCTGGATGGGTGGGAGAATATCCTCCGCATCTGGCTCGCCTCGCCCTCCCTTTTTCCACGCAGCGCCGCCGTGCATGACATCACGCAAAGCCTGCCGGTTTTGCCGGATGAAGCGGAAAGCTGGCTGGGCCTGCCGGCAGGCATCGCCGGGCGGCTAGACCGCACGGTCAGCACGCCAGTTTCGCGCAACCACAGCCTTCCGGTGGAACAGATGGCCCTTCAGGAGCGCCTTCGCATGGTGGCGGTGTGACGCGAGATGAGCGATCCCTCCACTGCCATCAGCACGCTGCAACGCCATCTCGCACACGCCGAGGACGCTCAGCTGCGCGAAATCGTCGCCCTCGTTGATTCCCTGCCCAAACGCGGCCCCACCGATGACATCATCGCCCCGCTGCGCAGCCGCCTGCTGCGGTTGCGCCCGGCGCGACGGCTGCATATCGGGCGACTGATCTTCGTGCCGGCGGATTGTGTGATTGTCCCGGCACCCAGTTGGCGTCGCGGCATGGTGGCGGTGCCGCGCCATGCGCTCACCTGTCTCACCCTGTTGATCCGCCACGCCATGGGGCCGGAATACACAACCGTCGCCACGCAGATCGACGGCACGATGTCCGACGATGCCGAGGCAATTTTGCGCCATGGCCGCGCCGTCTGGCCACGCGCCGCCGCCATTCTGGCGCAAGCGCCGATGCCGCCGGAATGGCCGGACATGACAGGGCTCGCTTTGGCCGATTTTCCCACCATCGCGCGCCCGCTGGCCATCCTGCTGGGAGAGGCGGTGGCCATCGAAGAACTCGTGCAGCGCGGCAGTACCAGAGACTTTGCCGCTCGCGCCATCCGGCAATGCCTCAGCCGGGCCTTAACCGCGATTGCCGCCTTGCCGGAAGCCGGCGATGCAGCCTTGGCAAAGGCATGTCTTGGATTGCTGCTCTCCGTCTGCCTGGACCGGTTGCCGGAGAGCGAGATTGCCCTCGTTGTGGCGGGCGACCTCGCCCGCAGCACCGATAGCACCACGCCGCGCCAGGCCGCCGATGCTGCCATAGATGCTGCCCTCGATCTGGCCGAAGCGAATTTCAGCCACCCCAACGCCACGCCCGCCCTGGCCGATCTGCAGCGTCTGGCAGACTTGCTCGCAACACTGGAACAACCCGGCCCCGCCGGACGCCCCAGCCGCAAGCCACGGGTGACAGCTTTGCGCCGCGCATTAACCGCGCATTGCCGCAGCCGGTTCAAAACCGAACTCTCCACCCATCTGCTCCCCGGCATATCCCAGCTGGATCACACCCCGCAGGCCGACATGCTGCTCGCGCTGGAATCAGCCGCACGCAATCTGCGCAAATTGGAGGCGATGGAGCGGCAGGCCTGCGGGGTGACGCAGCTTGAACAGCAGCTGGCTGATTGCGCGACAACACTGCTCACCCTCGCCCCGCAGGCGCGTCGCGTTGATCTCGCTCGGCTGGTGGAAATCCTACAGGGCAGCGAAGCAGCACTGGCGGTGCTCGATCTGCCGGACAGCACCGTACATACCACCACTTGCGAGCAGGCGCTGGCGACATCACATCGTTCTTGTGCGCTGTAACCGTGATGACCTGTCATCTTCGGCCACGCGCCACGGCTGACGCTGGTGCCGGCGCCGCTGACATTGGTGTCCTGTCCAGCATTCCCCATAAAAATAGGGCATTGAGAATGACCGATTCACTGTTCAAGCCGCGCGCAATCGGCGCAATTGCCGCGCCCAACCGCATCCTGATGGCCCCACTGACCCGTGGCCGCGCGGAGGCCGGACATGTGCCGGGCAAGTTAATGGCCGAGTATTACGCCCAGCGTGCCAGCGCCGGCCTGCTGATTGCCGAAGCGACGATGGCCATGGAGGGCAATTCCGCCTTCTGGCACGAGCCGGGCATCTATTCTCAGGCCCAAATCGCGGGCTGGCGCGGCGTAACCGATGCCGTGCATGCGGCAGGTGGCCGCATCGTGCTGCAAATCTGGCATGGCGGCCGAGCCTGCCACCCGCTGCTCAACAACGGCGCCCAACCGGTGGCGCCGTCGGCGATTGCGATCACCAATGACGAAGTGCACACGCCGGAGGGCAAAAAGCCCTATGTCACGCCGCGCGCGCTGGACGACAGCGAATTGCCCGGCATCGTCGCAGGCTTTGCCCAAGCGGCACGCAATGCCCGCCAAGCCGGGTTCGACGGCGTGGAAGTGCATGGTGCCAACGGCTATCTGATCGACGAATTCCTGCGTGACGGCGCCAATAAGCGCAGCGGTGCCTATGGCGGTTCGCGTGAAAACCGCGCCCGTTTGTTGTTTGAAGTGCTCGAAGCGGTCAGCACCGTGTGGGGTTCAGACCGCGTTGGCCTGCGCATCTCGCCGCTGAACAGCTACAATTCGATGATCGACAGCGACCCGATCGGCCTCGCCACGTGGCTGGCCAGCGCATTGAACCGCTTCGACCTTGCCTATCTGCATCTGATGCGCGCCGATTTCTTCCAACAGCAGAGCGGCGATGTCGTCACCCCAGTGCGGGAAGCCTATCAGGGCGTTCTGATCGGCAATATGGGCTATTCGGCAGGCGAAGCCGAAGCCGCGATCTCTGAGGGCAAGCTTGATGCCGTGGCATTCGGCACCGCCTTCCTCGCCAACCCGGATTTGCCCGCGCGGATCAAGGCCCACGCCCCGCTGAACGCACCCAACCCGGCTACGTTCTATACTCCAGGTCCGGCCGGCTACACCGACTACCCGACGATGAAGCAACAAGCGGCGCTGCTCGCCGAATGATGTGACGCGAAGCCGTCATCCGCCATTGCACCACCAATCGGGCAATGGCGGATGACGCTGCAGTTTTCCGCCTTACAATTTTAAAGCGCCGCCAATTCCTCAGCGTTCAGCGCCAGCAAAGGCGGGCGCATACGACGCCAGCCGGGTTGGCCCGTGCGTTCCGCCGTCAGCGCCTTGATCGAGGCGATCTGAGCGAATTTCGACACGCGGGTGCGGGCGGCAACCACGCGAGCTTGGGCGGCATCCACCTCAGCAATGCGGGTTGAATTGCCAAAATTCTGTGCGATGAACGCCAGATCGCGCGCCACAAGATTGGATGTCGCCGTAATGCAGCCCGCCCCACCGGCACGCAGCAGCGGCAGCAGCAACGGATCGGCGCCAGCGAGCACCGAGAAGCCCGGAAAACGCTCAACCATCGCGATCATGTTCGACAATTCGCCTGCCGAATCCTTGATGCCGGTGATCGTGCCCGGATAGGCGGCGAGCAGACGGGCAATCAGATCGTGGCTGAGCGGCACGGCAGAAAATTGCGGGATGTGATAGAGCACCACGCGCAGGCGATCATCGGCAACCCGTTGAATCACCTCACTGTAAGCCGCAAACACACCCTCGTCCGACACGCTTTTGTAATAGAACGGCGGCAGCATCACCACAGTGGTCACGCCCACAGAGAGCGCGTGTTTGGTCAACTCCACCGTCTCGCTGAAGGCGGCAACGCCGGTGCCGGGCAGCAATGTATCTGGCGAAATGCCCCCCTCCACCACAGCATCGAGCAGCGCCATACGCTCTTTCACCGAGAAGGAATTTGCCTCGCCCGTGGTGCCGAGCATGGCAATGCCGGTGCAGCCTTCATCGAGCAGATAGCGGCAATGGGCGAGGAAGCTGGCGTGATCAGGCGACAGATCGGCGGCAAGCGGCGTAAGTGCGGCGGAGAAAACGCCGGTGGGATGGGTCATCATAGGTCTCTCTATCAGGCAGCGGCGCGATACATCGCCAGGATGTCGCCCTGGCTGATGTCACGCGGATTGTTGTCGAGCAGACGGCGAATGGCGTGCGCCTCGGTGGCCATACGGTCGAAATCGGACTCGGGAATGCCGAGTGCACCCAGCCGCATCTCAATGCCGAGATCGGCGCAGAAACGGTGCGATTGGGTGAGCATATCACCACTGGCCGACAGCCCGAGCGCATCCAAAATCAACCCGGTCTTCTCGCTGGCGACCGGCGCATTGAACGCCAGCACATGCGGGAAGATCAGCGCGCAAGCATGGCCATGCGGGATGTGGTGGCGGGTGCCGAGCGGGTAGGCGACGGCATGACCGGCAGTGGTGTTCACCGGGCCGAGGCAATAGCCGCCATAGAGCGAGGCCAGCGCCAAGCCTGCGCGTGCTTCACGATCCGAGCCATCCTTGACCGCGCGCGGCAGAAAACGGCCAACGAGGCGGATGCCCTCCAGCGCATAGAGGTCAATCAGCGGGTGCGATTTCTTGCTGGTGAACGCCTCGGCACAATGCGCCATCGCATCTACACCGGTCGCGGCGGTCACGGCAGCGGGCACGGTCATCGTGAGGTCAGGATCGATCACCGCCAGATCGGCCAGCATGTGGCGGGATTGCACGGCGAGTTTGTTTTCGGTGGCCGGATCGGTGACGAGCGAGCGCGTGCCCGCTTCGCTGCCAGTGCCTGCGGTCGTCGGCACCTGCACCAATTTCGCCCCACGCCGCAGCACCTTCTCGGGGCCGACAACATCGTGGATCTTTTGGCCAGAGCCGGGCAGCACTGCGGCCAGCTTAGCCAGATCCATCGCAGACCCGCCGCCAAAGCCAATCACCATCTCTGGCTGTGTGGCTTCGGCCAAAGCGAGCAGAGCTTCCAGATTGGGAATATCCGGCTCCGGCTTCACCCGCCCGAACACCGCCGGATGGCCGGGCAGATCGAGCAGCGCCACGCGGGCGGCATTGAAGGCGTCGGCGACGACAAGGATACGGGTGACGCCCAAAGCGCGGGCATAGGCACCGACTTCGCCGACCAGACCGGAGCCGAACAGCAGGCGTTCCGGGCGGAGGATTTCGATTTGAGTGGCGAGGCTCATGCGGCTTCTCCCTGCACCAGGCGACGCGCCCGCCCGGCGGCGAGCAATTCGGCGTATTCGATGGCCTCGATCATGCTGCGCGCATTGGCGATGCCACGCCCCGCGATGTCGAAAGCGGTGCCGTGATCAACCGAGGTGCGGATGATCGGCAGGCCCAGCGTGATGTTCACGCCCGACAGATCCATCCATTTGCCAGTGGCGGGATCGATCTCGAAGCCAAGCAACTTCACCGGGATGTGGCCCTGGTCGTGATACATCGCCACCACCGCATCATATTGTCCGGCTCGGAGTTTGACGAAGATGGTGTCACCTGGAACGGGGCCGACCACATCCATCCCGTCCGCCACGGCTTGCGCGATGGTGGGGGTGGAGATGTCGATATCCTCGCGCCCGAACAACCCGCCCTCACCGGCATGCGGGTTAAGGGCGGCGACTGCGATCTTGCAGCGACCGAGGCCGAGATTGCTCACCGCCTCATGCGTCAAATCCAGCACGCGGCGCAGGCGTTCCGGGGTGAGGCGCTTGGGCACGTCGGCCAGCGCGACATGGGTGGTGACGTGGCTGACCCGCATATTGCCGTGGGCGAGCAACATCACCGAGCCACGCACGCCGGTCAGTTCGGCGAGCATTTCGGTGTGGCCGGGATAGTGATAGCCCGCAAGGTTCAGCGCCTCTTTGTTCAACGGGGCGGTGACAATGCCGCCGATGCGGTTCGCCAACGCAAGGCGCACACCGCGTTCCACCGCGAGATAGGCAAAGCGCCCACCAGCTTCCTGCACTTCACCGAGCGCGATCGGCGCATCTGCGTCACCGGCTTGCATCACGCACAATCCGGGCCAGTGGGCATCGCCTTCCTGCACCACCGCAACATCGAGTTCTGGCGTAAATTGCGCCACCGCTCGTTGCAGCGCACCGACGCTGCCGATGACGACGATGCCGAGATCACCCGAGGCGATACGCGGGGCAAGGGCTTGGCAGGCTTTGGCGATGATTTCGGGGCCGATGCCGGCGGGGTCGCCCATCGTGATGGCAAGATGACGCATTGTCATTCAGCGGTCCTTTCGAATGCGATGCCGACTTGGCCCAGCAGGTCACGCAGCAGGGTGGGCGCACCGAATGCGCCGGATTTGGAGATGACGTCCACCCCGTCCCACACCCCACCGTGCAATATCGAACGCGGCACGCCGGGCAGGAAGTTGCCGATGACGTCCAGGCGATGCGCGCCCAATATGTCACAAATTCCGCGCAAAGTCTCACCGCCTGCGACAACCAGCGTGCCGGGTTTGGGAAGAGTGGGCAGAAGGGCGGCGATGCGGTCGTGAATCAGAGTGGCAGCGGTGGCACGCTCGGTGTGTGCGGGCAGGTCGAAGCCGATCATCGCGGCTTGGTCGCGGCTGAGGCGAGTCTTGACCTCTTCACCGTCATTGCGAGCGGAGCGAAGTTCGCAATGACGGGAAAGGCGTAGGGCGAACCTGTCGCAATGGGCAATCTGCTGCGCCGTGACAGCCTGATCCGACCCAAACAGCCCCAACACCGGCAGTCGCAACGGCGGCGACGCTGCCTGAGCATTCGGCGACAACACCGCCACCATCGCCTGCGCCAAGCCCGCACTGCCGCACCATAGCACCCGCCCCTCAGCGGCGAGGCCTACACGCACGGCCGCTTGCAGATCAGCGTCAGTCTCAGCATCGAACACAGTTATCCCAACTGCGAGTGCATCGCCTGGATGTCCGAGGCGCACCGGCACCCTCTCGCTGTGCATCCCCGCCACCAAATCGCCAACCGCTGCCGTGGCATCGTGACGGAACTGGCAGCCGCCGCGCGTCGCCCGTCCCTGGAATGGGAAAGCCGGGGCGAGCACCACATGGTGCCACAGCCCGGTGGCCCAGCAGGCAGCAATTTCCGCGAAACTGTGGCCGCGCAACAGGCTGTCGATCTTCTTGAACGCAATCTCACCCTGGGCCAACGCACCAGCCAAGGCATGATGCCGCGCCATCGCCTCGTCTCGACTCAACTCCCGCGTGGCAGCGTCGATGGCAGCATTGGCGGGCAGGCGATCGGGCGGGCTGCCAACCCAGAAGCCGGGCACATCACCCGTCAACGGCACAAAGGCGGCAGCGGTGTCGAGCGCACCGGTCAGATCGTCGGCCAACAACCGCAGCGTGGTCATGCGATACGGCGCGCGTGCATACGATAGATCACATCACACCCCTAAAATGTTCGGACTGCGAACACTCGTTCGTTATCTTGCTGTGAGGTAAGAGCGAAGCGGCTCCGCTGTCAATCGGCGTTTTCTTTGAAATTCCAAGCAATTTCATGCCGCATTGCAGCATAGAATTCACGTTGACAATTTAGAGGATGACGGCATTCTGTTCATTATACGAATAAGTGTTCGCAATCCGAACTTCTGGGAACGTGCCGTGAGTGATGCCATCGAAGCTGTCCGGCCGCTGATTGCGGCGGAAGCGTTGTGCAAAACCTATATCACCGCCTCTGGTGCGTCGCTGCTCGCGGTGGATCGGGTGGGGCTGTCGATTGGCGACGGCGAACTCGTCACCATTGTCGGCCCCTCGGGCTGCGGCAAATCGACGCTGTTGCGGATGATCGCCGGGCTCGACGACTATACTGAAGGCGCGTTGAAGCTCGACGGCACGCCGATCACCGGCCCGTCGCGCGATGTGGGCGTGGTGTTCCAATCGGCCAATCTGCTGCCCTGGATGAGCGTGCGCGACAATGTGGCGCTGCCGTTGCGGGTGGGCGGCAAGCACGTGGCCGAAGCGGGGCGGGTGGATCGTCTGCTGGAGATGACCGGATTGGGCGAATTCGGTGGGCGCTATCCGTATGAACTCTCCGGCGGCATGCAGCAGCGCGCCGGCATCTGCCGGGCGCTGGCCCGTGATCCGCGCATTTTGTTGATGGACGAGCCATTCGGCGCCCTCGACGCCCTCACCCGCGAGCGGATGAACCTCGAACTGCAACGCATCTGGCAGGAGAGCGGCAAGACCATCGTGCTGATCACCCACTCGATCTCCGAGGCGATTTTCCTCGGCGACCGGGTACTTGTGATGTCGGCGCGTCCGGGCCGGGTGCTGCGCGACATCACCGTGCCGATCCCGCGCCCGCGCAGCCTGGACACCATCATCGCCCACCCGGCTTACGGCGAGATTGCCCGTGAAATCCGTGGATTGCTGAATGCAGAAGGAACCGTCGATTGAGCGCGCGTCCCAATTCCGGGCCGAATGGCTCGCTGATCGCCGGTCTCGGCACACTGGTCCTGCTCGCGGCATGGTTCGCAGCCGTGCGGTTTCTCCATGTGCCGTCCTACATCCTGCCTGCACCGGAAGCGGTGGTGCGGGCGCTGTGGTCGGGGCTGGCGGTCAGTCCGGCGAGCTCGCTGGGCTATTATCTGCCGCTGTGGAGCACGTTCTCCAATGCCGCGGTCGGCTTCCTGCTCGGCTGTGGCCTCGGTCTGCTGCTTGGCTCGCTGATGGCCGAGTTCATCACCGTTGAAAAGCTGGTGATGCCCTATGCCTTCGCCCTGCAAAGCCTGCCGAAAGTGGCCATCGCACCGCTGATCGTCATCTGGTTCGGCTTCGGCGATGGCTCGAAAGTGGCAATCTCGGCACTCCTCGCCTTCTTCCCGATCCTGATCAACAGCTTCACGGGATTGCGCTCGGTGGAGCCGGAGAAGCTCGATCTCATGCGCTCGCTCTCAGCCAGCCGCCTGGAGACCTATTGGCTGGTGAAACTGCCGCACGCCGCCCCGTTCATCTTCGCGGGCTTCGACATGGCGGTGGTCTATGCGCTGCTCGGGGCCATTGTGGCGGAATTCCTCGGCGCGCAGCAGGGCATGGGCGTGGTGATCACTCAGGCGCAGGCGGTGACGGATGTGGCGGGCGTGTTCGCCGCCCTGGTCATTCTTGGTGTGGTGGGCGTGGTGCTGCATTCCACCGTGCGGCGGATCGAACATCGCGTTGTCCATTGGGGCCATCGCGGCAAGAAATAAGGAGGCAAAACATGTCCCAAGTCACACGTCGTCAGATTATGCTTGCCGGAGCCGCGTTCTCCGCCGCCTTCGCCCTTGGCCCGCGTTCGGCGCGCGCGGATGTTCGAAAACTGAAATTCGGCGTCGGCCTCAAGGCGATGGGGCCTGCGGTGATCTCGACCTTGATCGGCGAGGGTCTGGGCTACAACGCCGAGGAAGGCTTCTCCATCGCGCCCGCCGCCCTCGGCACCAATGCCAATGTGCAGATCGCCATTGATCGTGGCGACGTGGATATCGGCATCGGCGTGCCCTCCTTCGGTCTGCCGCTGCTGGCCAAGGGCGAATGGCAGGGATCGCTGAATTATTACGAATACACCTATCCCTATAAGTGGGACGTGGCGGTTGGACCGGACAGCAAGGCGAAGGCTTATGCCGATCTGAAGGGGCTGCGCATCGGCGTGTCAGATTTCGGCAGCACCGAATACCCGGTCACGCGCAACATTCTCAAGAATATGGGCATCGACCCGGATGCCGATGTAAAGTGGATCGCCGTCGGCAACGGCGTGCAATCCGGCGTGGCGTTGCAGCGTGGGGCGATTGATGCGCTGGCGTATTACGACACCGGATTCGGCCAGATCGAGGGGGCGAATATCCCCTTCCGCATCCTGCCGCGCCCGACCAATCTGCCGATGATCGGTGGCCAGTTCCTCACCGCGCCAAAGAAATTCCTCACCGAACAGCGCGCGCTTGCCGTGGGGTTGGGTCGCTCGGTGGCCAAGGCGTCCACCTTCCTGCTGGCAAGCCCAGAGGCCGGGGCGAAAGTGTTCCTCAAGCTCTACCCCGAAACCGCCCCGCGCGGCTCCTCCGCGGCAGAGGCGGTGAAGGCGGTGCTGATGGCCTCCGCCCGCCGCATTCAGTTGTTCAAGCCGCCTTATGCCGGGGCGAAGATGGGGCAGATCAATCCAGAGGAATTCGAGCAGGAAGCGAAGATGTTCGACTACAAGATCGGCGATCTGTCGACCTACTTCACCAATGATCTGATCGACGACATCAACAAGTTCGACGCGGCCAAGATCGCCGCCGATGCGCGTGCTTATGCCGGGTAAATCCCGCCATGTGGTGGTGACGGGGGCGAGTTCCGGTATCGGGCTCGCCATCACCCGCCACCTTGCCGCCGAAGGCTGGCGCGTGACCGGGCTGGCGCGGCGCGCGGTGGCGGTGGACGGTGTGGCGTCGGTGCAAGTGGATTTGACCGATATTCCCGCCGCCCTGTCCACCATCGATACCCTCGGCCAGATCGACGCCTTCGTGCATGCGGCGGGGTTTCTGCGCTCCGGCGATCTCGGCGCTCTCAATCCGGATGATTTGGCGGCGATGTGGCAGTTGCACGTCGCTGTGCCCGAGGCGCTGGTGAACCGCCTAGCGCCTTCGATGCAGGCGGGCGGCCGCATTGTGCTGATCGGCAGCCGCACCAGCACCGGGCAGGCGGGCAAAAGCCAATATGCGGCGACCAAGGCGGCACTGGTCGGCATGGCGCGGTCCTGGGCGATGGAGCTGGCGGGGCGGGGCATCACCGTCAATGTCGTAGCCCCTGGGGCCACTGACACGCCGATGCTCACCGATCCATCGCGTGGCACGGCCCGCCCCAAGCCGCCGCCGATTGGGCGGTTGGTAAAGCCCGAGGAGGTGGCCGGATTGGCCGCCTATTTGCTGTCTCCGCTTGCTTCTTCCATCACCGGCCAGCAGATCAACATCTGCGGCGGCGCATCGCTTTAGGCAGGACTCATGGCGCAGGACGACAATCCAAAGAATATCGTGCAATCGGTGGCCAAGGTCTTCGCCGTGCTGCGCTCGTTTGACACCACATTGCCGGAGCTGACGATCAGCGAAGTCGCCGCCCGTGCGGGGATGGACCGGGGCACCTCGTTTCGGCTGGTCAACACACTGTGCCAACTCGGCTATCTGGCCAGCGTGCCGCACAGCAAGCGCTATCGGCTGACGCTGAAATGCCTCGAACTCGGCTACACCGCGCTCGCCCGCGCCGATCTGAAAATGCTCGCCCGCCCCTTGCTGGCCGAACTCGCACCCGATCTGGTCGATGCCGCTTCACTCGGCATGCTCGACGATACGGACGTGGTCTATGTCGAGCGGGTGCAGTCGGATTTGAAGATCAATCTCGACCGCCGCACCGGCTCGCGCACCGGCGCTTATGGGGCGGCGCTCGGTCACGCGATGTTGGCGCATTTGCCGGTGGATAAGGCCGAGGACGTGCTGCGGCGCTCCAACCGCGTCCGGCTGTCCGAACGCACGCTGACCGATGTGGATGAACTGATGAACCGGCTCGCTCTGGTGCGCAAACGGGGCTACGCGGTCTCGGATGGCGAAAACGCCTACGGCCTGCGCACCGTCGCCGCCGCCGTGCTGGATCAGGACGGGCTGCCGGTGGCGGGGGTGAGTGCGACCTGCACGGTGGACCGGATGAGTCTGGACGAATTCACCCGCATCGTCGCCCCCCGCGTGCAGGACATTGCCGCCGACCTCTCGCGCGCCGTCTGTCTGTCTTTCGGCTCCGTGGCGCAGGCCCGGATGTGAGGAACCCCATCATGACCGATTTCCCGCAAGACGGCATCCTCCGCCCGCACGCCACCGAACCCGACCGCGCCGATGCCTGGCTGACATCGCCCTGCGTGCAGAACCATGCGGCGAATTTGATCGAACTGCACAATGGTGACATCGCCTGCGTCTGGTTCGGCGGCACGCAGGAGGGCATTCCCGACATCTCGCCCTACTTCGCCCGGCTTCCCAAGGGCAGCGACACCTGGTCCGCGCCGGTGCGGCTGTCGGATGATATGAGCCGTTCCGAACAGAACCCGATCCTGACCTATGGGCCAGACGGCAAGCTTTGGCTGATTTTCACCGCGCAGATTTCCGGCAACCAGGAAACCGCCCTCGTGCGCTGCCGCACGTCGGACGATGAGGGCGAAAGCTGGTCGCCGGTGCGCACATTGATCGACGAGCCGGGCACCTTCGTGCGGCAACCGCCGCTGCTGCGGGCGAATGGCGATTGGCTGCTGCCGGTCTTCCTCTGCCGCACCACGCCCGGTACGAAATGGACCGGCGAGCAGGATATCAGCGAAGTGCGCATCTCGCGTGATGGCGGCCAAAGCTGGTCGCGCCATCCGGTACCGGAGAGCACGGGCTGCGTGCATATGAGCATCGTGGAGGGCGAGCACGGGCTGACCGCCTTGTTCCGCAGCCGCTGGGCTGACAATGTTTATCTCAGCCGCTCAACCGATGGTGGCCATAACTGGTCGGTACCGGTGGCCACCAGCTTGCCGAACAACAATTCCTCTGTTCAGGCCGTGCGTCTGCGCGCCGGTGGGCTGGCGCTGATTCACAATTATTCGAGCATGCTGGACGCCACCGAGCGTCGGTTATCGCTGTATGACGATCTGGAAGATGACGGCACCGGCGCTGTCGTCGCGCCGATGGAAGGTCGCTCCGCATTTTGGGGAGCCCCGCGCGCGCCGCTCACGCTGTCGGTGTCATATGACGATGGTGCCAGTTGGCGCGAGCGGCGCGATCTGGAAGTGGGGGATGGCTATTGCCTGACCAACAATTCGCGCGAGCAACTCAACCGCGAACTCTCCTATCCCAGCATCATCGAAGCCTCCGATGGCTGCATCCACCTCGCCTTCACCTATTTCCGACAAGCGATCAAACATGTGCGGCTGAGCGGGGCGGCTTCTCAATAACACATCACAATCAAAACTTAGGTAAAACAATTAATATTCGTTAAAGACTCTTGCTCCGCAACAGCTTGATCGTGATCGCAACAACCGCCATAATCGCTATCCTGTCCTAGGAATAGCGATCATCTGGCATCGCTGTGATGGATCGCCCGAGCGGACATGGTTGCCGCTCCTCTCGGGCGTGCTGGGGCGCCTTTGGTGTACCTAGAATGTGAGAACCTGGGATCTGGCAAACCCTCCCCCGAGGGCAGGTCTCAGGTTCTCACAGACCAATTCAATGGCCCCGCCTTATCGCAACCGCCGGAGTTGGGCAGCCAACTGCAACCCGATATCAGCCCAAACTACCGGCGCGGGAACAATCGCTCATCAGGTGGGGCGATCTCCGTCACGAGGTCGCTGACCAACTGCTTGTTCGGCAACGGGGCCAGATGCTGCGCGCCTTCGTGCAGACGGGTGGTGCAGGCATAGGCAACCTTGCCGTCGATCAGCATCATGCATTCCTTGCACGCATTGGCGTTGATGCAGGAATAGCGGAAGGCAAGCGACGGGTCGGTGTGGGTGCGCACATAGCGCAGGCCGTCCAGCACGGTCTGACCGGGGGTGAACGGCACGTCGAAGCGGGCCTCCACCGCAGGCGCGCCCGCCGTTGCGCGCGCGATGATCAGATGGACGATCATGCCACTGTCTCCAACTGCTTGCGCGGCAGCCTCGCCACCAATTCCACCACACCGTCGCGCAGCGCACTGACCTGATTGAGCATCCAGGCATCGTCACGGCCAGGGAAATCCTCGCGCTGATGCGCCCCCCGGCTTTCGGTGCGGGCGATGGCGGCGATCACCACGCTGCGCGCCACTTGCACCATATTGCGCAGATCGAGCCAGTCGATCAGCACCGCATCGAACGGCAGGCCAGAGGCGAGTGGATCATCACCCAAAGCGTCAGCGAGCGCGTCGATTCCGGCCAGAGCGGCTTCAAGTTTCGCCTGGGTGCGGAACGGGCCGACATTGCTGGCCATCAGCGCTTGCAGATGGGCGATCATCTGAGCCGGATTTGCGGTGATCGCCTGCGCGCGGCGGGCGAGCAAATCGAGCGTTGCGGCAGCGGCGTGCGCCGTCCAGCACAGCGCGTGGGTGTGCGCATAGGCCGCCGCACTCTGGCCAGCGCGTGCCCCAAAGGCGAGCGCCTCGGTGATGCCGTTGCCAGACAGTCGGTTCGCCCCATTCGCCCCGCCCACCGCCTCACCGCAGACGAACAGGCCGGGCACGGCGGTCTCGAAATACGCATCCACCCGCACGCCGCCCATATGGTAATGCGCAATCGGCGCGACTTCGATCGGGCCTTTGGTCAGGTCGATCCCGTTGGCCGCCAGCGTGTCGATCACCGGGCCGAAATTGCGGCGCAACTCGGCCTCCGGCACGTGCTGGAAGCTCAGATAGGCACCGCCCGCCGGAGAGCCGCGCCCGGCCTCGACCTCCTTGAAAATTGCATACGTCGCCTTGTCGCGGGTGAGGACGTATTTTCCGTCGCTGCGGGTGGGGCCGACAGCATAATTATCCTCGAAGGTCTCCATCCGCCCGTTATAGAGCGTGCCGCCCAGCTTGTAGCGGAACGGGTCCCACATGATCGGGTCCAGCCCGACCAGACGCGGGGCGAGGTGGCCGATGGGGAAGAATTGCACGAATTCCATGTCGATCAGCTCGGCACCGGCGCGCAAAGCCAGCGCGTAACCGTCACCGCCCATATTCAGCGAGGCGGAGTTGCGCCCATAGAGCCGCGTCAGCCCGCCAGTTGCGATGATCACCGACTTCGCCGCCAACGTGACCGCCTCACCGCTCTCCATGTGAAAGCCGGTGGCTCCACAGGCCACACCGTCTTGGACGGTGATATCGACGATGAAAATATCGCCAATCCGCCGAATACCCGGCGTGTTCTTCACCTTGCCGCGCAGGGTTTTGGAGACCGCAGGCCCGGTGTTGAGGAAATCGACATAGACGCAGCGTGGCCGATCATGCCCCGGCGCATGCGCCTGTTTGATGTGGCCATCCTCGCGCGCCCAACCAACCTTCCATGCGTCCATCTCACGAATGCGCGTCACACCCTCTTCGCAGAGAATGGCCGACAGCGCCTCGTCACACAGCCCCTGCCCGGCGGCGAGGGTGTCGGCGAAGTGGTTTTCCCATGAATCCGGGCATTGCTCGCCCACTGCGGCGGCAACCGTCATCATCGCCATCACGGTAGCCCCACCGCGGCCGATCAGGCTGCGATCCACCAGCAAGACCTGCGATCCCGCCTTCGCCGCTTCGATGGCGGCATACATGCCAGCCCCGCCCGCGCCGATGATCAGAACATCCGTTTGAAGATGAATCATACTGCAACCCCACCTGTCCTATGACGTTAGGGCACGGATTGAACAGCATGCAATGCATTGAGCGCGCGCAGGGAAGTTCTGTTGTGACGGTATTGCCCCACCGCACTTGAGTGGGTGGCATCCGCCGCATCGTGAGGGTAAAGCATCATACCCGCGAGACAAAGGCGGGATGGAACAGTCGGGGCTCATGCCCTCGGCAAACAGAGAGGATGTTCGGTATGCCTGCTTACCGCTCGCGCACAACAACTCATGGCCGCAACATGGCCGGCGCTCGCGGCCTGTGGCGCGCCACCGGCATGAAAGACGGCGATTTCGGCAAGCCAATTATCGCCATTGCCAATTCCTTCACCCAATTCGTGCCCGGCCATGTCCATCTGAAGGATCTGGGCCAGATGGTCGCCCGCGAGATTGAAGCGGCGGGCGGTGTGGCGAAGGAATTCAACACCATCGCCATCGATGACGGCATCGCGATGGGCCATAGTGGCATGCTCTACAGCCTGCCGTCCCGCGAGCTGATCGCCGACAGCGTTGAATACATGGTCAACGCACATTGCGCCGATGCGCTGGTCTGCATCTCCAACTGCGACAAGATCACGCCGGGCATGCTGATGGCCGCTTTGCGCCTGAACATCCCGGTGATCTTCGTCTCCGGCGGGCCGATGGAAGCAGGCAAAATCATCCATCGCGGCAAGAAGCGCAGCATGGATTTGATCGACGCCATGATCGCCGCTGCCGACAGCAACATCACCGACGAAGAAGTGAAGGTCATCGAGCGCTCTGCCTGCCCGACCTGCGGTTCCTGCTCGGGCATGTTCACCGCCAACTCGATGAACTGCCTGATTGAAGCCCTCGGCCTGGGCCTGCCGGGCAACGGCACGGTGCTGGCCACACATTCGGATCGTCGGGAGTTGTTCCTCGAAGCCGGCCGTCGGATCGTGGACCTTGCCAAGCGCTATTACGAGCAAGACGACGCCACCGCCCTGCCGCGCAACATCGCCACCTTCGCCGCGTTCGAAAACGCGATGACTCTGGATATCTCGATGGGCGGCTCCACCAACACGGTGCTGCATCTCCTCGCCGCAGCACAGGAAGCCGGCGTGGACTTCACCATGAAGGACATCGACCGTCTGTCACGTCGCGTGCCGGTGCTGTGCAAAGTGGCGCCTGCTGTGGCCGACGTGCATGTGGAAGACGTGCACCACGCCGGCGGCATTCTGGGCATTCTGGGCGAACTCGACCGCGCTGGGCTGATCAACTCGGCCGAGCCGACGGTGTATGCCCCAACCCTCGCCGCCGCCCTCGACATCTGGGATGTGCGGCGTTCGCCGACCCAAGCCGTGCTGGATTTCTTCAGCTCCGCGCCGGGTGGCGTGCCGACTGTGGAAGCGTTCAGCCAGTCTGAGCGTTGGGAAGCGCCGGATCTGGACCGTCAGGCGGGCGTCATCCGCGATGTGGAGCATGCCTTCTCGCGCGATGGTGGCTTGGCGGTGCTCTATGGCAACCTCGCCGAAGATGGCTGCATCGTGAAGACGGCGGGCGTTGATGCCAGCATCCTCACCTTCAACGGCCCGGCCCGGATTTTCGAAAGCCAAGACGACGCGGTGGATGGCATCCTCGGCGGCAAGGTTGTGGCGGGCGATATCGTGCTCGTGCGCTACGAAGGCCCGAAGGGCGGTCCCGGCATGCAGGAAATGCTGTATCCGACGAGCTATCTGAAATCCAAAGGCCTGGGCAAAGTCTGCGCCCTGGTGACGGATGGCCGCTTCTCTGGTGGCTCCTCCGGCCTGTCGATTGGCCATGTCTCGCCGGAAGCAGCGGAAGGTGGGCTCATCGGCTTGGTGGAAGATGGCGACCGCATCGAGATCGACATCCCGAACCGCTCAATCCGCGTGGCAGTGGCCGATGATGTGTTGGCCGCCCGTCGCGAGGCGATGGAAGCGCGTGGGGATAAGGCGTGGCAGCCCGTGGCGCGTGACCGCGTGGTCTCGGCGGCTCTGCGTGCGTATGCAGCGCTGACGACGAGTGCGGCCCGTGGCGCGGTGCGCGACGTGGATCAACGTCGCCGCTGATCAAACCCGCGTTGAGATAAGATCATCAGCCCTGTGTGCACATGCTGCATGCAGGGCTGATGGCGTTTCAGGTGGTCACGCTGATGCCCAATCCTTCGAGCAGATCGCATTCCGATTGTTCGATCAGACGCAATGCCGCCTGTTCCGCTGCGCCTTCGTCCCCCCGCTCGATGGCAACGCAGAGCGCTTCATGCATCGGCAGCGAATACGCTGGGCCGCCCTGGCGTTTGGAACTGAGCTGAAAACTCACCCGCAAAATGGCGCTCATCGCCACCTGCATGTTGCGCAGGAACTGGTTGCCGCTGGCCCCCAGAATAGTGGCGTGAAAGCTGAGATCGGCGGTGACGTAATCGCCCTCGCCTGCCACCGCCCGCGCCATCGCCGCGAACGCCGTGCGCAGCTTGGCGCGATCATCTGCGGTCGCGCGTCGTGCGGCCAATCTGGCGGTGGGCGGATCGACGATACGGCGCAATTCCAACAGATCATGCACCAAGGCGCGGTCCACCCGGCCTGCCTGCGTGCGCCAAGCGATGATCTCCGGGTCGAATAAATTCCACTGCGCGGGCGGCTGCACCAACGTGCCAACCTTGCGGCGAACATCAACCATGCCCTTGGCGGCGAGAGATTTGATCGCCTCACGGATGACGATGCGGCTGAAATTGAACCGCACGCACAACTCCGCCTCAGACGGCAGCACATCGCCCGGCCGATAGCGCCCGGCGCAGATATCCTGCCCGATCTGCGCCAAAACCTGCTCCTGAAACGTCGTGCGCGGTGCCTGGAGGCGTGCCGACATCCGGCTTTTCCACCTTGATGAAATCGTCGCTCAAAGGTAATACATAATAATAAAAAAGCGCAAGAAGCCCATGTCGATCACCATCACCAATATCCGCACCATCCTCACCGCCCCTGAGGGCATCAATCTGGTTGTGGTGCGGGTTGAGACCAATCAGCCCGGCCTGTATGGCCTCGGCTGCGCCACCTTCGCCTATCGCGCGCTGGCAGTGCAGACGCTGGTGGAGGAATATCTCCGCCCGCTGCTGATCGGCCGCGATGCCGAGGCGATTGAGGAGATCTGGCAGCTCGTCCATCAGAACGCTTATTGGCGCAACGGGCCGATTGAGAATAACGCGCTCTCCGGCATCGACATGGCGCTGTGGGACATCAAGGGCAAGCTGGCCAACATGCCGCTCTATCAGCTGTTTGGCGGCAAGGTACGGCCCGGCGTGCCGGTCTATCGCCACGCGGATGGTCGCGACATCAACGAGTTATGCGACAACATCGAACGCTACCGGGCCCAGGGCATCACCCATATCCGCTGTCAGGCGGGCGGCTATGGCGGCGGCGGGTTCGGGCCAGCGCCTGCGGGCTCCCCAGAAGGGGCGGAGGCGGGAATCTATCTCGACCCGCGCGGCTATATGCGCGCCACGGTGGCGATGTTTGATACCCTCCGCAGCCGCCTCGGTGACGATGTGGAACTGATCCACGACGTGCATGAACGCCTGCACCCAAGCGATGCGATCCGCCTTGCGCAGGCGCTGGAGCCGTTCGGCTTGTTCTTCCTCGAAGACGCCATCCCGCTTGAACAAGGCCAATGGCTGCGCGAATTGCGCGCCAAAACCTCGATCCCGATTGCGCAGGGTGAGCTGTTCAACCACCCGCTCGAATGGCGCACGCTGATCACCGAGCGACTGATTGATTTCATCCGTGTGCATCTCAGCCAGGTCGGCGGCATCACGCCGGCGCGGAAATTACAGATTTTCGCCGAGCAGTTCGGCGTGCGCACCGCTTGGCACGGGCCGGGCGACATGTCACCGATGGCGCATGCAGCCAATATCCATATCGACCTCGCCGCGCGGAATTTCGGCGTGCAGGAATGGTCGGGCACCGAGCCGCCGAATTCGGTGATTCAGGAGATCAAGGGTCCGCGCGATGCGCTGCTGGACGTCTTCCCCGGCCTGCCGGAATTCCGCCAGGGCTTCGTCTATCCGAACGATAAGCCGGGGCTGGGTGTGGATCTCAATGAGGCAGAGGCGGCGAAATATCCGTGTGAACACGACGTCACCACCTGGACGCAGACCCGCCTGCGCGATGGCAGCCTGCACACGCCGTAAGCGGTCATTCACCATGAGCCGGAACGACGCGGGAGGGGGCAAGCGTCCTCACCCGCGTCGCGCCATTTACGCCCGCTTGAATTGCTGCGCCAAAATCGCCTGCGCATCCTGCTGGATCTGCGCCAGATGTTCCTTGCTGCGGAAGCTTTCGGCGTAGATCTTATAAACATCCTCAGTGCCAGACGGGCGGGCGGCGAACCAGCCATTCTCGCTCGTCACCTTGATGCCGCCAATCGCCTGATCATTGCCGGGTGCCCGCGTCAGCTTGGCGGTCATCGGCTCATCGGCGAGCATGGTTGCCGTGATCTCATCCGGGTTCAAATTCGACAGCACAGCTTTCTGTGCAGCGGTAGCCGGGGCGTCGATCCGTTCATAATACGAGGTGCCAAGGCCGTCTGTGACCGCGTTATAGTATTGGTTCGGGTCTTGGCCGGTGCGCGCCGTCATTTCCGCTGCCAGCAGGCCCATGATCAGCCCGTCTTTATCGGTCGTCCAGACCGAGCCATCGCGTCGGACAAACGACGCGCCCGCACTTTCCTCACCGCCAAACACCAGCGAACCATCGATCAGCCCTGCGCTGAACCACTTAAAGCCAACCGGCACTTCAACCAGCTTGCGCCCCTGCTTGGCCACCACGCGGTCGATCATGCCGCTGGAGACAGCAGTCTTGCCGATCGCCCCCGCAGGCGACCATTCAGGCCGGTTCGCCGTCAGATAGGCGATGGCGGAGGCGAGGAAGTAATTCGGATTCATCAACCCGCCCGACGGCGTGACAATGCCATGCCGGTCTGCATCGGTGTCGTTGGCAAAGGCGATGTCGAACTTATCGCGCAGCGCGATCAGCGAGGCCATCGCATAGGGCGACGAGCAATCCATGCGGATATTGCCGTCCCAATCGACCGTCATGAACCGGAAAGTTTGATCGACGGTCTCGTTGACGATGCTGGCGTTGAGCTTGTAGCGCTCGATCAATGGCTGCCAGTAATGCACCGCAGCACCGCCCAGCGGATCAATCCCGATGCGCACGCCCGAGGCCCGGATCGCATCCATGTCAACGATGTTGGCGAGGTCGGCGACATAGGGGGTGATGTAATCATGCGCATGCACGCAAGCGGTCTTGCGCGCCCGTGCATAGGGGATGCGTTTGACACCGCTCAACCCGGCCTCAATGAGCGCGTTGGCAGTCTTCTCGATCCAGCCGGTCACGTCCTTATCGGCTGGGCCACCATTGGTGGGATTGTATTTGAACCCACCATCCTCCGGCGGATTATGCGAGGGGCTGATGACGATGCCATCCGCCAAACCATCACTGCGGTCGCGATTATAGGTCAGAATGGCGTGTGAGATCACCGGCGTGGGCGTGTAGCCATCATGCTCGTCGATAATCGTCTCAACACCATTGGCGGCCAGCACCTCGACTGCAGAGGCAAAAGCGGCTTCAGACAGCGGATGCGTGTCCATGCCCAGGAACAAGGGGCCGGTAATACCTGCCTGCTGGCGATAGAGGCAGACGGCCTGGGTGATCGCCAGAATATGCGCCTCATTGAACGCGGTCGCGAAGGCCGAGCCGCGATGGCCAGACGTGCCGAACGTCACGCGCTGCGACTTGATCGCGGGATCGGGCACCAGCGCGAAATAGGCCGTCATCAAACGCGGTACATTGACCAACGATGATTGCGGTGCCGGTTTGCCGGCCAGGGGAGAAATGCGTTCGGACATATCAACCTCACAATGACCCCCGAACGACCTGTACCCGATGGACTGTACCGTCATCGATCAAGGGGATAGAGACACGCTTGCCTGTTGGCAGCATATCTTGATCGGGGCGGATGGAAAGAACGCCAGACCACCGCCACGCGGAATTTACCCAGCCCCCCAACAGCGCGCTCATCATGCGATTGTTTTGCGCTTGCCCGCATATGCGTTTTAGCGCATATAAAACCCATGATTGACGCAACCACCCTGCTCTCCGCCCTTGCTGAGCCTACACGGCTCGCCGCCCTGCAACTGCTCTGGGACGGGCAGGAGCATTGTGTGTGCGAATTGATGACCAAGCTCGGCGCCTCACAATCGCGTATGTCACGCCATATGGCCGCCCTGAAGGCAGCGGGATTGGTGACGGATCGGCGGGATGCACAATGGGTGCGCTATCGCCGCGCTCCGCAGGTTTCGGCCAACGTCACCGCCCTCGTGGAGGCAGCTCTATCGCTGGCCACACACCAGAATGCGATCGCAGCATGACCTCCGCCCCCGTCGCCGCGCCATCCTGCTGCACGCCAGCAGCCCCGACATGCTGTGCGCCCAGGCAGCAGCCGCCAGAAAGCCGTCGCCCGGTGATCATCACCGTCTTGGCGGTGGCAGTGTGGTTCCTGGTGTATTGGCAGTTAGAGCCATTCTCCAATTGGGCCGTGGCGCATCTGCCGTTGGCACATGGCGGCCATCTGGAGGAGGCGCTGAGCTTCTTCATCTTCGACACCCCCAAGGTGCTGATGCTGTTGGCGCTGGTGGTGTTCGGCATGGGCGTGGTGCGCAGCTACTTCTCGCCGGAGCGCACACGCGCGTTTCTGGCTGGCAAGAATGAAGGTCTGGGCAACATTGCTGCCGCCTCGCTCGGCATCCTCACCCCATTCTGTTCCTGCTCGGCAGTGCCGCTGTTCGTCGGCTTCGTCTCGGCAGGCGTGCCGCTGGGCGTGACATTCTCGTTCCTGATCGCTTCGCCGATGATCAACGAAGTGGCCCTTGGCCTACTATTTGGTCTGGTCGGCTGGCAGGTGGCGCTGACCTATCTGGCGTTCGGCCTGTCGGTGTCGATCATCGCGGGCTGGGTGATTGGGCAGTTGCATCTGGAAGGTTGGCTGGAAGGTTGGGTGCGGGATGTGCGCAGCGGGTCGGTTGATCTGCCGAGCACGCATCTCAGCGCCGCAGACCGCATCGACGCCGGAATGGAAGCGTTGCGCGACATTTTCGGTCGGGTCTGGTTCTGGATCATCGTCGGCATCGCGGCGGGAGCGTTTATCCACGGCTACGTGCCGGCAGAGATGCTGAATCGCATCATGGGCTCGGACCATTGGTGGTCGGTGCCGGCGGCTGTGCTGATCGGGGTGCCGATCTATTCCAATGCGGCGGGCATCATCCCGGTGGTCGAAGCCCTGCTCGGCAAGGGCGCGGCGCTGGGCACGGTGCTGGCGTTCATGATGGCCGTCACAGCATTGTCGGCACCTGAAATGATCATCCTGCGCAAAGTGCTGTCGCCCCGACTGCTGGCGGTGTTCGTGGCCATTGTCACGATTGGCATCATCGCCGTGGGTTATCTGTTCAACGCCCTGTTCGCCTAATTTTGAGGGGAATTCCGATGAAAGACGTGAAGGTTCTGGGCCCCGGCTGCAAACGCTGTGTGGCCACCGCCGAGATGGTACAGGCGGAAGCCGACCGGCTTGGCATTGCGGTCCAGATTGAAAAAGTGACCGATTATGCCGCCATCGCGGGCTATGGCATCGCTTCCACACCCGGCATCGTTATCGACGGCAAGGTGGTGCATGCCGGTGGATTGCCGAAAGCCACCGATTTGGCGGGCTGGCTCGCCGCCGCCTGACGCTCCACAGCGTCAGGGCGAAGCTAAACGCCACCTGTCTGTCGGGAGTGCAGCGCCGCGGCACTCCCGACAGACAGGTGGCGTTTAGCATTCAGACTGACGGCGGTGCGGCCTTGTCAGCAAATTGGTCGTAGGCTTCCAAAGCCTTGGCCGCATACATCACCGACGGACCCGCCCCCATATAGATTGCCATGCCCATCGTCTCCATCACCTCATCCCGCGATGCCCCGAATTTGACGGCGGATTCGGCGTGAAAGGAAATGCAGGCATCGCAACGTGTGGCAACCGAGATGGCGAGTGCGATCAGTTCCTTGGTTTTGGTGTCCAAGGCATTCGGGGCCAAAGCGGCACGGGCGAGAGCGCTGAAGCTCTTCATCGCGTCCGGTGCTCCGCCGCGCAATTCCTTCAGTGGTGCCGAGAGCCCCGCCTGATATTCCTGCCAATTCTCGTGCATGGTCATGATCCTTGTATGTTTAAAATGATGCCACCGCTTCGCCGCGCTTATGCGCAACCAGATCGATCAGCGCCGACATGCCAGCATGGCCCGCCCCCTCGCTGATCTCCGCGTCATATGCGGCTAGATGATCGATCTGCATGTCCGCGAATGCGGTGCTGAGCAGTTCGGGCGTGTAGAGGTTCTCAACAACCGAAGGGCCACCGGTGCCGTATTCGATCTGCTTGGGCGTATAGCCATGCAGCAGCAACAGCCCGCCCGGCTTGAGAGCTGCCTGCATCTTGCGGAAGATATGCGCCCGCAGTTCGGGCTTGGCGAATTGGATGAAAATGCCAATCACCGCATCATATGGCCCACCTTCCCACGACCACGTGGCGATATCGGCCTGGATCGTGGTCAGCCACACCCCGCGGGTGGCGGCAAGTTTGTGCATCTTCGCCAAGCCTGCCGCCGAAAAATCCACCGACACGACATCGCAGCCAAGGCCCGCCAGAAAGACGCCGTTGCGGCCTTCGCCATCGGCAACCATCAGCACTTTCTGACCGGGTGCAAACAGGTCACGCTGGCGTGCCAGGAATGCCGCGGGCTCAGTGCCGAAGACATACTCATCGGCCCCGAAGCGGTTGTTCCAACGCTTGAGTTCTTCGCTTTCCGTCATGCTTTCCGCCGTCCGCGTGATGGTCAATTCTCAGATCGGCACCACCGCTTAGCGGAATGCCGTACCCGGCTTGCTGCCAAGCGCCTTGAAGATTTTCGCCGCCGGGCAGAAGCCAGTGAAACTGGCCTGCAGCATATTTAGGCCGACAAAAGCGGTCAGCAACAGCCAAACCGGCCCATAGAGCCACACCAAAATGGCGCTGAGCAGAACCATGCAGGCGGCAAGGGCCAGAACGGCGCGGTCGATATTCATCGGTCAGACTCCAGTTGCATTGGGAGGAAGATGAGAACGCGCCCAGGCTGCAATCTGCTCGGTCGTCATCGCGCCCACCGTCTGTGCCACCACCTGATTGCCCCGCAGCAGGAACAGCGCCGGGATGGATTGAACGCCAAGGCGCTGACAGCTGGCCGGTGCCGTATCGGCGTTCAGTTTGAGCAGGCGCATGCTGGGCTCCAGCATTGCTGCCGCCTTCGCGAAATTCGGCGCCATCGACCGGCACGGACCACACCAAGGCGCCCAGACATCCAACAGCACCGGCAGGTCACTGCCAGCCAGATGCCGCGCCAGCCCGGCTTCGTCCACTTCCAGAGGCTGGGCCGCGAATAGCGGTTGATGACACGCACCACATTTTGCTGCCGCCAACGGCTTCTCAGCCATGACTCGGTTAAAGGTACTGCAATGCGGACAGACGATCTGACGGGCTTGGGTCATGGTGCGCCGAGACTGTGGGTTAGATGTTGACTTTATATTCGTATTATCGAATATACGCAATCATGAAGATAGAAAGCACCTCCCCCGAACTTGCCAGCATGAGCGCTGCCGCCGATGAGGCCAGCGAGTTGCTGAAATCATTGGCCAATCGTCATCGCTTGCTCATCCTCTGCCAGCTTGGCGACGGTGAACACTCGGTGGGGGAACTGGCGGGCCGCCTCGGCATCCGCGACGCCACCGCCTCTCAGCATCTCGCGCTGTTGCGCAAAGATGGCTTGGTAAGCGCGCGGCGTGACGGGCAGACGATCTGGTATTCGATAGCCTCTGCACCGGCGCGAGAGGTGTTGGCCTCGCTCTATCGCATCTTCTGCCAGCCTGAGCGGCTGTGCGCTTCCGATCAGCCCCAAATATCTTGAGAGATCTCTATAATCATGGTCACCAATCTCACCCCCGCCCAGCTCAATGAACGTCTGCTATCGGGCAGCGTGACGCTGATCGATGTGCGCGAATTGCATGAGCATCAAGATGAGCGGATCGACGGCGCGCTGCATATGCCGCTGTCCAGCTTCAATCCGGCGAGCGTGCCGGTCCATCCGAAGAAGAAGGTGGTGTTTCACTGCGCGCGCGGCGGTCGCTCCGCCAATGCCGTGGCGCTGTGTCAGCAGGCTGGCCTCAAGGTTGACGCCCACCTCGCCGGTGGCATTGCCGCTTGGAAATCCGCCGGACTGCCAACGCTGAGCGCCCCCCGCAAGCCCGGCCTGTTTTCCCGCCTGTTCGGAGGCTGATTATGCGCACCCTGTCCCTGCTCTCGCTCCTGCTGCTCAGCGTCTCCGGCGCGGCGCTGGCGGCGGAGATGACCGTGCATCCGGTGCAGCTTGCTGACGAGAAGGCGGTCTTCGCCACCGTCGAGAGCCGCAACGTGGTGCCTGCCCGCGCACGCATCGGCGGCACTGTCGTCGAACTTGCGGTGCGTGAGGGGGATGCGGTCAAGCAGGGCCAGATGATCGCCGTGGTGAGCGATCCGAAATTGCCGCTGCAAATCCAGTCGCTGGACGCCCAGATCCAAGGCGGACAGTCACGACTTGCCCAGGCGCAACTCGATCTGTCACGCGCGCAGACCCTGGCGCGCAGCGGCGCTGGGTCACAGGCGACATTTGATGCCGCTGCAACCGCCGCACGGGTGGCACAGTCCAGCCTCAACAGCCTGCAATCGCAGCGCGACGTGGCACGCGAGCAACTGGCCGAAGCAGCCGTGCTCGCCCCGTCCGATGGCCGCGTACTCGATGTACCCGTGATCAATGGTAGCGTTCTGATGCCCGGCGATGCCGTCGCCAGCGTGGCCGAACGTGATTACCAGCTGCGCCTGTCAGTGCCGGAGCGCCATGCACAGCTGCTGCATACCGGCGATTCTGTGCGCATCGATGGCGAGGAATTCGGCCAGACAGCGCCAAGTTTTGGCAAGATTGCGCTGATTTATCCGCAGATTCAGGATGGCCGCGTGCGTGTTGATGCCACCGCCACCGGCATGGGCGATTATTTCGTCGGCGAGCGCATCCGAGTGTGGGTGTCCGCAGGATCGCGCAGCAGCTTTGTGATCCCCAAAGGCTTCGTGACCACCAAATTCGGCGTCGATTACGTCCACCTGCGTACCGCGCCAGACCGGGTGATCGACATCCCCGTCCAGCGCGGGCAAGCGGCACCGCGCCCGGACATGGCCGATGGTCTGGAAATCCTCTCCGGTCTCGCCGATGGCCAGACCTTGGTGACGCCATGAAGCTCGGTCTTTCCGGACTCCTCACACGAGGGTCAATCCGCTCCCCCCTCACGCCATTGTTCTTGCTCGTCGCCCTTGCCGTCGGCCTCGTGGCGCTGCTGACCATCCCGCGTGAAGAAGATCCGCAGATCCGCGTGCCGATGGTCGATGTGGTGGTCGCAGCCAACGGGCTGCGCGCCACTGACGCCGCCGAACTGATCACCAAACCGCTGGAGACCATCCTCAAGGCGATGCCCGGCGTTGAGCATATCTACAGCCAAACCCAGGATGATCAGGTCACTGTCACCGCCCGCTTCCTCGTCGGCACTGATGAGGATGAGGCGGTGTTGCGGGTGAACGATAAGATCCGCGCCAATCTCGACCGCATCCCAGTCGGCATTCCGCAGCCCTTGATCGTCGGCCACGGCATCAACGATGTCGCCATCGTCAACCTGACCCTCTCGCCCACAGCGGAGACGGCTTCTCATTGGAATCAGGCTGATCTGGACCGTGTTGCGCGCAAATTGCAGGACGAATTGGTCAAGGTGGACAATGTTGGGCTGAGCTACATTGTCGGCGGCGATCCTGAGCAAATTCGCGTCGAGCCTGATCCGGAGAAGCTCTCGCTGTTCGGCGTCACGTTGCAACAATTGGTCGCCAAGGTGCGCGATGCCAACCGCTCCTTCGTGGCGGGTTCGGTGCGTGATGGTGGGCAGATGCGCAGCATTGCCGCCGGGCAAAGTCTATTCGGCGTGCCAGATATCGGCTTGCTGCTGCTGACCACCCGTGACGGCAGGCCAGTTTACGTGCGCGATGTGGCACATGTGGTGGCCGGTGCCGCCCCGGTGGAAAGCCGCGTCTGGCAGATCGTGCGCCCTGAATCCGGTGCCAATTGGCAGGCGGCCCCAGCGGTGACGCTCGCGGTGGCCAAAGTGGCGGGCAGCAACGCGGTGACGGTGGCCGATGCCATTCTCGCGCGCGTGGATTCCCTCAAAGGCAGCCTGATCCCTGCCGGTCTGCGCGTCGATGTCACCCGTGATTTCGGCAAGTCCGCTGACGGCAAGGCCAACGAGTTGCTCTTCCACCTCGGGCTGGCCACAGTCTCCATCGTGGTGCTGATCGCACTGTCCATCGGCTGGCGCGAGGCGGTGGTGACACTCGTGGTGATCCCCACCACCATTCTGCTGACGATGTTTGCCGCCCGCGTGATGGGCTACACCATCAACCGCGTCAGCCTGTTCGCGCTGATCTTCGCCATTGGCATTCTGGTCGATGACGCCATCGTGGTGGTGGAAAACATCGCCCGCCATTGGGGCATGAAGACCGAGCGCACCAAGATTGAAGCGGCCATCGAGGCGGTGTCAGAAGTCGGCAACCCCACCGTGGTCGCCACGCTGACAGTGATCGCCGCCCTGCTGCCGATGCTGTTCGTCTCTGGCCTGATGGGCCCCTACATGGCCCCAATCCCGGCCAATGCCTCGACGGCGATGCTGTTCTCCTTCTTCATCGCGATGGTCGTTGCCCCCTGGCTGATGCTAAAATTAGCTAAGCGCGGCGATGTGGCCGGGCATCTGGCCGGGCATGGTGAGGGCAAGCTTGGCGCGCTCTATCGACGGGTTGCCGAGCCCATCCTGCGCACACGCAGGCGGTCCTGGTTCTTCCTCGGCAGTGTCGGTGTGGCGACGGTGCTGGCGTGTCTGCTGTTTTATTCCCGCTCAGTGGCGGTCAAGCTGCTGCCGTTCGACAACAAGCCGGAACTCTCGGTGGTGCTCAACCTGCCGGAAGGCTCCAGCCTGGAGGCCACCGAACAAACCCTACTCGCCGCCGCCCGCATTGCCGAGAAATTGCCCGAACTGGTGGCCGTGCAGGTCTATGCCGGCACTGCCGAGCCCTATGATTTCAATGGTCTGGTGCGGCACTATTTCGCACGGCAATCCCCCGAACTCGGCGATCTGCACTTGGTGCTGACGCCGAAGGAAGACCGTGCCCGCTCCAGCCATGCGATTGCGCTTGATCTGCGCCGTCAATTGCTCGAAGGCGTGGCGCTGCCGCCGGGCGCGGTCATCAAAGTGGTCGAAATGCCGCCCGGTCCGCCAGTGATGGCCACCCTGCTGGCGGAAGTCTACGGCCCCGACAGTGCAACGCGGTTAGCAGTGGCGGAAAAGCTGAAATCGCTGTTCCACCAAGTGCCCTACATCGTCGATATCGATGACTCCTATGGCCACCCACGCCCGCGCCTGCGCATCGCCATTGATCAGGACCGGCTGGAATATTTCCGCGTGGAGCAATCCGACGTCTATGACAGCATTCAAATGCTGTTCGGCGGCGTGCAAGTTGGCTACTCCGCACGCGGTGCCGACCGCCTGCCGATTGACATCACGGTGGGTCTGCCCAAGCGTGAATTGAGCTGGAGCCAGGCGCTGGCCGCCACACCGGTGCCTGCCAACGCGCTGCCCGGCAATCGGTCCGTGGTGGAATTGGGCGAAGTGGTGCAGGTCAGCCGCGAGGAAGGCTCCCGCATGCTGTTCCGCCGCGACGGTCATGATGCTGATATGGTGATGGCTGAACTCGCCGGCGAATTCGAGGCACCGATCTACGGCATGCTTGCGGTGGATGATCTGATCGCCAAAGCCGACTGGGGCAATCTGCCACGTCCAGAGGTCTCGCTGCGCGGTCAGCCCGACAGTGAAGCAAAGCCGTCCATATTGTGGGACGGTGAATGGGAAGTCACCTATGTCACCTTCCGCGACATGGGGGCGGCATTCGGAGTGGCGATTTTGGGGATCTATATCCTCGTCGTGGCGCAATTCCGCAGTTTCAAGCTGCCGCTGGTGATTCTGACGCCCATTCCGCTCACGCTGATCGGCATCGTGCCGGGGCATTGGATCTTCCATGCACCGTTCACCGCCACCTCAATGATCGGCTTCATCGCACTGGCGGGCATCATCGTGCGCAACTCGATCCTGCTGATCGATTTCATCCGCCACAGCGCCGCCCCCGGCAAGACTTTGCGCGAGGTGGTGCTGGAAGCCGGTGCCATCCGCTTCAAACCGATCCTGCTGACGGCACTCTCGGCGATGATCGGGGCCGCGACAATCCTGACCGATCCGATCTTTCAAGGCCTTGCCATCTCACTGCTGTTCGGCCTCGCCTCGTCCACCTTGCTGACGGTGCTGGTGATCCCGGCGATCTATGTGGTGCTGCGGGATGCCGAAGCGGCGGCTGGGCCGTAGACGTTCCTTTAACTGCCGCAAGGCCAAGCGCATGACACTCGACCAATTGCGCGTCTTCATTGCCGTGGCTGAACGCCAGCACATGACCCAGGCAGCGGCGGCGCTCAATCTGGCGCAATCGGCTGCCAGCACGGCGATTGCCGCCCTTGAATCCCGGCATGGGGCAAAGCTGTTCAACCGGATCGGGCGTCGCATTGAGTTGACGGAGACCGGGGCGCTCTTCCTGGTGGAGGCGCGTGCGGTGCTGGCCCGTGCCGAAGCTGCCGAATTGCTGCTGTCAGAACTGGGCGGCTTGAAGCGTGGAACCCTGCCGATCCACGCCAGCCAGACCATCGCCAGCTACTGGCTGCCGCGCCATCTGGTGGCGTTTCGTCGCAAATATCCCGGCATCGACCTCCGCCTAACCGTCGGTAACACCGCACAAGTTGCCGAAGCCGTGCGCGACGGCATTGCAGCGCTTGGTCTGGTGGAAGGCGTCATCGACGATCCCGCCTTGGAAATGATCAACGTGGCGCGCGATCAATTGGTGGTCGTGGTCGGGCCTGAGCATCCGTGGGCGCTGAACAGCGACATCACGCCCGCGCACCTCGTCGAAAGCGAATGGGTGCTGCGAGAGCCGGGATCAGGCACGCGCTCGGTATTCGAGGCGGCTGTGAAGGATTTCGGAATTCCGCTGTCCTCGCTCAAGGTGGCATTGCAATTGCCGTCCAATGAGGCGGTGCGGGCGGCCGTCGAAGCCGGGATGGGCGCGACGGCGATTTCCGCCTCCGTCGCCGCCCCAAGTCTGGAGGCCGGTCTATTGCGCCAAGTCGCAATCAAACTGCCGGAGCGCGCGTTTTATGCCATTCGCCATGTTGAGCGCTCTGCAAGTCAGGCCGCTGACACATTATTGGCCATGATGTCAGCGGCACCCACCGTCACACAATCCCGAGCAGGTGGATCAGGCCAAGGCTGAACGCGCCGAGCACCAGCAGCGAGAGCGTGACAGCGATCGTCACCCGACCACCGGCCCGCGCCACCACCCGCAGATCGGTGCCCAGACCCAAGGCTGCCATCGACACCACCGTGAGCAGATTGGCCACCACCGCAATCGGCGCAAGCGTCACCGCAGGCACCAGATTGGCGGAGCGCAGCGCCGCCAGGGCGAGAAAGCCCACGATGAACCATGGCACCAATTTATGCAGCGGCGGCCTGCCGGGGGCGGGACGATCACCGGTGGTGACATGCGGCAAGGCCTCATCCGGCTCGTCCCGCAGCCGCAAGGTCAACACCGACAGCCCCAACACCACAGGGCCAAGCATCAGCACACGGACCAGCTTGACCAACGTGCCGATATGCACGGCGGCGGCACCCAGCGGGGCAGTTGCTGCCAGCACCTGCGGCACGGCGTAGACGGTCAAGCCTGCCAATACGCCATATTGAATGCCACTCAGATGCAGCAGCAACGGCAAGAGCGGCAGACCCAGCACCACCGCCACACCGAGCACGGCGGTGAAGGCGATGGAGGCCGCCACATCCTCGCCATCCGCACCGATCACCGGGGCTATGGCTGCAATGGCGGAGTTGCCGCAGATGGAGTTGCCACAGGCGATCAGCGTGGCCATGCGGTGTGGCAGTCCCAACAATCGGCCGATCCCGTAGCTGGCGGTAATCGCCACCACAACGATCCCGGCAATGCCCAGCAACAGGCCCGGACCCGCTGCCGCAAGCGACTTGGCGCTGACCGAGGCACCGAGCAGGAAGACGGCAATTTCCAGCAAAGTCTTGGCGCTGAAATTGATGCCCGCAAACCAGCCGTGGCTGGGCTGCCAAGCGGTGCGGACGGCGGTGCCAACCAGAATGGCCAGCACAAGCGCCTCCAACCATGTCCCGTGTGCGAAGCGAGTTTCAATCTGTTCCAAAACTTCGGCGGCCAGGGTGACGCCAAGACACAGCAACAGCCCCGGCAGCACGCGGATAAAGCCATCTTTGATAGGCTTCCCAGTCTTGAGATAGGCCGTGTTGGGCTTGCCGATTGCTGGCGGTGTCATGATGTCCTCATGTGCATTGATGCAGCACGATGGCTCCGCCCGCTTCACGAATTCCAACCGTATGATACGATCCAACCAATCAATAATTCAGATTGATTTAACTATTTTTTAGTAATTTTCCGATTATCAGAAAGCGGCCCGTCTGGTCGGCAAATGCGAATTATCATGGCTTCCGGCTGCCTGATGCGCGCAGTGTCCGGCTTTGCTGAGGCCAGGATCGCGCCATGCCACCACCATTGACCGTTCAGAACGCTCTGCACACAGCCCTTACTGCTGAATACAAGGCACGCGCGACATGTCGCGCTGTTCTTGATGCCTACGGGCTGATCCTGCCTTTTGCTGCAATCATCCGCTCGGAGCAGCGCCATATCGACACTCTGCTGGCAGTGCTGGGCGAACGAGGTCTTCCGGCACTGCCAGATCCCTATACGGCGGGGGTGTCGGCTCCCATCTCACAAGAAGCCGCTTACCGTCATGTAATGGTCATCGAGGAGCAACTCGGCGCGATTTATGATCGGTTGACCTGTGTTGTGGAGGATGATGCGGAGCTTGCCTGGGTGTTCCGCGCGCTGCGCCGTGCCTCCGTTGACTGCCACATCCCGCTTTTCCGCCGCCATCTGTCGGCTGCCGACCCTGCCGCCTCATCCGCCTGGGAATGCCGGGGCGAGAAATTACGCGGTTTGGACAATGCGAAATGTTGCTTCCTAGAGAAATTTCCGGAGCCTGAGCATGTATGATTCCCTCTTCGTCGCCCTCTCGCGAAGCCAGTTCGCGGCGACGGCGCTGTTCCACTTCCTCTTCGTCCCCCTCACCCTCGGCATCACGTGGCTGCTCTTCATCATGGAGGCCGCCTATGTGATGACCGGCAACGAGACCTACCGCGACATGACGCGGTTTTGGGGCAAGCTGTTCGGCATCAACTTCGCCATCGGCGTCGCCACTGGGCTTACGATGGAGTTCGAGTTCGGCACCAACTGGTCATACTACTCGCATTATGTCGGCGACGTCTTCGGAGCCCCGCTGGCCATTGAGGGGCTGATGGCGTTCTTCCTGGAATCGACCTTCATCGGCCTGTTCTTCCTCGGCTGGGATAAGCTCTCCAAGCGCCAGCATCTCGCCGTCACCTTCCTGACAGCGCTCGGCTCGAATCTGTCAGCGTTGTGGATTCTGGTCGCCAATGGCTGGATGCAGAACCCCGTGGGGGCGGAGTTCTCGCCGATCACCATGCGCATGGAAATGCAGAGCTTTGCCGAGTTGATCACCAACCCGGTGGCCCAAGTGAAATTCGTCCACACCGTCGCCGCTGGCTACGTGACGGCGTCGATGTTCGTGTTGGGGATCAGCGCCTATTACATGCTGCGCCGCCGAGACCTCGGCTTCGCACGCCGCTCCTTCGCCATCGCGGCAGGCTTCGGCTTGGCAGCCGTGCTGTCGGTGATCGTGCTGGGTGATGAGAGCGGTTACACACTCGGTGACGTTCAGCGGACCAAGCTCGCCGCCATCGAGGCCGAATACGACACGCAGCCAGCGCCTGCTGATTTCACAATCTTCGGCATTCCCAATGATGCAACGCAAAAGACCGACTACGCCCTTCGCGTGCCCGGCCTGCTTGGCCTGATCGCCACACGTTCAACGGATGAGCAGGTGATGGGGCTGAAGGATCTGAAGAAACAGCACGAGGTTCGCATCCGTTCAGGCATGCAAGCCTATGGCCAGTTGGAACAGATCCGCCATGGTGACGCCTCTCCGGCAACAGCTGCTGCCTTCAATGCTGACAAGGCCGATCTCGGTTACGGCCTGCTGCTCAAGCGCTACACTGACAAGGTAACGGATGCCACTGCGGAGCAAATCCGCGCCGCAGCCGATGACACCATCCCCTCAGTACCGCCGTTGTTCTTCTCCTTTCGCATCATGGTGGCGCTGGGCGTGCTGATGCTCGGGCTGATTGCGGCAGCGTTCTACTACACCCTACGTCGCACCATCACCGAGCAACGCTGGCTGCTCTGGGCCTTGCTGATTGCTATGCCGGCTCCCTGGATTTCCTGTGAACTGGGCTGGTTCGTCGCTGAATATGGCCGTCAGCCCTGGGCGATTGGTGAGGTGCTGCCAACCTTCCTGGCCACGTCGAGCCTGACATCGGGTGATCTGATCTTCAGTCTGGCGGGCTTCCTGGCGTTCTACACCGGGCTGTTCATCATCGAGGCCTATCTGATGGTGAAATTCGCCCGCAAAGGCCCGGCCTCACTCGGCACCGGACATTACTGGGGCGAAGACCCGCAAACCCCGCAAGACCATCACTCTATTCCCGCCCTCGCAGAATAAGGGAGACGCATCATGCTCGACTACGCAACGCTAAAGCTTGTCTGGTGGGTGCTCGTTGGCATTCTGCTGATTGGGTTCGCCATCACCGATGGCATGGATATGGGCGTGGGAATGCTGCTGCCCTTCATCGCGCGCGGCGATGATGAGCGGCGGGTGGTGATCAACACCGTCGGCCCGCATTGGGATGGCAATCAGGTGTGGCTGATCACCGCAGGTGGCGCGATCTTCGCCGCTTGGCCCGCCGTCTATGCCGCCGCCTTCTCCGGCTTCTACATGGCGATGCTGCTGGTGCTGTTCGCCCTGTTCTTCCGGCCCGTTGGCTTTGACTACCGCTCGAAAATCGACAATCCGCGCTGGCGCAGCACTTGGGATTGGGGGTTGTTCGCGGGCGGGTTGATCCCGGCGGTGGTGTTCGGTGTGGCGTTCGGCAATTTGCTCGAAGGTGTGCCGTTCCATCTCGATGACATGCTGCGCTCGCATTATGAAGGCTCGCTTCTCGGTGCCTTGCTGCCGCTGCTCAACCCATTCGCCCTCGTCGCGGGCCTGCTCAGTGCCGCGATGCTGTCAATGCACGGGGCGATCTGGCTGCAATTGCGCGCCGACATTCCGCTGGCCGAGAAGGCACGGGCGGTGGCTCCGAAATTGGGCCTGATCGCGATAGCGCTGTTCGCGCTCGCCGGGCTTTGGGTGGCATTCGGGATGAACGGCTATCGCGTCACCTCGATCATCGACCCCGCCGCCATGCCAAACCCGCTCGGCAAGACGGTGGAAGTCGCTCATGGCGCGTGGCTGGACAATTACGGGCGCTTTCCGCTCGCGATGGCGGTGCCTGCCTTGGGTTTCATGGGGCTCCTTGCTGCGGCCTTGCTGGCGCGGGCGAACCGTCCGGGACTGGCGTTTTTGGCGAGTGCGCTTGGCATGGCGGGAGTGATCGGCACGGCGGGTGTGTCGATGTTCCCGTTCATCATGCCGTCCAGCACGGTGCCGGGTTCCAGCCTGACGGTGTGGGATGCCTCTTCCAGCCTGCTGACGCTGAAGGTGATGTTCTGGGCGGTCGTGATCTTCCTGCCCATCGTGCTGAGCTACACAATCTGGTGCTACGTGCGGATGTGGGGCCGGGTGACGACCGCGCAGATCAACGCGCACGGCCATTCCGCCTACTAACCCGCAGACAGAGGAGATTTCGGATATGTGGTATTTCGCCTGGATTCTCGGCCTCACGGCGGCTCTGGCTGTCGGGCTGATCAACGCGCTGTGGTATGAAGCCGAGCGCGCCTTCGAAAGCGGTTACGGCGATCACACCAACACGCATCTGGGTGGCGATGATTGATGACACGCGCGGTGCCGCTCGCTGCGGGCGCGCACCCAGCGCCGCCACAGACTGACCGAGAGAAAGCCTTCCTGAAATCCCGCGCGCACTCCGTGCGCGGGATTGTGTTGATCTCCTCAGTGCTGGCGATCTCGAACGGAATTCTGCTGGTTGCCCAATATTGGCTGCTGGCCACCGCCCTCTCGGACGTCGTGCTGCATCAGGCGAGACTTGCGGAGATCAGCCAGAGGCTGGCCGTCATTTTGGGCCTCATCCTGCTGCGGGTCGCCCTGACCTGGGCTGCCGAGATCGCCGCTGTTGATGCAGGCGCGCGGGTGAAGCAGGTGGTGCGCCAGGAATTCACCGCCCATCTTGCAGCCCTTGGGCCGGTGCGCCTGGCCGGTGAAGCCCCCGGCGCCGTGGCATCCGCCTTGGTTGAGGGCATCGAGGCCATCGAGCCCTATTACACCCGCTTCCTGCCCGCGATGATCCTGGTGACATGGCTGCCGCTGGCTGTGTTGGCTGCGGTGCTGGTCGAAGACCGCATGGCGGCGCTGATTATGGTGGTGACGGCACCGCTGATCCCGCTGTTCATGATCCTGATCGGCAAAGGCGCTGAGCGGATGAACCAACGCCAATGGGCGCAGTTGGCGCACATGGGCGGGCGGTTTCTGGACGCGGTGCAAAACCTCGTGGTGCTGAAATGGTTCAACGCCAGCCGCGCTGAAATCAACCTCGTCGCACGTGCCTCGGAGGAGTACCGACAGGCGACGATGGCGGTGCTGCGGGTGGCGTTTCTGTCCTCGTTGGCGCTGGAGTTCTTCGCAACTATCGGCGTCGCCTTGGTGGCGGTGGCGGTTGGTTTCCGGCTGCTCTGGGGCGAAATCGACTTTGCGCGTGGGCTGTTCGTGCTGCTGGTGGTGCCGGAATTCTACCTGCCGCTGCGCAATCTGGGTGCGCAATATCACGCAAGGATGGAGGCGGTGGGGGCCATCGGCGCGGTGGTCGAGTTGCTCGGACGCCCCCTCGCCCCGCAATCGCTCGGCGCTGCGGCGATGCCGACATTAAAGGCACCGCCGGAGGTGGTGTTTGCCGGTGTCAGCCTGACCTACCCGGACGGACGCACGGGCCTGAATGCTGCCAGTTTTCAGCTCGCCGCTGGCCGGATCACCGCGCTGGTGGGCCCCAGTGGCGCGGGGAAATCCTCGGTGGCGTCGCTGCTGCTGGGCTTCGTGCCGCCGACGCAGGGCGAGATTTTGATCAATGGCGCGCAGTTGCGGGATTGGGATCTGTCCGCATGGCGACAGCATATCGCATGGCTGCCGCAACGGCCGCATCTGTTCCGGGGCAGCATTGCCGATAATATCCGCCTTGGTGCCAATGATGCCGATGACGCGGCGGTGCGGCGGGCGGCGCGGGCGGTGGGGGCTGATGATTTCATCGCAGCCTTGCCGCATGGCTACGGCCAGGAGGTCGGCGAACGGGGCGCTCAGCTTTCCGGCGGCCAGATGCGTCTTGTTGCTTTGGCGCGGGCGGCGTTGCGGGATGCAACATTGCTCATTCTGGACGAGCCGACCGCCAATCTCGACAATGCCAGCGAAGCTGCGGTGATCGCGGCGATTCAGCGTCTGGCGGAGGGACGCACCGTGCTGCTGATCGCGCATCGGCCCGAGGCGGTGCGTCTGGCGGATCTAATCGTCACGCTCGCCGATGGCCGCACCGGCACGCCCGCATGATCGCCGGTTCTCTGCGTCTGATCCGGCTGCTGCGCCCATTCTGGGGCTGGCTCGCTTTAGGCGTGCTGGCGGGTATTGTGCGGCTGTTGGGCAATATCGGCCTGATGGCGGCCTCCGGCTGGTTTATCACCGCGATGGGGATCGCGGGCGTGGCGGGTCGCACGATGGATTACTTCACCCCCGCCGCAATGATCCGGGCGTTTGCCATCCTGCGCACCGGCGGGCGCTATGGTGAGCGTCTGCTGACCCATGAGGCAACGCTGCGGGTGATCTCCGGCCTGCGCGTCTGGCTGTTCACCAAGCTGGAGCGGCTGCCGCTGGCCACATTGGGCGGATTGCACAGCGCTGATGTCACCAGCCGCCTGAAGACCGATGTGGATCGGCTCGAAGGCTTCTATCTGCGCATCCTGGCCCCGGTGGCGGTGGCTGTCGTCGGCACGCTGGCTCTGGTGGCGTGGCTGGCGATCCATAGCCTGAAGCTTGCGGGCATCGAGGCGCTGCTGCTCTGCCTCGCCGGGGTGGCGGTGCCGCTCGCATTGCTGCCGCGCATCACCGCGCTCGGTCGGGCGCGGGTGCGCGATGGGGCGAAGCTGACGGAATTGGCGGTTGATCTGCTGCAAGGCATGCCGGAACTGGCGGCCTTTGACGCGATGCCGGGTCGGTTGGAGGCGCTTTTTGCCCAAAGTGCGACCGTCATCGCAGCGCAGCGGCGGATCGCTCGTGCCGGTGCGATCTCACAGGCGGCCTTGGTGCTCGGCAGTTCGCTGGCGTTGTGGCTGGTGGTGGTGATCGGGGTGCCGCTGGTGCAATCCGGCATGATGAGCGGCCCCGATCTGGTGATGCTGGCACTCGCGGCGATGGCGGGGTTCGAGGCGGTGGCCCCGCTGCCAATGGCGCTGTTTGAATTGGGCGCCGCCGCCGAAGCCATCGCACGGGTGTTCTCACTGGCAGACATCCCCCCGATGGTCCCGCCCAGCGCGACACCGCTGCCGATGCCTGCGCGCTGCGATATCGTGGTCGCCGGGGTGAGCCTCGCCTATGCCGACACAGATGCGCCGACACTTGATGTGTCGATTCCGCAGGGTCGCCGCGTCGCCATTAGAGGGCCGATTGGAGTTGGCAAAAGCACGTTGATCCTACGACTGACCGGCCTGCTGCCGATTACAACGGGCAGCATCGAGATCGATGGCCATCCGGTCGCCGCTTATGATCCGGAAGCCCTGCGCGCCTGTTTTGCCATAGCCCCGCAAACCCCCGGCCTGCTCGGCGGCACCATCCGCGAGACGCTGCGCCTCGGCGCACCGGAGGCCAGTGAGGCGACGATGTGGGAAGCTTTGGCGCTCGCGCAGTTCGATCACGATGTCGCCGCCCTGCCCTTGAGGCTCGACACCTGGATTGGCCAAGCCGGGATCACCCTCTCCGGCGGTCAGGCTCGTAGGCTGTCGATTGCCCGCGCGCTGATGCGGCCCGCCCCGGTTCTGATTCTCGACGAACCCGGCGAAGGCCTCGACGCGCCAGCGCATACGCAATTGCTGGCCGATGTGCTCAAGGCCAGCAATGGCCAGACCGTGATTCTGGTCACGCATAGCGAAATCGGCCTCGACCTGATGGACGAGATCGTCACCCTCAGCGCTGCGCCGCACTGATGCAGGAGAGTTCGTCGAGATCGCAGCGGAAGCGATTGCCCGACACCTCGAAAATCGCATCCATGCGCTTCAATTCAGACACGGTGCGGCTGGCGTGTTCGGTGGTGATGCCGAGCAAGGCACCGATATCCTCGCGGGACGGCAGCAACACGGTGCCGTCTTTCTCCGCCAGTTGCAGCAGCAATCGCCCCAATCGCTGCGAGGCCTTGCCTGTGGAGAGCTCGGTGAGAAATTCGTCGGCCTGACGCAACGAATCATGCCAACGCTGCATCAGTTGGGCATGTAGACGCGGCGTCTCCCGCGAGAGCTTGTCCACCACATCGCGTGGAATCCGACAGGTGGTGACGGGTTGCAGCGCGATGGCATCGTGCTCATAGGTCGCCCCCACCAGCACTTCCAACCCCGCCGTCGCCCCTGGGCGCAGCAGGCGGACGATCCTCTGCCCACCATCGGCCGGATATTGCACCAGCTTGATCAGGCCGGTACGCAATGTGAACAGATCCTGCCCCGGCGCATTGGCGTGATACAGCGCCTGACCAGCGTCCACCTGGATGTCTTCGATGGGCTGATGGATCAGTTCAAAATCCTGCTCCTGCAAATCGGAAAACAGCACCAGCGCCCGAACCCCACAGGCCCGACAATCCGCGTGCCCCTTCCAGGCGGTCTCGATTTGACTTGGCTTCACGGGATGCTCCGATCTCTCAGAGTGACCATCTAGGCCGAAGCAGCCTTTCACAAGTCAGAATTGGCCGATGTGCAGACGTACGTGGACTGTCACCGCCCAAAAAATCGGCCCCTCTCACCCCTGTGCGGCGTGAGAAGGGCCGGATGAAGCCAGCGCGAATGTCATGCTCTAGAAAAATATGATCCTAGAGCAACTTATCTCCGATCAAGGCGAGCCGTTCCGGCTCGGTCTGATCGGAGGTTGCTCCTAGCGCCTTCAGTAACGCGAGTCCTTTGGTTTGCCGCCCTTTGGCCAGTCATCGACCTTGGCTGGGAAATCCGGGCGTGACTGGTGGGTGAAGAACGCCGACACGTCCACCGCCTCCTGCGGGCTGAGTGCACCGCCCTGGCCGAGCAATCCGTTCAGGCCATGGCCGATGGGCATGTTGCCGAGCACGAAGGCGGCGGCGGTGTAGGTGCGTGCGATACCGGCACCGATGTTGAACGAGTCGTCACCCCACAGTGGCGGGAAGACATATTCGCCACCGGCATCTTTCAGCCCCTGCCCCTGTTCGCCATGGCAGGAGGCGCATTGCTGGCCGTAGATTTTCTGACCGTTGGTCGGGTTCGGCACCAGTTTGGCGTCGATGGCGGGCAGGCTCTTGCCCTCGAATTTCGCCCCTTTGGCAATGCCGGCCGATAGCCAATCGATATAAGCGACCATCGCATCCATTTCCGACGAATGCGGCGGCACCTCCTTGCCGTTCATCGAGCGCAGGAAGCAGCCATTGATTCGCTCGCGCAGATCTACCTCACGCCCCGCACGGGGATTATAGGACGGGTAGGCCTGTGACAGCCCCACGAAGGGCGAGGAAAACGCCACCTTGCCGCCACCGAGATGGCAGGACGTGCAGTTCAGCCCAGAGCCGACGTACTCCGGCAGCAGCCGCTTGGTGTCGGTCAGCAGCCGCTTGCCTTGCATGATCAGTGTGGCCTGTGCTGCGGGCATGTCGGTATCATGCGGCGGATTGAACGAGGCGGGAACGCCAGCCGGGCGATCCGCCATCGGAATGGCGGCCTGCTTACGCATGGCGGCCACCTGATCAGCGGTTACGGCTGGCGCTCGGTTGCCCCAGGCACTGCGCACGAAACTCAGCACGGCGGCCACGTCGCGGTCCGACAGCTGGGCGAAGCTCGGCATGGCAAATCGGAGTTGCGCTGCATCGTCCGTCGCCGCCATCTGACCACCGGCGAGGGTGATGCGCGCGAGCTGTGACGGGTCTTTAGACAAAACGGCTGTGTTGCCCGCCAGCGCTGGGAAGACCCGCGAATAGCCCTTGCCGTCTGCACGATGGCAGGAGATGCAATATTCTCCATAGACGGTGGCACCCGTGCGGCTGAAATCTCCGCTGCGCAAGGCAGCCGTCGCATTATCCTCCGCCGTTACAATGGCGGTAGCGGGGGCGTTGCCGGAGAGCGACTTCAGGTAATGCGCAATCGACGACAGATCCTCCGCGCTGAGATATTGACCACTATGGGTGATCACCTCGGTCATCTCACCGAAGGCGGCGGTGTGCGCATTGCGACCGGTGCGGAGGAATTCGACGATATCCGCCTCGCTCCAACTCGCCAGCCCATCTGTGTCACCACGCAGCGATTTTGCGAGCCAGCCATTGACGCCTGCACCTGCGAGGAATTGCGCGCCATCCGCATCGCTCATCGCCTTTTCCTGGAAGGCGATGCCGCGCGGGGTGTGACAGGCACCGCAATGCCCGGCGGCCTGCACCAGATAGGCACCACGATTCCACTGCGCGTCATGCTGCGGCGAAGGCGTGAACGGTTTGGCACCGGCGAAAACGCGATCCCAGAACGCCAGCGGCCAGCGCATCGACAGCGGCCAGGGAATGTCGCCCGCCCTGTTCGGCTGCTCCACCGGAACCACACCCTGCATGAAATAGGCATAGAGCGCACGGGTATCTTGGTCGCTTAAGCGGGCATAGGAGGGGTAGGGCATCGCCGGATAAAGCCGATGGCCATCTTGCGCCACGCCATCCCGCACAGCGCGGCTGAATTCGGCCTCGCTCATGCTGCCAATGCCGGCGGCTGAAGGGGTGATGTTGGTGGAATAGATGGTGCCCAGCGGCGTCTTCATCTGCAAACCGCCCGCATAGGGCTTACCGCCTTCGATGCTGTGACAGGCCGCGCAGTCACCCGCGGCAGCCACCGCCCGTCCGGCGGCGATAAGATCGGCCTGCTCAGCCCGAACTGTCTGTGAGAGCAGCAGGGCGACCGCCCCCAGCAGGGCGCTTTTGAGTGTCATAGTACGAACTCACCTGTAACGTTCACCGTTCAGCATAGTCCTCACTCAAGGCACGTAAAATTGGGGATAACCTGCCGCGCCTCAGGGTTTTCCCGCAGCTGCGGCAAGCAGCATGCGGGTGAGGTCAGCCACAGAGCTTGCTTCCATTTTCGTCATCACATGCGCCCGATGCGTCTCGACGGTTTTGATCGAGATATCGAGTTCATGCGCGATCTGCTTGTTCTGACGACCCAGCACCACCAGTTCCAGCACATCACGCTCACGTTGGGTCAATTGCTCCAGACGATCAGAAACGCGGGCGGCTGAGCGGCCAACAGCGCAACGCTCTGCGCTGGTGCGCAATCCGATGGCCACATGATCGAGCAGCATCTGATCGTTAAACGGCTTTTCCAGAAACGTGACCGCCCCGCCCCGCATGGCGCGAACCACCATTGGAATGTCGCCGTGGCCGGAGATGAACACCACCGACAGCGCCGCGTGCGCCTGATTGAGCGCTTGTTGCAATTCCAGCCCACTCATTCCCGGCATACGGACATCCAGCACCAAACAACCCGGCCGATCCGCATAGCCCTCAGCTAAAAATGCCTCAGCGGATGCATAGGCCTGCACCGGATGGCCGAGCGAAGCGAGCAGGAACAGCAACGAATCCCGCATGGCCGCATCGTCATCGACCACGAACACCGCAGGTCGACAGCCCTGAGCCTCGGCGCAGGCATCGCATGTCATCATGGAAATTCCTCCGCTGGCAGCGTGAAGCGAAACACCGCACCGCCGACGCTGCCACGTTCCGCCCACAGCCTGCCGCCATGAGCCTCAATGATACTGCGTGACAGTGACAGGCCAAGCCCGAGGCCATCGGTGCGGGTGGTGAAAAACGGCTCGAACAGATGCTGCTGCACGTCCTCGCTCAGCCCTCGGCCATTATCGGCCACCTGCACCTCAATGCCAGTCCCGGCACGCAGCGTGCTGACACTCAACCGGCGCTCGGCCTGCCCCCGCATGGCATCGGCGGCATTTTGCACAAGATTGAGCATCACCTGCTCCAACTGCACACGATCAGCGACAATCGACGGCAGATCGGCGGCGAGGCTGCTGACGATGCTTAAATGCTGGTCGTGTGCCACTGCCTGGAACAATGCGAGCGTGCTGCGCACTGCATCGTTGATGTCCAATCGCTGCGGCTCCGGTGCACGCTTGCGCACGAAGGCCCGCGTACGGCGCACAATCACGCCTGCGCGTTCGGCCTGCGCTGCGATCAGACGCACACCGCTGGCCACGCCCTCCAGATCAGTCCCGGCGGCGAGACGGCGTTCGCAGCCGCTGGCATAGTTGGCGATCGCCGCGAGCGGCTGATTGATCTCATGCGCCAAACTGGCCGCCATCTCACCCAGCAAAGCCAGACGCGCACCGTGCTCCAGTTCCTCCCGACGGCGACGCGCCTCTTCATGGGCCGCCCGCAATTCTTGGGTGCGTCGGCGGACGAGGCTTTCCACCCGCGCGACATGCACCAGCCACCACAAGACGATCAGGCCAGCGATGGTCAGCAAAGGCCAATTCGCCTGCGCGATCTCGCTGAGCGAGCGATGGCGCAGATAGGCATAGGGGCCAATGCGCAATGTGCGAAAAAGCTCATGCACCGGCTGGTAATCGGCCGGAACCGTCCAACTTTGTCCGCCCACGGGCGGCATCGACAACAGTGCAAGCGCCACCCGCTTGGCCAACCAATCCGGCGTGGTGGCCAGCCGCGCGAAAGGCCATTCTGGATAAATCCGGCTGGATGCTTGGCAGCCCGCCTCAGTCCTGGCATCCAGTACGCTCAGCATGTCAGGGGCAAGCTTGCCCTCAGCCTGCAATTGCTCAATCAGACAGGCCCGCACAATACCGGCATCAGAGCGGCCATCGAGCACTGCCTGGATGACGCGATCAATCGGAAAGCCAACGAAATCGAGCTTGGCGGTATCGCTGAACGGGTCCACCCCCTGCTCGGCCAACTCGCGCCAAGCGATCTGAAAGCCACCAAAGGCCTCGGGAGCTACGGCAGCGATGCGTCGTCCGCGCAGTTGCTTCAGTGATGTCAGTTCAGTGCGCTTGGCCAGCACCACCACCGCCGAGGCAATGCTGCCGCTATGGGCCGGGCGGTCAAAACTGGTCAGGCTGGCAATCCGGCTGGCCCCGAGACTGGCCTCCAACTCCACATAATTACCAGGGTTGGTGATAACAAAATCCACCATGCCAGCACGCGCCGATTGCGCCATGCCCTCAAGATCAAGCGGGATCATCCGAACCCGATATTCCGGCAATTGCTCAGAAATATTGCGCGCCGTTGCATCCCACTCCGCCAACGCACGTTCGCTGCCACGGAAGGCGAGCACGCCGATGCGCAATTCAGGCTGCTCCGCCGCCTGGACAGGACCGATGACGAGTCCGGCCAGCAGCACCGCCAGCATCGGGCCGCACCGCGCCAGCCGCGCTTTGAATCGTTCCGCCACGCCCGCAGCGAAGCAGTCAGGCATAGGGTTGATCACCTTCATACGTTCATATATTCGTAAAAGTGAAGATACACCAAACAGAACTCCGAAAGCCAACGCCGATGCGCACCCATTGGACCGGCTCTCTGCGGTGGCGTGCGCCGCAGAGAGCCGCAAAACCGGCAACACCTTCCGCCAAGACAGGTGCGATCATGTCACCTATTTTAGCTGCATATGCTATCGGTTGGCCGCATTGAGAACGCAGATCTCGTCGCCATCTTTGGCCACTGAAACGGCGGAGAACTCCGTGCAGCCCTCGTTATTCACACTCCCCTCGGCGCGTGCACGCAAATGGTGCTTGGCGATGATGGTGTTGATGCTTGCACCTCTTGTGGTGATGGCAGCTTCGGCCAGCGAAAGTGACGTCGCCGCAGGCCGCAGCATTGCGGCGCAAAGCCTCACCCCAGGCCGTGCTGCCTGTGCGGCCTGCCATATGGAGAATGGGGCCGGGCAGCCGGATGTCGGCATCCCCCGGCTGGCCGGGCTTGAGGCGCGGCAGCTTGAAGAGCAGCTCACTTATTTTGCCAAAGGCGAGCGCCGCAGTGCCGCGATGGCACCCTATGCAAGCGCCCTCAGCGACACGCAGCGCCGTCAAGTTGCGGCCTATTTCGCCAGCCTGCCGATCCCCGCCGAGCCGGATCGTCTGACCGCGACACCGCAGCAACTGGCACGTGGCCGCGCGCTCTATGTCGATGGCGACCAGCACACCGAGATGCAGGCCTGCGTGCAGTGCCACGGTGTCACTGGGCTCGGGGTAGGCCAGTTCTCGCCCCGTCTGGCCGGGCAATCGGCAGCCTATGTCGCCGATCAATTGGCCCGCTGGCGGGCGGGCGACATGCGCGATCCGAAAGGTGGCTTCATGCGCGCCGAAGCCCGCACACTTTCGGACACCGACATCGCAGCCGTTGCGGCCTATGTCGCTCATCTCGGACAGGAACCATGACGAACCGTATTCTTCTCTCAGCCGCCCTGCTTGCGGCGGGAATCGCTGGCGGTGTGGTGCTTGGCTCCACAACGCCTCTGCATGTGAGCTCCAGCTTTCCGTTTGTCTCCACAACGGCACAGCACACGGCGTTCAAGCCGCGCACTGACGACCAGATTCCCAAAACGCCGTTTGGCGACATGGTGCGGATGGGCGAGAACATTTTCCGCGATCCACAGACCTATGCCACCAAATATGTCGGCAATGACCTGCATTGCACCAACTGCCATCTGCAAGCCGGACGCCTCGCCGGAGCCTCGCCGATGTGGGCGGCCTACACCGCCTATCCGGCTTATCGCAGCAAGAACGGCCATGTGAATTCGTATCAGGAGCGGCTGCAAGGCTGCTTCCGCTACAGCATGAACGGCAAGGTGCCGCCGCTGGGTGATCCGGTGCTGGTGGCGCTGGAATCCTATTCCTACTTCCTCGCCAAGGGGTTGCCGGTGGGCGAGGACGCACCCGGCAAGGGCTTCCCCGCTTTGGCAAAACCTGCCGAGCCACCGGATTACAAGCGCGGTGGCGAGGTCTATGCCCGCGCCTGTGCCTCCTGCCACGCCGCCGATGGGCAGGGACAATCCTCGGCCAACAAAGTCGCATTTCCGCCGCTCTGGGGCGCACGCTCCTATAATTGGGGTGCGGGCATGACGAACGTAAAAAGCGCGGCCGAGTTCATCCGCGCCAACATGCCGCTCAATCTGGGTGGCTCGCTCAGTGAGCAGGAAGCCTGGGATGTCGCCCTTTACATCGACAGTCAGGTGCGCCCGCAAGACCCGCGCTTTGATGGTGATGTGCAGAGCACGCGCAAAAAATACCAGAATACGCCGATGTCGATGTACGGCCAGACCGTCAACGGTGCGGTCCTGGGCGACCCGGTGGTGACACCGCCATCCGGCACCGTCCCCGCCACGGCCAACTAGGAGAGCATAATGAGCGAGCATTCCTCTTCCGGCTCAGAACTGCCACCGACCCAGCCCATCGGAGCCTGGGTGGTGGGCGGTTTCCTGCTGTTCGCCGTGCTGACCATCTGGACATTGGCGGCGGTTATCTTCCAGGTCCGCAGCTAGGAACGCAGAATGACCGACCATTCCCCCTCGGCGGCCTTCGACCACGCCTTCCACAAAGTGGCCGAGCGCCATGAGCGCATCTGGCTGTTCATTTCGCTCGTGCTGCTCAGCCTGCTGATGGCAGGTGCGATGTATTTTGTGGTGGCTGATTATGGCGTGGTGGTGAAAACCGTCGGCTACGAAGCTCACCCCGAAGATGCAGCCACCGGTGCTTTCGCCGCCGATAAGGGTCTCGCGCAGACTGGGCCGAATGCCTATTCGGTGCACATGCTCGCCCATCTTTGGCAATGGACGCCAAGCCCGCTGCATGTGCCGCAGAATGCGGAGATTACCTTCTACATCACCAGTTCAGACGTGCTGCACGGCTTCGAGGTACAAGGCACCACGATCAATGTGACCGCCATCCCTGGTACGATTGGCAAAGTAACTTACACCTTCCGCCATGTCGGCAGCTACAACATCATCTGCAACGAGTTCTGCGGCATTGAGCATCAGAACATGCTGGGGCGGATCATCGTCGATCCGGCGAACCACTCATGAGCGCCACCACGCACGGCAGCATCGCGCTACCGCACGCCAGCACAGATTCCGCCGAACGTCGGTTGATGCTGGGCTTCCTGGTTTTTGGTTTCTCGGCGCTGTTCATCGGTGCCAGCATTGGCCCGTTGCAGGCACTGAACTATGGCGGGATCAACCTCTACCCGTATCTTCGTCCGCTGTTGCAGACCTATTATCAGGGGCTGACGGTGCATGGCGTGCTGAACGCCTATGTATTCACTTTCTTCCTGGCCTGTGGGCTGCTGGTCTATTTGCCTGCCCGCGAACTCGGCCTGTCGCCCAATATGGTGATGTGGCGCGCCTGTTTCGGGCTGATGGTTGTCGGAACGCTGATGCTGCTGGTGGGGATGTTCGATAATTCATCGAGCGTGCTCTACACTTTCTATCCGCCGCTGAAGGGCAGCGCGCTGTTCTATCTCGGCCTGACGTTGCTGGTGGTGGGCAGCCTATTTCCGCTGCCGATCCTGCTCGATTTGCGCAGCCGCTGGAAACGCCAACGACCGGGCGAAGTCACGCCGCTGGCAACCTATATGAGCCTGGCCACAATGCTGATGTGGTTCCTCGCTGGCTTCGGTGCAGGCGCGGAATTGCTGGTGCAGCTCGACCCTTGGGTGCTGGGACTGACGCAGACCGTCGATCCCTCCATCGCACGCACGCTGTTCTGGTGGACCGGGCATCCGATCGTCTATTTCTGGTTAATGCCGGCGTACGTCTCCTGGTATTGCCTGTTGCCCAAGCAGGCAGGCGGCAAGCTGGTGTCAGACCCGGCGGCGCGGATGACCTTCGTGCTGCTGCTGATCTTCTCGCTGCCAGTGGGCAGCCATCACCAATATCTCGACCCCGGCATCTCGCCGGTGTGGAAAGTCATCTTGACCGCCCTCACCCTTTCGGTGGCGCTGCCCAGCCTGATCACCGCCTTCACGATGGCGTTGAGCCTGGAATATGGCGGGCGGTTGCGCGGGGGGCGTGGGGTATTCGGCTGGTTCACCGCTCTGCCCTGGCGCAATGCTGGCGTGGCAGCGCAGGTTCTGGCGATGATTACCTACATCTTCGGTGGTGCGGGCGGCGTGGTGAACGGCTCGTGGCAACTGGATAACATCGTGCACAACACGATTTGGATTCCCGGCCATTTCCACCTCACCGTCGGCACAGCCACCGCGATGACCTTCATGGGTGTTTCCTTCTGGATGCTGCCGCATCTGACCGGACGCACATTGCTGATGCCGCGCTTGGCGCTGGCCTCGGTGTGGTTGTGGTTTATCGGCATGTCGATCTTCGCGCTCGGCATGCATTGGGCCGGCCTGCTCGGCGTGCCGCGTCGGGCCTGGGTGTCGTATATGCCGCAGGAGGCCTATGATCGCGTCTATGGCCTTGCCCATGTGCCGCTCGGCTTGGTGGCGTTGGGCGGGGTGATCCTGTGGCTGGCGGTGGTGGCGTTCTATCTGGTGTTCTTCGGCTCGCTGTTCTTCTCGCGGCAGAGCACGGATGAGCCGATCCCGTTCGCCCAAGCCTTCCACCGCCGTGCCAGCTACGCCATCGGCCAGCCCGCCGGTGATGAGCCGGGTGAGCCGACGCCGAAGCTCGCCCGCGCGCTGGAACATCTCGGCCTGATCACGGCGTTCACCGCCTGCGTCACCCTGGCTGCCTATATCCCGATCCTGTGGCCGATGATCCAGAATGCGACCCAAGCGACGGGATGGAATGTCTGGTGATCACGGCATGAAAAAACTATCCCGACTGCTGATGCGGTATTCCATACCGCTGATGATGGTGCTGGGACTGGGGGCGGTCTGGCTGAGTTCGGCGCGAAACCATCTCACGCCGCAAGCGGGCTCCACCATGGCCGACCGCCGCGCCCCGGCACTGCAGCTGACCGATGATATCGGTCGGCGCTTCAACCTCGCCGACCAGCGCGGTCGTGTGGTGTTGGTCTATTTCGGCTACTCCACCTGCCCGGATATCTGTCCGACCACGCTGGCGGCGATGCAAACCGTTTGGCAACGCCTGGGCGCCGATCAGGATCGGTTCCGCTTGGTCTTCGTCACACTCGACCCCGCGCACGACACCGCGCCGGTGCTGCATGAGTACCTCGCCAATTTTCCACCCGCGCCGCTGGGGCTGACCGGCGCAGTGGCCGACATCACCGAGGCAGCGAATGCCTGGGGGGTGGAGTGGCATCGCGCCGCCGATCCCCGCTTCATTGACCACACTTCCGTCATCCAAGTGGTGGGGCCGGATGGCGGGTTGAAGCTGCGCTTCGGTTATTCGCAACTCAGCGACCCCGCCGCTGTGGCGCATGATCTGTTGCAGGTTCTGCATGCGGGCTGACCGCCTGCGCATGCTCAGCTTGATATGCGGCATTCTGGTGCTCGCAGGGGGCTTCTGGGGCATACGCGACCCGCTGGCCTCAATGGCGAGCTACACCGCAGCCCTGATGGTTCTCAACCAGATCGCACCGCCCTTGCTGCTGCTCGCATTGCCGCGTCGAGTGGCCAATGGGGTGCTCGCCGACATCCTGTTCGATCCGATGGCGGCAAGCTTGGTCTTTGTCGGATTGAGCGTGGCCGTCAGCCTGCCGGGGATTTTTGATCGCAGTCTTGCCGGTGCCCTATATGCCGCCCCGCTCGGCCTGCTGGAACTGATCGCCGGGCTGATGTTCTGGGGACAATTAACGCCTGCGACGCGGCGCATCGCTCGTCCCGGGCTGGCCGGGACTCTCGGCTGGCTGGGCAGCCTGCCGATGATGGTGGTGGCACTGGTGTGGATGCTATGGCCGGACGTGCTCTACACGCCCTATTTGGACGTGATCTGCCGCTGGGACGTGCCGCCGATCACCGATCAGCGCTGGGCTGGCTTTGTGATGTTTCTGGCAGGCCTGCCGCTGCAATTTGCGGCGGCTTGGCTGGTGCTGGGGCTCGGCGGCACAGCGGATCCGCCCCGCGCCTGACGGCCACGGGATGTCATTTGTCGCCCGGCACCGCCGCCAACAGCGCCACGTTCCGTTCTTCCAGTGTGTCGATGATCGTTTGGCCGCGTTCGAGCAGAAATCCCAAAAGATGGGTGTGGATCGGCAGCAGCGGCATGCCCTGCCGATGCGCAATATACCACGAGCGGCGCAGCGGCAGACCTTCGATGCACAATTCCTTCAACAACCCAAGGCGCAATTCCAACGCGATGGTATGACGCGACAGCAAAGCGAGGCCCATGCCGGCCATCACCGCCTGTTTGATCGTTTCATTGCTGCTGGACGTCATGGAAATGCGGGCGCGCAGGCCCAAGCTGCGGAAGAAATCATCCATCAATTGCCGCGTGCCCGAGCCAATCTCACGTGCGATGAACTGCTCGCCGACCAGGCTGGTCAATTGCAGATGATCATAGCCCGCGAGCACATGGCCCGCTGCGGCGGCGATCACCGAGGGATTGCTGACGAACGGCACAGCGCTGATCGGCAAGTCGGCGGGCACCTGCCCGGTGACGGCCAAATCCACCTTTCCTGACACCAGCGCGTCGAAAATCTCCTGGCGATTGCCATCATAGAGCGCGATTTCCGTGCCCGGATTATCCGCCTGAAAGCGCGCCAGAATATGCGGCACGATGTATTTCGCCGTTGAAATCAGGCCAATGCTCACCTTGCCGCCCACCAGCCCCTTCATGGCACGCAACGCCTGATCGGCATCCTTCAAGGCCAGCAGAACCGTCTGCGCATAGCCGAGCAAGGTGGTTCCGGGTGCTGTCAGCACCGATTTTTTGCCGACGCGCTCAAACAGCGCAAAGCCCACCATGCTCTCCAACTGCTTGATCTGAAACGAGACCGCAGCGGGCGTGATGTGCAGCTTCTCCGCCACCGACGCGAAGGAATCAAGCCGGGTTGCCTCGGCGAAAATCTGCAATTGGCGGATGGTGACGTTGCGCATTCCTTATAGTTAAGGGATTCCTTGTGATTTTGGCAAATTCTTTCGCATTTTCATGATCCCTTGTCGCTCTTAGGTTGGCTTTGACGAAAGCGATCTCGGACGATGCGCCGGTTTGCTGAGAAGATCACCAATTCAGGGGGTTCATCCATGAACAAGCCGGTCGACATCAAAATTACCGACATGAAAGAGCGCTACAAATCCGGCGTTCTGAAATACAAGCAAATGGGCTATTGGGAACCGGACTACGAGCCGAAGGACACTGACGTTCTCGCCGTCTTCCGCCTCACGCCGCAGGACGGTGTGGACCCCGAAGAAGCTGCAGCCGCAGTTGCCGGTGAAAGCTCGACGGCAACATGGACCGTGGTCTGGACCGACCGTCTGACCGACAGCGAATATTATCGCGCCAAGGCCTATAAGGTGGAGCCGGTTCCTGGCACGCCGGGCCAGTATTTTGCCTATATCGCCTATGATCTCGACCTGTTTGAGGAAGGTTCGATTTCCAATCTCACGGCGTCGATCATCGGCAACGTGTTCGGCTTCAAGCCGCTCAAGGCGCTGCGTCTGGAAGACATGCGGATGCCGACGCATTACTTGAAGACCTTCCAGGGGCCGGCGACCGGCATTGTCGTCGAGCGTGAGCGGATGAACGTCTATGGCCGCCCGCTGCTCGGCGCCACGATGAAGCCGAAACTTGGCCTGTCGGGCCGCAACTATGGCCGCGTGGTCTATGAGGCGCTCAAGGGCGGTTTGGATTTCACCAAGGACGACGAGAACATCAACTCGCAGCCCTTCATGCATTGGCGCGACCGCTTCCTGTACTGCATGGAAGCCGTCAACAAGGCGCAGGCTGAGACCGGTGAGATCAAAGGCACCTATCTCAACGTGACCGCCGCCACGATGGAAGACATGTACGAGCGCGCCGAATTCGCCAAGTCGCTCGGCAGCATCGTGATCATGATCGATCTGGTGATCGGCTACACCGCCATTCAGTCGATGGCGAAATGGTGCCGCCGTAACGACATGATCTTGCATCTGCACCGTGCGGGTCACTCCACCTACACGCGCCAGAAGAATCACGGCGTGTCGTTCCGGGTGATTGCCAAGTGGATGCGCATGGCGGGTGTCGATCACATCCATGCCGGCACCGTGGTGGGCAAGCTTGAGGGCGATCCGAACGTCATCAAGGGCATTTACGACATCTGCCGCGAGAACAACGTGCCGAAGAACCTGCAACACGGCATTTTCTTCGACCAGCCCTGGGCGAGCCTGAAGAAGCTGATGCCGGTGGCGTCGGGCGGGATTCATGCGGGCCAGATGCACCAATTGCTCACCTATCTGGGCGATGACGTGGTGATGCAGTTCGGCGGCGGCACCATCGGCCATCCGATGGGCATTCAAGCCGGGGCTCAGGCCAACCGCGTGGCGCTGGAGACGATGGTCAAGGCGCGCAACGAGGGTCGCGATATCTGGAATGAGGGGCCGGAAATCCTGGCGCAGGCAGCACGCTGGTGCCAGCCGCTGCGCGCGGCGCTGGATACCTGGAAGGATGTCACCTTCGACTACGCCTCGACAGATTCCGTCGATTTCGTCCCCACCCCGTCCGTCGCCTGAACCAGGAGCACTGAACCATGAAGATCACTCAAGGGCAGTTCTCGTTTCTGCCAGACCTGACCGACGCTGAAATCAAGCTGCAAGTGCAATACGCCTTGAACAATGGCTGGGCGGTGGCGCTGGAATTCACCAACGACCCGCATCCGCGCAATTCCTATTGGGCGATGTGGGGCCACCCGATGTTCGACCTCGCCGATCCGGCGGGCGTGATGATGGAACTGGCGGCGTGCCGCGCGGCGCATGGCGATTGCTATATCCGCATGCTCGCCTTCGACAACGTGAAGGGCTGGGAGTCGATCCGCATGTCCTTCATGGTCAACCGCCCGGCGCAGGAGTTCGGCTTTGAACTGATCCGCCAGGAAGGCGAAGGGCGGCAGATTCACTACACGCTGCGCTCCGTCACCACGGCGGCGATTGCAGCGCAGCAGTACTAAGCAGGGCCAAGATCATGTCCGCATTCCGCATCGCCCCCTCCATCCTCTCCGCTGACTTCGCCCGTCTGGGCGAGGAGATCACCCGTGTGGTGGATGCGGGAGCGGACGTGATTCATTTTGACGTGATGGACAACCATTACGTCCCCAACCTCACCATCGGACCGTTGGTGTGTCAGGCGATCCGGCCGGTGACGACGGCACTGATTGACGTGCATCTGATGGTCAAACCCGTCGATGCGCTGATCCCGATGTTCGCCAAGGCCGGGGCGGACATCATCAGCTTCCACCCGGAAGCCTCCGAACATGTGGACCGCACCCTGGCGCTGATCCGCGATTACGGCTGCAAGGCGGGGCTGGTGCTCAACCCGGCCACCTCATTGAACTGGCTGGATCATGTGATGGATCGGCTCGACCTGATCCTGCTGATGTCGGTCAATCCGGGCTTCGGCGGCCAGAGCTTCATCCCCTCCACACTCGACAAGGCCGTCGCTGTGCGCCAGCGCATTGATGCGCATCGTGATGAGGATGGGCAGGAAATCTGGCTGGAAGTCGATGGTGGCGTGAAAGCCTCCAACATCCGGGCGATTGCCGAAGCGGGCGTGGACACGTTCGTGGCAGGCTCGGCGATCTTTGGCGCGCCCGATGCAGATGGCGGATATCGTGGCATGATCGGCGAATTGCGCGCCGAACTCGGCCAAGTTTTGGCGAGGGCAGCATGAGCGATCTTTCCGTGATCACCGACGATGATGGGCTGATTGATCTCGAAGAGATGTATCAGCAATCTTGCATCGGCGAGACCATTGCATCCCTTGATCGCGACATGGTGGGACTGGTTCCGGTCAAGACCCGCATTCGCGAGATTGCCGCCCTGCTGCTGGTAGAAGCCGCACGGCGCAAGCTCGGCATGCAGGCCGAGCCGCCGTCGCTGCATATGAGCTTCACCGGCAACCCTGGCACCGGCAAAACCAGCGTGGGCCAGCGTATCGCCGACATGCTGCACAAGTTGGGCTATATCCGCCGCAACCATGTGGTGGTGGTCACGCGCGATGATCTGGTCGGCCAATATATCGGCCACACCGCGCCCAAAACCAAAGAGATCCTGAAAAAAGCGATGGGCGGTGTGTTGTTCATCGATGAGGCTTATTACCTCTACCGCCCGGAGAACGAGCGCGATTATGGTCAGGAAGCGATTGAAATCCTGCTTCAAGTGATGGAGGACAAGCGCGACGATCTGGTGGTGGTGTTGGCCGGATACAAAGACCGGATGGACACCTTCTTCAGCAGCAACCCCGGCATGGCCTCACGTGTGGCGCATCACATTGATTTTCCCGACTACAGCGCCGGTGAATTGTTCGAGATCGCCGGGCTGATGTTGCAGAAAATGCACTACCAACTGGCGCCGGAGGCTGAGCAGGCCTTGCGTGACTATATCGCCCTGCGGATGCAGCAGCCGCGCTTCTCCAACGCACGCTCGATCCGTAATGCACTCGACCGCGCGCGACTGCGGCAGGCCAACCGGCTGTTCTTGCAACGTGCGACGAAAATTGATCGCCACGATTTGTCGATCATCACCGAGAGCGATATCCGGGCAAGCCGCGTGTTTCAGTCATAGACAGCCAAGCAGAGATCACCTGCCAAACCAACTCAATCCCGGGGAGGGATTTATGCCGCATCGGCGTACGACGTTCAGCAAGTTCATCATCGAGGACCAACCTCGCCGTGTGGCGCATGGGCCGGATCTGACGGCACTGCTCAACGACATTCAGACTGCCTGCAAATACATCGCCGCCGCCGTCTCCCGTGGCGCGCTGGAGCCATCACGCGCGGCGCTGCCGATGATGCTCAACGTACAGGGCGAAGAACAGAAGCCGCTCGATGTGTTGTCCAACGACATCATGATCGGTGCCTGCGAATGGGGCGGCCAAGTATGCGGCATGGTCTCCGAGGAGCTCGAAGACCCCTATCGCATCCCCGACCGCTTCCAGCGTGGCCGCTATATGCTGGTGTTCGATCCGCTGGATGGCTCATCGAATATCGACGTCAACATGACCGTCGGCTCGATCTTCTCGGTGCTCAGCGCGCCTGAAGGTGTCACGGACCCGAAGGCAGAGGATTTCCTGCAGCGCGGCACCTCACAGGTGGCGGCAGGATATGCGCTGTATGGGCCAACCTCGATGCTGGTGATTACGCTGGGCAATGGCGTGCAGGGCTTTACGCTCGACCGCGATATCGGGGCGTTCACCCTGACGCATCCCAACATGACGATACCCGCCACCACGCAGGAATTCGCCATCAATGCCTCCAATGAGCGGTTCTGGGAGCCGCCGGTGCGCCGCTATGTGGAGGAATGCATTGCGGGCAAAAGCGGGCCGCGCGGTAAGGATTTCAACATGCGCTGGATCGCCTCCATGGTGGCCGAAGTGCATCGCATCCTGATACGTGGTGGTCTGTATATGTATCCGCGCGACACCAAAGACCCCAACAAGGCCGGTCGTCTGCGCCTGCTGTATGAAACCAACCCGATGGCGATGATCGTCGAGAACGCAGGCGGGCTGTGCACCACCGGCCGCGAGCGCATGCTCGACATCCAGCCCACCGATATTCACCAGCGCGTGCCGGTGATTCTCGGCTCCCGCGAGGAGGTGGAGCGCCTGGAGCGCTATCACCGTGAGGCGGAGATTGCCCCAGACATTGCCTTCGCCACGCCGCTGTTCAACGCGCGCTCCCTTTTCCGCACTTCCTGAGATCGGCCAAGATCATGTCCACCAAACACCCCATCGTCGCCATCACCGGCTCGTCAGGTGCAGGCACCACCACGGTGATGACCACCTTCAAGCAGATTTTCCGCCGCGAGGGCGTCGGTGCCACCATGATCGAGGGCGATGCATTTCACCGCTATGACCGCGCGGAGATGCGCCGCGTGGTGGCGGAATTCGAAGCGGCGGGGAAATTCAACTTCAGCCATTTCGGGCCGGACGCGAATTTGTTTGAGGAGCTGGAAACCCAGTTTGCCACCTACGGCAAAACCGGCAGCTGCAAATTGCGCAAATATCTGCACAATGCCGGCGAAGCCAAGCCCTATGGCCAGGAGCCGGGCACCTTCACCCCGTGGGAAGCCATCGAGCCGGGCACCGATCTGCTGTTCTATGAGGGGCTGCATGGTGGGCTGAAAACCGAGACCGTCGATGTCGCCCGTCATGTCGATCTGCTGATCGGCGTGGTGCCGATCATCAATCTGGAATGGATTCAGAAACTGCATCGCGACAAGCGCGACCGGGGTCATTCGCATGAGGCGATTGTGGACACCATCCTGCGCCGCATGCCGGATTACGTGAACTATATCTGCCCGCAATTCTCGCAGACACATGTGAACTTCCAGCGTGTGCCGCTGGTTGATACCTCCAACCCATTCTGCGCCCGCGACATCCCAACGGCGGATGAAACCAAGCTGATCATCCGCTTCGCCGATCCGCGCGGCATCGACTTCCCGTATCTGCTGTCGATGATCCACGACAGCTATATGAGCCGCCCGAACACCATCGTCTGCCCTGGCGGCAAGATGGGGTTGGCGATGCAGCTGATCTTCACCCCGATGATCTGGCAGCTGATGGATCGCAAAAAGCGCGCGGCGTAAAGCGGGCAAGGGAGAGACGACATGGACACCAACATCGCCCAGGCAACCGACACCCGCATGCTCGCCAATGCCCTGCGCATGCTTGCCATCGACGGCGTGGAACGCGCCAAATCCGGCCATCCTGGCATGCCGATGGGCATGGCGGACATCGCCACCGCTTTGTGGCGCACCACGCTGCGGCACAATCCGGGCAACCCGCATTGGCCGGATCGGGATCGCTTTGTGCTGTCCAACGGGCACGGCTCGATGCTGCTCTACGCGCTGTTGCATCTTACCGGCTATGACCTGTCCATCGACGATCTGCGCCAGTTCCGCCAATTGCATTCCCGCACGCCCGGCCACCCGGAATACGGCATCACGCCTGGGGTGGAGACCACCACCGGCCCGCTCGGCCAGGGCATTGCCACCGCCATCGGCATGGCGCTGGCCGAGCAGCAATTGGCCGCCGAGTTCAACCGCCCCGGCCACACTATTGTCGATCATCGCAGCTTCGTCTTCGTCGGCGATGGCTGTCTGATGGAGGGCATTTCGCACGAGGCTTGTTCACTGGCGGGCACGCTGGGGCTGGAAAAGCTGGTGGTGTTCTACGACGATAACGGCATTTCCATCGACGGCCATGTGCAGGATTGGTTCTCCGATGACACGCCCAAGCGCTTTGAATCCTATGGCTGGCGGGTGATTGCCGATGTGGACGGCCACGATCCGCAGGCGCTGGCCCGCGCCATTGCCACCGCCACCACGCCCTGCGGCAAGCCGACGCTGATCTGCTGCAAAACGGTGATCGGCTGGGGCTCGCCGAATATGGCGGGCACACATGACGTGCATGGTGCGGCCCTGGGTGCCAAGGAAATCGATGCCACCCGTGCGGCTTTGGGCTGGACTCACGCGCCATTCGACGTGCCGGAGGATATCCGCACCGCCTGGGATGCCCGTGCCGAAGGTGCCGCACGACAAGCCGAGTGGCAGCGCCGTTTCGACGCCTACGCCGCGGCTTTCCCCGCCCTCGCCGTCGAATTCACCCGCCGGATGAAGGGTGATTTGCCCGCTGATTTCGCGGCACGCTCCGCCGAATGGCTGGCAGGGGTGGCCGAAGATGGTGCGGCGCATGCCACGCGCAAATCCTCACAACTGGCGATCACCGCCCTGGCCCCGATGCTGCCGGAGTTCTTCGGCGGCTCTGCCGACCTGACCGGCTCCAACCTGACCAACTGGCCGGGCTGTCACGACATCGCCCCCGGCAAGCCAGGCAATTACCTGCATTACGGTGTGCGCGAGTTCGCAATGGCGGCCATCATGAACGGCATCGCCCTGCATCGCGGCTACATCCCCTCCGGCGGCACCTTCCTGGTGTTCTCTGACTACGCCCGCAACGCGCTGCGTCTGGCCGCCTTGATGCGCATCCGCTCGATTTTCGTCTTCACCCACGATTCTATCGGATTGGGCGAAGATGGCCCGACGCATCAGCCGGTGGAGCATCTCGCCTCGCTGCGGTTGATCCCGAACCTGGATGTTTGGCGTCCCTGCGATCAGCTGGAATCGGCGGTGTGCTGGCATGCGGCGATCACCCGCACCGACGGCCCGGCTTGCCTGGTGATGAGCCGTCAGGCACTGCCCGCCCAGCCCGCTTTCGTCGGACGCACCGATCTGATCGCGCGCGGTGGCTATGTGTTGGCCGAGGCGTATTGCGACAGCCCGGTCTTGGTGCTGATCGCCACCGGCTCGGAAGTGGCCTTGGCGATGCAGACCCGTGCCTTGCTGCAAGCGAGTGGTATTTCAACCCGCGTGGTGTCGATGCCCTCCACCGATGTGTTTGACCGTCAGGACGCCGCCTATCGCGCCAGCGTGCTGCCGCGCGGCATTGCACGTGTCGCCATCGAAGCGGGCGCGCCCGATCTCTGGCGCAAATATGTCGGGCTGGAGGGCGACGTGATCGGCATGGACAGTTTCGGCGAATCTGCCCCGGCTGCTGCGCTTCTGACGCATTTTGGCTTCACCGCAGAGGCAATTGCCGCCCGCGCGCGTGCTGTGCTTTCTTGACCGACCAGCTTTCGGAGTCCCCCACATGGCCATCGTTTCCCTGCGGCAGCTTCTGGATCATGCAGCCGAGCATGATTACGGCCTGCCCGCCTTCAACATCAACAACATGGAGCAGATCCACGGCATCATGCAGGCCGCAGCTGCCACTGATAGCCCGGTGATCCTGCAAGGCTCGGCAGGTGCCCGCAAATATGCCGGTGAGGCGTTCTTGCGCCGGATGGTCGAAGCGGCGGTGGAAACCTGGCCGGATGTGCCGATTGCCCTGCACCAGGACCACGGTGCCAGCCCGGCAGTGTGCCTGCGCTCAATGCGTTCGGGCTTCAGCTCGGTGATGATGGACGGCTCGCTGATGTCGGACATGAAGACGCCCGCAAGCTTTGACTACAACGTCGACGTCACCCGCCGCGTGGTGGAAGCCGCCCATGCCGTGGGCGTGTCGGTGGAAGGTGAACTCGGCTGCCTCGGCTCACTCGAAACCGGTGAAGCAGGCGAGGAAGACGGCTCTGGCGCTGAGGGCAAATTGTCGCATGACCAGATGCTGACCGATCCGGGCGAGGCCGAAGAATTCGTGCGTCAGACCGGGGTGGATGCGCTGGCGATTGCCATTGGCACCAGCCACGGCGCCTATAAATTCACCCGCAAGCCGACGGGCGACATTCTGGCCATCAGCCGGATTGCCGAAATCCATGCCCGCATTCCCAACACCCATTTGGTGATGCACGGCTCGTCCTCCGTGCCGCAGGAATGGCTTGACGTCATTCGCCAATATGGTGGCGCGATGAAGGAGACCTATGGCGTGCCGGTGGAAAGCATCGTCGAAGGCATCAAGCACGGCGTGCGCAAGGTGAATATCGATACCGATATCCGCCTCGCGATGACCGGCGCGATGCGGCAATTGATGGGCACCAAGCCCGATGAATTCGACCCGCGCAAATTCTTCGCCGCCGCCACCAAGGCGACAACCGCGCTGTGCAAACTGCGCTTTGAGGCTTTCGGCACGGCTGGCCATGCCAGCAAGATCAAACCGATCCCGTTGTCGGTGATGGCAGAGCGTTACGAGAACGCTGCCTGATCTGCCTGCACTGCGCCGATGAATCAGTCCGAGGGCCACCTTCTGGTGGCCCTCGTCATTTTGACTGTGGCTCTGGGCTGCGGGCTGACATAGTTCTCCACGGATGCCACGGGTGATGACAACAACCCGACCGGGAGAATCACGCCATGCAGAAGCAGCTGTCGGCCTTGATGGGACTGACGATTGTCACATTTTATGCGTCAGGTGCGGCAGCCGACTCCTCGCCCAAGCGAGATGAGTTTTTCTGGCTCGGTGAGATCAACAAGGCCAGCATTGTCATCAACAGTCAGCAAGGACTGCTCGATCCGGCGCTGGCCCCGAAGATCGCCATAGGGCTTGAGACCGTGCTGGATAACGGTGCCAAGCCGGGAGGCAAGCGCCCGGCGAGTGTGATCTCGTTCGAGCCGTTACTGATCAAAGCGGCGGGTGTCGAGGCAACATTGATCCATGCCGGCCGCTCCAGCCAGGACATGCACGCCACCTATCGCGCCGCCATTCTGCGCGATCAGATCCTCACACTGGCCGATCAGCTGGATCGCACGAGTGCGGCGATGCTGCATCTGGCAGAAGTCAACCGCGACACCATCGTGCCGAACTATACCAATGGCGTGGCCGCACAGCCCAACAGCTACGGCCATTACTTGCTCGGCTTCATCGCAGGCTTTGAACGCGATGCGGATCGCCTGCGCGAGACCTATGCGCGGGTTGATCGCTCGCCGATGGGCACCACCGTGCTCAACGGCACTGGCTGGCCGCTCGATCGCCAGCGCATGGCCGGATATCTTGGGTTTTCCCAATTGGTGGACAACGCCTACGACGCCGCACAGATCAGTTCGGCGGAGGAGCCGGTCGAACTTGGCGGCGATGTGACGCTGATTGCGCTGCATGTCGGCAGCTTCATTCAGGACGTCATGGTGCAATACGCCCAGTCACGGCCTTGGGTCTTGCTGGAGGAAGGACACGGCAACACCTATGTGTCGAGCGCGATGCCACAGAAGCGCAATCCTGGCCTTCTCAACGACACCCGCAGCGCCGCCTCACAGGTGATCGGACTGGCGATGGCCCGCGTGATGCAGGCGCATAACATTCCGCCGGGCATGGTGGACCCGAAAAGCGTGGACGAGAACGGCGAGATGATGCAGGCGACAACCCAGCTTCTCGCCCGCTATGAACGCATATTGAACGCCTTGGTGATCTATCCGGATCGCGCGCTGGATGAGTTGAACAGCGATTGGACCGCCTCGCAGGAGATCGCCGACACGCTGATGCGCAGCTACCATCTGCCCTTCCGCGTCGGGCATCACTTCGCTTCGGCGATGGTGGAATATGCGCGGGCGCATGACATCCGGCCGAGCGATTTTCCCTATCAGGAAGCCCAACGGATTTATGCCGAGACGGTGCAGCACGAGATGCCCGGCTCCGACACCGCGCTGCCGCTGACCGAGGCGGATTTCCGCAAATCGCTCGATCCGACCGCAATCGTGCATGAGCGCGCCACCTCCGGCGGTCCGCAGCCCGCCGAGATGTCGCGCATGCTTGCCGAGGCCAAGACCGCGCTGGCGGCGCAGAAGACGTGGATCACTGGCCGCCGCGCCGCGATTGATCAGGCGCTTGCGCAGGTTGATCGCGATTTTTCAACGCTGCTGGTGAAGCAATAATTCGGCGCTCATGCAGGGTGAAGACGTAGCAACCCTCAATACGCCAACAGGCTGGGATCTCCGCCACCTCGATGAGGTCGCATGAAATCCCAGCCCGCAAAGCGGGTAGCGTCAGATCGTCAATTCACCTTTGCCGGAACATAATCGACCGGCTTGTTGGCGATTTCACCACGCATGGCGGCAACATCACTCGCGGCGACCGCCCCGGCTTTGTTGCCCCAGCTAGAGCGAACGAAAGTGAGAATGTCGGCGATAGTCTTGTCGTCCAGCTTGGCCAGTTCCGGCATGGAAGGACGCATCTTGTCCGCCGGAGTTTTCGCCATCGCGCCACCTGCCAGCGTGACCTGGATCAGCGAGCTTGCATTATCCGCCTCGACGACCGAATTGCCGGCCAGAGCGGGGAATATCCGCGCCGTGCCCTGTCCGTTCAGGCGATGGCACACTGCGCAATATGCGACATAGCCGAGCGCACCTGGGCTATGATCTGCGCTTTCCAGCAGCTTGGCAGAGGTGGCATCGACCATCTGGGGCGCTGCGGCGGTATGACCGGGCCGCGGCGCGCGGCTGACCAGATAGGCGGCGACCGCTGAAGCGTCGGCGCTGCTCAGGTGCTGTGTGCTATGCTCAATAACTTCGGCCATGCTGCCGAATGCTGCCGTTCGGGCGTTGCGGCCAGTGTGAACGAAGTCAGCGATGTCCTCCTGGGACCAACCTGCCAGACCCGTGTCTTCGTGACGCAGATCCTTGGCATACCATCCCTCCAGCTCCGCGCCGGAAAGAAATTCGCCGCTTGGCCCATCCTTCAGGGCAACCTCTTGGAAAGCGATGCCGCGCGGCGTGTGGCAGGCACCGCAATGCCCAGCGCCCTCAACAAGATACGCGCCACGCGCCACTTCGGGCGAAGCCCCCTCTGGCGGGGCAAAGCTGCGATGGCCGCCAAATAGCACCTGCCACCAAGCCAGCGGTCGACGCATGTTCTGCGGCCACGGGATCGTCGAGGCTTGATTTTGCTGCACGACCGGTTGGACTGCAGACAAGAAATAGGCGTAGAGCGCCTGCACATCCGCATCTGTCAGCACGGCATAGGAAACGTACGGCATGGCTGGATAGAGCGGAGAGCCATCCTGACGGATGCCATGGCGGACCGCCCGTTCAAAATCAGCAAAGTCGTAGGTGCCGATGCCGGTGTTCTTGTCGGGCGTAATGTTGGTCGAATAGATCGTACCGATCGGGGTCTTCATCGCCAAGCCGCCAGCGAACACCTTACCGCTTTTGGCAGTATGACAGGCCACACAATCCGACGCTTGCGCGACATAACGCCCCTTTTCAATCAGGGCAGGGTCAGCGGCGTTGACCTGAACACTCAGCCGGGGCGCCAACAAAATCGGGGCAACGTAGCAACCGCCAACGGCAACCACTACCCCAATCGCCACAGCAGCCACACCGAGCTTGAGAAAATTCATGACCGACACTCCAACCCTTAAGCGCTTTTGCCTGCGAAGAGAACGATTTTCAAGAAACTAGTCAAGCTTGCTTGTTAATGCGGCTCTCTCGAATTCCCAAGCGAGAGCACTAAACCAAGTCGCTTAGCATGTGCAACATCGTGAAAATATAGAGCATAACAGAGGATACGCCTCATCAGTCACCAGCAATCCACGTATTCTGAATTCTAATTCAGGATTGGATTTGAAGCTGTCTGGGCGTCTCTTTCGCTGTCATAAACTCTCGGGCATGATCGCATCGCCTGTTGTCTACCGTCGATTCATCATGCTATACGCGAATTTAAGCGTAACAGCGGGAGTAGGCGGGGCCCAACACCGCCAGTCTTTTGGATTCGTACAGCACATGACAAAGCCTTTCCTCGCCGTCGTTGCTCTTGTCCTTGCAGCACTGCCATTGTCGGCCCGTGCCGATGACGTCAAGGCAGGGCAAGATCTGGCGCTTGATCGCGCCAAGGGCAATTGCCTCGCCTGCCACACGCTGAAGGGCGGCGATGTGCCAAGCACCGTCGGTCGCGAGTTGGTTGACATGAAGCGGCGCTTTCCTAATCGCGCTGAGCTGGTGGAGATCCTGACCGACGAGCCGATGCGCAATCCGATCGCACCCATGCCCCCGTTTGGACGCAATCGCATTCTGAATCAGGCCGAGATCGAGCAGATCATCGACTTCCTCTACACGCTGTAATCGACATGTTTATCGAAATGCCCACGCAGAGTGACGGTGAAAATCGCATGACCAAGGCCATTAAGCGTAACCGATTTTCAGTCGCTTTGAGTGTTGTTTGCGCTCTGATGCTGCTGGCGAACGTGCCGGTGAAGGCTGCCGATACGACCAATCCGGAAGCGGATCGCAAGGCCTTTCAGGCATTCTTCTTCGCGAAATTCCCCAAGGTGGCGAAAGACGATTTCGGCAATGGCCCCTATGCGGTCAACGAAGGGATGCGCAAGCAGTGGAAGGAAATCATGGAATTTCCTCCCTATGACCCAGCTCTCGACGAAGGGCACACCGAATGGGAAAAGCCTTTCGCCAACGGCAAGACCTACGCGGATTGCTTTGACAATAAGGGCGACGGCATCCGTCAGACCTATCCGCGCTTCATCGCCGCCACCGGTCAGGTCGAAACGCTGGAAGGTGCGATCAATCGCTGCCGGGTGGAGAATGGCGAAAAGCCGCTCAACTGGATGACCGGCATGATGGCGTCGTTGACGGCCGTGATGGCCGAGTCCTCGCGCGGCAAGCCGTTTGACATCACCATTCCAGACGATCCACGCGCAGTGGCGGCCTATGAACGCGGCAAGGAATTCTTCTATGCGCGCAAAGGCCAGCTCGGCATGTCCTGCGCTTCGTGCCATGTCTCACCGGCGGGTGAGCGTATGCGCGGTGACATTCTGGCCCCGGCGCTTGGTATTCTGGCCGCGATGCCGATCTACCGCTCTGATTGGGGCAGCATGGGCACCACCATTCGCCGCATCTCCAGCTGCTCGTCACAAACCCGCTCGTTGCCGTTAGAGGACAATGGCGAGGATTATCGTGATCTTGAATATTTCCTCTCATACATGAGCAATGGCATTGCCATTTCCGGTCCGGGAACTCGTCCATGATGCGTGCATTCTATCTTGCGGCTGGGCTCGCGATGCTGAGCCTGCCCGCGCTGGCGGCTACACAGGCAGAAGCTGAGGCAGCGCTGACCGCCGCACAGGCCACCGAAGCAGAGGCCATCACCGCCAAGGCCGCCTGGACGTCCACCGAGGCTGCTTTGACCAGTGCCAAGAAGGCGATTGCCGCCGGAAACTGGGATAGTGCGAAAGCTGCGGCCGATGAGGCGCATGCTCAGGCGCAACTCTCGATAGATCAGGCCAACGAGCAGAAGACCTCCTGGCGCACCGCCATCTTCCACTAAGCGTCGCCGCGCAGGGCGATTCCAACCAATGAGGCGTGTCGTCACGAATTCCAGCGTGACGACACGCCTTTTTTATCATTAGGCCATTCGCCGCTTACCACTATAGATTACGTGCCAGCGCCCAAAATTTAAGCATAAATTTGAATGTATACTGAAATTTTTATCTAAATTTCCTATTTTTTAATTAAACCAGTTTTCCAAACAATGCGCCAATCCCTGTCGTCAACGCCATCGCAAGAGCGCCCCAGAACATCACGCGGATGGTCGGTCGCAGGACGCCTGCACCACCAGCCTTGGCACCAACCATGCCGAGCAGTGCCAGGAATAGGAGCGATCCGATGGCAACCACCGGCAACAGCACATTCGACGGCGAGATCACCGTCAGAATCAGCGGTGCTGCCGCCCCCACTGTGAACGTGGCCGCCGAGGCCATCGCTGCCTGCACAGGGCGCGCCGTGGTCGCATCCGAGATTCCCAACTCATCACGCGAATGCGCGGCCAGCGCATCCTTGGCCATCAGTTGCTTTGCCACCGCACGGGCAAGCTCAACATCAACACCGCGGGCGGCATAAATTTGAGTGAGTTCCTCCGTCTCGCCCACCGGATCGGTGGCAAGTTCGCGCGTTTCCCGAGACAGATCCGCAAGTTCGGTATCAGCCTGCGAGCTTACCGACACATATTCTCCGGCGGCCATCGACATGGCCCCTGCCACCAGACCAGCAACACCGGCGAGAAGAGCACCGCTTGCCGATGAGTCCGCCGAGGCAACGCCGAGAATCAGGCTCGCAGTCGAGATAATCCCGTCATTGGCCCCCAGCACCGCAGCACGGAGCCATCCAATGCGGGCGATCAGATGGTTTTCTTTATGGGTCGCTCTCATGCGTGTGCACTCCTCTTGGCTGACTTTGCGTCCAGCCAACGCCAAATGAAGCCGATCAGGTCGTTCACCACGATACACGCCAGTGCCGCCCCCACCGCCTCAGCCAAGCGTGGCCACCCGAGCGACGCAAAGCCGAACAAGCCGCGCAGCCAGGGCACCGACAGCGAGAGAGCCAGCGCAGCGATGGTGGTGATGGTGACAAAGACCAAGGCCCGATTGGGCCGCGTCAGCGCTCGCAACGCACTGGTTTTCAGCGAACGGTTGGTCAGTACCAGGCCCAGATTTCCCAGAACCAGGGTAACGAACGCCATACAGCGCGCCACCTGCTCACCGTGCAAGTCGCCGATTCCAAGTTGGAAAACCCCAAGGGCTGCCGCCATCACCACCGCGCCTTGCAGCAGCCCGTGCAGCATGAGGGCGGTGTCGAACAACGGCGCGTCCGGTTTGCGCGGCGGGCGGGCCATGATGCCCTCCTCGTCCGGCTCGGCCTCGAACACAATGGAGGAGACGGGATCGATAATGAGTTCCAGAAACACCACATGGATCGGCCCCAACACCATCGGCCATCCCAACAACACCGGCAGCAGAGACATGCCGGCAATCGGCACGTGCACCGCGAGAATATAGCCCATCGCCTTGCGCAGATTATCCGCGATGCGTCGGCCGAGCCGCACAGCGGTGACAAGGCTGGCGAAATTATCGTCAAGCAGCACCAGCGACGCCGCCTCGCGCGCCACATCGGTGCCGCGTCCGCCCATCGCCACGCCGATATGTGCCGCCTTGAGCGAAGGCGCGTCGTTCACGCCGTCGCCGGTCATCGCCACAATCTGACCTGCGGCAGCAAAAGCCTGCACCAGGCGCAACTTCTGTTCGGGCATGATGCGGGCAAAGACGTTGGTGTGGGTAAGGCGAGCCTGCAACGCGGCATCGTCCAGCCCCGCCAGTTCGGTGCCGGTCAGAACGGCATCACTGACGATCCCGGCCTGTCTGGCGATGGTCAAAGCGGTCGCAGGATGATCGCCGGTAATCATCACCACCCGAATCCCGCCGGTGGTGCAGGCGGCAACTGCGGCAGGCACCTCCGGACGCAGCGGGTCGGCAAGGCCAACCAAGCCCACAAAGGTGAAGTCGAAATCATGCTGTGTTGCGGGCCAAGCATCGGTGGCAATCTCAGCGCGTGCCACCGCCAGCACCCGCAGCCCCTGAGCGGCCAGAGTGGCGACGTCGCGGCGAATGGCGTCGATTTGGACCGCCGAAAGATGGCACAGATCCGCCACCGCTTCGGGCGAGCCTTTGGCAGCCACCATAAAACGACCGCCCGTTTTGGCCTGCCAAACCTGCGACATCGCAAGCAGGCTCGGCAGCAACGGGTAGCCATGTGCCAGCATCCAATCGGCGTGGATGTGTTCGGTCTGCTGCAGGAACCGCGCGCCAAGATCGGAAAACGCACGCTCCATCGGATCGAACGGGTCCGGACGGCTCGCCAGAATTGAATACTCGACCAGGGTGTGGAAGCGTTCAGGCAGTCCGGTCGCACTGGTGTCCCCGGTATCATCCCAGCGCGCGCCATCGGCCATGAGTGCTGCGACGGTCATTCGATTTTGCGTCAGCGTGCCGGTTTTGTCGGTGCACAGAACGGTGACTGCGCCCAGCGCCTCGATTGCGGCCGAACGTCGGGTGAGCACCTTGTTCTGCGACATCCGCCAGGCACCGAGAACCAGGAAAACCGTCAAAACGAGGGGGAATTCCTCCGGCAAAGTCGCCATTGCCAGGGTGATGCCGGCAAGAATTCCTTTGATCCATTCGCCGTGCAGCAGGCCATAGACCAAGGCGAGTGCGGCTGAAGACCCGATCCCAAGGGTTGCGAATATCTTCACCAGCTTGCGGGTTTGGATTTGCAATGGCGTCGGCGCGCTTTCCACAGCGTCGAGGGATTTGCCGATGCGCCCAATCTCGGTGCGCGCGCCGGTGGCGAGAACGCGCGCTAGACCGGTGCCGCGCACAATCAGGCTGCCGGACCATACATAGGCACTGCCATCGCCCCCTGGTCGCGCATCACCGGCGTCGGTGCCGGTGGTTGCCAGTGCCTTGCGCACCGGGACGGACTCCCCCGTCAACAGCGACTCATCCGCCTCAATGTTTGAGACTTCGAGCAGGAGCGCGTCGGCGGGAACGCGGTCGCCCTCCACAAGGGCCACGATGTCACCAACGACGACATCACCACCGGCAATGCGCTGGCGCGTGCCGTCGCGGATGACGAAGGCACTGGGGCTGGTCAGATCCTTCAGTGCCGCCAGCGCACGCTCCGTCCGACTTTCCTGCACAACGACGAGCACGACGTTCAGCACCGCGAAGGCGAGCAGGATCAGAGCGCCGGCAAGATCACCCACGATCAGATAGATGACACCAGCACCGAGCAGCAATTGTAGCATCGGCTCACGCACCGCTTCCAGGACAATGCGAAACGGGCCGCGTTGGCGTTCCTGTGGCAATTCATTCGAGCCATCCCGCCGGAGCAATGCCGCTGCTTCCACAGAGGTCAGGCCTTGTTCGACGGCGGCATCCATAGGAATCGTCGGCATGCTCAATGTCCCCCGGCCAATGTGATATCCATTGCCTTATCGGGTTCAGGCGCCACACCAAGCCCGTGCTGCACATAGAGAAGCTCGACAACCGCCATCAGCACGAGTGTGAGCGGTGCGGCCAGTAATACACCCAACGGACCGAGCAGAACGCTGAAAGCGACCGTGGAGAGGATGGCGAGTACCGGCGGGAATGATGTCGCCTCTGCCTGTACCATCGGAGTGATGAAATTACCCTCGATGAAATGGACACCGGCATACATGCACATCACCGAAACGGCGTAGAGCGGCCCTTGCGTCATCGCCACCAAGGTGGCCGGGATCGCCGCCAATATCGCGCCGACAAAAGGCATGAAGCAGAGCAGACCGCCCATCAGGCCCAACGCGAATGCTGCCTCGATACCCAGCAGCCACAGGCCGATCCCGGTCAGCACGCCGATCGTCATCATCACCACCATCTGCCCAACGAGCCAACGTTGCAGTAGCTTGCCGGTCACACCGAACAAGGCCTCGGCGGTGGGGCGATGTTCGGGTGGCACCAGACGCAGGCACAAATGGCGGTAGCGGTCGGGCTGAGCGGCGAGATAGATCGCGACGAACAATGCAATGACCGCATAGCCAAGCCCCCGCGTCAGCAAACCGCCGATGCTGGTGGCCATCGATGTGGCCCAACCGGTGGCATCCACCATGTTCGCCCCGCGCAGTTGGTCGAGCACTTGTCTGCCGAAGGGATTGGCCGTCATCCACGCCATGAACAGCTTGTATCCGGCCGGTGCGGCATGGATCACGTCGTTCAACTGGGCCGCGATGGACGAGCCGAAAACCCACAGCGCAGCACCGAAGACGCAGAGCCCGAGCAGGAAAACACCCACCAGCGCGAAGCTCCTGCTGATACCGGTGTTCCGCGCCACCAACCGTGCCGCAGCACATAATCCAATGGTGAGCAGGACCGCACCGAACAACAGCACCAAAATGTCAGTCAATTGCCACAAGGCGACTGAGAGAACCGCGATGACGAGGATGAGGAGCAGCCGCCCGATGAATGTGCCGAGCGGCATGACGGTCGTCTCGCGCAACTTGGATATCAGCATGGATTGCACCTCGCGCCTCCCCAAGGCGCCTGGCCGGTCATCCGAATGCCGGTGGGACTGCTTCTGTGATGTGGACATCAGCGTTTAAAATTAATCAAATATCATCAAATGAAATTAACTAATGCACATGTCTCCAAATATAAAAACTGCCATATATAAACACTACATAATATTTATAAAAATTTGAGAATCGTAAAATACGCAGATCGTTTTCCTGCGTATTTTCCGAGCCTTTTTTGACTTCCGCATTGCGCCCATTTTTCCGCTATCTTGGCGTGTGTTACCCGGCCATCAGCTCGATTTTTATGCGGCTGCGCAGACGGGAAACTGGGGGCGCGCAGCCTTCGCCGTAAGAGCTTCCGCTTGATTCGGCTCCTCATGCGTGTCTAGCGTTATCGCCCAATGAACCGGCACTGCACTTCCATTGACATGCTGTTTGTGCGCGACGTCCGCTCGTTCACTGGCGGCCATCTGAAGTTGCGCGATTATATCTGCCACACCGCGACATCTGGCTGGGTGACACCACGACTTTACATGACGCCCGCCTCCGCCGCCCTGGCACCGGAAGACGATATTTTCGCCGCCCTTGATTGCGCCAGGCTGAGCCAGCCACGCCCGGCAGACAGCTATTTCGTGGCAGGCGAAGACTGGCGGATTCTTGATCAAGCGGGCATTGCGCCGGGATCGCAGCCGGTGATCAATCTGGTGCAAGGGGTTCGGCACGCTGACCCGCAGACCGCCTTGTTTGGCTACCTTTCCCGTCCTGCACTGCGCCTATGCGTCAGCACCGCCGTCGCGGCCGCCATCCGTCCGTTTGCCAACGGGCCGATCCACGTCCTACCGACGGCGGTCGATCTACCCGAAAGGGCTGATTTGCCGCCATTGCCCTGCGACGTATTCATCAGCGGCTTCAAGGCGCCGGACCTGGCGCATCAGGTGGCGGAGTGCTTGCCAGCGGGATTGACGGTCGATTTGGTGTGCGAACATCTGCCTCGACCACGCTTCCTGCAACGACTCTCCTCCGCCAAGCTGGCTGTTCTGCTGCCGCTGGAACGCGAAGGTTTTTTTCTGCCACCACTGGAAGCGATGCAACTCGATTGCCCGGTTGTCACCACCGACTGCCTCGGCGTGCGCGATTATTGTCACAGTGGAGTCAATTGCCTGATCGTTCCACGCACTGCGCAGGATATCGCGGCGGCGGCGGCGGCATTGCTGCATGCACCCGCCCTGCGCCAGCAATTGATCGCCGCTGGCCGCGCCACCGCCACCACGCGCACATTGGCGGCGGAGCGCGCGGCGTATTTGATGATTTTGCGGGCGCATCTCGAATCGTGCGGTGCCCTACCCCAGGGAGCCGGGCATTGAACACGGCCCCCGACACGTCGCCGGATATGCCCTTCGGGGAGGTGATTGCTGAAAGCGACGCACTGCGAATCCTCTTCGTGCCAGGCAGCGGCGCGAGTGCCGATGTGGTGCTCTCCTTCACCGGAGTGGCTCTGCGCATGGGGGGGATTGCGCAACCGGAATTCGCCCGCAGCTTGGCCAATCAGGCAGTGATGCGTGACACCTATTTTATCATCGACCGTAACCCGACCTGGTACAACCATTCGGATCAGGAGATTCTCGACGTACTCGCGCCACGGCTTGCCGGACGGCGGGTGCACACGCTGGGCAATAGCATGGGCGGCTTCGGTGCCATCCTGTTCTCACGCCTGCTTGCCCCTTGCGTCTCTGCCACCGCATTCGTGCCGCAATACTCCATCCGAACTGACCTGGTGCCGTTCGAGACGCGCTGGACAGAACGCGCGGCGCTGGTGTCGCAATGGCGTCATCCGACATGCCTCAGCGGCACCACCACTGCCAACCCACCCACCGTATTCTGCGGCGCTGATCGCGCGGGTGATCTGCAACAAGCTGGGCTGATCCATGCCGGAATGGGCGGGCAGTGCGCGGTGTTCATCATCGCTGACTGTGGACATGATGTCGCACGTCATCTGCGCGAGCGCGGCGCGCTGGCCGATCTGCTCGACACCGCCATGAGCTTTCCCGGCCAACCAGCCCGCATCGCACAGCGGCTTGACCATCACGGCATCGCTTACGCGGCCTGGCCGCTCCAGTTGGACAGTGATACCTCGAAATCAGGATAAAAGCGCGACGCCACCGGCGCGAGCGGCATCAACGCTGTCGCCAATCGGCCCAAATCGACGCCCGCATAACGTTTCTGCAGATCATGCGGCTGACGCGGTCGCACGTACGTATGCTCACGCCCGCTCAAACCGGCTAGATGGCGAGACGGATTGGCCAGAACATCCTCGTAGCGCAGCACCCGCTCCGGCGGCAGACCGCTATAAGTGGTCAGCAGCCACTCAATCAGCACAATCTGCCGTGCCAGCGGATCTGCGGTGCGGTCCAGTTGCCGCGCCAGCGCGGGGCAGAACGCCTCGGCCATCGGCATGCGGCCCCGGTTCACCGGCATATCAACTGTCTGCCACGACGCCAGCACCGCCAACGGGTGGCGCACCAATGCATGCAGCCCGTGGCTCTGCGCCAGGCTGGGCGCGAGGGCGCTGAACATGGCGGGATGCTTGATGATCAGCCGAAAGGTGGGTGTCAGTGCCTTACTGATCCGCACCTCGCCATGCTGCTCAGCCACCGGACGAAGGGCTGCGGCCATACTGTCCTGTGCCACGGTGTTTTCCGGAATTGCGCCGCCAATATGCTTGGACAAGGCAATGCCGTCTCGCAGCAAGCTCGCCCTTGTCTCGGCGATAAAGGCATCGATGTCGCGCACAGCCCGCGCGGCATCGCCATGCGGCATCAGACGCATCGGTTCCACCAGAGCCACGGTGTCCGGCTGCTCGTTCAGCATCGCGCAGACCAGCGAGGTGCCCGATCGCGGCATGCCTGTGAGCAGAAGGGTTGTCATCTTGGGTGAATTGCCGGTGGCCGTCAGAGGGAGCTGTCTTTCGGAGTTAGGTCGTGCATGACATACTCGTCAATGCTGACCGCGTGCCGGATCGGCTGGTGTTCGCTTGTACCGTTCAGGAGCCTGCCAACGCGATGGAACCCGCGCCGCCCTCCCCCGATCACCGACCGCTCGACGGGGCACTGGCGGTCCTGGTGCTTGGCATGCATCGCAGCGGAACCTCGGCCATCGCCCGATTCATCGGCGAACTCGGCGCTGCTTTGCCAAGCGAGCCAGCGCCGCCCGGCAAAGACAATCCTGCCGGTTTTTGGGAGCCCGCTGCGATTGTGCAGATCAACGACGCTCTGCTGCGCGACCTTGACACTGCATGGCTTGACGTCAGGCCGCCCGAGTTAGCGCGCATGAGCCCCAGCATGCGGGAGGCATTTATCGCGCAGGCCAGCGAGGCGCTCGGGCGGAATTTTGGCAAAGCGGCCAGCTACGTTCTCAAAGACCCCAGACTTTGCCGCCTGCTGCCGCTCTACCGCGACGTTTTGCAGCGCATCGGGAGTGATCCGCGCGTTGTGTTGGTGCTGCGCGATCCACATGAAGTTGCCGCCTCACTCGCTGCCCGCGACCAACTCTCACTCAGCACGGCCGGATTGCTCTGGGCGCAGCACATGATCGAGGCCGAACGTCAGAGCCGCGATCTGAAGCGGGTGGTGGTGACGTATGACGACGTGCTGCACGACTGGCGCGCGGTGGTCGGCGCACTGAGCCCGCTGCTCGGAGCATGCGCTGCAGCCACAGGCAGCATCACCGGCGAGACACTGCGACCGGAACTGCGCCACCATACCGGCCGAATGGCCGCGACATTCCATCCACGCCTGCGCGATCAGCTGAACGCGCTGCACACTGCGCTGCTCGACCTTGCAGACAATGACAGCGCCGCCCATCGCGCAACCATCGACACCCTGGCCGACACCCTGACGCAGACAGCGAAGACGGGGCGGGACGTGTTCGAGGCGGAATTCCAATATCAACGCCTGACCTCCGCCCACGACACCGCAAGGCCACGCGACACTGAGTCGGCCCGTGCCGACATGGCGGCGGCGCTTGAACGCGCGCAGTCAGCGCATTGGGCGGCTCAGCCCCCGCGGCGCCCGCATCGGCCGGTATCGAACCCGCACGACAAGGCTGGCCTGTTTCTGGCCGGCGTCCAGAAAGGCGGCACCACGTCGCTCTTCGCCCATCTTGCGCGCCATCCGCAACTGGCGCCCCCCGGTCGGAAGGAGACGCATTTCTTCGACGACGAGACGCAGGACTGGCAGTCACCGGATTACCAGCACTTCCATGATTGGTTCGCGTCGGACAGTGCAGGACTGCTGCGGTTTGATGCCACGCCGATCTATTCCTTCTGGGCTCCTGCTCTGGATCGCATCCGCACTTATAACCCCGATGCGCGTCTGGTTTTGCTGTTCCGCGATCCGGTGGCGCGCGCCGTTTCGCATTGGCGGATGGAGCGTGAACGCGGCACCGAACAGCTCAGTTTCGCCGATGCGGTGCGCGCTGAACCTCAACGCCTGGCAGCGGCGATGTGGTCTCGCGCCTGGCGCGAACACAGCTACGTCACCCGTGGTCGCTACGGTGAGCAATTGGCGCGGATCGTGTCACGCTTCCCACGAGACCAACTCTTGCTGCTGCGCTCGGACGCATTCTACCGCGACCAGCGCGCCACGCTCGCCCGCATTGCGGATTTTCTGGAAATCTCGCCCTTCCCGGACCTGCCCGCAATGCACGCATTGGAAGGCAGACACCCGGAGCACGCCAACAAGGCAGAGCAGGACGCCATCCGCGCCCTACTCGCCGACGATATGCGCTGCTTCGCCAGCCTCAGCGGGCTGGACGTCGCCGACTGGCTGCCCGACGAGATCGCGCCAGATAGCCGCAGCCTGCGTTAATCGTTGCGGCGAATCGGAAACTCGCCATCGTGTGAGATCGCGTAGATCAGCCCGATAAACGGCTGGCGGTTTTCGTGTGGCTGATTGGCACCCACCACGCCAACCGTTCCTGCTGCCAAGGCGGTATGCGGCTGCGCTGTGTTGACCGCATTCCAGTTTTTGGTCGCATCACTCAACGCACCGATATCGGACTTGCCACTCTGCGGGCCAGCCGTTTTTTTGGTGGCACCGGTGAGCTGCTTTTTCTCCAAACTATGCGTGTGCACCTCCAATTCATGGATCTGCAGCACGACGCTTTCTGAGCCAATCTTGTCGCCCACTGCCAGGCTTCGCCCACTCGGCAGCACGCCGGGGCCCACGACCGATAGGCCGAGCAGATTGGGAATGCAGAACGTCCCTTGCCGAGGGTTTCCACCAAACTTGCCATCCAGCACCGCAGCAAGTTTTTGATATTGCGAAATCGGCAATTCACGCCCATCGCAAACGAGCCACCCTTCCGGAACATACCGCGCGGCAAAGGGCCGAATTTCGCCAGCGAAATCGTCAGCCATGTCTTAACTCCCAGGCTTATGGAACGTGGACCTCAGCGAACCCTGATCATTGGCG
>Ga0316222_1000275_pt1 | contig 83105 bp, 82 predicted proteins | sample TBH18011metaG_FD_206008 | JGI IMG/M metagenome (GOLD analysis project Ga0316222, IMG submission 206008) | Freshwater microbial communities from Trout Bog Lake, Wisconsin, USA - TBH18011 | ecosystem: Environmental > Aquatic > Freshwater > Lake > Hypolimnion/Profundal zone | place: USA: Wisconsin...
TGGGGCTTCTATCTTCTGGAAAATCAGAGTTATCCGTCATTGCCGGTGACGTTTTATGTCAATGGCTTCGGCGTGGACTCGGTAATCAACATCATGACCAAGAAGAAGGTGGTGCTGGGTATGGCCGACCAGTTCTCGACCACCAACGCGGTGGGCCTCGGTCAAGTGAACGGCCATCAGTTTATCATCACGGGCAATATCTCGATCACCGGCACCACGCTGGAACCGCAGCCCTAAACCAATACTTAACTCAAGACCCTATGCGAAGTAGAATTGTAATGCCCTATATTGTGTTTATGGGCGTAGTTTTGCTATTACTTGGTTGGTTCCGTTTCCATTCCCGGTCGCCAACATCATTGCCGACCGCACCCAACCCGGTCGGGTCAGCGGCGGCGCACCAAGCCAAACTGTTGCCGCCGGTCCTCGTAAGCGTGTCGTTCCTGCCGGAGGCCAAGGTCGCAGCGGATTCCGGCCATCTGGATGTGGCTGACCACATTGCCGACTTGGGCGAGTTGGCGATGAATAATGATGCGGATTCCCTCAACATGATTCTGGAGTCGTTGACGAATGCCGACCCGCAAATCCGTGTGGCGGCCCTAGAAGCCGCGATTCAATTTGGTAGTCCGGACGCCATTCCCTCGCTTCAGGATGCCATGGCTAGGGTGGAACTGCCGCAGGAAAAGGTGAATCTCCAAGCGGCCATTGATTTCCTAAAGTTGCCTTCGTTCGCGCAAAATATAACCAACCAGCCGGTGACTGTCGCCCGCTGACTTATCCAACCTGAAAGCCCGATTTTTCTCATTAGAACGCGCCCGTCCTATCGGCGCGTTCTCTTTTTCCACCGGTGGTAGGGTGAACTAGGACGCCTTCTTTTTTGCGGCGGGCGGCGGGGAAAGATTTTCCGTCACCACGGCGATCATCGCCTCCATCCCCTCCTTGATTTCATTGACCTGCGGATGGACTTCCTTGATGAGATCGTGCTCGATTTTGGAAAGTTTTTCGATGCGCTTGCCCTGCTCGCGCAACTGGGCGAGCAAAATATTTTGTTTGAGCGAAAGTCGGCGCATCCACCAAAAACAAATGCCCCAGCAGATCGTGCCGACCACAGTCATCCAGAAAGCGAGATTGTTTTCGTTCATCTTTTGTAGGAGCCGAGGTGACGAGGCTCAAATTTATAAAAACAAAAAATAGTTAGAGACTCCTTACGTCGTCTCCTACTTGATAAGCCTAGACAATCGTCAACTGCACGCTGCTCTCAATAATCCCCGCGCTGATGGCATAGCGCGTGAGGCCGGCGGTGTCGTGGATGTCGAGTTTTTCCATCAGATGCTCGCGATGTTTCTCGACGGTCTTGAGGCCGATGCCGAGTTCCGCCGCCGTCTGCTTGTTAGCCTTGCCCTCGGCGATGAGCTGCAACACTTCCATCTCGCGCGAAGTCAGTTCCGCCATTTTCTTTTTGAGCAAACCCGCGCGGTCAAGCGCCAAGGGATGCAGCCGCTCCTGTCGTTTGGCGATGGCCGGACTGAAAAAAGTTTTTCCCTTTTGCACTTCGCGAATCGCGCGGCAAACGTCGTGCGCGGAAGTCTGCTTGAGCAGAAAACCTTTCGCGCCGGACTCGATGGCATTGGTCACATACGCGTCGTCATTGTGCGCGGAAAGCATCAGCACCTTGGCGGCGGGCACGGCCTTGAGCAGTTGTCGCGTCGCTTCCAGCCCGTTGAGTTGCGGCATCGCGATGTCCATCAACACCACGTCGGGACGCAATTTAATTGCCAGCGCCACCGCCTGCCGTCCGTCTTGCGCTTCGCCGACAACGGTGAAGTCATCCTCGAATTCAAGCATCTTGCGAAAACCTTCGCGCACGATAATGTGGTCTTCCGCAAGCAGAACAGTGATGGGTTTCATGGACATTCGGGAGAAATTGATTTGCTGGATTTTTTCGACACACCGGCGCGCACTTTGGCGAACGGCACGGCCACCTGAATGGTCGTTCCCTTGCCCGGCGCGGACTCGACACCAAAAGTGCCGCCGACCATTTCAACCCGTTCCCTCATGCCGAGCAGTCCGAGCCGTTTGCTCCCCTTGCCGCGCAGCACGCGCTCCACCGCAAATGATTTACCATCGTCCTTGACGTGCATCGCAACGCCAGCGGCAAGTTTCGTGATATTCACCTCCACGCGACGGGCTTTGGCATGACGCGCCACATTGGTGAGCGCCTCCTGCGCCACGCGAAACAGCACCGTGCGCTTGGCGATGTCTAATTCCTCCACGCCCGCAAACGCTGCCAGATGAACCGACAAATGCGTCCGCGCCGAAAATGTTTTTACGAACGAATGCAACGCGGGAATCAAACCCAAATCGTCCAGCACCGCCGGACGCAATTCGCGCGCGAACCGGTGCACGATGTCCACGGATTTTTCCACGAGCTTTTGCGTGCGCGCAATGTTCGCTTCCAAGCCGCGCGTGTTGACGGACGCCGCCTTCTTCAGCGTCGCCAGCCGGATGTTGATGCCGGTCAACGTCTGCGCAATGACATCGTGCAGCTCGCGGCTGATGCGTTTGCGTTCCTCTTCCTGCGCGGACAAAATCTGGCGCGACAACTGGCGCAACTGTTCCTGCAAACGGTCGGACTGTTCCAGCAACACCGAATAATGCCGCTCGCTTTTTTTGAGCGCCGCTTCCACCGCCTTGCGCGTGGCGATTTCCTGTTCCAGTTCCAGATTCGACGCCGCCAGTTCCACCGTGCGCTGGCTCAACGACTCGATGAATTTTTTCAGGTGCGCCGTCGCCGTCCGCGTGTCGCGGTGCGATTTTTCAATCGGCAACACCGCCATCGCAAAGAAAATTCCCGCCTGTTTGATGAGCGCGGCGCGTTTGCCCGGCGCGCAACCCGGTAACAGCTCGGTGATCAAAGTTTTTTCGTGCAGCTTCGCGAGGTCGAGCGTCTGCAAGCCGGCGGCCAACGCCTTGCTGCCCAGCCCGCGCGCCGATTCCAGCGTGGCGTGCCGGCCCAGTTTCAAATGCGCGCGCAAGGTGTCCTGATAACGCCGCGATAAATCAAAAAGTTGGCGTTTCATAAAGTTCCAAATTCCCGCGCAATGCGTTTGACCGATTGCACTGACTTCGCCACCAGCCGCGCCGTGCTGGCGATGTCATTTTTCAAGCCCTTGTGATTGACCCGCGCTTCCTGCTTCAACGAAAGCAGCCGGACATTGATGCCGAGCAGCGTCTGGGCGATTTCATTGTGAAGTTCCCGGCTGATGCTTTGGCGTTCGTCCTCCTGCGTCGAGATCACCTGATGCGTCAGTTGCCGCAGGCGCTTTTGCAAATCGAGCGATTCCTCCAGGCATTTTTTATAGTGCTGTCCGGTCTTCACGGCGGCTTCTTCCATGACCTTGCGCCGGACGACGCCGCGTTGCAACTGCCGGTTGGTCGCAGCCAGTTCCACCGTGCGCTGGCCGAGCGTCTCCTTCAGCCGGCCCAGATGAACCTCGCTGGCTTGCGCCGCGCGATGCGTTTCTTCAATCGGCGCGTTGGCCTCGGTGAAAAAACTTTCCGCCCGACTGACCAGCTTTTTTTTGTCCGGCGACAAATTCAAGGTGACGAGGGCTTGCTCGTGGATGCGCGCCAGTTCTAGCGTTGCTATCCCCAGGGCGACGGCCTGCCGTCCCAGACCCTGCGCTGCCAGCAGACGTGCGGGCGCGCCCGGCTGCAGGTGCGTGCGCAGCGCGGTCACATAATTTTGTGACAGCGTGATCAATCTTTGCTTCATAGTCGCATACTCGCGGCGCGTGGGCGGTTAAGAAAGCTTTATCTCCGCCTATTATCCGTCGCGCCACAGCCAATATCGGCCAATTCCGCCCGCCTTGCCATGGGGTGAACACCTAATGGTCACCGCCAGCTTTTCCGGCGATGCTGTGGGCTATGAAAAATAAAATCTTACTCGCCACGTTCCTCACCGCCGCCGTCTGCGTGGTCGGCTGTGACAAAGAAAAAACCACGGCCCAACAAATTGACCAGCTTAAAACCGAAACCAAACAAGCCGCAGCGGACATGAAGGATTACACCTTTGCGCAAAAGGAAGAATTCGTTAAGGCCATGCAGGGCCAGTTGACCGCGCTGAATCAAGACTTGGACAAGCTTTCCGCCAAGATTGACAGTTCCAGCGACGCTATCCAGGCCGAGGCCAAGCCCAAGCTGCAAGCCCTGCGCGACCAGGCGGCAAAATTAAACCAGCAGCTCGCCGATGACGCCAACGCCACCGAATCCACTTGGGACAGCGTGAAGACCGGCACCAAAAAAGCCTACGCGGCGATGGCGGCCAGTTTTGCGGACGCCCGCCAATGGGTGAGCGACAAGATTAAACCGTGAACCAAACCGACCCAACCAACCGAAAGATGTTAAAAATGAAATTATTCAAACCCTGCAAACTGCCGATCCTCATGGCCGCCATGCTGGCGGCGATGCCCTTGACCCAGGGCTGCGCCCTGTTGCTCCTGGGCGGCGTGGCCGCCGGGGCCGCGTATGGCACGGTGAAGTATGTCAACAACACATTGGAGGTGACCCAGGTAGTGTCCTTGGACAATGCGTGGGCGGCGGCCAACGCCGCGTTGAAGGAATTACAGATGCCGGTGACCGCCACCACCAAGGACGAGGCATCCGGCAAACTGGAGGCGCGCAACGCCAAGGATCAGCCCGTGTCCATCCAACTGATCCGGAAAACCGACAGCGTCACGGATATTCAAATCACCGTCGGCACCTTCGAAAGCGCGGGGAACCAGACGGAGGCCCAGCAAATCTATGAGAAGATGAAAGCCCGGTTCTGAACCGGCTACCGAACCATCCGGCCTGCATCACTGGTTGATGCAGGCCGGATTTATTTTCGGAGAGCCTGGTGAATAAAGCACGGTAGGGTTAGACCCCATAGGAGAAATCTGGTTCAGCGCGTATGGTCACTTTGGCAAGCGGTGGCAAACAAGTTGCCATCCCAATCGAAAGACAAATCATGCACCTCTTATTCTCCCCGGTTCTGGCCAGCGCACTCTACATCGGTGGCGGTTCAGTCGGCCTCTTGCTCGTCATCATCATTGTCGTTCTATTAGTTCGGTGAACGCCAATCTCTGGCTGCCGAAGACATTGCCACCCCATACTAACGGATACTCAATACCATTATGAAAACCTTATTCACTGCCGAAGCCATCTCCAAGGGCGGACGTTCGGGAACCATCCGCACGCCCGACGGATTGCTGGATGTCACTTTGGGAAATCCGCTGAAAGCCGGCATCGAGAAACGCGGCCCCAATCCCGAATTGTTGTTCGCGGGCGCGTATTCCGCCTGTTACCACGGTGCTTTGGTCAACGCGGCCAAGCAGCTCGGCACACCGATGACGGATTCCACCGTGCGGGCGCGGGTGAGCCTGATCGAGGATGATCAGGGCGGCTATCGGCTGGCGGTGGAGTTGCACGCGCAGCTTCCCGGCATCGACCGCGCCCAAGCGCAACGCATCATGGACGCCGCGCACCAGACTTGTCCTTATTCCAAAGCCTTGCGCGGCGACACCGCCATCACCTTGGTGGTGGACTGACCGGCTGGACCGGATTGAAGGAGCGAGAACTCTTTTGCCGTCATGTTGGCGGCGGATAAAACAAACAAACAAGACCAAAACATAAAATCATGACCACACTCGAAATCAAAGGCGACTGGAACATCACCAAGGGCAAGCTGAAACAGAAATGGGCGCAGCTCACGGATAACGACCTCCAATTCGGCGAAGGCAAAGCCGAAGAACTGGTGGGCCGGATTCAAAAGCTCACCGGCGAAACCCGGGAAGTGGTTGAAAACGCCATCAAGGAATACTCCGCCGCCTGCGGCTGCAAATAAGTTGCCGGCCGCCCCAAACCAGCCGCCTGTTCCAATGGGCGGCTGGTTTTTTTAGTAGGGTTACACCCCATGGCCTTGCCCCAAGCCATCCGCCAATCTGTCTTCAGTGCAAAAAAACATCAAACATCGAAACAAAAAAAACATGAAAACAAACTACCCCCTCACCCTCGCCCTCACTGCGGTCGCAATTCTGACCGCTGGCAACTCCCTGCGTGCCGCCGACACGGACAGCACCACGACCACCACGACCACCACCCAGTCCACTGTGACGACCCAACCTCCAAGCAGCGATTCGGGGCTGACCAACAATCTGACGGAGATTTACCAGAGCCACGAACTCTCCTTCGACGGGTTCGCCATGGGTTCCATGGGCAATTACACCTTGGTGCATCCCGCCATTGATCGCGTCCGGAACAACGGCCAAGGCGGGGCCGGCGTGGGCCTCAACTATTTCATCACCCGTTATGTGGGCGTGGGGGCCGAGGCTTACTCGCAAAACACCCGCGGCGTGTTCATTGACAACGCCTCCGTCAATTTGCTCTTGCGTCTGCCGCTGGGCGAGAGCGGCTTTGCCCCCTACCTTCAGGGCGGCGGCGGCCACCAGTTTGATGCCGCCAAGCTGTGGTTCGGTCAGGCGGGTGTCGGCATGGAATACCGCTTCTGCCACAACATCGGTATGTTCGTTGACGCGCGCGCGGTCTGGCCGAACGAAACCAAAATCTACGGCGTCGGCCGGGTCGGCCTGCAGTTTGCGTTCTAAAATACTTTCACGCCCAACGCCGGCGGGCCACCGCCGGCGTTTTTTATTGGGGCAATTCAATGGCGGTTCTCCCTCGGCCAAGAATCCCACGCCCGCGCCGGTCAAGACGAAGGCGGCGTGAGTTGCGGAACCGCGGCAGTGTAGGCCCGGCCATTTTGGCCGGGCTTTTTTTGGGGGCAGGAACCGTGCGCCCCGTGCTTACCCTGCCTTTTCTCAAAATAAAAACCCGGCGAACACCGGAGGAAAAGCGTTCACCGGGCGAGGCCGGCCAGGGATGAATTTTATTTCGTCCGCAGCTGGCAAATTATTTTCCGCGATACTTCGACGGGTTGCGGAGGCGATCGAGCCGCTCCGCTTCCAGCTCGATCAAGACCGTCTGCTGCTGGCGCGCTTTTAGCGCCGCCGCCAGCGTTTCGGGAAACCGATAGAAATGATCCCGCAGTCGCGCGCAGGCCTGACAGATGTTTTTTAACTGGTTCATTGGGCGTTCAAAATTCGCGCCGGCGCAGATTTCAGCCGGCGGTAAATTTGTTTCACGAAGGCATCGGCGCGAAATCCAGCCGGGCCGGCCCACGGTTCAAAGCCTTGCCCCCCATCCGCGACGAAATCGCCGCGCCGCACCAGTTCGTTCCATTTCAACCGGCGCAAACTTTTGGCAGCCACGGCGGGCAGCACTGACTGGGTTGCGCTCATCCGACGCTTTTGGGTTTTACGAGCAGCAAAATAATTCCGCCGACGAGCATGAGCGCGCCCGCCACCGGCGGAATAAAATGGCTGTCCGTGGTGGCAATGTGCAGCCCCAGAAAATTGATGGTCTGACCCGGGGTCGAGAAACTCAAACCGGAGTAAGCGAGAACCACAATGCCCAGTGTGATGAGCGAAACGGAGAAAATGGTTTTGGTATTCATAATACTTTGCGTCCGGAGATAATCCGCAGCAGCACCACCACGATGGCGATGACGAGCAGGATGTGAATGAAGCCGCCCATCGTGGCACCAGTCACCAGACCGAGCAGCCACAAAATAACCAGCACTAGCGCAATCGTGTATAACATAAAATTTTTCTCTCGTTTGATTGCTGGCGGGCGTTTGCGCACCCGCCAGCATTGGTTACTATCGATTTACTTCGCAATGTCCGGCGCGGCGATGGTCATGTTGTTGACCACGCTAATCACGCCGGTGATGTCCGTGGCGAGTTTGGTGACGAGGCTGCGTTCCGCGTCGTTCTTGGCGATGCCGCCCACCGTCACAACGCCGTCCGTCGTGGAGACCGTGGTATGCAGCGCGCTCGTTGAATGATGCGTGAGCAAGGACGACTTAACCTGCGCCGTGATGGACGCGTCATCAATCTTATCGCCGATGGTCGGCGCCGGCATGCCGGGCTTCGAGGTGATGGTCATCTCGTTGTTGACGGAAGCGACGTTGTCAATGTCCTTGGCATATTCGGTGGTGAGTTCCTTCTGCGCCACACTGTCGGCCACGCCGGACAAGGTGACGATGCCGCCGACGGTGCTAACGGTCGTGCCGCTCGCGCTCACGTTGCGATGGAACAACAGCGCGGTTTTCACTTTCGTGGTGATCCACGCGTCGGAATGTTCCGCCGGTTGGGTGCCGACCACGGCCAGTTGATCCTTCACACTCGTGACGCCGGGCAAACTCGTCACCGTATTTTCCGCGAGCGTTTTGTGCGACTCGGTGGCGACGGAGCCGGTCAGCGTGACGACGCCGTCTTTGGCTTCCACCTTGATGGAATCGTCCTTGAGGTAGGTTTTGAACACATAAGACTTCGCCGCCGAAGATTCGATGCGGTCGTCCGTGTCCGCCGCGCGCAGCGGTGAACTGGTGAGGAATAGGGTGCTCACGATAGTCGCGAGCGTTAGGGGATGGATGGTTTTCATTTTATTGCTTTCGTTTGTTTGTTTGTTTGTTTGCTATTTAACACTGAATACAGACTGACGGATGCGCCGGCCCTTTGCCATGGGGTGTAACCCTACCGTTCATTTTGATGACCGGGGCTGATCCTGCTAACTGATGGCGGCGTGGGCGCGGGTAAGCTGGAACGACGGCCAACTATAGAAAGAAAAAGCGCCGGCGGGTTACCGCCGGCGCAGGCATGGAAATAACTTCTATCTTACGGGGCGGGCACGGTGACGGTGCTGGACTGGACGGTCACGGCGCCCGAGGCGTTGCCGCCCGCGCCGGCAAACAGCCGGCCGTCCACCGTGGAACCGTTGGACACCGTGATGGTGACAAAGGCTAGGATGTTGCCCTTGAAAATGGAGGTGGTTCCCAAGGTCGCGGAACTGCCCACCTGCCAAAAGATGTTTTTCGCCTGGGCGCCGCCGGCCAGGACGATGCTCGTGCCGGAATCCGTGACGAGCGTGGAAGCCATCTTGAAGACGAACACGGCGCTCGCGTCGCCCTGGGCGTCGAGCGTCAGGATGGCATTGGCACCGGTTCCGGAGATGCCGGTTGAACTTCCGTTCACATAGAGCCCGGGGGCGAGCGTCAGCCCGCCCAGGTCTCCCGGCAGCGATATCGCATTGACCGAACGGTCCACGGCCTCGTTATAGGCGGCGAGCAAACTGGCTTGGGCCGCAATTACCGCCTGGTCGTTCACGTGGATGGTCCCGTTGATTTCCGAAGGAGGAATGCCCTGGGCGGAACCCGGGGACAGCCCGACGTCGCCATTGATCTGGTCGGCGCCGCCGCTGATTGCTGCAGTGGCCATGATCGCAAAAGTGGAAGCCGCGCCAAGCGGGATGGCTAGGAGATTCGCGTCCGCCTGCGATCCCGTGGTGAACGTCCAGACCACCTCGGCCGCCAGCGGATTGCCGGCCAGATCCGTGGCATTGGTGCTGATGGTATTGGTATAAGTGGTGTCGGGGGCAAGATTGGTGGCGGGAATGAAGGTTGCAACCTGGCTGGCGGCGTCATAGGTGACGGTTCCGGCCACGTTGGCCGAGCCCGGCCCGGTCACGGTGAAGCTGTTGGTGCTGATGGTGCCCGGATCCATGGGCTTGCTGAAGGTGGCGTTGAGTGACTGGTTGATGGCGACATTCGTGGCTAGATCCGTGGGGTTGCCGTTCAAGACGACGGGCGGGTTCGTGTCAGCCACCGCGCCGGTGGTGAAGCTCCAGACAAAGTTGGTGACCAGTGAATTGCCGGCCAGGTCTTGCGCGCCAGTAGTGATGGTTGCCGTGTAAAGGGTGTTGGTAGCGAGGCTCGCGGCGGGCGCGAACGTCGCCATGCCGTTGGCATAGCTGACGACGCCGGTTACGGACGTGCCGCCCTGCTGCAATTCAAAAGTGGTGTTGGTCAGCGTGGCCGGATACATCGCCTTGCTGAAGCTGGCGGCCAGCTTGCTGTTGCTGGCCACGCCCGTGGCCGTATTGGTCGGAATGGTGAAACTGACGGCGGGCAACGTGTCGTCGGTCGAGGTGCTCGTGGTGAAGCACCAGACAAAGTTGGTCGCCAGCGCAATGCCGGACAGGTCTTGCGCGCCCGTGGTGATCGTGGCCGTGTAGAATGTGTTGGTCAGCAGGCCCGTGGTCGGCGCAAACGTCGCCGTGCCGTTCGCATAGGTCACGGTGCCGCCAACCGTCGTGCCGGCCTGTTGCAGGACAAAGGAGGTGTTGGTGATGGTGGCCGGATCCATCGGTTCACTGAAAGTAGCCGTCAACTGGCTGCTGATCGGCGCATTCGTCGCCAGGTTCGCCGGGCTGGTGAGAGTAACGGTGGGCGCCGTGGTGTTGCAGGGGACGCCCAGCCCGCTGACGGTCAAAACGACGTTGTTGCCGCCGCCGTCCGCCAAGGCAATCGAATGAATATCCAGGACGTCCGGCACCCACAGAGGAAGTTCTATTAGGGACAGTCCGCCGTTTTTAGTTGACGTCTTCGCCCTAATAATTTCGCCGTTGATCATCAAGCTATAAACGGTGCGCGGGGTCAGCCCCGTGGCGGCTAGCTGAAATTGGGTGTTGTGCGCGCCGGCGTGGATAACCACCGCGCCGCGGGCCGCCGGCAGAAAACCGGTGTTGTCCATGGCAGCGTTGACTTCATATTTTCCCCGGGTGGGGTTGCCCAAAATTCCCCGCAACACGATCGTCTGGTTGCCATCAACCAAATCCAGTTCCCGGACATCGCACATGGGATCCAGCATAGCGGGAAGTGGGAGCGCACCTCGGCTGGTTTTCCCGTTGCTCTTTTGTTCGTAGTCAACATGTATCGCGCCCTTTTTGTCCGTCATCAAATTGGCGACGCCCGTCGCGACGGTGGCATCGCCGATGTAGGCCACCAGCCCATACATGGTGTTGGGCTGCAAATTGACTATCCGAATTAGCACTTGCTGGCTTCGGACATTGCCCCGTTGGCTCAATGTTTCATTGATTTTACCTTGGGCGTTGGAATCGCCGCCCGTGGGAGCCATCACTGTTACTGTGTCAAGCTGCATGACGTTATTTGCCATCTTGCCGGCAAACACGGTGCCAGCGGACACCGCCATGACAAACGCCAAACCGAAGGTGGCACTCCAGACCGTTCTCCATTTGGATTTACTCATGGTTGGCGTATTATTCGGCTTGATTGTTTTTATGGTAGTTCTTTCGGTTATTGGGTTTTGTTGTGTTGCTTTCATTAACATGGAAGGCACTTTGATGAATCCGAAGAAACTTTGCCATGGGGTGTAACCCTACCGTGAAGACTTGCGCGACTGAAGTTGGAACCCAAACCATGGCGGCAGAAATCGCGCCGTCGCCGCTGACTGTTTTATTGAAACAATACCGCGAACAGTATTTTGCCGCCGAAAATCCAGATGACCGCCGCCGCCGCGATGTAAGGGCCGTAAGGCATCCGCGACGACCATTCGCGCTTGCGCAGCAGAATCAGCGCGATGCCCACCACCGAACCGATGAGCGAACTCGCCATCAATGAAAACACCGCGCCCTGCCAGCCGATGAACGCGCCGATGGCCGCCATGAATTTCACGTCGCCTAAGCCCATCGCCTCGCGCGGCAGCACGACCTCGGAGCAAACCGTTTCGATGTGCGGCACGGTTTCGGGGTCAATTTCCTCGTCGCCGATTCTCAATCGGTGCGGTGACAGCCGCAATTTCACGTCGCGGTAACTGCGGTCAATCAGTTCCACCGTGCGCGCTTCCAGCACAATCGTGTCGCTCTGGCGGTAAAAGATTTCTTCGTAGGGAATTTCCTGGTCTGGCAGACAGAGCGCGGTTTCGGTGAAAATAACTTTTGCGCCGTCCGGCAATTTTATTTTTTGCCGGCCAAACAATAATTTTCCCAATCGCAGCACGGCATAGACGATGCCCGCGCCGGCGACGATGCCAAGCGCGCTTCGTTCCATCGCCACGCGCAAAGAATTTGTCCCGTGCAGTTGCGGCAGGAAAAAAGAAATCACGAAACCCACCACCGCGCCGCCAAGCGTAATTTCGTCTGGGATGATGAAATGCTCGAAATCAATGAACGTCGCCACAATCAGCCCCGCGAGAAAAAGACAATACACCGCTGCGATCCACGGCGACGCGTGGCCGAACGCCAGCCAGCACGCGAGAAATACCAAGCCCGTCAGCAGTTCCACCACGAAGTAACGCGGCGAAATGGGCGCGTCGCAGTTTTTGCATTTGCCGCGCAGCGAGAGCCACGTCAGCAGCGGCACGTTGAGGTAAAACGGAATGGAGTATTTGCAATGCGGACAATGCGACGGCGGCGAAACCACGCTCAAGTCCAGCGGCATCCGGTAAATGCAGACGTTCAAAAAACTGCCGACGATGCAGCCGAACGAAAAAAATACCAGCGACCAAAAATGAAACGGCACCAGCGCCCAGTATTGCGGGTTGAAAATGTTGTCAAACCCCATAAACGCTCCCTTCGACCGCGCGCCGCATCACGGCGACCGGCGCGGATTGACCCGTCCAAATCTCAAACGCCTTCGCGCCCTGATGCACCAACATCCCGATTCCATTGGCTGTTTTGCAGCCGGCGACTTTGGCGGCGACGAGCAATTTCGTCTCCGCCGGTTTGTAAATCATGTCGTAAACCGCGCGGGTCTGTTTCAGCGAAAATTGTTTTTCGTCGAGTGGCGAACCGTCCTCCGGCTTCAAACCAAGCGAGGTCGCGTTCAGCAATAAATCAATTTCCGTCTTCGGATAACCGACGGAAACTTTGACGGACGGAAATTGTTTTTTGATTTCGCCGGCAATCTCCTCCGCCTTGCTCACCGTGCGGTTGACGAGAAAAAGTTCCGCCACATTTTCCGCTGCGAGCTTCAACGCCGCCGTGCGCCCGGCACCGCCGGCACCGAGCAGAAGAACTTTTTTCCCGCGCAACTCAATCTGCAAATCTTCGCGCAACGAATTCGCCAAGCCGTCCGCGTCGGTGTTGAAGCCGATGGCGCGGCCATTTTCAAATTTGATCGTGTTCACCGCGCCCCAGGTTTTGGCCGAGGCGTCCAGTTCATCCACCATGTCCACCGCCAGCAGCTTGTGCGGCACGGTGAGATTGAGGCCGGCGAAATTCATCGCGCGTGCGCCCGCGATGGCGGCGCGGAGATTTTTCGGATCCACTTCAAAGGCGAGATAGCGCCAGTTCAGGCCGAGCGCCGCGAACGCCGCGTTGTGCATCGCCGGCGACGCCGAATGTCGGATGGGCGAACCCAGCACCGCGCACAGGCGCGTGGCGGCGTTGACGGAGGCTAAACTGGTTTGCGGCACGCGCAATTTATAAGCGGCCAGCGCGTGAGTTCAAAGCGCAAAGTCCGAAACCGTCCGTCAATAAAGCCACTTTTGAATGGCGCTGGTCGCGTCCAAAATCACGCCCTGTCGCCGGAACGCCCAGCACATGTAGCTCACGCTCACGAAATACGACGCCGGCACGCGGTTCGCCACGCAGATCTTCACGCCCAGCAGCGTCGTCTTGCCGCCAAAACCCATCGGGCCGATGCCGAGTTCGTTCGCGGTTTTCAAAATATCCTGCTCCAGCGCGTCGAGTTTCGGATTGGAATTGCGGTCGTCCAGCAGGCGGAGAAACTGCGTCTTGCTCAATTCGTAGCCCGTCGCGCGGTCGCCGCCGATGCACACGCCGAGCACGCCCGGCCCGCAGCCTTTGCCCTGCGCCTGCAATACCGCGTCGAGAATCGCCTTGCGGCAGCCGTCGAGATCGCGGTTGGCGTGCAGCGCGTCGTCCGGCAATGAGTATTGCGCGCCGACGTTTTCGCAGCCGCCGCCTTTGAGCGTGAGCTTCACGGAAATTCCCGGCGAACGATGCTGATGAAAATGAAACGTCGGCGCGCCCGGCCCGACGTTCGTGCCGTCGTTCTTGCCCGTAAGCGAATCCACCGAGTTCTGCCGAAGATAACCCTTCTTGGTCGCCAGCGTCACCGCTTCGCGCGCAGTTTCGGCAAAGGTGATCTGATCATAACCGACGGGCACATCGACATAAAACAACACGCTGCCGGTGTCCTGACAGATGGGCTGGGACTTGGTTTTCGCCAGCGCGATGTTTTGGTCAATGATCTTGAAGGCGTTGGCGGCGAGGGAATTTTTCTTCTCGTTCTCCAGCGAGGTGAGAATCGCGCGGTGGACATCGTCGGGAATCTCGGCGGACGTGCGGCGGATAAGTTCCACGAGTAAATCAAGGAGTTGGCTCATAAAAGTATGCGGACAGCGTAAGACCTCGCGGCGCAAGCGTCAATTGCGCGTCGTTGCGGACAAATCGGAGGGACGAGTTCCACGAGTCCCCAACATCAAAAATGGGACTCGCGGAACTCGTCCCTCCGAAAAAAACGCTTTCGCCAAGAAAAAAACACCGCCGGCGCAGGCCGGCGGTGTTTGCGAAGGCGGAAAGAATTTTAGTGCCCGGCTTTTTTCTTGGCGATGGTGTGCGTCGCGTGGCCGTAAAACGCCTCGGCGCATTCCATGAGCGTCTCGGAGAGCGTCGGATGCGGATGCACCGTCAGCGCGATGTCCTCGGCGGTCGCGCCCATCTCCATGCCGAGCACCGCCTCGGAAATCAGCTCGCCTGCGCCCGCGCCGCAGATGCCCACGCCGAGAATCCGGTCGGTGTCCGGGTCAATCAGCATTTTGGTCACGCCGTCCGTGCGGTCGAATGACAGCGCGCGGCCGGACGCCGACCATGGGAATTTGGCGACCTCGTATTTCACGCCTTTTTCCTTGGCCTCGGCCTCGGTCAAACCGCACCACGCGAGCTCCGGGTCGGTGAAGACGACGGCGGGAATGACAATGTTTTCAAATACCGTGTCCTCGCCGTGGATATTTTCCACCGCGATGCGCGCTTCCTTGTGCGCCTTGTGCGCGAGCAAAATTCCGCCGGCAATGTCACCGATGGCGTAAATCGCCGGATCATCCGTCTGCTGGTGGTGGTTCACTTTGACGAAACCCTTTTCGTCCAGCACCACCTTGGTGTTTTCCAAACCGAGGTCGGCGCTGTTCGGCACGCGGCCGACGGCGACGAGCACGCGGTCGTAAAGTTCGGTCAGTTTTTCGCCGTTGAATTCGGATTCAACTTTGATCTGTTTTCCGGCGGTGGACATTTTGGTCACGCGCGCCTTGAGCCGGATTTCCTTGAAAGATTTCTTCGCGTTCTGAACGACCGGCCGGGCGAGGTCGGGATCAGCGCCGGCGAGAATCGCGTCCAGCGCCTCAATCACCGTCACCTTGCTGCCGAGCGCGGAATAAACAAAACCCAGTTCCATGCCGATGTAGCCGCCACCGACCACCAGCAGCGTTTCGGGGATGTCCTCGACTTCGAGCGCGCCGGTGGAGGTCATCACGCGCGGATTGCCGAGGTCAAACGCCTTGGGCATCGCCGCGAGCGAACCGACGGCGAGAACGGCCTTGTCGTATTCGACAAACTGCTGGCCGTGCTCCGTTTCGACGCGCAATTTGTTCGAGCCTTGAAAATAGGCGCGGCCGGTGATGACCTGCACGCCGCGCATTTTCGCGAGCGTGGCCACGCCGCCGCCGAGTTTTTCCAAAATGGATTCTTTCCACGCGCGCAGCTTGGACAAATCCAGCGTCGGTTCCGTGAACGTGATGCCGCGATGCGCCGATTCGCGCGCGCCGACAATCTGGTGCGTCGCGTAAAGCAGCGCCTTCGAGGGAATGCAGCCACGGTTCAGGCACACGCCGCCGAGCCGCTTTTCGCGCTCGATGAGGATGACTTTCTTGCCCAGGTCCGCCGCGTAAAACGCCGCCGCATAACCGCCGGGGCCGGCACCGACAACCACAATTTCAGTTTTGATGGAATCCATACAATTAAATTTTAACGACGGCTTCGTCGAAGTTTTCAAACGCCTTGACCAAATCCACCGTGAACCGCGCGGCGCTGCCGCCGTCAACCACGCGATGGTCGTAGCTCAACGCCACCGGCGTCATCATGCGGATTTCGACTTTGCCTTCGCGCACGACGGGCTTCAGCGCGCCACGACCGAGGCCGAGAATGGCGACTTCGGGTAAATTAATGATCGGCGTGAAATGCGCGCCGCCAATCGCACCTTGGTTGGAAATGGTGAACGTGCCGCCTTTCATTTCGTCGGCGGTGATTTTCCGGTCGCGCGCTTTCGCGGCGAGCGATTCCAGTTCATTCGCCAAATCGAACAGGGATTTTTTGTCCACGTCGCGGATGACGGGAACCATCAGACCCTGGTCGGTGTCCACCGCGATGCCGAGGTGGATGTATTCCTTGAGAATGATTTCATTCGCCACCTCGTCGAGGCTGGAATTGAAGATCGGATGTTTCTTCAAGGTGTCCGCGACGGCCTTCAAAACGAACGGCGTGAGCGTAAGCTTGACGCCTTTCTTCTCGTAATCGGCGGCGAATTTTTTTCGCAGCTCGCCGAGCTTGGTGAAATCAATGTCGTCAAACTGCGTGACGCGGGCGACGGTGTTCCAGCTTTCGCTCATGCGGCGCGCGATGACCTTGCGCAATGGCGAAACCGGTTTTTTGAGGATCGGTCCCCACTGCGAGAAATCAACCGACACCGGCGCGGGTTTGGCCGGCGCGGCTTCCGCAACAACCGTCGCCGGACGCGCCGCCGCGCGCATCAAACGCGCGATGTAATTCTTCACGTCGCCGCCGGTGATGCGGCCGCCGGATTCGCTGCCGTGAATTTTCCGCAGATCAATGCCAAACTCGCGCGCCGCCTTGCGGACGGACGGCGAGGCGGTGGGATTTTCGTTCACGATTTCGTCCGCAGATTCAACGGCCGGTTCGTCATCCGCCGCTTCCAGCACCGGCGCAGCCTTGGCCACCGTTTTTTTCGCGGCAGGTTTCGGCGCTGGCGCAGCCGCTTCGGGTGCCGCCGCGACCGGAGCCGCGCCGTCGGCGATGGTGATGATTTTCTGGCCGACGCCGATGCGGTCGCCGTTTTTGACATGGATTTTTTCCACGACGCCGGCGCCGGTGGACGGAATGGAGGCCACGGCCTTTTCGTTTTCCAGTTCCATGATGGGCTGATCCTTGGCGACGATGTCGCCTTCCTTCACGAAAATGCCGACCACGACGCCGGAATCGGCGCCTTCACCGAGCTTGGGAAGTTTTACATCCATATTGAACCGGCAGTCTGCCGCAGAAGGGCACGGTTTTCCAGCAGGAAATTTCTTGCCGTCGCGTGGACAAATCTTGTCCTGCCCGCCGGCTCAACCTTTGTAGAGCGTGAAGGCGCTGGCGAGCAACAGCAATTGCGGGTTTGCCGCCATCTTGGGCAGCACCACGCGGACGCGCGAACGGTATTCGGCCAGGTGCTCGGTGAGCGGCCGCAGATTTTCCACCTTGTCCCAGTGAAGCTTGTTCAAATCGAGCACGAGGCGGTTTTTGCTGCGCGCCAGCGAATCGCGGAGGCGTTGTCCCAATCCTTCCGCATCCTTGGCGGACAGCGCGCCTTCGAGCCGCATCCAGACTTGTTGCTTTGCGTGCTGCAGCTCGACTTTGACGGAAAAATTCGGGCTGGCCATCTTGGCGTGAAATTCCTCCCATAGATGAAATTTGCTCCAGCTCTTTTCCGGCAGGCGATAGGCCGTGCGCTGCAATTTCGGATGCTGGAACAGATCGAACTTCAGGGTGAACGCCGTCCACGCCGCCGCGCCGACGGCCATGACGGACTTGATTTTTTGCGCGAGCGGCGGCCGGCCGAGCTCCGCGTGCAGTCGCTTTTCCAAATCGCCGATCCATTTCCGCACGGTGGCGTTCGGGCCGAACAATCTGCCTGCGAGAAACACCGGATACGCAAAACGCAGTTCGTCCGCGTAGTATTGCGCCTTCTGCCGCAAGACCGGGTTCGGCGAATCCTTGAGTTTCAGGTAGCCGAGAAAACGGCCTTCCAGCACGCGGTAAATGCTCGGGCCAAGCCGTTGGAAATCCTGCTCGAAACACCACGTCTGGATGTCCTCGATCTGCTTCGGCGACAGCGTCGGATGCTTGATCATCGTGCGGAACCCGTCCGCGCGGCGGTAAAACAAATCCTTGTCTGTCGTGTAAACGTCCTGCAACAAATTCTCCTTGATGATGCGTTCGTAGAACGGCGTGCCGGGCACCGGCCCGTAAATCAGATACTGCCCGAGCGCCGGCTTGAGCTTCATCAGGCCGTCCAGTTCCTGCGCGACGATTTCCGGCGTCTGATAATCAAACCCAACAATCATCGAGGCCAAAATGGTGATGCCGTGCTCGCGGAACTCGGTGAGAATCTCGTCCACCGGCCGGCCCTGCTGCTTGGCATAGCCCGAGCGCGTGCCTTCGTAGCCGATCCAAAATCCGTCAATGCCCATCTCCAAAATTTCCTCGACGGTGTATTGGCTGATGGCCTTGATGCTGGAGAAGGCGAAGATGGAAGGCTTTTTCTTGTTCTGCAAAACGCAGTCGCGAAATTCCATCGCGCGTTTTTTGTTCAGGAGAAAATCCTCGTCAATGATCAAAAACACCAGATCGGGATCGAGGTCGAAATAACGTTCCACCACGTTGTAGATGTCGCGCCCGGTCGGCAGCAGCTTGATGTGCTGGCGCGAAAAGAAATGCGACGTGCAGCAGAAATCGCAGCCGTTCGGACAACCGAGGCCGGCAAAGATTTTTCCTGTGCCGGAAACTTCCCAGCCGAACACCTTCAGCTTGCTCACGATCAACGGCTGTTTGTAAGGCATCGGAATTTCCGGCTCTGCCAGCAGCCGCCGCATGAACGTCACACCTTCCTCGCGGCAGAAATAATCGCCATACGGTTTCAGCACTTCGTCCTTCAACACCGTGCCGTAGCCACCGAGGACGATTTTGCTGTTCGGCGCATATTTGCGGATGAGCGCGACCGTCTCCTTCATTTTGTGCATCAACGCCATGATGAACGAAACGCCGACATAGTCGTAGCCCTTCTTGAGTTCCTTGATCAGTTCGCGCTTCGACGGGTATTGCAGCACCACCGTCGGCACGTCCAGATTTTCCGCGATGTAGTCCAGCCCGAACTGGACATTCACCGTGCGCGGGCTGAAAATCCCCTGCGCGCGCGTGACCTGACGGTAAAGCAGCTCGTAGCCGACGGACGAGGCATCGCCATATTGCGGCCCCATCGGACGACAAACGCTGGTCAACAATACTTTTTTGCTCATGATTTTTGAAACGGTGTTTCTACGGACAAGATGAAATCGCTGCACGGCGCTCGGAGGAGGCTGGCTGGGACGGTAACAACTCGACTGCAATAAATCTCTGCCGAATACCGCCGAAAGTCAAAGCGGGAATCCGCTTATTTCCCTTGTAATATAAGCATATTTTGCACAAACCCAATCATGCAAATTTGCCCATTTATGGAACTGAAACTGCTGGCTTCAGCGGAACGACAGCATCACCTTGCTGCCGTTGCGGCGCAGTTCGTCTTGCTTGAGGAACAGCCGCGCCGCCGTCACCTTGCCGCTTGCCAGCAGATAGGCCTGCACCGTCTTGGTGCGGTTGGCGGCGAGCGTTTCCAGATCGCCGTCGTTCACTGGGAAGGTCACGAGCAAGACCGCCTCGGTCGGATCGGGCGGCGGCAGCAGTTTGGTCTGATAGGCGGCCGTGCCGGTTGTGTTTATTGTCTGGCTGCCCGAACCGGATTTCAGCTTGGTCGCGCCTTTTTCAAAAACGATTTTGCGCGGCAACACCTGCGCGGCGTAGGCGACGAGATTGGAATTGGCGGCAACAAGCTGCGGCGTGATTTTCCCGTCGGCGACGGCCTCGGCGTAAATTTTCTTCACCCATTTGGCGCGGACATCCGGCGTGAGGACAAGCGCGTCCACGCTGTTCGTGGCCTGCTCGGATTTGCGGAGCTTCATCCAGATGCGCGTGCGGATTTCCCGGTCGAGCGCGGCGCGCTGCAAACCTTCGCGGTCGCCGTCCGCGTCCACGCTGCCGGCGATTTCCAGGTTCAATGCCGGTCGCGCGTAAAGTCCTTTCAGCAGCGAATCCAGTCTCGTCTTGTCCGTCACCGTCAGCTCCGCGCTGCCGGGCGCAAAATCCTGCTGGCCGAGTTCCTCGCCGCCGCCGCCAAACACCGCACCCAGCAGCGAGAACGGCGACGTGGCGACCTTCACCAAAATGTTTTCGATGACCCGCACCACCACTTTGCCCACGCGGAATTTCGGGTCGTTTAAATCGCCCTGGATCGGCACGTCTAAAATTATTTTTCCCTCGCGATCCTTCAACAGCGCGATGGCAAGGCGCACCGGCAGGTGCGTCGCGTCCGGGCTCTCCACCTTGTCGCCGAAATTGAACTGGTCGAGCGTGATGACATTTTTGGAATCCAGTTTCTTGCCGACAATCTCATACGCGAGGTCGAGGTTCAGCTTGCCCTCGGCGATCTGGTAACCGGCGAACTTGCCGGCATACGCGCTGGCCGGCGTCAGGTCCACATCCGCCACGGAAATTTTTATGTTGTTCGTCTGCGTGCCGCTGAACGGATTGATGTTGCCGGTGATGGCGACCGGGCCGGCGCCGTCCACCTTCGCGTGCAAATCCAAATCGGCGTGCTGAAGCTGTTCGGATGAAATACCGGAAATGTTTCCGTTCACGTCCTGGATCGTCATGTTCACATTCGGCTGCATCGAGCGGTCGCTGAAGCTGACGACGGTGTTCGTGATGACAATCGCGCCGACGGCAAACTGCGGCAGCGGCGCGTTCGTGCCGGCGGCCTTCGGTGCGGCGACGACATTCGTGGCCGGAGCGTTCGTGTTCGTCAGGCGCAGTGCATTGAGCAGATTAATGGTCTTGTTTGTCTCAATGACCAGCCGCGCGTAGGCGTTGTCCACGAAAATTTCCCGGATGGCGACGGCCTGCGGGTTCAGGTTCGCGTCAATGCCGTTGAACTGGAGCGAATCCCATTTCAACAAATCTTCGCCCATGACGCCGTCCACCGTGCGGAAATTGTCCAGCCGCGCGTCGCCATGAAACGTCACCTGCGGCAGCTCGTTTTCCGGCGTCGCGAGGCTGACCTTGCCGTGCAATCCAACTTCGCTGCCAAGAATAAACAAATTCACCTTCGGTTCCAAATACGGGTCAAGCGTGCCGAGATCGAGCTTGTCCAAATCAATCTGGATGTCTGCCGTCGGCGGCAGCAGCGACGCGCTGACCGCCGTCTTGAAGGAACCGTTCGTGTTCCAGCGCAACGAAAGTTCCGCCGTGAGGTTCGTGCCGGGCAGGTTGGAAATGTTTCTGGCCGTGAACGCGATGTCCGTCAGGTCGAGCCGGGCCGGGCGCGAGTTCACGCGGTCTTCCAGATGCACTGCGCAGTTCGTGATGTCCACCGCGCTGACGGCACCGCGCCACTGGTTTGTGCTTTCCATCAGCATCGCCACGGCGTTGGTGACGGAGCGCAGCAGCAGCAGGATGCCGTCGCCCGCCGCCGCGTCCGGCACGGACGGCTTGGCCAGCTCGACGACGTTGATGGCGGCGTTCGTGTCGCGGCTCAAAAACAGCTTCGCACCGTCGGCGCTGATGGAACCGACCGTGGCCGTGTGCGCCTGCAAGTCCGCGCTCATCCCGGTGACGGCGAAGACCGGCAGCTCCGCGAGGTTGTTGCTCTCGCCGGGCGCGCCCAGCTTGAAATCGCGCAGGCCAAACGCGGTGTCGTTCACGGACGCGGTGAGCTTGCCGGCGTCCAGCGCGAACTTGTAATTCACATCCAAAGCAATCGCGCCGTCGCGGATCTCAAACTTCACGAAGTCCTGATACAGCGGCGCGTATTTGTTCAGCGCGAAATGGAACAGCTTCAGCTCGCCCTCCGACCGCAGCGGCGAGAGGTAGAAGAAGCCGCGCCACGAAATCGTCTCGCCCGCGTCCGTCGTGCCGGTGAAGGCGTAGGGATTCTTGTTATCCGGGTCGGTGCGGAAGTTGTCCAGCGTGATGTCCAGCGGGCCGAGCGTGCGCTTGAACGGCGTGCGTGGCGAGAAGTCCGCATACGCCGCCACCGCCCCGCCGATGTGCAAGCGCCCGATGTGCAGCGCCAGCGGCTTGGACTCCGTCTTGGCGGCCGGCGCGGCGTTGGTGGAAAACTTCGTGATGAGGTCGGTGAAATTGAAAGTGCCGTCCTTGTTCATCTGCACGCGGACATATGGCTTGGTCGTGCTGATCTCCTTGAACACCCACGCCTTGCCGAAGAACGACGACAACTGGAAGTTCACATAGACCTCGTCCCACGCGACGAACGGCTGACCGTCCGGGTCCTTGATAAGCAGGCCGTCCACCGTGGCGGAGAGCACGAACGGGTTCACCTTCACCTTGGCGATGGACACCTCGCGGCCGAGTTGCGTGGAGAGCTGCTTGACCGCGATATGCCGGATGATGGGCGGCAGGATGAGGAAGCCAGTGACGGCGTAAAACAGCAGCAGGCCGAGCGCCCAGGCGGCGGTTCTTTTTTTGTGCGTGGAAAGAAATTTCAATGCCTTCATAAATCCTCTGCCCAACAGCATCCAATCAAACGGCAGAAACGTCAATTCGAGATAGGCCGATCAAGGCAAACTTGGCCACAGTTCCCGACGACTTCAGTAACCTTGTAACCTTTGGTGATGCGTTCGGCCGGCACACAATCCAGCGCGTTTGATGACACAGCGTCTAGGAGCGCTTTTCTGAAAATCTGCCAATGCTTTCTTGGATGGAAATATCACGGTGCCAGCGCATGGCCGGCCACAGTGCAGGTCGGCACCGCCTCCACGCTGTTGATGAAATACGTCCCGCCGTCGGGGCACAGGGGAAAAACGCCGCCCTTCAGATATGGCAGCAGGTCCTTCACGGTCGGCATGGCGTCCACGGCCTTGTTTTTTTCCAACGCCCACTGCTGCTTCGCGCCATCAATCTGCCGGAGGTTGTTGATGCAGGTGTTGCGGTGGATGATGGCGAGGCCGGCGTCGGTGACCAGCCGGTTCTCGGTCTGGAGCTGTTGCAGGTGATCCTGCTGCAACTGGAGCGCCGTGCGCGCGGTGGCGAGCTGCTGAGTAGTCTGGCCTAGCTCGGCCACCAAATCGTCAATCGCGGACTGTGCCTTGGCGAGCCGGTTGGTGTAAATCTCGTTCTGCTTGCGCAGCCGCAGGATTTCCGACGCCTGCAAACCGGTGTTGGAATTTTTTAGGTCGTCCAGGTCTTTTTGCAACTGACTCGCTTGGAATTGCGCCGCGCGCAGGTCGGTCTGCGCCGCCTCCTTCTCGCGGACGGCGCGGAAAAGCAGGATTTCCGCCACGAGCATCAGCGCGAGGCACAGCCAGGCGAACCAGCGTTTGAGATTCATGGTGGGGCAGTTGTCGCGCTTTTGGAGGGCGGCGTCAAATCAGAAATGCGCGGCCCGCGCGGTGGCCGGGCGGTTTTATTTTTGCCAGCGGAGCAAAGTTGGTGCAAATTGCTTCAGCGATGGCCACCAAGCCGAAATTTCTTCAGGGTCAGCTGCTGCTCGACAGCGGGCAGCTCGGAGGTTCGTTTTTTCAACACACCGTCCTGCTCGTCTGCAAGCACGACGCCGAGGGCGCGTTCGGCCTCGTCCTCAACCGCACCGTCGGCAAGACCGTCGGCGATCTGATCATCGCCGACCTGCCCGAAACGCTCAAGACCGCGCCGCTGTTCCTCGGCGGCCCGGTGCAGCCCGGCGCCTTGAGTTACCTGCACACCGACAGCTTCATTCCCGACGCCGACGTGCTGCCGAACCTCGCGCTCGGCCATTCGCTCGACGACCTGCTGGAGATTGGTGAGGCCTTTTCCGCGACGAAAAAAGTGCGGATGTTTGCCGGCTACTCCGGCTGGAGCCCCGGCCAGTTGGAAAGCGAAATGAAACGGAAATCGTGGATCACCTTTCCCGCTTCGCTGGAATTGGTTTTTGAAACGCCGCCGGAACAGCTCTGGCAAAAAGTTTTACAGAGCAAGGGCGGCTGGAAAAACCGGCTGCTGGCGCAGACGCCGGAGGACTTGTCGTGGAACTGAAAACCATGAAAAATAAATTTGTGGCTGACGGCTTCCGCAGATTCATGCGGGCAAGGAGACAAGTCGCCTCCCCGGAAGCCATCGAAGCTAAATTCGCCGCCGAACTTGCCTGCGCCAGGCCAGACGAGAAAGCCGGGATTCGGGAGCGGATGGCTCAGGAATTATTGCGCCGCGAAAAAACCGCCAACCACCGGCCGTCCGCCGGAACTTTGTGGTGACTTCAATTCGGTTCGGCTTCCACGCAAAGAAAAGTCGTTTGCGCCGCCGCTTTAATTTCCACGCCTTTCAAGCTCGCGGGAATCAAGCCGAACTGGCCGGGCGACAAACGGATGGAAATTTTGCTGGCCTCGTCAATCACTTCCGCCGCGCCTTTGACGACCGCGATGATCCGCAACAACTGCCCCGCCAGCACGAATGATCCGGCGTTTTCAAACACCATTTCCTGCACGTTGAACAGCGGGTCTTGGACGAGATGCCGGTATTTGAACTTCGGTGCCTCGTTGTATTTTGCCGGCACAAGCTTCGGCTCGAAGTCATTAAAATCAATGCTGGCGAGCGATTGCGCGATGTGCAGTTCGCGCGGCTGGCCGTCCAGGCCGACGCGGTTCCAGTCGAAAACACGGTAGGTCGTGTCGGAATTCTGCTGGATTTCAAAGATCACCAACCCGTCGCCGATGGCGTGGACGTGGCCGCTGGGCAGAAACATCGTGTCGCCAGCTTTGACCGGGATGCGGTGGAAACAATCCGCCACGCTGCCGTCGGAAATCTTTTTCTCAAACTCCGCGCGCGTCACGCCGCGCTTGAGGCCGACATACAAACTCGCGTCCGGCGCGGCGTCGGCGATGAACCACATTTCGGTCTTCGGCTCGCCTTTCAGTTCGGCGGCCTTGCTGGCTGGCGGATGGACTTGCAGCGACAGTTTTTCGCGCGCGTCGAGAATTTTGCAAAGCAGCGGAAATCGGCCGGCCGCCGCTGGTTTGGCGTCACCGAGGATTTCCGCCGCGTGGTTTTCCATCAGCCAACGCAAATCTTTGCCGGCGAGCGAACCGTTGGCGATGACGCTGGCGTCGCCGGGCCGGTCGGAGATTTCCCACGATTCACCGGTGGGCTGGCCGGCGGGAATTTTTTTGCCGTAAAGCCGTTCCAGTTCGCGTCCGCCCCAAATCCGATCCTTAAAAATCGGCCGGAAAACAAAGGGATAAAGCATGGTCAGGCGGTGACGGCGGTTGGCACTGACTTGGCCGGCTTCATTTCGGCGGCGTCATCGGCCTTTTCGGTGAAATGGCCATGGGCGCGAAATTTTTCGTAGCGCTTCTTCAGGCGCTCCGGCACGGACAGCGCGAGGATTTCTTCGAGGTGCTTGAGCAGGTGCGTTTTCAAAGTTGCGGCAATGGCGGCCATGTCCGTGTGCGCGCCGCCCAGCGGTTCGGGCACGATTTCGTCCACCAATTTCAGTTCCAGCAAATCTTTCGCGGTGATACGCAGCGCGGCGGCAGCCTTGGCGGCGTTGGCGCGATCTTTCCACAAGATTGCCGCGCAGCCTTCAGGACTGATGACGGAATAATAGGCGTTCTCCAAAATCAAAACCCGATCGGCCACGCCAATGCCGAGCGCGCCACCGGAACCGCCTTCACCAATGACGGCGGTGATGACCGGCACTTCGAGCAGCATCATCTCGCGCAAATTGACCGCGATGGCCTCGGAAATGTGTCGCTCTTCCGCGCCGACGCCGGGATACGCGCCCGCCGTGTCAATCAAGGTGATGATGGGCAGGCCAAATTTGTTAGCGAGCCGCATCAGGCGGAGCGCTTTGCGGTAGCCTTCGGGATGCGCGGAGCCGAAGTTGCGTAAAATATTTTCCTTCGTATCGCGGCCTTTTTGCGTGCCGATGACGAGCACATGGTGCCCACCGAGCCGGGCAAAACCGCAGACCATCGCGCGATCCTCGGCAAACAGGCGGTCGCCGTGCAGTTCTTGGAAATCGGTGAAGGTTTTTTCGAAATAATCGAGCGTGTAGGGCCGGCGCGGATGGCGCGCGAGCTGGACACGCTGCCAGGGAGTAAGATTCAGGAAAATCTGCCGGCGCGTTTCCTCAATCTTCTTCTCGATAATCTGGATTTCTTCCTCAAAGCTGATGCCAAGCGAATGCTTCTCCGGATGCGCGCGGAGTTCGTCGAGCTTGGACTGCAGTTCGAGGATGGGCTTTTCGAAGTCGAGCCGGTGTTTCATACGTTGTGGAGAATACGCGTTCGCGGCCGTTCAATCAATTCTTAATCCCGCTTTCGGTTCGGATTGAAAAACTGTTTATGACCAGCAGATAACCATAAATAGCGAAAGGCCGGACTTGCGTCCGGCCTTTGCGATGATGAGGCTGAATACGCCTTCACCGAGGCGCTCAGAAGGGCGGTGCGACCAACTTGGGGTCGCTGTCCGAGCCGCACCGCAAGCGCAACCTCTACGCCAACCCTAAACGGACAGCGAAATTTTCAAGCAACTGCCTATCTATGACGTTGCCGCCAGAAAAAGGTTCAAATAATTTTCAAAAATCTTTCCGACCGCCAACACCTTTATAGATACCTAAATAACCGTTTGGTTACAAGTTAAAAATGCGCGCCACCGGAAAATAATTTGCCGGTTCGCGGAACGGCCAGGATCCGGGCAGCCGGGCGGGCGGCAAATGGGGGAGCAATGAGGTTTGGGATTCCCGCTTATTTTTCCGAGTGTTTGCTCAAATCATCCGGCATCAGTTTCTCGTTGATGCGTTTGGTTTCAACCAGGCGTCCGTCGGCGTCGTAGCGCAGCTCGATCACCCAGCCGAAGACGTCTTCCGGCCACTTGGCCTTGGGAATGACCGCTGCCGGATCGGCGCCGAGCGCGCGCACCAGCGCGGGAATTTCGCCGTGATGCCACGCGATCAAAATCGCCTGGCCATGCGGTCTGAAATGAATTTCATTGGCCAACTCCTGAAAATCCTTGTCCTTGAACCGGCTGTCAATGGCAAGTCCGAGCGCCTGCCTGGTCGGTTCAATGGTGAGGCGCGGGCGATGGCTGCCTTTGGAATCGGCGGCGGCGAAGATGTAGCTGAATTTCAACGGCAGCCCGTCCGGTGTGTTTGTGAAATTCTTGAAATAATTCACATAGGCCTGGGCGCGCACCTGCCCGGCGGCGGACAAACCATAGCCGCTGTCCGGCTTCTCGGCGTGGCGGACAATAAGGATGACCGCGTTCTTCAGCGCGCTGAATTTTTCATCAGCGAGCGGCTTGGCAAAAATGGTCGTTGGAATTGCCAGCGCCAAAAACCCGCAGAGGAGCAGTTGGAATTTCATCCGCATTTTTACTTTTTTACTATTTTATCACCTGTGGCTCATGCCATTCATGGCCAAGTTGCGCCAACAAATCGTCGGCGGCAATCGGACCCCACGTTCCGGCGGCGTAAAATTCGCGGTTCGTCAGTGGTTTGTTCTCCCAGCCTTTGCGGATGGAATCCACAATCTGCCACGCGGTCTCGACTTCGTCGCGGCGGATGAAGAGCGTCGCGTCGCCGGCGATGGCGTCGAGCAGCAGGCGTTCGTAAGCTTCGGGCGTGTAGGCGCCAAACTCGGCATTGTAGCTGAAGTGCATCCGCACGGGCCGCACGCTGGTGCCGATGCCGGGAACCTTGCCGTTGAAGTGCAGGGAAATGCCTTCGTTCGGCTGGAGGCGCAGCGTGAGCGCGTTGGCGTCGAGGTTTTGCCCGCACTGCGCGGCGAACAAAACGCTCGGCGTGGGACGAAATTGAATCCGCACTTCGCTGGCGCTTTGCGGCAGATTTTTGCCGGTGCGCAGATAAAACGGGATGCCGCTCCAGCGCCAGTTGTCAATGAGCAGCTTCATGGCGACGAAGGTTTCGACGTTCGAGGCCGCATCCACCTTGGGTTCCTGCCGGTAGCCGGGGCGTGGCTGGCCATCCACCGCACCGGCGAAGTATTGGCCGCGCACGACCTGTTTGGCCACGTCGGCAGGCGTGAGCGCGCGAATGGACTTGAGCAGCTTCACTTTTTCGTCGCGGACAGATTCGGCTTCCAGCGATACCGGCGGCTCCATCGCAATGAGCGAAAGCACTTGCAGCATGTGGTTCTGCACCATGTCGCGCAGCGCGCCGGCTTCCTCGTAATAACCGCCGCGCTCGCCCACACCGAGTTTTTCACTGACCGTGATTTGGACGTGATCCACGGATTCGCGGTTCCAGAGGCGCTCGAAAATGGAGTTGGAAAAACGAAACATCAAAATATTCTGCACCGTTTCCTTGCCGAGATAATGGTCAATGCGGCAGACCTGCGACTCGTGCGCGAAGCGCGTCAGCTCGGCGTTTAGCGCGTGCGCGGACGCAAGGTCGTGGCCGAACGGCTTCTCCACGACCAGCCGCTGCCAGCCATGTTCGCCGTTTTCGCGATGTAACAGTTTCGCATCATGCAATTGTTGGACGACTGCGCCAAACTGGCTGGGCTGCGTGGCGAGGTAAAACAAAAGGTTTTTCCGCAGCGGCGCGCTGCCAAAGGAAGTCAATTGTTGCTCCAATTTTTGATACGCCGACGCGTCGGTCAGATCGCCGACGCAATAAAATATTTTCGCGGAAAAATCTTTCCAGACCTGCTCGTCCACCGGCTTCGTGCGGGAAAACTGGTCGAGCGCCGCGCGTAATTCCGCGCGCCACGATTCATCCGTCTTCTCGCGCCGCGCGAAGCCGATGATGCGGAACGCCGGCGGCATCTGTTTGTCTTTGGCAAGATGATACAGCGCCGGAATCAGCTTGCGCGCCGTCAGGTCGCCGCTCGCGCCGAAGATGACGATGGTGCACGGCTCCACCGGTTTGCGCGTCTCGCTGAGGTTGCAAACCGTCGGCTCATCGTGTTGTTCAGAATAACTCATGGGGTGAACAATGGCTCACCGTGCTGAAAAATTCAACCCGGTAGTGCTCAGTCTGGCGAACTGCAAAGCTTTTTTCACTCGCTTCCGCAAAATTCTTTCCGCAAAATCACCCCGCGCGAGCATGAAAGCAAAAATCATCATCACACCAAAAAAGGCGGTCGTTGACCCGCAAGGCATCACCGTCAAAAAAGCCCTCGAACACATGGGCTACACCGGCGTCGTCGGCGTCCACATCGGCAAGTATATCGAGATTGACCTTGCGCCCGGCACGGACAAGGCGGCGGCGAGCAAAGCCTTGAACGACGCGGCGCACAAGCTGTTGAGCAATCCGGTGATTGAAGACTACAAGTTGGAGATTGAATGAATCTTTAGCCACAGAGGCGCAGAGGCGCAGAGAATCTTCTGAATTGGTTTTCTCTGTGTCTCGGTGACTCGGTGGCAAAATTGTTTATGAACTTTGCTGTTTTACAATTCCCCGCCAGCAACTGCGACCAGGACGCCGTCCACGCCGTGCGCCTGCTCGGCCATTCCGCGCGGCTCGTCTGGCACAAGGACGCCTCGCTCGGCGACACCGACTGCGTTATCGTGCCCGGCGGCTTCAGCTACGGCGATTATCTGCGCTGCGGCGCGATCGCGCGGTTCAGCCCCGTGATGCAGGCCGTGAAACAATTCGCCGACAACGGCGGCCTCGTCCTCGGCATCTGTAACGGCTTTCAAGTCCTCACCGAAGCCGGCCTGCTGCCCGGCGCGCTCATCCGCAACCGCGATTTGCAATTCCACTGCGAAAACATTTTCCTCAAGACCGCCACGAACGATTCGCCGTTCACCAGCCAGATTCCGCCGGGAAAAATTCTCCGCGTGCCCATCGCCCACGGCGAAGGCTGCTATTTTGCCGACGAAGAGACGCTCGCGAAGCTCAAGGCCAACAACCAGATTTTGTGGCAATACTGCGACGCCACCGGAAACCTGACCGACACCGCGAATCCCAACGGCGCGCTGCAAAACATCGCCGGCATCTGCAATGAAAAGCGCAACGTGGCCGGCCTGATGCCGCATCCCGAACGCGCCTGCGAACCGCTGCTCGGCAGCGACGACGGCAAATGGATTTTCGAAAGCATCTTCGCCGCGCTCAAAAACAAAACCGTCGCGCAAGCCGCTTAAACAAATGCTTTGGTCATCGTCAAAACAATTTCTCGACGAACCGTTCGAGAAAGAAGATGAGCTGGAAAAGGCAGTGATTGAACTTGCCCGCCCGCTCTTTGGTGATGCGCGTTTCTATCTGGATGTAAAAAAGAAAATTGGCGGAAAAGGAAAAATTCAAAACATTCCCGACGGCTACTTGCTCGACCTCTCATCCAGAGTTGAGCCGAAGCTTTACGTCGTCGAGAACGAATTGGAAACGCATGATCCGCTGGAACACATCGCGCTCCAGATTCTGAAGTTCTCTCTTTCGTTTGAGAAATCGCCTCAACAGGTAAAGAGCATCGTCCGCGATTGCCTAGCCAAAGATAAGGCAGCCTTTGATAAATGTGCGAAATATGCCGTCAACAACGGCTATGAGAATGTTGATCTGCTGTTGGAAAAAATCATCCACAAGCCAGATGCCTTCAATGCGTTGGTAATTATTGATGAAGCATCCGAAGAACTAAAAAAAGTTTTGTGGAGTCGTTTCAAATTTCCTGTCGAAATTTTGACTATCCAACGCCACTCGACTTCGAGCGGAGAGCGGATGTATCACTTCGAGCCGTTCCTAAACGAGATTGGTGGTCAGATTGATGCGATTCAAGGACAGGGAACATCTTCAATTTCCACGATTGACCCATCCAACTTGGACACGGTTGTTGTTCCAGCTCAAGATGAAGGTTTTGAGGAAACTTTCATTGGGGAGAATCGTTGGTATCAGATTCGGATTAATTCGAGCATGATTCCAAAGATTAAATATATCGCGGCTTATCGCGTTGCTCCAGAATCTGCAATCACGCACATCGCGGCTGTTAAAAGTATTGAGCGTTGGAAAGACACGGCAAAATACGTTTTGAATTTTTCCGAACCAGCCAAGGCAATCGGCCCGATTAAATTACTTCCAAAACCGACTGGAAAAGTTAAAGCGCCTCAAGCGCCGCGTTACACTTCATTTGAACGCTTGATGAAAGCAAAGAATTTAGACGAAGCATTTTGATTTCCATGGCCGAACGTGGCCGTTATGAAAACAAAGACCGGAATTGATGACCGCGAAATACGCGAAATACGCGAAAAGGATTTTTGCCTGTTTGTTCGTGTGGTTCGCGGTTAACGGATTTTATGAGCACCGACATTCTTTACAAAGACGAGAGCTATAAGATTGTCGGGGCATGCTTCGAAGTTTATCGCGAGAAAGGCTGCGGGTTTCTCGAAGCGGTTTATCAGGAGTGCATGGAAATCGAATTGCGGCTGCAAGGCATTCCGTATGTGCCGAAGAAGCCGCTTGCGCTTGAATACAAAGGCTGCCCGTTGCGCTCAACGTATGAGCCGGATTTTATTTGTTACGAAAAAATTGTGCTGGAATTGAAAGCTGTGACTGAACTCACGGACGAGCATCGGGCGCAGGTTCAGAATTATCTCAAAGCCACCGGGCTGAAGTTGGGATTGCTGGTGAACTTTGGGCATTTTCCGAAAGCGCAAGTTGAACGAATCGTGGCCGAACGTGGCCGTTATGAAAACAAAGACCGGAATTTATAACCGCGAAATACGCCAAATACGCGAAAACAGAAAAGGCATTTTGGTTTTGCCTTGTTCGCGTATTTCGCGTGGTTCGCGGTTAAAGAATTTTTCGTTTTAAATTTTATTACTTTATTTTTGTCATGACCGAACCCGCCATCACCCCAGAGTTGGTTGCCAAGCACAACCTCACGCCGGAAGAATACGCCCACGCCGTGGAAATCCTCGGTCGCACGCCGAGCTACACCGAGCTCGGCATCTTTTCCGTAATGTGGAGCGAGCATTGCAGCTACAAAAACACCAAGCCACTGCTCAAAACCTTCCCCACCAAGTCGCCCAAGATCCTCGTCGGCGCGGGCGAGGAAAACGCCGGCATCATTGACATCGGCGACGGCATCGCCATCGCGTTCAAAATCGAGTCGCACAATCATCCGAGCGCGGTCGAGCCGTTTCAGGGCGCGACCACCGGCGTCGGCGGCATCGTGCGCGACATTTTCACGATGGGCGCGCGGCCGGTCTGCGCGGTGAACTCACTGCGCTTCGGCGAACTCACCGATCCCGCGGTGCGCCGGTTGTTCAGCGGCGTGGTCAGCGGTATCGCGCATTACGGCAATTGCTTCGGCATTCCGACCGTTGCGGGCGAAGTTTATTTCGACAAGACTTACGCGGGCAATCCGCTCGTGAACGCCTTCTGCCTCGGCGTGCTGCGCCATGAACAGATCACGCGCGGCGCGGCCAAGGGCGTGGGCAATCCCGTGTTTTACGTCGGCCCGGCGACGGGTCGCGACGGTCTCGCGGGCGCGGCGTTTGCGTCGCAGGATTTGACCGAGGAATCCGCCGAGCAACAGCGCGGCGCGGTGCAGGTCGGCGATCCGTTCATGGAAAAACTCGTGTGCGAAGCGTGTCTGGAACTGCTCGCCACCGGCGCAGTTGCCGGGATGCAGGACATGGGCGCGGCGGGTTTGACTTGTTCCACCTGCGAAATGGCCGCACGCGCCGGCACGGGCATCGAGATCGAACTCGACAAAGTTCCGCAACGCGCCGCGAACATGAGCAGCTACGAGCTCATGCTGTCGGAATCGCAGGAACGCATGCTCATCGTCGTCCACAAGGGCCGCGAAGAGGAAGTGAAACGCATTTTCGACAAGTGGGATTTGCCGTGGGCCGAGATCGGCATCATCACCGACACCGGCCACATGAAGGTGCGTCACGGCGGCAAACTCGTCGTGGACATTCCCGCGAAGAAAATCGCCGACGAATCGCCCGTGTATCAGCGCGAGGCGAAAGAACCCGCTTACATCGCGGAAGTGAAAGCGTTCCGGCTCGATGGCATCGCTGACACGACTGCGCCCGCCGACGTTTTGAAAAAGCTGCTCGCCTTCCCGAGCATCGCTTCCAAGAACTGGGTCTATCGCCAATACGATCATCAAGTGCGCGACGGCTCGGTCGTTCTGCCCGGCAGCGACGCCGCAGTCATCCGCATCAAGACGGATTCATTGCCGGTGATGAGCGCGGAACTCGCCGCGAAAGTCGGCGACCCGACCGTTTCCGAGAAGTTGATCGCCATGACCGTGGATTGCAACGGTGGTTACGTTTATCTCGATCCTTACGAAGGCGCGAAAGCCGCCGTGGCTGAAGCGTGCCGCAATCTCGCCTGCTCCGGCGCGATTCCGCTCGGCGCGACGGACAATCTCAACATGCCCAGCCCGCTCAAGCCCGAGTTGTTCTGGCAAATTTCGGAATCCGTGCGCGGTCTGGCCGAAGGTTGCAAAGCCTTCAACGCGCCCGTCACCGGCGGCAATTGCTCGCTCTACAATCAAAGTCCCGCCGGGCCGATTGACCCGACGCCCACGATTTCTGTCGTCGGCCTCATCGAGAAGCTGGAGCACGTCACCACGCAATGGTTCAAGGACGAAGGCGACGCCATCATCCTGCTCGGCGACGCGGTGGAAGCCACGCCGTTGCAAGGTCTCGGCGGCAGCGCGTATCTGCAAGTCGTCCACGGCAAGAAGGCTGGTTCACCGCCGCGCTGCGACCTTGAAGTCGCGAAGACGCTGCACACCACACTCCTCGGCCTGATCCAATCCCGCCTTGTGAAGAGCGCGCACGATTGCAGCGAAGGCGGTCTCGCCGTCGCGCTCGCGGAAAGCTGCATCAGCCAGCTCATCGCCCGCGAAACGCCGCGCCTCATCGGCGCGACGATTGATCTCTCTGCTGTAGCGGCGGTCTGTGACCGCCGAAAAGACGGCGCTGACACAGCGCCGCTACAGATCCGCCTCGACGCGTTGCTCTTTGGCGAAACGCAATCGCGCGTCATCATCACTTGCAAAGCCCTCGACGCTGTTAAAGTCGTCGAACGCGCCAAGCTCATGGGCGTGCCGGCGGTGCAGATCGGCAAAGTCGGCGGCGACCAACTGACGGTGAAAACCACCGGCGGCGAATTCTCCGCCCCGCTCACCGAACTGCACGACCCGTGGTGGAACAGCATCGCCCGCGCGATGGCCTAATTATTTGGGGCAACAACCGATCAGGTATTTATGAAATCGAAGTCAAAGTGAACTCATTGTTCTCGTAGTTCACCCACAATAACTTCTGACCTTGCTGGCAAAATTCACCGAGCATTGTGTGTGGCATCAATTGTTCACGAACAACTCGCCCGGTTTGTTCATCCAGATGCACGAGATAAATATCTTTTCCACGATCAGGATCAAATCCGATGAACTGGTGACTTTCTGGCCGATACATCAAAGAAAAAATGTGAGTCCAACGCCCCTTGTGCCGCCACAACAATTCGCCATGAAATGAAAAGCATCGAACACCAGCATTTGCACCTAAAGAAGTCTTAAGAACATTCACGCATTCAGAAATTGCCAGAGTTTCGGGTGACCATGCGACATCCATGACAGCAAAGCTTTCGCGAGGAGCCGACCACAATTTTTCGCCTTGGCCTAAACGAAGTGTGAAGTTTTTATGGTTTCCAAACAACACAGCGTCATTGAACGGACTCGCGCTGATAAGATTTACACCCCTGAACGTTTCCACCGTTGCGCCTGTTTTGGGATCGATTCGTAACGCGCTCTTTCCCTGAAAACAGCAAAACAAACAATCTTGCGCTTTCGAATACGTCAAACCATAAACCCGCCGCAGATCGTCTCGCTTCCACACAACCTGACCAGTGCTTGTATCAAAACAAGTAAGTCCCCAAGAGCAATAGGCACCAATGAAACAATTTTGGTCATCAGGAGACATGGCAACAAAAATGTCTCCGGTGTCTTTGTTAGTAAAAAGGTCAATATCAATACGGCTTTCGGCAATATTGAAAAGCCGGATCCAACCACCACGAGTAATTAGAGCGCAGTAATTTGAATCAGGCCAACTCCTCAATGTTCGAATAAAATCTTTGGTGAAATCTGGCTTGATTTGAATAGGTGGTTTTTTCGCCATAAAAAAATTCGCTTAACCGCGAATGATGCGAACAACATTAAGACCGCAAAAATAGGCGACAAGTCTTTTTCTTCGTGTCTTTGTGTTTCTCTGCCTGCACGTGCCACCAAGGCAAAGCCAACGTGGTCTTTTGCGCCGGCCACGTCGAATCGCCGACGCTGCAATTTCTGTTTGCCGACACCAGCGACGCGGCCTTGGCGCGCTGGAACCGCGATCATTTGCCGCACCGCGAAAAATTGTTGCCGTAATTCTTCAGTTCGAGCTACGCCTCATTTGGTCGGCTTGAACCGGTTGAGAATCTCGTGGCGCGGGACGGCGGATTTTTTCAACGCTTCGTGACGCTCGATCACGCCCTGACCGTAGGTGGTGGGCGGATTGGGATTGCGATACAAAACGCCGGTGTAAAGCTTCGTGCCGTATTCGCGGGCGAGTTCGGTGGCTTTCGCGCGGTCGGACGTGTCGTGGCCCAGCGCTTCCAAACTTTGCATGTTGGTTTTGTGCGCCTTGAGTTGCTGCTCTTCCATGCCGTAGGTGACGCAGGGAGATTGGACGTTGACGAACGCGAAGCCGGGGAAACGGATCGCCTCCTCGATGATTTTGGCGAGGCCGGTCATGTCGGCGGGCGTGCCTTGCGCCACGAACGATGCGCCGTAGCCCATGACGTAGAGCAACGGGTTTACTGGTTCTTCGAGACTGCCGAAGCTGGACGTGACGGTCTTGCGTCCGCGCGAGGACGTGGGCGAGAGCTGGCCTTTGGTGAGGCCGTAAATCTGGTTGTCCATCACGATGTAGGTGATGTCAATGTTGCGCCGGACGGCGTGCGCGACGTGGCCGCCGCCGATGGAAAAACCGTCGCCGTCGCCGCTGGCCACGAGCACGAGGAGTTCGGGATTGGCGAGCTTGATGCCTTGCGCGATGGGCAACGAGCGGCCGTGAACGGTGTTGAAACCGTAGGCGGTCGTGTAGCCGGGAATGCGGCTCGAACAACCAATGCCGGAGACGAACGCGATTTCATGCGGCGGCCGGGCGATGTTCGCCAGCGCGCGCGTGATGGCGGTGACGACGCCGAAATCACCGCAGCCGGGACACCAGATGGGTTTGAGGTCGCTCTTGAAATCGCCGGGCACAAACTTGGTCAGCGAAATCGGTTTTGCAGGAGCTTCGAGAGTGGTCATGATAATTTCTCTTTCTTGAAAGGTTTGCCGGATCAATCTTGGACGGCTTCGGGTTGATGTTGTTGATTGCCTTGGATGGCGACGACCATTTCACGCAAGCGTTTCAAAACTTCCGACGGCAAAATCGGATTGGAGCCGCTCTTGGCGAATGGTTTGACCACGGCCGGAAAATCCACATACATCCGCACGAGGCGATAAAGCTGCGCCTGATAGGATTGCTCAATGAACAAGCCGCGCTGCACAGAGGCGAAGAAATCCTGATAGACGGTTTCGGCCACCGGATACAGCAGCCGGGGCACGAGCAATTTCACCTGCAAACCTTCCGCCTGCGCCAGTCGCAACGCTTCCTGCGCCACGCCGGCCACGCTGCCCCAGCTCACCATGCCGATGGGTGCTTCCGGATCGCCTTCGATGGTGAAGAGGTCGCGGCGGTTCTTGAGCGGGTTAAATTTGTTGAAGCGCTTTTCGTTCATCCGCGCGTGCATTTCGCCGCTGGCGGTGGGACGGCCTTGTTCATTGTGCTCGATGCCGGCGCAAAGATAATTGCCGCCAACCATGCCGGGATGGCTGATGGGGCTGATGCCGGATTCGGTCAACTTGAAGCGCGCATAATTCGTCAGCTCCGGCCCGCTCGGATGCCGGCGCTCGATGATCTGAAACTTGGAAGTATCAATCGGATCAACGGTCTCCTTGCGCTGCGCGATTTCCTGGTCGGAAAGAACAATCACCGGCGTCTGGTAATATTCGGCCAAATTAAACGCTTCCACGGTGACGCCGAAAATATCGGCGACGCTCGTCGGTGCCAGCACCGGCCGCAGGCAATCGCCGTGCGCTGAAAATGCCGCTTGAAATAAATCCGACTGCTCGGCCTTGGTCGGCATGCCCGTGGACGGACCGCCGCGCTGGACGTTGACGCACACCAGCGGCAATTCAGCCAGGCTCGCGAGGCCGAGCATCTCGGTCTTCAGCGACATGCCGGGGCCGGAGGTTGCCGTCATCGCCTTTTTGCCCGCGAACGACGCGCCGACGACAGCGCCGATGCCAGCGATTTCATCTTCCGCCTGCAAAACGGTGCCGCCATATTTCCAAATTTCACGGTCGAGAAATTGCATGATCTCGGTCGAAGGCGTGATGGGATAGCCGCCGAAAAAAGTGCAGCCGGCAAAAATCGCGGCCGCCGCGCACATATCGTTGCCATCCGTCAGGAGTTTGGCCTGACCGCCGGATTGCGGAGCCGACAGCTTGCGGTCTTCCTTAAGCGGATTGGCAGCGGTAAAATCAAGTCCCGCTTGGAATGCGCGAACATTCCCTTCCACCACGGCGGCGCCTTTCTTCGCAAATTTTTTGCGGATGCCGGCCAACATGCTGTCGCGGCCGATGCCGAACCAGCCGGCCAGCAATCCGGCAATGACAATATTTTTGGCTTTGTCGGTTCCAGCATGTTCTGCGGCCATCGCGGTGATCGGCACGCTGAAGACGACCGCCGGTTTCACTCCCGGCAACGGCAGTTGGTCAGGCGCGACGCCGGTATTGCTTTCGTAAATCACAATCGTCGCGGCTTCAACGGGCAGCTCCGCGCCGAACCGGCGGAAATCTTCCCAGTTGAGCGCCACCGCCACATTGAGCGGGCCGTTGGGATTGAGCACGGGCCGGGTCGCCAGCCGCAGCCGGCACGACGCCTCGCCGCCGCGGATCTGCGAGCCGAAGCTCTTGGTCATGACGCAATGGTAGCCTTCCAACGCGGCCGCCGTGATCAGCGATTCGCCCGCTGAGATCACGCCGTCGCCGCCGGAACCAGCAATGCCTATTATCAAATCTTCACTCATGTATTACCAATGGACTAAATTTGCGGCCTGCCCGCCAACCTTCTATTGCCAAATCCATAACAATTTTAGCAAATAAAAGTTGCCCATCGGGTCGGAAATACTTTGCGTGAAGACGTGAAGAGACCAGTAATTCAGGCTGGTTTCTAAAAAGCTCCGGCCATTTCATTTGTTTTCATCCGAACCAATTAATTTGAACGCAAAACTTGTTTTTCCACTCCATTTCCATGCGCCCACGCGGATTAACCGTTGGCAAATGGGCGCGCGGTTCGTAAGCTAGTCGTAAGTTCATGCGCCAATTCAGGAACATCGCGGTCAACGCCTTCATGGAACTCATCCGGCAGCCGATTTTTCTGCTGCTGATGACGGGCTCCGTGCTGTTCGAGATTTTTCTCGCCGTGCCATATTACTTCGCGTTCGGCGACGAAATGAAACTCGTCAAGACCAGCGCGCTGGCAGTGATGCTTTTGTCCGGCCTGTTCGGCGCGGTGTTGAGCGCCTCGGCCTCGCTGGCGCGGGAAATCCGCACCGGCACGGTGCTGGCGGTGTTGTCCAAGCCGGTGGGACGCGCACAATTTCTGGTGGCGAAATTCGCCGGTCTTGCCGCAGCGCTGGCATTGCTGGCCTACGTCAATCTGGTCGGCGTGATGCTGGCGAGCTGGATGGCGTTCGACGCTTACGGCTCGACGAATCTGCTGGCCATCGGCATTTTCGGCGGCGGTATCCTGCTGGCCTACGCGCTGGCGGGGTTCAGCAATTTCTTCCTGCGCCGTCCGTTTGTGAGCGACGCGGTGATCGCATTGGTCGTGATGGCCACGCTGGCGACGTTTGTGATTTTTCAATTCACGCACCAGATGCAAAGCCTCGGTCAGCAGGCGACGGTGGACTGGCGGCTGGTTCCGGCGGGCATTTTAATTTTGTTCGCGCTCTGGATTCTCGCGGCGGTGGCGCTGGCGTGCTCCACGCGGTTGGACATGATTGCGACGCTCGCGGTCTGTTCGGCGGTGTTTCTGGTCGGGCTGATGTCGGATTATTTCTTCGGCCTGCCCGCCGCTCGCGGCAGTTGGTGGGCTTCGACGCTTTACAGCATCGTCCCGAACTGGCAGCTTTTCTGGCTCGCCGACGCGCTCGAAACGGGCAAGAACACGTTTCAATGGGCTTACGTCGGCAAGGCGCTCGGCTATGCGGTTTGCTATGCCGGCGCGGCGCTGGCTGTGGGCGTGGCGCTGTTTGAGGAACGGGAATTGAGTTAGGCAATTAAATTGAAACCGCGAAATACGCCAAATACACGAAACGAAATTTCATTTCGCGTGGTTCGCGCATTTCGCGGTTAATAAAAAATGGAACGCAACATCCAAAAAAACGGACTGGTGAACCTCGCGGTCGCGGTGCTGATTTTTCTTGCCGGCTTTGGCGTGACGGTTTTTGCCGGCTCACTGGCCGGGCAAGTCACTTCCATATTTCTCGGTCTCGGCGTCATCGTGGCGGGCATCAGTTGGTTCCAGATGCGGCTCGAAGAAAATGAGCGGCTGGAAAAACTGGAACTCGACGAACTCGCCCGCAGCCGGGGCGCGTCGCTGTTTGAAAGCAAGGACGGCGGCAGCTTTCCGGCGCAAAACGCGCGGCTGCAATTCGAGAAATATTTTGTTCCCGGTTTCGCGGTTTTGATCCTGCTGCTTGAAGCCGGCGGCGCGTGGCTGCTGTGGAACTGGAGCGGCAAAAACACGGCTGGACTCAAGGAAACCAACGCCACGGCGGCGCTGTCGCTGTTCGCCATTTTCGCGCTGGTGCTGTTTTTGATCGGCCGCTTTTCCGTCACAATTGCGCGGCTGGAAAACCACCGGCTGCTCCGGCCAGGTGCTAGTTTTCTGCTGGCGGGCGCTTACGTTTGCGCGCTCACCGCGCTCGGCATCGCCGGCGTCGAGGCGAAATTTCCCCGCGCCGATTTTTGGGTCGCGCGCGGCCTGTGCGCGCTGCTCGGCCTGATGGCGGTGGAAAATCTGCTGACGCTGCTGCTGGAAATCTATCGTCCGCGCGTGAAGGGCAAAATCGCCCGTCCGCTTTACGAAAGCCGCGTGGTCGGCATCTTCGCGCAGCCGGAAAGCTTGTTCACCACGGCGGCGCAGACGCTGGATTACCAGTTCGGCTTCAAGGTTTCTGAAACGTGGTTTTTCCAGGCGGCGCAAAAAAATCTCGCCGCGCTGCTGCTGATTCAATTTGCTGCGCTGATTTTGTCCACGACGATTGTCTTCGTGGACGTCGGCGAACAGGCCGTGCTGGAACATTTTGGCAAGCCGGTGGCGACGCTCAATCCCGGCGCGCATTTCAAGCTGCCGTGGCCGGCAGATAAAATCTACCGCTTCCGCACCGAACAGATCCAGTCGTTCGCCGTCGGCTACACACCGGACGCGCAAAGCGAATCGGCAAATACGATTCTCTGGACGGTCAGCCACAACAAGGAGGAAAACTTTCTTGTCGCCAATCGCGCCACCGTCACGTCACAAACTGCGAGCAGCGACACCAATGACACTGCCAAAGCGCAAGCCGTCGGCCTCATCACCGTCAGCATTCCGATTCAATTTCAAATCACCAACGTCACCAATTGGGCTTACAAAAACAATGCGCCAGACGCGCTCCTGAAAGATTTGGCGACGCAGGAAACCATCAAATATTTCGCCGGCGTGGATTTAAACGACGTGCTGTCGCAAGGCCGGTTGCAGGCGGCAGATGCGTTGCGCGACCGGATTCAGGCTTCAGCGAATGCGCGTTCGCTCGGCGCGAAAATTATTTTCGTCGGCTTGCAGGACATCCATCCGCCGACGGCCAACGACGTTGCCGCGACCTACGAAAAAGTTGTCGGCGCGCAGCAGACGAAGCTTGCGAAAATTCTCGATGCGCAAGCGGGCGCGATTCGTTTGGCAGCGGTTTCCGGCGCACAGGCGTTCACGGTCACGAATGTCGCCGAGGCAAAGCGCGTGCAGTTGGTTTCCTCGAAATTTGCCGAGGCCGCGCTGTTCACGAACCAGATTCCCGCCTTTGAAGCCGCGCCGGATGTCTATCGCCAGCGCTTGTATTTGCAGAGTTTTGCGGACGCCACCAAGGGCGCGCGCAAATATGTTTTGCTCGTCACGAACACGCAGGACGTGGTCATCTTCGACCTCGAAGACAAGATCCGCGACGACCTGCTGAACTTGTCTATCACCAATTCGCCATGAAAAAAAATCTGATTACCATCGTCATCGCCGCCGTGCTGGTGGTGATTTTTGCGCTGCTGCTGTTCACGTTCCAAGTGCGCCAGTCGGAAGTCGCCGTGCTGACGACGTTCGGCAAGCCCGCCGCAAACAACATTGACCAGCCGAACCTCTACTTCAAATGGCCGTGGCCGATTCAGCAGGTCTATCGTTTCGACCAGCGCGTGCAGAATTTCGAGGACAAATACAGCGAGAACCTCACGGCGGACAACACGATGCTGCTAACGAGCGTCTATGTCGGCTGGCGGATTTCCGACGCGAAGGAATTTTTTCCGAAGTTTGCCGGCGGTTCCGTGGAAGCGGCGCAACGCCAGCTCGAAACCATGTTGCGTAGCGCGAAAGCGGCGGTCATCGGCAAACATAATCTATCCGACTTCGTGAACGCCGATCCGAAGCAGCTCAAGCTGGAGTCAATCGAGGATGAAATTAAAACCGCCGTGCAAAACCAGCTCGCCACGCAGAATTACGGCATCAGCATTGATTTTCTTGGCGTCAAAAAACTTGGCCTGCCGGAAAGCGTGACGCAGACGGTCTTTGACCGCATGAAATCCGAGCGGCAGGTGCTCATCAGCGAGGCGCAGTTTCAAGGCGAAGCCGAAGCGACGAAAATCAAGTCCGCCGCCGAGCGCCAGGCCGCCGATGTCATCGCCAACGCGAATGCCGACGCGACGCGCATCGAAGGCGCCGGCGTGGCCGAGGCCGCGAAGACGCTGAGCGTGTTCCAGCAAAATCCCGAACTGGCGATTTTTCAGTTGCAGCTTGAGGCGCTCAAATCGTCGCTGAACCAGAAGTCCACGCTAATCTTTGACGAACGCACGCCGCCGTTCAGCCTGTTCCAAAATCTGCCGGCCAATTCCGCAACGAAATAGTTTTTATGAAACATTCAACAACCAACATTCAACATTCAATGCCCAAGGATTTGGCGCGATGGGTGTTCACTGAATGTTCGGCGTTAAATGTTGGATGTTCGATGTTTTCCAATTTCCAAAAATGAGCGACCACGATCATCACGACCATTCGCAGCCGCCGCTGGTGGCGCAGGACGCCGGTTCACAGGCGCTGGCCGAGGCGTTGCGCAGCAGTTTCGTCATCGTCAAGATTGCGATGGCGGCGCTGGTCGTCGTCATTTTTGCGGCGGGATTTTTCACGGTCGGACCGCAGGAAAAGGCCGTCATCCTTCGCTTCGGCAAACCGCAGGGCGAAGGCCAGAAAATGCTCCTCGGCGCGGGACTGCACTGGTCGCTGCCATATCCGATTGACGAAGTCATCCGCATTCCCATCACGGAAATCCAGAAAGTTTCTTCCACCGTCGGCTGGTATTTGACCACGCCGGAAATGGAACTCGCCGGCACCGAGCCGCCCGCCGGGCCGTCGCTCAATCCACAGATTGACGGCTACGTCGTCACCGCCGACCGCAACATCATTCACACGCGCGCCACGGTTTCGTATCACATTGACGACCCGCGCACGGCGATTTTTAATTTCGCCAGCGGAACAAATCAGCAGTTCAACCTCGCCGGCGTTTCCAACGCCGTGCAGAACGCCGTCAACGAAGCCCTCATCCTCACCGCCGCGCGTTTCAATGTGGACGACATCCTCACGCGCGACATCGCCGGATTTCAGGACGCCGTCAGCCAGCGCGTGGGCGAACTCGCCGAGCGCGAACATCTCGGCGTGGCGATTGACCAGGTGCAGGTGCAGAGCGTTGCGCCGCGCCAGTTGAAGGATGTTTTTGCGATGGTCACCACCGCGCGCCAGAACCGCGACAAGCTCATCAACGACGCCTTGAGCGAGCAGAACCGCATCGCCAGCCAGGCCGGCGCGGCGGCCGCGTCCATCACCAACGCCGCCGAATCCGCGCGCACCCGCTACGTCACCGCCATCGAGTCGGACGCGACGGCGTTCACCGAACTGCTGCCGAAATACACGGGCAACCCGAACCTGTTTGCGCAACTGGAGCTGGCCAAGGCCATGACGCAAATCCTGACGAACGTGCAGGACAAAATCTTTTTGCCGCAGCGCGCCGATGGCAAGCCGCGCGAACTTAGGCTACAGTTGAACCGCGAACCGCCGCAGCCGAAATCGGCGGCGAATCCGTAAAACGAAAATGGACGAGAAGCTTGAACGAAGAATGCGAATTGTGTCATTGGTGCATTTTGGCCTGACACTTTGCGTCGCATTGCTTGCTTATTATATTTCAAAAGATGCCCGCCCTCATTCCGCTTTGTTAGAAACGCAAATCAAGCATGAAATTTTGAGCCAGTTTTATGTTGTCATTTTGCTCACATTGCAGCCGTTGCCGATTTTTATCGTTTGGGCTTCACAGGTTGTTCTTCATGCAATCTGGCTTCATTCGCCAATCTGGTTGGCAGCTACGTTGACTTGGGTTGTGCTTTTAATTTCAGTTCCGTTTTGGAGTTATTGCTTCGGAATAATTTTTGTCAAGTTCGACAATTGGCTGAACCATTTTCCCGTTCTCGGCAAAAGAGTTTTTTAATTTTATGCAAGTCACGTCCCTTTTAAGCCAGCACGAACACGATGACAATTGCGGCTGCGGCCACGACCACGAACATTCCGTCGTGCATCTCTGGCAGGCCGTCCTCGGCGTCGTCTTCGTCCTCAACGCCTTCATCGTGGACTGGCTGTTCGACGCCGGCAGCACGCTCGCCAGCGCCAGTGCCATGATCGGCTCGCTCATCCTCGGCTATCCCATCATCGTCACCGCCGTCAAGGATTTGCGGCGCGGCAATTTGAGCATCAACGAACTCGTCGCCATCGCCGTGCTTGCCGCATTCGCCTCCGGCAATTACGAGACCGCCGGCATCGTCGCCTTTTTCATGCTCACCGGCGAAATCATCGAGACCCGCACCGCGCAGGGCGCGCGCGACTCCATTGAATCTTTGATTAAACTGACGCCGACCAAAGCGCGGCGCATCTTGAAAGACGGCAGCGAAGAAGAAGTCGCCGCCAGCCAACTCGCGGTCGGCGATGTCATCCGCATCCGCCCCGGCGACAATGTTGCTGCCGACGGCGTCATCGTGAAAGGAGAAGGCTCGTTCAATCAGGCCACCATCACCGGCGAATCCTTGCCGGCTGAAAAAAATACCGGCGACGAAGTTTTTGCCGGCACGCAGAATTTAACCGGCGTGCTGGAAATCAAAGTCAGCCGCGCCGGCACCGATACCACGCTCGGCCGCGTGCGCGAACTGATTATCGCGGCGGAAAAAACCAAGCTGCCGATCCAGAAAATCGTGGATCAATACATGGGTTTTTACACGCCAATGGTGCTGGTCATCGGCGCACTGGTCTGGTGCTTCACATGGGATTTGAACCGCGTCATCGCGGTGTTCGTTGTTTCGTGCCCATGCGCGTTCATTTTGGCGACGCCGACCGCGATGGTCGCCGCGCTTTCCGCCGCCGCGCGTTTGGGAATTTTGATTAAAAATGTTGCCGACATCGAACTCGCCGCGAAAATTAATGCCTTCGTCTTCGACAAAACCGGCACGCTCACGACTGGCCAGCTCGCCGTCAGCCGGCTCGCGCCGATTGGTGACACAAAACCAGCCGAGCTTTTGCTGCTCGCCGCTTCTGCCGAAAAATACAGCAACCATCCGACCGCCAAGGCGCTCGCGACGCTCGCGGGTGAAGCCGGAGTGCCGCTCGCCGAGCCGAAAGATTTTGCCGAAACCGCCGGTCGCGGCGTGAAGGCGGAGATTAATGGCGCGAAGATTTTGGTCGGCCGCGCGCAATGGCTCAAGGACAACAGCATTGACGCGAGTTTTGAAAAATCGGTTGACCTCAACGAGACCGAAGGCTGGAGTTTGATTTTCGTCGCGCAGAACGGCAAATGCGTCGGCTGGGTCGGCATGCAGGATCAAACGCGCGCCGAGGCGAAGGAAGCCTTGGCGGAATTAAAAGAAGCGGGCGTCCGCCGCATCGCGATGATTTCCGGCGACCGTCAAGTCGTCGCCACCCGTGTCGCTGCTGAAATCGGCTGCGAAGAAGCGAAAGGCGACTGCCTGCCGCAAAACAAAGTGGAATTTGTCCGCGCCATGAAGGCAAAAGGCTATAAAGTCGCGGTGATCGGCGACGGCGTGAACGACGCGCCCGCGCTCGCGGCGGGCGACATCGGCATCGCGATGGGCGCGGCGGGCAGTGAAGTGGCCATCCACAGCGCGACGATTGCGCTGATGAACAATGACCTGCGCCGGCTGCCATTCCTCGTGAAGCTTTCGCGCAGCACCCGCGCCGTCATCAACCAGAATTTTGCGTTTGGCGTGGTGTTCATCATTGTCGGTTTGGCGGCGACGGCGTTCGGCTACATCGGGCCGATTGTCGCGGCGCTGCTGCACAACGTCGGTTCGCTGATCGTGATTTTCAACAGCGCGCGGCTCGTGCGCAAAGGCGAGGAACTGGAACATTTCCACCCCGAATTGGAAACGCCAACGTCCGGCTCCGCCCCGCAAACCACCGGACAGCTCACACCGAAGCTGGCTTGAACAGCCGTTTTTTTTGGGGCGTGCTTTGGCAGACCGGATTGGGATTGCGGCTGGGGATGGCCGCCCAAAATTGATTCGCCTGCCGGACAGATTTTTTGCATAGTGCGCGGGATGAAATCCATGACGGGTTACGGTCGCGGCGAATGCGCGCAGGACGGCTTCAAGGTCACGGTCGAGCTCAGCTCGGTCAACCGCAAGCAGGCCGAAGTCTCGGTCACGCTCCCGCGCGAGATGGACATGCTCGAAACGCAGATCCGCGACGCCATCAACCGCCACATCGCGCGCGGCCGCGTCAACGCCCGCATCACGCTGCACGCCGCCGAGGGCAAGGAATCCGCGCGCAAACACATCAACCACGCGCTCGCCAAGGATTACGCCGCCGAGTTCGCGCGGCTGGCGAAGCAGTTGAAAATTTCCGGCGAGGTGACGCTCGACCAGTTGCTGCGCGCGCCGGGCGTTTTCCAAACGGATGAACAACTGGCGGAATCGGAAAATCTCTGGCCGGCGGTGGAAAAAGCCTTGAACCAAGCGCTCGCCGCGCTGGTGAAAATGCGTGAACGCGAAGGCGCGCATCTGGCAAAAGATTTGTCCGCGCGCACCGGCGTAATGAGCACCGCCGTCGGCAAAGTTCAAAAACAAGCGCCGACGACGGCGGAAAATTACCGCCAAAATTTATTGGAACGCATCAAGAGCGCGGGCATTGAAAACATTGCGCCGGATGACGAGCGGTTGTTGAAGGAAATTGTCTTGTTCGCCGACCGCTCGGACATTTCGGAAGAGTTGACGCGGCTGCAAAGTCATTTCCAGCAGTTCGCGGACTGCTGCAAATCCAAGGAGCCGGTCGGGCGCACGCTGGATTTTCTCGCACAGGAAATGAACCGCGAAATCAACACCATCGGCTCGAAGGCGAATGACGCGGTCATCTCGCGCGAGGTCGTGACGCTGAAGGCGGAGCTGGAAAAATTCCGCGAGCAGGCGATGAATGTGGAATGAAAAAGCAAATTAAGAAGGCAGAGGGCAGAAAGCAAAAAGTGGTCGCGCCGGCGAAGAAAACCGCGCCGCCGCTGCTGATTCTCATTTCCGCGCCGTCGGGCGCGGGCAAGACGACGTTGTGCGACCTGCTGTTGGAAGTGCTGCCGCAACTGACTCGCGCCATCACCTGCACGACGCGTCCGCCGCGCCCCGGCGAGAAGGACGGCGTGGATTATCATTTTTTCACGGCGGAAGAATTTCTGAAGCGGCTGCACGCCGGCAATTTTCTGGAGCACGCAACGGTGTATGGCAACAGCTACGGCATCCTGAAATCGGAGCTCCTCGGCAAATTGCGCGATGGCAAGGATGTTTTGCTGAACGTGGATGTGCAGGGCGCGGCGACGATCCGCGAGCAGGCGGTCACCGAACCGGAATTGAAGCGTGCGTTGGTGACGATTTTTTTGACGCCGCCGTCGGTGGCGGTGCTAGAGCAACGCTTGCGGAAACGTGGCGCGGATGCGGAAGCGGTGATCCAAAAACGCCTAGCGGTCGCGCGGCAGGAGGCCGCGCAGTGGAAAAATTTTGACTATCTGCTCATCAGCGGTGAGAAGCAGGAGGATTTGCGCCGGGCGCTGGCGATCATCGAGTCGGAGAAGATGCGGTCGGCGCGGTCGGCGGCGCCGGAAATTTAGGATTATAGATTTCTGATTGCGGATTGAGGATTTAAGTTCAGATTCAGGCTATGAGTGCTGCTCAAAAAATCATTCTCGGTGTCACCGGCTCCATCGCCGCGCACAAGGCGGCGGATCTGGCGTCGCTGCTCACGAAGGCGAAATGCGATGTGCGCGTGGTGATGACCGCGGATGCGCAGCGCTTCATCACGCCGCTGCCGTTCAAGACGCTCACGCGCAACCCGGTGGTGACGGATCTTTACGACGAGGACGAGGGCTGGAAGCCGACGCACATCGAACTGGCGGACGCGGCGGATCTGCTGGTCATCGCGCCGGCGACAGCGAATGTCATCGCGAAGCTGGCACACGGAATCGCGGACGATGCGCTGACCTGCTTTGCGCTGGCGTTGAATCCCAAGGCGAAGACTTTGATCGCGCCGGCGATGAACGGGAAAATGTGGATGCACGCGGCGACGCAGGAAAATGTGAAGATATTGAAAAAGCGCGGCGCAGAATTCATCGGGCCGGACGAGGGAATGTTGTCCTGCGGCTACGAGGGCGTCGGCCGGCTGTGGCCGGTAGAGAATATTGCCGAGCGCATCTTAAAATTACTTCGTTGAGTTTTCATGAACGCGAGCCGCGAGCCTTTGTTGAAGCGCCTGCCGGCCCTGTTTGAGATTCCCGCGCCGGACGCGGGCCGGGCGCGGCGGCGCATCGGGCTGATGGAGCGCGACCTGATGCTGCCGTCCAAGCTCTTCTTTGTGGCGGTGATTTTCTATTCCTTCAACTACTCGCCGTGGATGGGGCAGATTTCCAGCGGGCTGGACGTGACGGTGGAGACGGTGCAACTGATTTTCTGGTTTTATATCCTATTCAGCGCGCTGCTGGCGGTGCCGCTGTTCGCCGCCGACCGGCTGCCGCTGGCGCTGTTGCAATGGTCGGTAGTCACGAGCGCGCTGGTGGACGGCCTGGTGCTGGCGGCAATGACGCTGATCACGGGCGGGATGGACAGCATTTTGTTCTGGCTATTTGTCGGGCTGATTTTGCGAAACGCGGTGAGCGTGCCGCCAGGGTTCTCGCAGCTTTTCCTGAATTTTGCGACGAGCCTCTGCTACGCGCTGGTGGCGGCTTTGGATGTGGTCATTTCCAGAAATATGGACGACACCACCAGCCGCGCACTGGACCTGTCGCCCCAGGGCGACATCGGCGAGCCGTTCGTGCTGCGGATGCTGGTGCTGTGGCTGACGGCGCTGACCTGCTACGGCGTGCAGGCGTTTTTTGAAAAACAGCGGCTGGCGGCGGAGGAGGCGGGCGAGTTCGCCGCGCGGGAGAATCAGTTACACTCCGCCGGCCGGCTGGCCGCCGAGTTTGCGCACCAGATCAAAAATCCGCTGGCGGTCATCAACAATGCCGCCTATTCGCTCCGGCGCGCGCTGGGCGGCACGAATGCCGCCGCCGGCCAGCAGATTGAAATCATCCAGGAGGAGGTCGCACGCGCCGATCGCGTCATCACGCAGGTGATGGGCTACGCGCAGTTGAGCGAGGGGCGCGTGGAAAAGCTGGACGTGATCCAGAAAATTGACCAAGCCATCGAGTTGGTGTTTCCCGCCGCCGTGCCGACGGAAATCCGGGTGGTGAAAAAAATCGCCGGCCAGTTTCCGCCGCTGCTGATGCAGCGCGCGCACTTTTCGGAAATCCTGGTGAACCTGCTCCAGAACGCCCGCGAGGCGGCGGGCGAACGCGGAAACATCCTCGTGGAGGCGGCCGCCTTGCGGGATCATGCCATCGAAATTTCTGTGGCGGACGACGGGCCTGGCATCGCGCCGGACAAGGTCGGGCGGATTTTTGAGGCGTATTTCACGACCAAGGAAAAGGGCACCGGCCTCGGCCTGGCCATCGTGAAACACAACGCCGAGCTTTACGGCGGCCGCGTGCGCGTGGAATCCGCGCTTGGAAAGGGCGCCAAATTTACGGTAGTCTTTCCGGCCAGAGCTTTGCCAAAACCATTTTTGAAATGAACCTCCCGCTGCCGCCCGTGCTGGTCGTGGACGACGAGAAGAATATGCGTCGTTCGCTCTCGACCATGCTCACGGACGAAGGCTACGCAGTGCGCACCGCCGAGTCCGCCGAGGAGGCGCTGAGGCTGCTCGCACAGGAAAAGGTTTTCATGGTCATCACCGACGCGCGGCTGGGCGGCATGAGCGGCTATGATTTTCTCGCCAAGATTCACAACCAGTGGCCGGAACTGCCGTCGCTGATGATCACCGCCTATGCCACGCCGAAGCTCGCGGTCGAGGCCATCAAGGCCGGCGCGATGGATTATTTGTCCAAGCCGTTCGAGCCGGAGGAGCTGTTCCACGCCGTCGCCCGCTGCGCGGAACGCCACCGGCTGCTGATGGAAAATGCGGTCTTGCGTTCGCGCACCGGTGAATCGTTCAGCCTCGAACAGATTGTCGGCGACTCGCCGAAGGTGCGCGATTTGCGCCAACTCATCCGCACCGTCGCTGCGACCGATGCACGCGTGTTGGTGCTCGGCGAAAGCGGCACCGGCAAGGAGCTTGTCGCCGGCGCGCTGCATGCCTTGAGCAAACGCCGGAATGAGAATTACGTCCGCATCAACTGCGCGGCCATCCCCGAGACGCTGCTGGAAAGCGAATTGTTCGGCCACGAAAAAGGTTCGTTCACCGGCGCCTTGAAACAGAAGCTTGGCCGCGTCGAGGAGGCGGACGGCGGCACGATTTTTCTGGATGAGATCGCCGACATGGGCAAGCCGCTCCAGGCGAAGCTACTGCGGTTTCTAGAAGACGGCACGTTCACGCGCGTCGGCGGCACCGAGGAATTGCGCGTCAATGTCCGGCTCGTGGCCGCGACGAACCGCGACATTGTGCAGGCCATCGCCGCCGCCGAATTCCGCGAAGATCTGTTTCACCGGCTGAATGTCGTGCAATTTCACCTGCCGCCGTTGCGCGAACGCGGCGACGACGTGCGCCTGCTGGCGGAGCATTTTCTAAAAATTTTCCGCGCGAACTTGAACAAGAACATCACCGGCTTTACGCCCGCGGCGCTGCAAAAAATGCTCGCGCACCGCTGGCCCGGCAACGTCCGCGAACTGCGGAACGTGGTCGAACGGGCGTTGATTCTTGAAACCGGCCGCGAAGTCCAGCCGGCCAGCCTGCCGGACTTTGCGCTCGAGGCACGGCTGCAAAAGACCGGGCCGGCGACCGCCGGGCCGGACGAATCACTGGAGGCCGCGCTGGAGCGGATCGAGCGCGAGCTGATCCAGGGCGCGCTGGAGCAGAACAGTTTCAGCCTGACACGCGCCGCCGGACAGCTTAAGCTGACCCGGCATTCCTTGCGCTATCGGATGCAACGACTGAACATGAAAACCGACGCGGGTGACATTGACTGATGAGCTCCTTTGACATGCAAAGTTCCGGGGTCGCAGCGGACTGGATGATTTTTGTCGCCATCCTGGTGGCCGTCGGCATTGCCATTGCCTGTTTTATCATCTGGCTTTTCATGTTCCGCAAGACAAAGAAACGCCGCAAGCGCAGGGAGGGCCGCCACCATCGCAAGCTCAACCCGACGCTGGCCGAGACCGGCGGTCTGCCGCCGCCCCGCGCCCCCAATCAGCCGCCGCGCGGCGCGTAACCATGCAACATAGCCGCGCGCTCACGCAAAAAAGCGCCTCCAATCTCGCGCTCGCTTTTATCCTTTTGCCCCGGGAAAAACGCGACGCCATGTCCGCGCTCTACGCCTTCTGCCGCGCGGTGGACGACGTCGCCGACGAAGATTCCATTCCAACCGAACAACGCCGCGAACAGCTTGCCGCTTGGCGCGATGACCTCCGCCGCGCCTGCGAAAATAATAATCCGCAGTTCGTGCTCAATCAGGAATTCGCGCCCATCATCCAGCAATTCAAGCTGCCGTTCGCGCTCTTCGATGAAATCATCAATGGCTGCGAAACGGATTTAGATACGCTGCGCTACGAGAATTACGACGAGCTGGAACTCTATTGCTATCGCGTCGCGTCCGCCGTCGGCCTCTTGAGCATCGAGATTTTCGGTTACAAAAATCCGGCCTGCCACGACTACGCCGTCTATCTCGGCAAGGCGCTTCAGCTCACCAACATTCTTCGCGATGTGAAAAACGATGCCGCACGCGGTCGGATTTATCTGCCGCTCACCGAACTGAAAAAGTTCAACGTCAGCGAAGCCGAGATTCTCGGTTCAAAATACTCGGACAATTATTTCCAGCTCGCCGGCGGCGTCGCCGCGCGGGCAAAGCATTTTTATTCGCTCGCGCAAAAATCCCTGCCACCGGAAGACCGCAAGGCCATGGTCGCCGCCGAGCTGATGGGCTCCGTCTATTGGCAGTTGCTGCAAAAGCTGGAGCGCGGCAAGTTCGATGTTTTCGGCCCGCAGCCGCTCAAATTGTCAAAGCCGCACAAGCTCGCGCTGATTTTTGGCTCATGGCTCCGGTTTGCCGTCGGTTCCACCGCGTCCAGTTATGGCCAGCTCTGAACCGCGCCGCCTCATCGTCAACGCCGACGATTTCGGCCTCTCTGCCTCGGTCAATCAGGCCGTCATTCGCGCGCATCGCGACGGCATCCTGACCACCGCCAGCCTGATGGTCAACGAGCCGGGCTGCGCCGAAGCCGTCAAACTCGCAAAGGAAAATCCCATGCTCGGGGTGGGTTTGCACCTGACTTTGTTATTCGGACATTCCGCACTGTCTCCGGAAAAAATTCCCGGGCTTGTCAATTCACATGGCGAATTTATCGGGAATTCCGTCCAAGTCGGCATGAAGTATTTTTTCAAGCGCAGCCTGCGCGAGCAGCTCCGCGCCGAAATCCACGCGCAGTTTGAAAAATTCCGCGCCGCCGGCCTGCCGCTCGACCATGTCAACGGCCACTTGCACCTGCATCTGCATCCCGTCATCTTCAAAATCCTCATGGAAGACGCCGTGGCGCTCCGCATCACGCACCTGCGCCTGACGCGCGATTGTCTCGCCCGCAGCCGGCGGCATTCCAACGGCCATCTGTTTTACAAGACCTCCCACGCGGCCATCTTTGAATTTCTTTCCAGCCGTGCGCGAAAAGTTTTGGCCGAGAAGAAAATTCGCCACGCCGACATCACGTTCGGACTCTTGCAAGATTCGCGCATGGACGAAGAATACATCTTGAAGCTGCTGCCCGAGCTGCCCGCCGGCGATTCCGAGCTTTACTCGCACCCGTCCCTCGACAAATTTAAGCATGAATTCGACGCCCTCGTCAGCCCGCGCGTGCGGGAGCAGATTGAAAAACTCGGCATCCAACTGATTCGTTACCAGGATTTGTAATATGACAAAAATACTGATCATCCTCCTCATCGCCTTTTCCTTCGAGGCGTTCGGCGTCATCGCGCTGAAAAAGGGCATCAATGCCATCGGTGTGCAATACAACCAGCGCAAGGCCGCCCTGCCGGTCTGGAAAAACGTCCTGAAGCTCGTCGGCAACTGGTTCACGAACAAGGACGTCCTCTTCGGCCTGCTGCTCGAGACGATTTTCTTCGTCCTGCTGCAATACCTCCTCGGCCAGCGCGACGTAAGTTTCGTGTGGCCGCTGACGGCGATCAGCTTTGTGATGACCACGCTCGCCGCGCAATTCATCCTGCACGAGCGGGTGGACGGCGCGCGCTGGGGCGGCGTGGCGCTCATCGTTCTCGGCGCGGCGCTCATCAGCTACGGCGAACACAACAAGGAAAAAACGGCGGCTCCAACCACCGGCCAAACGGCACCGACCGTCAATAATTCGCAGCCACCAATGTGAAAGGGTGCTTTATTTTCGATTTACGATATGCGATTTACGCGCGGGCATGCCTGGTGGCAAGGCTCGTAAATCGTAAATCTAATATCGAAAATTCAACCGGTGGGCGGCTGCAAAATTTTGGATAACACCGCCGCCAACCGCTCCGCAGCCAATCGGGTCTTCTTCTGCAACGCCATCAGCGCGCCGATTTTTCCGGGCGATTTGGCGATGGCCAGAAACAGTTTGCCAAAATCAATGCTCTTGTCCGCCTTGGCGAGCGCATTGAAATCCAGCGGCAAATCCTCATCCGCCGTGTCGGAAATCACGCGCACCGTGACACACGGAATCCCCCGCTCGGCGCACACCGCATGGATGGCCGCTGATTCCATCTCCACCGCGTCCGCGCCGGTCTCGGCACGCAAGGCCTTCTTTTCGGCGACGGTGGTGGCGATGCGGTCGGCGCAGAAAATTTTCGCGGACTTGGCGCCGGCGGCGAGGAGGCGGGTTGAGAGTTGAATGTTGAGGGTTGAGAGTTCAAAAACCACGTCGCCCAATTTCAAATCCGGATTCAGGCCGCCGGCGAAGCCGCAGGTGAGCACCAGTTCCGGCGAGTTGGATGCCAGAAAGCTGCGCACGGATTTCTCCGCGTTCTGGCGGCCGATGCCGACGATGACGATGAATACACCCGGCCGCTGCGCCGCGATTTTGTGAAACGGCGCGGCTTCTTCCTTTAGGGCGAAACAGATGAGGGTGGACATAGGTCGGACGCCGCCAGTGTGGCATTCCGCCGGGCGGGCGGCAAACTCTCTTACCCGCCCTCCACAAAAAGGCCGTTGCCCGGTCAAAACCGATCTTTATGATTTTAGCCCTCAAACTGTCTTTTTTAGACAGGCAAGCATATCAATTCGTAATGAAAGCACGTCAGTTCGTCTAGCAAACTGTAATCTTCCAAAATCCGGAGATTGAAGTCCCTGATTTGCACGTCAAAGGCCGTGTTTTGTCGGCAAATGGAAGCTGCCATGCCCGCCGGCCGCAGCGATTGCCACCGGGTTAGGCTCAATGCCGGAAATGCCGCGCGCCGGTGAACGCCATCGCCATCCCGCGCGCGTCCGCCGCCGCGATGACTTCCGCATCCTTCACCGAGCCGCCCGGCTGAATGGCCGCCGTCGCGCCCGCCTCCGCCGCCGCGATGAGACCATCGGGAAACGGAAAAAACGCATCGCTGCAAACCACGCTGCCCGCGAGCGGCAGTTTTGCCTCGCCGGCCTTCCACACCGCGATGCGGCTGGAATCCACGCGGCTCATCTGGCCCGCGCCGGTGCCGAGCGTCCGGCCTTCGCCGACATAAAGAATCGCGTTTGATTTCAAGTGTTTTACCACGCGCCAGCCGAAGAGCATCGCCTTTAGCTCCGCTTCCGTTGGTTGCCGCTTGGTGACAATTTTCAAATCGGCGACGGCGGTGGTTTTCAAGTCACGTTGCTGGAGCAAAAATGAATCCGCGCCCACGCTGCGCACATCCCATGGCTGCGAGGTCGTCGGACATTTCACCACTTGCAGCAGCCGGAGATTTTTCTTCTTCTGCAAAATTTCCAGCGCCTCCGCCGAAAATTCCGGCGCAACGATCACCTCGCTGAAAATTTCCGCGATCGCCGCCGCGCACGCGCCGTCGAGCATCTTATTTACCGCGATGATGCCGCCGAACGGTGCCTGCTTGTCGGTGGCGAACGCCTTGTCCCACGCCTCGCGCAAATTCGCGCCCTGACCGACGCCGCACGGATTCGTGTGCTTCAAAATCGCCAGCGTCGGCGGGTCGTTTTTGAATTCAGCGATAAGCGCCGCCGCCGCCGTGAGATCCAAAATGTTATTGTAAGAAAGTTCCTTGCCGTGAAGCTGCTTGAAAAAGTCGTGAAACTTGCCGTAAAGCGCCGCCGTCTGGTGCGGATTTTCGCCGTAGCGCAACGGCTGCGCCAGCGGCGCGGAAATCGTCAGCACCTGCGGCAAAGAATTCTTGTCGGCGGCGAATTCCTTTTGCAGATGCGCCGCAATCGCCGCGTCGTAAGCCGCCGTGCGCGCATAAACTTTGGCGCACAATTTTCGGCGCAGTTCCAAGGTGGTGTTGCCGCTTTCGGAAATCTGTTTCGCCACCTCCGCGTAATCCAGCGGGTCCACGATGACGGTGACACTGTCGTGATTTTTCGCCGCGCTGCGGAGCATCGAAGGCCCGCCGATATCAATGTTTTCAATGGCGTCGTGCAGTTTCACGTCGGGCTTGGCGACGGTAGCCTCGAACGGATAGAGGTTCACGACGACGAGATCAATCGGCTTGATGGCGTGCTGCTTGACCGCCGCCTCGTGCGTGGCGTTGCCACGAATATAAAGCAGTCCGCCATGAACGAGCGGATGCAGCGTCTTCACACGACCGTCGAGCATCTCGGGAAAGCCCGTGTGCTCGGAAATGTCCTTCACGGTGAGGCCGGCCTCGCGCAGCGCCTTGGCGGTGCCGCCGGTGGAAATGAGTTCGACGCCGGCGGCGGCGAGAGTTTGGGCGAAGGCCACGAGGCCGGTTTTGTCGGAAACGGAAAGCAGGGCGCGTTGAATTTTCACGCGTGACAAAATCTACGAAAGCCGCGCCCGCCGCAACCGGCAAATTGCGCATCTTAGAACATTTTTTGCTGCGCCGCCCGGTCTGGGCGACATGTGACTGTGAAATTGTCCGCCAATTTACTGTTTGGACGAGGCGAGTTCCGCGCCGATGGCTCGTTCAAGCCGGGCGCGCGCCGTGGCGTAATCATGCAGCGCCTGCACCTGCGTCGTGCGCGCCTGCGTGAGTGAAGTCTCGGCGTCCAACACGTCGAGCTGCGTGCCGGTGCCGGCATCGAAGCGCGCGTTGGCCTCGCGCAGGGCTTCCTCGGCCTGTTCCTGAACCTTGGTCTGCGAGTCCAGCACTTCCTTCGCTTCGAGAAAATCCGAATACGCCGTGCGCACGTCCAGCTCGATCTGGCGGGAACGGTCTTCGAGCTCGGTCTGGGACTTTTTGTAAAGCGCCTTGGCCTGTTGCACCTTGCCGATGGTCAGCCCACCGTCAAAAAAAGCCCAAGTCAACTGCCCGCCGACATTCCAACCGTGAATCGTGTAACCCAAATCGTTGGGGTCGGTGAACTGTGAATTATTCCAAGTGTAACCCGCAAAAGCCTGAACCGTCGGCTTGTAGCCGGACTTGGCGTTGACGATGTTCAGATTCTGCAAAACCACCTGTTCGCGCAAATCCGTCAGCTCCGTGCGGCGTTCCAGCGCCTGCTGGATGGCGTCCGGCAAACTCATGTTCCAAGATGTGATGTCAAATGTGTCCGTGAGATTCAACGGGATGTTTTCGAGAACCTCGCGCGGCAGATTGTAGCCGAGCAGATTGGCCAGCACATTTTTGCTGACGCGATACTGGCTGGTCGCGTGAAAGAGATTCGGCTTGGCGTTGGCCAGCGCGACTTCCGCGCGCAGCACGTTGAAATGCGGCACGGTGCCCGCATCAAACCGGCGCTGCTGGTCATCCAACTCCTTTTGCAGCAGCTTTACCGAAGCCTCGTTGACGGTGATTTGCTGCGCGGCGAGCAGCACGTCGTAATACGCCAGCCGCACAGCCAGCAGCGTGTCGGCCACCTGCGTCTGGTATTGCGCAATGGACTGCTTCTTCGTGGCGGACGCGGCCTGGATGGCGGCAATCAATTTTCCGCCCTCGTAAATTCCCTGAACAATCTGGATGTCGGAATTCCAATTGTTGTTCGGCGGCGTTGTGTTGGGAAAACTTTCAATCGCCTGGGGCTCGGAGTGTTTGACTTGGCTGCCCGCCTGCAACGTCGGCAACGCCACCGCGCGCGTCTGCACCACCACGCCCGCCGAAGCTTCGAGGTCGCTCTTCGCCTTGAGGATGTCCGCGTTCTGCGCCAGCGCGATGTTGAGGCAATCCGCCTGCGACAGCGGCCGCGACAGCCACGCGGGCGCGTTGGTTTCCTCGGCGGAAACCGCGAAAGCTAAAACGGCCACCAGCGAAAACAGCGTCAGTTTTTTCATACAGCGGAAGAATCCTACCATTCGGTAGGTTAAAAGTCGAATGAATCGTTTCGCTCGTAAAATTTCCGGTTCCTGCTAACGTCAGTCCGGCGTCCGTATGAAGATTTTCCTAAACACAGTCTGGTTCGTGCTCGCTGCCGCGCTGCTCGGCGGCTGCGGGAAGAATTCGCCCGACGCCTTTCAGGGCTACATCGAGGGCGAATATGTTTACGTCGCCGCCCCGCTTGGCGGCGCGCTGACCAATCTCGCCGTCGTGCGCGGCGACCAGGTCAAGAAAGGCCAGCTCCTGTTTGAACTGGAACGCCAGTCCGAAGCCGCCGCGCTTGATCAGGCTGAAAAAAATCTCGCGCAGGCAAACGCCAGCCTGACGTTGTCCAGCTCCACTTACCAGCGCCGCCAGGAACTGCGCAATTCGCCGTCCGCCGTTATTTCCGCCGAAGAGCTTGATCAAGCGCGGTCGCAACGCGACGCCGATGCCGCGCAAGTCGCCGCGCAGCAGGCCGCGCTCGACAAGGCCAAGTGGTCGTTCGACCAGAAGCAGCAGTTTGCGCCAGCCGACGCACAGGTTCACGATACGCTTTATCGCCAGGGCGAATGGGTGGCGGCGGGAAACCCCGTCGTGGTTTTGCTGCCGCCGGAAAACTTGAAAGTCCGCTTCTTCGTGCCGCAGGAAACATTGCCGCAAATAAAAGTTGGCCAGACCGTCTCCATCGCATGCGACGGCGCGGCACGCGCGATCAAGGCCACTATCAATTATATTTCCACCCAGGTCGAATACACGCCGCCGGTGATTTACAGCCGCGAGACGCGGGCGAATCTCGTGTTTATGATCGAGGCAAAGATTCCGCCGGCAGATGCGGCCGACGTTCGTCCCGGCCAGCCGGCGGACGTGCGCCTGAATTAAAATGACCGCGCGGCAAACCCTCCAACTCCTGCGCGACCACGAATCGCGCAACATTCTTTTCGTCGAACCGGACGGCTCCTGGCCGATTGTCTGGGAACGCGCCCGCGGCGTTCACGTCTGGGATATGAATGGAAAAAAGTATCTAGATTTGACCGCCGCCTTTGGTGTCGCCGCCGCCGGCCATGCGAATCCAAATGTCGTCAAAGCCGGACAAAGGCAAATGGGCAAACTCTTGCATGCGATGGGCGACGTGCATCCGCACGCGCTAAAGGCACAGCTCGCTCGTGAATTGAGCCGCCTCACGTTTGAGCACTGGACAAAAAAAACCAAACTCAAAACTGGCAAGACTATTTTCAGCAATTCCGGTTTTGAAGCCGTCGAATCCGCGCTGAAGACCACGCTGCTCGCCACCGGCAAACGCGGCGTCATCGCGTTCGAGGGCGGGTATCACGGCCTCGGCTACGGCGCGCTGAATGCCACGCACCGCGAACACTTCCGGCGGCCGTTCCGCGCACAACTCGGCAAGTTCGGCCACTTCGCCCAATTCCCTTCGCAGGCATCGGATTTGCCGGCGCTGGAAGCATCGCTTCGCAAAATCTTCCGGCGCGAAAAAATTGGCGCGCTGCTCGTCGAGCCGGTGCAGGCGCGCGCCGGCATCAATGTTCCGCCGCCGGAATTTCTGCCGCTGCTCCGCAAGCTGTGTGATGAACACGGCGCGCTACTGATTCTCGACGAGATTTACACCGGGTTTGGCCGCACCGGCAAATGGTTCGCCTGCGAGCACAGCGGCGTGATTCCGGATTTGATCTGTCTCGGCAAAGCATTGACCGGTGGCTTCCCGCTCTCGGCCTGCGTCGGCCGCGCGGACGTGATGGACGCTGCGTGGCCGGCCTCGACCGGCGAGGCAATCCACACCAGCACCTTTCTCGGCCATCCGGTCGGCTGCGCGATGGCGCTCGCGCAAATTTCCGAAGTCCGCCGGCTCAAGCTTTGCGAACGCAGCGCGGCGCTGGGCAAATTTCTGCTGGGTGAATTGTCCAAAGTCCAACTTGCCGCGCCAGAGCACAGCGGCGGCGGGAGCCTAAAGTCCAAAGTCGTTTGTTCAGCGCGCGGACTTGGTTTGATCGCGGGAATTGAACCGACTTCGCCCGACGGCAAACCAGCAACCAAGACGACGCTGGCTGCGATTAAAAAACTTTTGCATCGCGGTTACATTTTTCTGCCGGAAGGCGAACACGCCAATGTCATCAGCTTCACGCCGCCGCTGACGATTTCCAAAGCGCAACTGGTCAAAGCCGTCGCCGAACTGAAAAACGTTCTGACCGAATGAAACTCACTGAAATGCGCGAGTTGCTGGCGAAGCGCGACATCCAACTCACAAAGTCGCTCGGGCAAAATTTTTTGCACGATGCGAATCAGTTGGAGCGCATCGCCGCCACCGCCGAACTGACCGCCGCCGACAAGGTTTTGGAAATCGGTCCCGGTCTTGGCCCGCTGACGGAGTTGCTCTTAAAAAAAGCCGGGCAGGTGCTCGCCGTTGAATTGGACGGACGGCTCGTAGATTTTTTGCAGGAGCGCTACACCGCTCAACTGGCCGATGAAACCGGCTCGCAACTGGAATTGCATCACGATGACGCGCTGAAATTTTTGCAACGCGAGCCGCGCGATTGGCGCGATTGGAAACTCGTCGCCAACCTGCCTTATTCCGTCGCCTCGCCGATTTTGGTGGAACTTGCCGCTGGCAGCCGCGCGCCCAAGATGATTGTCGTCACGCTCCAACTCGAAGTTGCGCAGCGGCTCATGGCGCCGACGGACGACGACCATTACGGCATCCTGACGCTGCTGGTGCAACTGGACTTTCAGCCGCGCGGTTGGTTCAAGATTCCGCCGGGCTGTTTTTTCCCGTCGCCGGAGGTGGACTCCGCCTGTGTCTGTCTCACCCGCCGCGAGCCGCCGCTGCTGGCGGAGGAACAGCGCGGCGCTTTCCGCCAGATCGTGAAGAAAGCCTTTTCGCAGCGCAGGAAGATGATGTTGAAGCTGTTGAAGCAGGACTGGCCGAAGGAAAAACTCGACGTCGCGTTTGTCGAACTGCAAATCTCGCCGCTGGAACGCGCGGAGAAATTGAGTCTGGAACAATTTGTCGCGCTGACAAAAATACTTTCGTCGCCAGCCTGAAATTTATTTTAGATTTTTCCGCAGCGTTTCCGCGATTTGAATGAACGCCCTGCCCGCCGCGTGATTCGGCGTGGAAACCACAATCGGCATTCCTCGGTCGCCGCCTTCGCGGATGGCGGTGAACAACGGCACTTCGCCGAGGAACGGCACGTCTTGGCGCGCGGCTTCTTCCTTGCCGCCGCCGTGGCCGAAAATTTCCACGCGCTCGCCGTTCGGCGCGGTGAAGTAGCTCATGTTTTCCACGATGCCGAGGATCGGCACGTTCACCTTGCGGAACATCGCGATGCCCTTGCGCACGACGCCGAGCGACGCCTCCTGCGGCGTGCTGATGATGACGCCGCCGTCGAGCGGCACGGTCTGGCAAAGCGAGAGCTGCGCGTCGCCGGTGCCGGGCGGCAAATCCACGAGCAGGAAATCCAGGTCGCCCCATTCGACGGCGAGGAGAAACTGATTGATGGTCTTCGTGATCATCGGCCCGCGCCAGATGACCGGCTGGTCGTCCGTGAGCAGCAGGCCAATGCTCATCACCTTCACGCCATGATTGGACGGCGGCACGAGGCGCTCGGTCTCGTTGACGGTCGGGCGTTCGTGAACACCCATCATCAGCGGGATGCTCGGCCCGTAAATATCGCAGTCGAGCAGACCGACTTTCGCGCCGAGATGTTTCAGCGCGCAGGCGAGGTTCACGGAACAAGTGGACTTGCCCACGCCGCCCTTGCCGCTGGCGATGGCGATGACACGCTTCACGCCGGGAACCTTGGTCTGGTTCGCAAAGGTCTTGCCGGTCTCGGCCTGGCCAGCGGTCGGCTGCCGCACGTCCACGTGGACATGGCTGACGCCGGGAAGTTTTTTCAACACCAGCTCGGCGTCAATTTTGATCTGCTTCGCGGCGTCGGCATTGGGCGAGGTCAGTTGCAATGCCACGCTGACCGCGCCGTTGGCCACGGAGATTTCCTTGACGAGGCCGAAGGAAACGATGTCGCGGGAAAAGCCGGGGTATTTCACGGCGGCCAGGGCGTTCTTGATGTCGTCTTGCGAAAGCATGGGCGGTAAAATGCCATTCAATCGCGGGAACGCAAAATCATTTCGCGCGGCATCGGTGCGCGCCCGGCGGACAACCACGTTTCGCCGCGCTTTTCAATTGCGCAACGCCCGGCGAAATGGGAGATTATCCCCCGACTTTATAATTAGAATCATTCTAAACATGACGCCAAAAGCCAACAACGGGACGGAACTGCTGGTCGGGAAGTTTTCGCAGATGGAAGCCGTGGCAAACCAGCCGAAATGGCTACCGCCGCTGCGCAAGGCAGGCATCGCCAGCTTTGCCGAGGCCGGCTTCCCCAAATTGAGCGACGAGGACTGGCGCTTCACCAATGTCGCGCCCATTGCCAATCTGCCCTTCACGCTGGCGCGCGCGGCCGCGGTCAACGGCGCGGAGAGCAACCTGATTGACGCCTCGGTCTTCGCCCAACTGGCCGGCCATCGCCTCGTGTTCGTGAACGGATTTTTTTGCGCGAAACTTTCCCACATCAAGCCCGTCAGCGGCGGCGTGCGGATTGAAAATCTTTCCGCCGCGCTGGCCAAGGATTCCGCGTTGATTGAAAAGCATCTGGGCAAATACGCGCACACGGCGAACAACACCTTTGCCGCGCTGAACCAGGCGTTTTTCACCGACGGCGCGTTCATCTTTGTGCCGCAAGGCGTCGAGGTCGCCGAACCGGTGCAGTTGATTTACATTTCGTCGGCCAAGGAAAATGGCGAAACCATTTTGCCACGCAACCTCGTCATCGCCGAGGCGGACAGCAAATTGACGGTTGTGGAAAGCTACATCAGCACCGGCAACGTCGCGTATTTCACGAACGCGGTGACAGAGATTCTCGCGGGCGACAACGCCAAGGTGGAACACGTCAAATTGCAGGACGAAGCGGCGAATGCGTATCACATCGCGACCATCGCTGGCGAGTTTGGCCGCGCCAGCAACGTGACCGTCCATTCCTTCGCGCTGGGCGCAAAACTTTCGCGCACGAACATCCGCACGAAGCTCGCGGGCGAAGGGCTGGAGTGCATTCTCAATGGCCTTTACCTCACGCGCGGCGAGCAGTTGGCCGACCATCACATGATTGTCGAACACGCGCAGCCGCATTGCGCGAGCCACGAGTATTTCAACGGCATCCTCGACGACAAGTCGAAGGGCGTGTTTCACGGGCGGATCTATGTCCATCCCATCGCGCAGAAGACCGACGCGAAGCAGACGAACAAAAATCTTTTGCTCTCCGACGACGCCTGCGCCGATACGAAGCCGCAGTTGGAGATTTACGCCGACGACGTGAAGTGCACGCACGGCGCGACCATCGGCCAGTTGAACGCCGAAAGCATTTTCTATCTGCGCGCGCGGGGCATCGGTTCCGACATGGCGCGGCAGATGTTGATTCACGCCTTTGCCGGCGAGATCATCGAGCGCATCAAGTGTGAACCGGCGCGCGCGGTGATTGACAAGCTCGTGTGGGACCGCCTTGAGGCGAACCCGCATCTGCTTGGAAAGTAAAAGCGAAAAATGTTCGACGACATCAACGACCTTTATCAGCAGGTCATCCTGGACCACTGCAAGAAGCCGCGCAACTTCCATGAGATGCCGCAGTGCTCCTGCTCGGCGCAGGGTTTCAACCCGCTGTGCGGCGACAACCTGAAGCTGTTTCTCACGCTCGACGGCGAGGTTATCAAGGACGCGAGCTTCACCGGTTCCGGCTGCTGCATTTCCAAGGCGTCGGCGTCGCTGCTCACGGAAAATGTGAAGGGCAAGACGAAGGCCGAGGCAGAACAGATGTTCGAGCGCGTGCGTGAAATGGTCACCACCGGCAAGGTCACCGGCGACGTGGGCAAGCTCGCGGTGTTCGCGGGCGTCTATAAATACCCGGCGCGCGTCAAGTGCGCCATCCTCGCGTGGCACGCGCTGATGGGCGCGCTCAAGGGCGAGGCCGCGCCCGTCAGCACCGAAAACGAGCAGACCTGATTTGATTTTTGCCGCCGTAACGACGAAGATGTTTCCATTATGAGTTCTGAACAAAAGATTTTGCTCCGCGACGTCGAGGCATCCGTGGTGCCCATCGGCACGAAGGTCACGCTCCAGAAGGGCGAGACGGCGCACATCACGCAATCCCTCGGCGGCACCTATACGGTCGTCGTCAACGGCAACATGTTCCGCATCGAGTCCAAGGACGCCGACGCCCTCGGGCTGGAAGCGCCCGTCGCCGTCGCGCCCGCCGTCTCGACCGGCCCGCTCACGCAGGAAGAACTGGAAAAGAAAGTCTGGGAACAGCTCAAGACCTGTTACGACCCGGAGATTCCCGTCAACGTCGTGGACCTTGGCCTGATATACGACTGCCACCTCACGCCCATCGGCGCGGACAATTACAAGGCCGACGTGAAAATGACGTTGACCGCACCCGGCTGCGGCATGGGTCCGGTGCTCGCACAGGACGTGCAAAACAAGCTCATCTCGCTCGAACCGATTGACGAGGCGAACGTCGAGCTGGTCTGGGATCCGCCGTGGAACCAGGGCATGATGACCGAGGCGGCGAAACTGCAGCTCGGCCTGCTCTAAACAATTCAATTAGGAAAGCAGGAAGACAGGAATAAAATTCATGCTTTCATGCTTTCCTTATTCAAAATGACTGACTGGACAAAACTGCGCGCGGACTTTCCGATTCTCCAGCAATCGGTCCACGGCAAGCCGCTGGTTTACTTCGACAATGCCGCGACCTCGCAGAAGCCTCGTTCGGTGATTGACGCGCTCGTGCATTATTACACCCGCGACAACGCCAATGTCCATCGCGGCATCCACGAACTGAGCAACCGCGCCACGAACCATTTTGAAGCCGCGCGGACGCGCACGGCAAAATTCGTCAACGCCAAGTCCGCCGACGAAATTATTTTTACGCGCGGCACGACGGAAGGCATCAATCTCGTCGCGGCAACGTGGGGCGCGAAAAATCTCAAGGCGGGCGACGTGATTCTGCTCACGGAACTGGAGCATCACAGCAATCTCGTCCCGTGGCAGATGCTCGCGCAAAAGACCGGTGCAAAGATTGCCTACGTGCCCGTCACCGGCGACGAGGGCATTTTGGATTTGTCTAAATTGGATTCCCTGCTCACCTCGCAGGTAAAGATTTTTTCGATGGTTCACATCTCGAACTCGATGGGCACGGTGAATCCTGTGGCGGAACTGTGCGCCCGCGCTAAAAAGCTCGGCATCGTCACGCTCGTGGACGGCGCGCAAAGTGCCGGGCATCTGCCGGTGGACGTGCAGGCCATCGGCTGCGATTTTTTTGCGTTCTCCGGCCACAAGATTTGTGGGCCGACCGGCATCGGCGTGCTGTGGGGCCGGCAGGAAGTTCTCGAAACCATGCCGCCGTATCAAGGCGGCGGCGAAATGATCCTGTCCGTCGGCTACCAGAAAACGGAGTTCAAGCCCGCGCCGCACCGCTTCGAGGCCGGCACGCCGGATATCTCCGGCCCCATTGGCTTGCACGCCGCGATGGATTATTTGGACGCCATCGGCCGCGACAACATCTGGCGGCATGACCAGGAACTGGCGAACTATGCGGCGGAAAAACTTGCCGCGTTGAAAAACATCCGCATCTTCGGCCCGAAACAAAATCGCGCCGGCTTGGTGAGCTTTCTGCTAAAAGACGTTCACGCGCACGACGTGGTGACCTTGGCCGACCAAGGCGGCGTGGCTTTGCGCGGCGGACACCATTGCACGCAACCCTTGATGCACAAGCTCGGCGTGGAATCCACCGCCCGCGCGAGCTTTTATTTCTACAACACCAAAGCCGAGGTGGACGTCTTCATCGAAGTCATCAAAGAGATTCAGAAGTTCTTCGCCATGTGATGCGAGGGTGCCGCCACCGGTGGGCATGTCCGGGTGAACGTCCAGCCTGCCCCAAGAGAGGGTTGACCGCGCACCACGCCAAATATGCGAAAGGTGAAACTGCTGTTTTGGTTCCGTTCGCATATTGCGCGTGGTTCGCGGTTGAAAGTTTTCTCCGCCTGCCGGTCTGGCCAGATGGCCGCCCCGCCATCCGGCCTCACTCCTCCAGCGCCATCGGCAGATGGCCGGTGATTTTGGCGTGCTGATCCTGCACGATGACCGTGCCGCCGAGCGCCGTGTTGGACAAAATCACCCCGGCCTTGCCGTTGGCGCGGTTGACCGTGATCAAACCGCCGTCCATGGCGTTCGCTGCGATCTTCACACCAATCTTCATGTCCGGCGTCACGGCCAGAATTTCACCGTTGTTCAGCTCGCTCACCATGGTGACGCGCGCATGGCCGTCGTCGTGGACGACGCTGATGGCCGCACCCGGCTCGGTGGCCTTCATCACCGCGCGCGGGTTGCCGGCCGCGCAGACACCGACCTGGCCGAGCCCCGTTTCGCCCAGCGCCTTCAACTGCACGGCGAGTTTGCCCTCCTGACCGTAGAGTTCGAAGGACGGTTCGTCCTTTTCCACCCGCAGACAGGCCTTGTATTGATTCTTGCCGTCGAAAATGCTCAGCTCCGGCACGTCGTTGTCCACCTGCATCAGGACGCGCGTCTTCTCATCCTTGCCCATGACGCAGATGAACGCCCCGGTCTTGCCGCCAATGATGTTGACCTGCGAGCGGCTCGTATCGCTGGGATGGAAAAGGCTGAAGATGGAGCAGCGAATGCTCAAGTGGGCGGCGCTGGGCTGCCCGTCGTCGTCTTCACTCGGCGGATGGTAATGGATGAACTGCCGGTATTCGTCCATCTCCTGGCGGAGGCGGGCGACTTCTTTCTTCAACGTTTCGATTTCGGTTTCAGTGTTCATAAATTTTGAGGCGGCCGGACGGAGGCTGGCTGGGCGATGGCGGCATGTTAATTCTCGCGGGCAAGGTTTGAAACATATTTATTGAAAAACGTCCGGCGGTTTCGACGGCGCCCCGGCGGGCAGAGGATTGACCGCGCTGTGTGGGCAATGGGGGAAACCTTGAACATTCAACATTCAACTCTGAACGCCGAACAAAGCCGGCGCGCGGAACCCATTCGAGGTTGGGCGTTGAATGTTCAATGTTAAATGTTTGGGCAACCACCTGGTGCAGGGCGGCGCCGATCAGGTGCATCTGCTGGTGAACTATGACAACGCCAGCTACGACGCCACGGCGACGAACACGGTGGAATGGCAGGTCGCCGGCACGGATACCGGTTTCGTGAACAGCGCGCCGGTGGATCCGAGCGGCAACCCGCTGGGGCCGTTCGCAGCGGGCCAGACGGTGAATGTGCGCACACGGGTGACGAACGGCAACGGCACCACCACCGGCCGCCCCCGCACACGGACGCTGCAGCCGCCGGCGGGGTGAAGCACTTTGAGTGGTGGTTTTATTTCACCGGATACTGCCAGACCCAGTCACCTTTTTCGCGGTCAATTGCGCCACTCTCGGTAAAAAAGATTTTCCCGCCGTCATCCTTTTCATCCCAGCCGACGGAGTAAAGGACGAAGCTTCCATCCTCCGTGCGCCGGTAATGCAACGGCAGGCCATTGATGAGGTCATGCGGCAGTTGCGCAATGAATTGCGGTGCGAGCGGATCGAGCGTTTCGGGATATTCGCCGTGCGCGAGGCGGAAGCGTTCCAACGCGTTGGCAACCCGTGCCAAATCCACCTGCGACTGGATCTTGGCAAACTTTTTCACACTGGCGCTGATGGCGGGAAAAACCATCAAGGCCTGCACTTTGTAAGGATTATAATGCTTCAGCTCGGCCTGCACCGCCGCGTCTGCCCGCCGCACAGCGGCTGGGGCGATAATCCGGTTGGTCATGTCCAAGAGCGGCAGAATCAATTGTTCGTGGAGTTGGGCAAAGGCGAGTTCGTTTTGATAAAAAAAGGCGCTCGGCATCCAGCGCAGACTAATGGTCTCCTCCTTGGGTTTGCCGGCGACCTCCGCCATGGTTTTGATCTGGCGCGTGATCCTTTGGTTTTCAATCGCATCAATGGCGAACGTGCGTTCGCCGCGCATAGCGAGCTGGTAGTCGGCGAGAAAATCCTTTTTGGCGAGCACGCTTTCAAGTTCGGCAAGCTGGGCGTCGTTCCAGCGGTGTTGCGCGAGGCCTTCGTAAATCGGCTGGAGCGTCATGGCGGTGAGCGCGATGCTGACAAGATGTTCGATGAGCAGCGGCTCCTGCCGCAATTTGTCGTCCAGCCGCAGCATGAGTTGAACATCGTCCAGCGCCTGCGCGGGCTGGTTGTCGGCCAGTTCGGCAACGCTGCGCAAATGCAGAACCTGAAAACAGCTCTTCATGTCCGAAAGAAAATAAAGAAACATGGGAGATAGTCCGCGCTCAATCGCGCTGTAACCTCCCAGCCGGGCAAACGGCCGGTGGCTGGCCTCCCGCAATTCTTCAATGACCGGATCATAGACGCTCAAGGCGAGCAAAATGTCGGCGGCTGGCGTCTGCGGCTGCGGCGCAATGGGAAACACGACCGCGAGATTGGTCGCGGGAAGATTGGGCAAAGCGTAAATGTGGGCGTGGCGAAGCGCATTGGAGACAGACTCGCTGGCCGTCCGGTCGGTGCGATTGGTTTGGGGACGGCGATAGTAGTCCTGCCAGTTTTCCAGACGGACAAAACGCATCCGGCTCCAATCCCCGCCATTCTCAACCGGAAAACTGCCGTCGGAACGGTAAGGCGATATTTTGAAACGGTCAGCCGTTTGCGGGGAGTCTTGTTTCCAATCTTGAGTCTTCTCGTCCCATTCCACCGTCATTAGCCCTCGGAAGATGGGAGCCTTGAAAAAATTCTGGTCGTCCGGCACGGTGTTGGTGGCGAACGTCGCCCAACTAAAGCGTTCGCCTCGCGCCTCGGCGGTGAGCCGGTAATTTTCCCATGCCCGCTTGCCGCGCCAGTTTTCTTCGGCGCAAAAAAGGACGGTCAAACCGGCCAAGCCAGCCAGAGTGACGGCTGACCAACGGCAGATAGTTCTCAACTGGGGATTCATGGTTGAATTTTCCAAGATTGCCAAGCGCGCGTCAATCGCGCTAAATAAAGGGAATGTCAACGGTCGCCGAACAACTCCGCTCCGCCCGCGAGGCCAAACAGCTCACCGTCGAGCAGGTCGCGGAAATGACAAAGATTCGCACCGACCACATCCGCGCGATCGAGGAAGGCAACTTCGGCGTGTTCTCCGCGCCAATCTACATCCGAGGCTCGGTGAAGAATTACGCCGCCGCGCTCAAGCTGGACACCGCCGCCGTGCTCGCCGAGCTGGCGGCGGAACTCAAGGGCACGGAGAAGTTCAGCGAGCCGCCGCCGCTGTCGGATCAGAAGAAAACTTTGGTGGACCACGCCACGCTGGTGCTGGCGAAGCTGAACTGGAAAGTGGGGCTGGCCGGCTTCGCGCTCGTTGCGCTGGTGGCGATTTTCGCCGCGTCGTTCTGGGCGTGGCGGCATCATCAGAAGAGCGACCCGCTCAAGAACCTGCCGCCGGCGGTCTATCAACCGGCCGGTGGCGACGACACGCTGCCGCTGCACAAATAAAAATGCAGAAGGAAGCAGGCAGAATGCACAATTAAAAAAGCGAGCCGCGTTCGTCCAACCGCCGTTTCTGCATTCTTACTTCTGCTTTCTGCCTTCGCCTTCAGACGTCTTCCAGATACAGTGCGCGGTTGCGCCAGAGGTAGATGATTCCCGACAGCGCGGTCAGTAAAACTGCGAGCCACAACATGGCGGCCGCAAAGGCCGGTGCCCACGCCACAAATAAGTTTTTCAATGCCTCCGGCCATTCCTGGCACGCGTCCACCACCAGCAGCGCAATGATGGCGACGATTTGCGAAATCGTCTTGTGCTTCCCGTAGCGCTCCGCCGCCAGCACGATGTGCTTGGACGCCGCCAGCAGCCGCAGCCCGGTGATGGCCAGTTCGCGCGAGACAATAATGATAACCATCCACGCGCCGACTTTCACCGGCGCGGCAGGATGCAGGCGTGTGCTTTCCACGAAGGCGATGAACGCCGAGCAGGTCATGATCTTGTCCGCCAGCGGGTCCATGAGGATGCCGAAGTTGGTGATGAGGTTGCGCGAGCGCGCGATGCGGCCGTCGAGAAAATCCGTGACGCCCGCGAGGCAGAAAAAGAAAAGCGCAAGCGTATTGCGGAAGGGAATTTCCCACGGCCAGAACAAGGCCACCAAAAAAACCACCGTCAGGCCAAAGCGCGAGACGGTGAGCTTGTTGGGCAGGTTCATCTGAATTTACGATTTTAGATTTACGATTTACGCGATGCAATTCAAAAGAGCGCGTCAATCGTAAATCGCATATCGTAAATCCTTCACGCGCCGAACTTGTCGAACATCTTCGCGTTCGCCTGCATCAGGCGGATGAGGAATTTCGCGGGGAACACGCTCAACGAGCCGCTGTTCGCGCCAGTCTCCGTGAAGCGTTCCAGCTTGTCGGAACCGCTGCACGCCGAGTGCAACAACACCGGCTGCGGGTGCCACGAATGGCCTTTCAACGCGCACGGCGTTGAATGGTCGCCGGTGATAGCGATGACGTCCGGCTTTTTCTTCAACAGAATCGGCAGCGCGGCGTCGAATTCCTCGATGGCTTTTTTCTTCGCGGCAAAGTTGCCGTCCTCGCCGTATTTGTCGGTGTATTTGTAATGGATGAAGAAAAAATCGTAGTTGTCGTATTCGGCGAGGTAGCGCTCGAACTGCTCCTTGATGGTCTGCGGCCCCTCGATTTTCACCATGCCGACGAGCTGCGCCAAACCTTTATACATCGGATAAACCGCGAGGCAGGCGGGCTTGAGCAGATAACGGTCCGCGAACAGCGGAATGTGCGGCTGGTGCGCGATGCCGCGCATGAGAAAACCATTCGCCGGCTTCTCCTTGGCAATGATGGGCAGCGCGGCCTTGTAAAAATCCGCGATGAGCTTCGCCGTTTTCTTCTGCTTGGCATTCTTCGGGTCGCGCGGCTTCACGGTCGGGATGGCAAAACCTTCGCGGTTCGGGTCGGCGTCGGTCAGCGGACCTTCCAATCCCTTGCCACGGAAAATGACGACGAAACGATGTTCTTTGCCGGGCTGGATGATGACCTGCGTGTCGCCAATTTTTTTGATTTTCGCCGAGAGCAGGGCGCACAGCTTTTCGCAGACTTCCGTCGCGATGCGGCCGGCGCGGCGGTCGGTGACAATGCCCTTGGCGTCGAGCGTGGCGAAATTCGCGCGGGCGCAAACATCGCCGGGTTTCAATTCAACGCCGAGGCCGAGCGCCTCGATGACGCCGCGGCCAACCTGGAATTCCAGCGGGTCGTAGCCGAACAGGCCGAGGTGGCCGGGTCCGCTGCCGGGCGTGATGCCGGGCGCGACGGGAATCATGCGGCCTTGCGCGGAATTTTTCGCAAGCGCGTCGAGGTTCGGGGTCGCGGCGGCCTCCAGCGGCGTGAGGTAATTCTGTTCCTTGGTGGCGATGTCGCCCAGGCCGTCGAGAACGATTAGCGCCAGCTTGGTTTTGGTTTTCAGCGTCAGTTCGGAATAATGTGCGTCCAAATTCATCCGGTCAGTTTACAAAAGAATCGTCGTGGCGCAATTCGATTCATCGGCCATTGCCGCTGATAATCGCAGTTTTAAGAAAAACGAATGCGCGGCGCGCAAGCCACTTTACTTTCGCGGCTTCATGGCGCACTTTGACGGCGCATGATTCGACTGTTTTTTAGTCTCCTGATAATTTTATTGGCCGCCCCAACCGCCCCGCGCGCGGGCGCGGTGGAAACTGTGCCGCTGACGACCTCGCTGCTGGAAAACGACGTGCTGCGGCTGCGCGTGCTGCATTTGACCGGCAATTTTGCGGCGGAATTTCTCGCCGCGCAACCGACCAACAAATTCGACGGCATCGTCCTCGACCTGCGCTCGGCGGACGGGGACAAAAACGCGGCGGCGGCGGCGGGCGATTTTTTTGCGGCCAAAAAATTTCCGCTGGTCATCCTCGTCAACGGCCAGACGCGCGGCTCGGCGGCGGCGCTGGCGGCGGATTTGCGGGCGGCGGGTGACGGCATTTTGGTCGGCAGCACCAACTTCATCGGCGCGGCCAGGCCGGACATCGCGGTGACGGTGGCGGGCGCGGATGAAGCAAAATTTCTCGCCGACCCGTTTTTTATCCCGGCCGCGCCGAAAACAGTTTTGCCGGCGGCAACCAATGATTTCTCGCAATTTGTGGATCACACCAGCGAGGCCGACCTCGTCCGCCAACGCGTGAAGGACGGCGACGAAGACGATGCCGCCACGCCGCGTGCCGAGCCCAGCCAGCCAGTCATCCGCGACCCGGCGCTGGCGCGGGCGGTGGATTTGTTCAAGGCGCTGGCGGCGCTGCACCCGGCCCGCGGTTGATTTCGCATTGACGATTTGGCTCCAAACAATCACCTTTTCCGTCCGCGTTTGGGATGAAAACGATTCTATTTCTTTGCACCGGCAATGTCTGTCGTAGCCCGATGGCTGAGGGACTTTTCCGCCACGCCGTCAAGGGCCGTGGCGAGTTCCGTATTGTGTCGGCGGGCATCGGCGCGATTGACGGCGATTTGCCGACGCACCATTCCGTGCAGGCGATGCGCGAAATCGGCATTGATATTTCCGGCCAGCGCAGCCGCGCACTCACATCCGAGCTGATTCGCTCGGCGGATTTGATTTTGGGCATGACGCATAGCCACACGGACACGGTGGCGCTGCTGTATCCGAAGGCGGCGGAAAAAACATTTCTGCTGCGCGAATTTGACGAGACGCTCGAGCCTTACGAAAAGGACATCAGCGATCCCATCGGTAGCCCTTATCATATCTATGTGGAATGCCGCGACCAGATTGAGCAAGGCATCGTCACGCTTTTGAAATTTATGGAACAACACAACTTCCTGTCAAAAAACCAGGATCCGGCGACACCGTCCGTCATCAATTTTGCGCTGGGCGCGGATCACGGCGGGCTGGAACTCAAGGAAACACTCAAAGCCTTCCTGCGCGAACGCGGCCTGACGGTCAGCGATTTTGGCGCGGCCACGAAAGACCCGGCGGATGATTATCCGGATTTTGGCAAGCTCGTCGCCGAGGCCGTGGCCACCGGCAAGGCCGAGCTCGGCCTGCTCGTCTGCACCAGCGGCGTAGGCATGAGCATCACCGCCAACAAGGTTTCCGGCGTGCGCGCCGCGCTCGTTGACGATGTGGAAACCGCCGCGCTCTGCCGCCAGCATAACGACGCGAATGTCCTGTGTTTGAGCGGCAAAAAAACCACCGCCGAACTTGGCAAAAAAATTCTCGCCGCGTTCATCAACGCGAAGTTCGAGGGCGGCCGCCACGAACGGCGCGTTTTGAAAATGGACGCGAAGTTTCCCGCCGCCAATTTACGGTTGGTCAATGTTGACTCGGAAATCGCCACGGCCATCGAACACGAACGCAAACGCCAGCAGGAAAATATCGAGCTGATCGCGTCGGAAAATTTCACCAGTCCCGCCGTCATGGAGGCGCAGGGTTCCGTGCTGACGAACAAATACGCCGAGGGCTATCCCAAAAAACGCTGGTATGGCGGCTGCGAATACATTGACGTGGTCGAGCAGCTCGCGATTGACCGCGCCAAGAAACTGTTCGGCGCGGAACACGCCAACGTCCAGCCGCACTCCGGCTCCGGCGCGAACATGGCGGTTTATTTCGCATTCCTCAAACCCGGCGACAAGATGCTGACGATGGATTTGAGCCACGGCGGCCACCTGACGCACGGCAACAAGGCGAATTTCTCCGGCAAGTTTTTTGAGATTGTCCACTACGGCGTGAACAAGGAGACCGAGCGGATTGACTACGACCAGATCGCGACAATGGCGCGTGAACACCGGCCGAAGATGATCACCATCGGTGCGAGCGCGTATCCGCGCGTGATTGATTTCAAGCGCATGGGCGAAATTGCGCGCGAGGTCGGCGCATATCTGCTGGCGGACATCGCGCACATCGCCGGCATGGTTGCGGCGGGCGTGCATCCCAGCCCGATGGGGCATGCGGATTTCGTGACGACCACCACGCACAAGACGCTGCGCGGCCCGCGTGGCGGCTTGATTCTTTGCGCGGAAAAATACGCGAAGGAAATTGATTCCATCGTTTTCCCCGGCATCCAGGGCGGACCGCTGGAACACGTCATCGCCGGCAAGGCGGTTTGCTTCCACGAAGCGCTGCAGCCGAGCTTCAAGGCTTACCAGCAGCAGATCGTCAAGAACGCCGCCGCGCTCGCCGACGGTATGAAGCGCAACGGCTACCGTCTCGTCAGCGGCGGCACGGACAACCACCTCATGCTCGTGGACGTCGGTGCCAAAGGCATCACCGGCAAAGATTCCCAGATCGCGCTCGACGAGGCCGGCATCACGGTCAACAAGAACACGATTCCGTTCGAGACCCGCTCGCCGTTCCAAGCCAGCGGTATCCGGCTCGGTTCGCCGGCCTGCACCACGCGCGGCATGAAGGAAGCGGAGATGGCCGCCATCGCCGACATGATTTCCGAAGTGTTGATGGACATCAAAAACGTGGACGCCGCGCACAAGGTGCGTGATCGTGTGCGCGCCTTGACGGCGAAATTCCCGCTGCCATATTAAGAATCAAATGTTCAGCGTCGGACAAAAAGTCGTGTTGGTGGATGACAAGTGGCCGGAGACGGTGAAGCAGCTTTACCTGCAACTGCCGGTGCTGGAGACGGTCTATGTCGTCCGGGCCGTGCGCGTGGGCGTGCGCGCGGACGAACTCATCATGGATATGCGACGCGTGCTGGAATCCTCGCTGCTGCTCGTCGGGATTTACAATCCCACCAACAATCTCGGCGTGGAGGCGGGCTTTGCCGCGAGTCGTTTCCGCGCGCTGGACGAGTTGAAGCAGTCGGCCGTCGAGGAAAAAGAAGCGGTGGCCTGAACCGGCGCCGCGACCAAAATTTAATTTTAATTCATTTCCCGAAAGCCGGACGCCTCGCGAATATTTGCTGGGCGTTTTTGCTGGGCGTTTTATGTTTACCGGATTTATAGGGCGTTTTGGTGAAGCATGATGGCGGCGACGACGACCGCAAAAATCACGGCGGCCAATATCACCCAGACCAGAATTCTGGCCTGCTGCTTCTGTTTCCACCGGGGCAGGTGCGGAAACAGCACCTTGCCAAAAAATTTCATGGGCATAACCGTCGGCTTCTGATTAATTCGTCCCATCAAACCAGAAACCACCGGCGTGTCCAGCCTGTTCTGCGCCGGCCGCGCAATGGTCCGCCTCAAGCCGGCAGGGCTTCGGGCAAACCTCGGCCACGCCCATGGTTCAGGTTGATGAGCTGCCGGGTTTCGGTAATATAGCCGACGATGTTGAACTTGCCGATGGCCTCTTTTTTCGCCACGTCAAAGGCGGCACCGGCGCGCGGAAAATGTTTTCCCTCGGCGGCAATCTTGGTCCAGTGGTTGTCGGCGGCGAGGTATTCGAGGCTGTCGGCATTCTCGATCAATATATTCATGAACCTGAACCTAGCAGACAATCCGGCATAACCGGCATCATATCGCGAATTATCTTTATTCCATCGTCACCGGACGGCGCGCGGCCTTCTTGCCGGCGTGATGGGACTTGTCGGCAAGCATTTTATTTTTTGCGCGACGCGAACGCTTGCGCTTCTGGCGGCGGATTTTTTCAATCTCGGCGCGCTGCGCGGCGATGAAACCATGCTTCCGCTCTTCAATCTTATCTAGCAACCGGCGGCGGGCGATGAAGCGGTTGAGCCCCTGCTGGCGCGTTTCTTGGCATTTCACCGACACACCGGTCGGATGATGAATGAGCATGACGCAGGTGGAAACCTTGTTGACGTTCTGGCCACCGTGGCCGCCGGAGCGGACAAAACTTTCCGCAATGTCCGCCTCGCGCACACCGAGTGCGGCCATGCGCTGCGCGAGCTGGCTTTCCTTTTCGAGGCTGACGGGAAATGCACTCATGCTGCAAATATAGCGTCACGGCCGCGATTGCACCAGCACGCGGAACGCGCGACCAAGATGTTCGGGATGTGTGAGCGTTTGGAACTGGCGCACTTGTTTGGCGTCCAGTTTGGCAAAATATTTTTCTTTGACGGACAGCCCTAGTATTCGGTTCAAGGCGGGTAATGGGGTGCAGGCTTGGCTGAGAATGTTGGTCAGAAATTGCGGTTGGGTGCAAAACATCTCCGTTTTCAATCCGGCCTGCTCGCCAGTTTCTTGAATCGAGGTGTAATTGACGTGCGCGGTGAGGTCTTGTTCTCCCGGCTGTGCGAGCAAATCGTCACTAACCTGATGCTGGTAATAGGCGCGCAAAGTGCCGTTGACCCGCGCCGGTGAAATTTGTTCGTCAGCGGTGAAGCCATAATCAATCGCCACCAGTTTGCCGCGCCGCAGAATACGGGCTTTGTCCCACCACCAGTTTTTGGCGCGAGTGTTGGTTTCAATCGTGTAACCGTCCGGCAGCATCGCCAGCAACTGACCGGGAAGTTGCGGAATGCCGTGTTTTTGAAGGCCGGGTTGAACGCCACTACGACAAGTCCAATCCAAAGACAAATCAAGTTTAGTCCAAGTAAAGTTTTCACCATCCAAGGTCACTCCCCACTCGAACCATGTCTTTGCTTTTGCGTCCCAGCCAAAACGGTTGACGGGAAAAGCGTCAAGCAATTCGTTGTTGAACAGAATACCTTCAAGCTTCGGTTCAAAATTAGAATAGTCCACATAACTCTTGAAACAATCCAAGCTGTCAGTCCAGCGAATTTTCCCAGCAAAGCCGGCCAGCGTGTTTTTTTGCCATTCGTGGCGGCTTCGTGACGGTTCTAAAATATAATATTCTAACTTGTCGAAAAGTTTAGGACGGTGCTTTTGCAACCACGAAAGAATATCCACCGCCAATTTGCCGTCGTGTGCCCCCGCTTCAACAATTTTCAGCGGTGCAATCAAAGGTTCTGGCATCTCTTCGAGCCATTCCGCAAATTGAAACGCCAGCAGTTCGCCGAACAAACTTCCAACGCTGACGCTGGTGATGAAGTCACCGGCGCGGCCGACATTGTCCTGATTCTTTTCGTAATAGCCGGTTTCGGGACAGTAAAGCGCCAGTTCCATGAAGCGCGCAAAGGGAATTGCGCCGCTTTTAAGAATTTCTTCGCGGATGGCGTCGGTCGGCATTTTCATTGCTTGCAGTGCGGCATGGCTTTGGCTAGTGTCGTTTCACGAGAGAGGACTTATGGCTAAAATTGACGCATTTTTCAACCTGATGTTCGAACAGAAGGCCTCCGACCTTCATATGGCCTCGGGCAACCCGCCCATGATGCGCATCCACGGCGAGCTCCAACGCGTGGACTATCCGCCGCTCGAAAACGACACGCTCAAGGCGATGCTCTACGAAATCGCGCCGGATTACAAAATCAAACAGTTCGAAGAAACCGGCGACGTGGATTTCGGCTACGAAATCCCCAACATCTCGCGTTTCCGCGTGAATTTCTTCAACCAGAAAAACGGCGTGAGCGCGGTGTTCCGCCAGATTCCCAGCCGAGTGCTGTCGTTCGAGGATTTTGAAAAGCTGGAGGCGCCGCTGCCGGCGGTGTTCAAGAAATTCGCGATGCTCAACCGCGGCCTCGTGGTCGTCACCGGCCCGACCGGCTCCGGCAAATCCACCACGCTCGCGGCCATCGTGGACTACTGCAACCGCAACCGCAAAGACCATATCATCACGCTGGAAGACCCGATTGAGTTCGTCCACGAGAGCAAGAACTGCCTCGTGAACCACCGTGAGGTCGGTGTGCACACGAAATCGTTCGCGTCCGGCCTGCGCGGTGCATTGCGCGAAGACCCGGACATCATTCTCGTCGGCGAAATGCGCGACTTGGAAACCATCGAGCTGGCCATCACGGCGGCGGCCACCGGCCACTTGGTTTTCGGCACATTGCACACGCAGAGCGCAGCCAAGACCGTTGACCGTATCATTGACGTTTTTCCCGCTGACCAACAAAACAAGATTCGCCAGACGCTTTCCGAGGCATTGAAAGGCGTCGTGGCGCAGACTTTGTTTAAGCGCTCGGACAAGAAGGGTCGCGTGGCGGCGTTTGAAGTTCTCGTTTTCAACACCGCCGTCGCCAACCTCGTGCGCGAGGGCAAGACGCACCAGATCCAGGGCATGATCCAGGTCGGCAAAAAATTTGGCAACCAGCAGCTCGACGACCACATCATGGAACACGTCCGGATGCGGCGGATCACGCCGGAAGACGCCTACGACAAGTCGCTCGACAAGAAAAAATTCCGGCCGCTGCTCGCGCACCCGCCGGAAGACGACGACACAGTTTGAGGCCGTTGATTTATGCGCCGCCCGGAGCTTGACCAAATGTTGACGACGATGCTGGCGTCGCAGCCGGAGGTTTCCGATTTGCTCTTCACGGTGGACCGGCCGCCGCAGGTCGAGGCCTACGGCGAGTTGAAGCCGGTCATTTTGGATCCGCCCATCACGAAGCTCACGCCGTTCCAGATTGAGACCATCGCAATGAACATCATCGGCGACAATCTCTGGCACATCGAGGATCTGCTGCGGCACGGCTCCTGCGACGCGTCATATTCACTCTCCGACCAGGCGCGGTTTCGCGTGAATATTTTTTCGCAGCGCGGCAGTTTTTCCATCGTGTGCCGGCAGTTGAACGCGTCGGTGCCGACATTGACGCAGCTAAAATTCCCGGAAATCTTCACGGAAATTCCCAAGGAAAAAACCGGCCTCGTGCTGATCACCGGCGCGACCGGCTCCGGCAAGTCCACCACGCTGGCGGCCATCCTCGACGAAATCAACCGCACCAAGGCGGTGCACATCGTCACGCTCGAAGACCCGGTCGAGTATCTGCACAAGCACCAGGTGGCGACGTTCAACCAGCGCGAACTCGGCCTGGATTTCGACACCTACGCCAACGGCCTGCGCGCCGCGCTGCGCCAGGCGCCGAAGGTGATTCTCGTCGGCGAAATGCGCGACCGCGACACGGTGAAAATCGCGTTGAGCGCGGCGGAAACCGGACATCTCGTGTTGAGCACGCTGCACACCATCAACGCCGGCGAGACCATCAACCGTATCCTCGGCATGTTCGAGCCGGACGAACAGGAGCAGGTGCGCACGCGGCTGTCCGATTCGCTCCGGTGGATCGCCAGCCAGCGGCTCGTGCCGCGCGTCAGCGGCGGGCGGTTCGCCCTGATTGAGCTGATGGGTTCCAACCTGCGCACGCAGGAGACCATCCGGCTCGGGGAAAGCGAGGGCAAAAGTTTTTACGAGATCATCGAGGCAAGCTATCCGTTCGGCTGGCGCACTTTCGATAACGCCTGCCTCGACGCCTACGAGCAGGGGCACATTTCCGAGGAAACCGCCCTGCTCTACTGCACCAAGCGCAGCGTCGTCTCGCGCGGCATCGACAACATCAAGAAGGCGCGCGGCGAGATGAGCGCCAGCGCCAACACGCTCCGCATGAAAAACCTCAAGGGTGCCGCCGCCGGCAATGACAGCGGCACGCCGGCGCCGCCCGTATTGAAATTTAAATGAAAGGCACCTTTGATTTTGTCGGCAGCGAGGATAAACCCGCGCTCATCGCCTTTTCCACGCCCGAATGGATGGACGCCGCCAAGTCCGCGCTGAACGAGCTGGGCTACAAGGTTCACACCGCCGCCACGCACAGCGATTTTCTGATCCGTTTTTCCCAAGCGCGTTATCAGGTGGTCATCGTCGAGGAGTTGTTCGGCGCGAACACGCCGGACGAAAACCTCACGCTCAAGGCGCTACAGGACATGCCCGTCAACCAGCGCCGCCACGCCACCGTGCTGCTCATCGGCAATTCCTTCCAGACCTTCACGCCGATGGAGGCGTTCAAGCACAGCGTCCACGCCGTGATCAACAGCTCCGAGATGTTCCTGCTCAAGCAGCTTGTAGAAAAAGCCGTCGCCGACAACGACACGTTTCTCCACAGCTTCCGCGAAATCCAAACCCGCGTCTTCACCAGCGGCACCCGGTTTTGAGCGTGACCCGCCTGGATCAGGCACTCGTCGAGCGCGCCCTTTGCGACAGCCGCGAAAAGGCCAAGCGCCTCATCCTCGCCGGCGCCGTCCGCGTCAACGGCCATCCCGCGAAAAAAGCCAGCGACTCCGTCAAGCCCGCCGACGAGATCACCGTGGACACGCCGGAAAAATTTGTTTCGCGCGGCGGCCACAAGCTCGAACACGCGCTGGAACATTTTCAATTAAATGTGGAGAAGCTCGTCGCCATTGATTTGGGCGCGTCCACCGGCGGTTTTACCGACTGCCTGTTGCAGCGCGGCGCGGAAAAAGTTTTTGCCGTGGATGTCGGCCAAGGCCAGCTCGCGTGGAAACTGCGCGGCGACCCGCGCGTCGTCGTCATGGAGAAGACCAATGCGCGATTTTTGAAGTGTGAAGACTTTTGGCTGGGGCGAGAACATTCAACATTCAACATTCAACATTCAACATCCAAACCGTCCGCGCCGCCGCCGCCGCCTTCGACGTTGGGCGTTGAATGTTCAATGTTGAATGTTTCCGCCAAACCACCGGCAGACATCATCGTCGTGGACTGCTCCTTCATTTCGCTCAAGAAGATTTTGCCGCCGGCCGTGCCGCTGCTCAAGGCGGGCGGAAAAATTGTCGCCTTGATCAAGCCGCAGTTCGAGGCCGGCAAAGCCGAGGCCGACAAAGGCCGTGGCGTCATCACCGACGCCGCCATCCACGACCGCGTGCTGGCGGAGCTGGAGGAATTTGTGTCCGCGCAGGCTGGCCTTTGCTGGCGCGGTGTGGTTGAATCTCCCCTGCTCGGCCCCGCCGGCAACAAAGAATTTCTGGCACTGATTGAAAAAGTCCGCTGACCATTTCCAGCGCATCGGCCTCGTCGGCAACGCGGAGAAGCCCGCCGCCGCCGCCGCCGTCCGCGCCGCCGCGCAGCTCCTCCGCCGCACCGGCCGCAAGGTTTTCTGCGACGCTATCACCGCCCGGTTCACCCGGGTCAAATGCGAGATCCTGCCCAACACCGCCACGCTGGCCGGCGCGGTGGATCTGCTCATCGTCTTCGGCGGCGACGGCACGATGCTGCACACCGCCCGGCAGATTGCCGGTTCCAAGACGCCCATGCTCGGCGTCAACCTCGGTGGTCTGGGCTTTCTCACGGCAGTTCCGTCCGCCGAACTCGCCGGCGCATTGAAGCTCCTGTGGCAGGGAAAATTCCGCTACGAGGCCCGCGCGCTCATCGAGGCCGCCGGCACCGGCCACGGCCGGAAATTCAAGGCCGCCGCGCTCAACGACATCGTCGTCAGCCGTGGCGCGGCCTCGCGGCTCATCGCGCTGGACGTGAGTGTGAACGGCGAGCTCATCACGCGCTACCGCTGCGACGGATTGATCGTGAGTTCGCCGACCGGCTCCACGGCGTATTCGCTCGCGGCCGGCGGCGCGATTGTTTTGCCGACGGCGGAAGTGTTCGTCCTCACGCCCATCTGCCCGCACGCGCTCTCAAACCGTTCCATCATCTTGCCCCTGTCCGCGACCATCCGCGTGAAGGCCGTCAAGACCGAGCCGGCGACGTTCATCAATGCCGACGGCCAGATTGTCGGCGAACTCGCCAACGGCGATGAAATCACCATCCGCCGGAGCCGGAGCACCGTGCGTCTGGTGCATCTCGCCGAGGGCTCGTTCCTCGAGGCGCTCCGGCAGAAACTCCATTGGCGCGGAACCTACCTGTGAATGATGAAGGAAGAATTATGAGTTATGAATTAAAGGCCCACACAGCGGTGTTTCTTCCCACTTCATCATTCGTCATTCACACTTCATCATTCTAAAAATGGTCCGCTTAAAAGACATTGCCCAAATCGTCGGCGTCTCGGTGATGACCGTCTCGAAAGCCTTGCGCGACGAGCCGGACGTTTCCGTCGCCACCAAGGCCAAGATCAAGAAACTCGCGGCGGACATGGGCTATGTGCCCGACTCCAGCGCGCAAGGTCTCCGCACCAAGACCACCAAGCTGTTCGGCCTCGTCATTCCGTCCACGACGAATCCCATTTACGCGCGCATCGTGTTCGCCATCGAGGAGCGCGCCCACGAGCTTGGCTACGACCTGCTCCTCTGCCACACCTACAACAAGCCCGAACGCGAGGACGCCTGCCTGCGCCGCCTATTGTCGCGCCGCGTGGATGGATTATTCATCGTCCCCGTTTATCGCTTCGAAGCCGAGGCCCGGATTTATCAGGAAATCATCGCGCGCAACACGCCCACCGTCCTGCTCGGTTCGCCCGCGCCGTTCTGCAAAAGTTTTCCCGCCATCGAAATCGAGGAACTCGTCGCCAGCTACAACGCCACGAAACATCTCACCGGCCTCGGCCACAAAAAAATCGCCTACCTCACCGGCCCGTCCGCCGCGCCGTGGGCACACGAACGCTTCGAAGGCTACCGCCGCGCCCTGCGCGAGGCGAACCTCGAGGTGGACGACAAGCTCGTCTTCCAATCCGGCAACACCATCGAGGACGGCACCAAGGCCGCATTGCAGATGCTCAACGAGAACTGCCATCCCACCGCCATCATGGCCGTGAGCGACCTCGTGGCCATCGGCTGCGCGGAAACTTTGTTGCAGCAGGGCATCAAGATTCCCGACGACATCTCCATCGTCGGCTTTGGCAACATCCTGACGGCGGAATTTTATCGCGTGCCGCTCACCACCGTCAGCCAGCCGAAATACCGGCTCGGCGTCACGGCGGTGGAAACGATGATGAAACTGATTCGCGGTGAAAAAATCCAGTTGAAGCGCCTCGCCGCCGAATTCGTAGAACGCAAAAGCACCGCACCGCCGAAGAAGTTGGCCACAGATTCACACAAATTATAACACATTTTTCTGCTTAACCGGTGAGCACCAGTTTCGCAGATTGATGAAAACGCTCATCACATGAGCAAAAGATGATTTTTTACAGAAAAATCCCAACCCGTCCGGCGCTGAACTCGTGTTCGCGTGAGCGATGAGGGAGGTTTTCGGCGAGCGCGGCCGTGATGTGAGTTGCCGCGCGAGCCGTTGAAAACCGACCGTATTCGGGGGTGGAGCCTGACGGCGAAACCAACGAAAACACCAGTGAACAAAGGACGAACGGACGAAGCACCCTATCCTGTGCAGCTCGGTCAGTGGCTGGGGACAAATTACGACGTGCACAACTTCGGCGTGAGTGCCACGACGCTGCTGCATCATGGTGATTTTCCCTACATCGGGCGTCCGGCCTACACCAACGCGCTGGATTTCAAGGCGGACATCGTGGTCATTGATTTTGGCGCGAACGACAGCAAGCATCCCAACTTGCGACCAACCTCACGGTGGCCGAAGGTGTTTCCTTCGACCTGTGGGCCGGCACAAACGCTCCGGCCGGCTACTACGTTTACTCATTTATGCCGCAACAGAGAACTACCAAACTGCCGGCCGAAGGCAGCTTGAACGTGGATATGGCGGATTTCTTCCGGCTGTTGGAAGGACGGCTGTAAACGGCGGCTGAAAAGTGCGGCGGGGTCATGTGTGTGACGGGGCGGTTCAAAAGTGCGGCATCTTCATTAACAATGAAGCATGTATCGCAATATGAATGACTGGGCCGAGATTCGCAGAAG